>Ga0315901_10002601_pt1 | contig 24606 bp, 19 predicted proteins | sample LakEriMetagenome_10_FD_203761 | JGI IMG/M metagenome (GOLD analysis project Ga0315901, IMG submission 203761) | Freshwater fungal communities from buoy surface, Lake Erie, Ohio, United States - Buoy 2 MA116 | ecosystem: Environmental > Aquatic > Freshwater > Lake | place: USA: Lake Erie, Ohio... | reverse complement strand
CTGCGACCCTCCGCGCCATGAACCCGTCCGCCAGCACCGCCGCCGAAAGCCTCGTTCGCGCCGACGTCGCGGCGCTGCAGGGCTACGTCCCCGGCGAGCAGCCGCAGGGTGGCGACTGGATCAAGCTCAACACCAACGAGAATCCCTATTCGCCCTCGCCCGCCGTCGCCCGGGCGATCGCCGCGGCCGCGGCCGGCCGCACGCTGGCGAAGTATCCAGATCCTTTGGCCACGGCCTTCCGCCGGCGGGCCGGGGAAGTGCTCGGCGTCGATCCCGACTGGATCCTGTGCGGCAACGGCAGCGACGACCTGCTGACGATCCTCGTCCGCACCTTCGTCGGCGCCGGGGAGCGGCTGCGGATGCCCTATCCGAGCTACATCCTCTACCGCACGCTCGCCGGCCTGCAGGGGGCCGGGTGCGACGAGGTCCGCTACGCCCGCGACTGGTCGCTCGACGACGCCTTCGCAGCGGCCGACCCCGACGTGCGGCTGGCGATCATCGCCAATCCCAACAGCCCCTCGGGCACCGTGCTCCCCCCGGCCCGGATCCGCGAGTTGGCGGACCGGCTGCCCTGCGGGCTGGTGGTGGACGAGGCCTACGGCGACTTCGCCGACACCAACTGCCTCGATCTCGTCCGCGAGAACGAGCGGGTGATCGTCACGCGGTCGTTGAGCAAGTCCTACGCCCTGGCCGGCCTGCGATTCGGGTTCGCGGTCGCCCAGCCGCAGGTGATCGAGCAGTTGCTGAAGATGAAGGACTCCTACAACTGCGACACGCTCTCGATCGCCGCGGCCACCGCGGCCGTGGACGATCAGGCCTGGCTCGCCGAGAACCGGGCGCGGATCATCGCCACCCGCCGCCGGCTGACCGACGCCATGCGGGCCCTGGGCTACGACGCCGTCGAGAGCCAGGCGAACTTCGTGTGGTGCACGCATCCCGAGCGGCCGCACCGGCCCGTCTACGAGGCTCTCAAGGCCGCGGGCATCCTCATCCGCTACATGCACTACGCGGGCTGGGGCGACGGCCTCCGCGTGTCGGTCGGCACCGACGCGGAGATCGACGCCTTCCTGGCCCGGATGCGCACGCTCTGACACCCCGCCACCCCCGGACCCGCCCATGCCCCGCGCCGCCACCGTGTCCCGCAAGACCGCCGAGACCGACATCCGCCTCGCGCTCGACCTCGACGGGCTCGGCACCGCCGCCGTGAGCACGGGGATCGGCTTCTTCGACCACATGCTCACGCTGCTGGCCGGTCACGCCCTCTTCGACCTGCGGGTCGAGTGCCAGGGCGACCTGCACGTGGACGGCCACCATACGGTGGAGGACGTGGGCCGGGCGCTGGGGGCCGCGTTGGCGGAATGCCTGGGCGAGCGGCGTGGCATCCGCCGCTACGGCCACGCGATCGTGCCCATGGACGAGGCGCTGGCGACGGTGGCCGTGGACCTGGGCGGCCGCACGGCCGTCGTGTTCGCGGTCGAGTTTCCGGTGCCGACGATCGGCACGTTCGACGCCCAGCTCGTGGAGGTGTTCTGGGAGAGCGTGGCCGCCACGGCGGGCATGAACTTCCACGCCATGCTGCACCACGGCCGCAACGGCCACCACATCGCCGAGGCGGTCTTCAAGGCCGCGGCCCGCGCCCTCCGCGTCGCCGTCGAGCCCGACCCCCGCCAGCCCGGCATCCCGAGCACGAAGGGCACGCTCACGAGCAAGTGAGCGTGCCCCGCCGGTCCGGGCAACCCTCGGCGTTGGCCGCGACCGGCCCAGCCGGCAAAGGCCAGGATGGCTTTGCCGGCGTACAGCCAGCGCACGCTCACGAGCAAGTGAGCGCGCGCGGCTCGACTCGCCCGACACGGCATCGGGGATGCCCCATACCATCTCGCCGGACGCTCACTCCGCCCCTCCTGGGCTCCGTTCGCTCGGATCTGCCTGCGCTCCGGCATCCATGCCTCCGCTGGTCAGATACGCCGGCTCACTGGTAGGGGCACCCCCTCGCCTTCCCCTTGACGATCGAGGAGGCTCGGGGTTGCCCGTGCCCCAGGAGCCGGCGTATGCCGACAAGCGCAGCCAGGGATGGCGGAGCGCCGTCGGCATCCGAGCGAGCCGCGGCCTGGAGGGCCGAGGTGAGCGTCCGGCGATGGGGTACAGGCAACCGCGAGCCGGGTTGGGCGCGTTCGTGACGTGCCGCGGACCCGGTCACTCGTTGACGTACGTCTCCAGGAACCGGGCGAGGCTGTGGAAGTCGCTGCCCCGCTCCACGTATCGCACCACCGTGACGAGCGTGTTGGGATCGACGAGCTCCTCGAAGGGCACGTAGTTGAGGTCGAGCTGCCCCGACACGCTCACCATCACCCCGTCGAGGCCCCGCTCCGCCAGCGCCCGGTAGCCGCCCACGCCGAGCTGGCTGCCGAGCATCACGTCGAAGGCGTGGGGCTTCGCGCAGCGGGCCTCGTAGCCGAGCTGCAGGCCCACCACCTTCCGCGACCGCCCCGTCTGCTTCTTGAACTCGTCGCTGGCGAGCTTGGCGAACATCCGCCCGAGCTGCACGTGGGAGATCGAGATGTGGCCGTGCTCGTCGCGGGGGATGCCCTCCAGGGCCTTGGCCGGCAGGTACTCGGCCAGCCCCTCGGCCATGACGATCACGCCGTACTGCTTGCCCTCCTGCTCCTCGCGGACCCGCATCGTCTTCACGATCCGGCCCACGACCGCGTCGATGTTCATCACCGGCTTCACGGTCGTGCGGCCCTCGGCGTCGGTCACGGTCTCCTCGCCGCGGTACTTGCCGAAGATGTCCTCCACGCTGATCACGAGGCTCGCCTCGCCGGCGATCGCGGCGCCGTAGGAGAGCCAGCCGGCGCTGCGGCCCATGGTCTCGCAGAGGAAGTAGGCGCGGCTCGCCTCGGCGTCGTAGAGCAGGTTGCGGATCTCGCCGCCGAGCGTGTCCACCGCCGTGAAGTAGCCGAAGGTGAAGTCGATCCCCATGTAGTCGTTGTCGATCGTCTTCGGCAGATGGACGATCGGGATCCGCCGGCTCCCCTCGGGCAGCCGGTCCTGATACAGCTTGAACTTGTTGGCCGTCTTCAGCGTGTCGTCGCCGCCGATCGAGATCAGCGCCTCGACGCCCAGCGACCGCAGTCCTTCGTAGACGTTCTTCAGCGGCCCGACCCGCTCGGCGTCGTCGAGGTGGCTGGGGTGCGAGACGTGCTTGCCGGGGTTCGTGCGGGCGGTGCCGATCATGATCCCCTGGCCGCTCCGCGTGCGTTTGAGGAAGTCGGGCGTGATCCGGATGTAGTCGCGGCCCTCGGCCAGCGGCTTGGCGGGGGAGAAGTCGGCGAGCGACGAGTAGCCGTGCTTCATGCCCAGCACCTCCGTCCCCTCGCGCATGAAGGAGGTGGCGGCGGTCGAGATCACGGCGTTGGCCCCGGGTGCGGGGCCGCCCGCGAAGAGGATGGCGACGCGGCGGAAGTGGTGGGCGGCCTTGGGGGGGCGGGACAGCGATTCGGACATGAGTCTCTCTATCTCCTGGCGGCGCGGGCGGGCTGGTGAACCGTGGGGATGACGTCTGCGGAACGGTGGGTGCGGCGAGGGGATCGGCGCGAGGATGGCGAGCGTGGCGGTCTTCCGTCAGCGAGCCAACTCATGCCGTCTCCGAGCCGTGGCGGACGTGCCGGTGTCGCCACCGTGCGTCACCCGCCTACCCCGCCAGCATCCGTTCCACGAAGGTGGTATCGACCTGGGCCTCGTGGAAGGCCGTGTTGGCCAGCACCTCGAGGTGCAGCGGAACGGTGGTCTTGATGCCCTCGACGCGCAGTTCCTTGAGGGCGCGGATCATCGTGGCGATCGCCTCCTTGCGGGTCGGCTGGTGCACGATCAGCTTGCCGACGAGCGAGTCGTAGTGGGGCGGGACGACGTAGCCCGTGGTGGCGTGGGAGTCCCAGCGGACGCCGAAGCCGCCCGGGGCGATGATCCGCTCGATGCGGCCCGGGCAGGGGCGGAAGTTGGCGGCGGGATCCTCGGCGTTGATCCGGCACTCGATCGCATGGCCGCGGGGCCGGATGTCTTCCTGCTTCAGGTCGAGTCGCTCGCCGGCCGCGACACGGATCTGGGCCTTGAGCAGGTCGATGCCGGTGACCATCTCGCTGACGGGGTGCTCGACCTGGATGCGGGCGTTGACCTCGATGAAGTAGAAGTTGTCGCGCTGGTCCACGATGAACTCGACGGTGCCGGCGGAGTGGTAGCCGGCGGTCTTGGCGAGCCGCACGGCCGCCTCGGCCATCTGCTGCCGGATCGCCTGCGGCAGCCGCGGCGAGGGGCTCTCCTCGATCAACTTCTGGTGCCGCCGCTGGGTGGAGCAGTCGCGCTCCCAGAGGTGGAACACGTTGCCGTGCTGGTCGCCGAGGATCTGGATCTCCACGTGCCGCGGCCGCTCGATGTATTTCTCGATGTAGATCCCCGGGTTGCCGAACGCCGCCTGGGCCTCGGCCGAGGCCTGCTGCCAGGCGCTCGCCAGGGCCAGGTCGTTGGCGGCCACTCGCATCCCCTTGCCGCCGCCGCCGGCCGTGGCCTTGAGGAGCACGGGGAAGCCGATCTCCTTGGCGATCCGCACGGCTTCCTGCTCGCTGGCGATCAGCCCGTCGCTTCCCGGCACGGTGGGCACGCCCGCCTCCCGGGCGAGGGCCCGCGCGGAGTTCTTGTCGCCCACCCGCTCCATCGCCTCCGGCGTGGGGCCGATGAAGCCGATGTTGCACGACCGGCAGACCTCGGCGAAGTGGGAGTTCTCCGACAGGAAGCCGTAGCCCGGATGGATGGCCTGCACGTTGCCGATCTCGGCGGCGCTGATCACGCGGTCGATCCGCAGGTAGCTGTCGGCCGCCTTGGCCGGGCCCACGCAGATCGCCTCGTCGGCGAGATCGAGGTAGGGCGCCCCGCGGTCGGCCTCGCTGAAGATGGCCACCGTCTCCACGCCGAGTTCCTGGCAGGCGCGGATCACCCGCAGGGCGATCTCCCCGCGGTTGGCGATAAGGATCCTCTTGAACATGGATTCCGCTGTGCGGTCAGCCTTCGGGATCGACCTTGATCAGTGGCTGGCCGAACTCGACCGGGGCCCCGTTCTCGACGAGGATCGCCACCACCTGGCCGGAGACGCCGGCCGGGATCTCGTTGAACACCTTCATGGCCTCGACGATGCAGACCGTCTTCTCGGGCCCGATCCGGTCGCCCACCTTCACGAACGGGGCCGAGTCGGGCCCGGAGGCCCGGTAGAAGGTGCCCACCATCGGGCTCTTGACCACCAGGAGGCGGGCGTCGGCCGCGGATTCCTTGGCCGGGGCCGCCTCGGCCGCCGCCGGCCGGTGGGCGGGGGCTGCTGGGGCCGAGTAGGCGACCACCTCTCCGCCCCGGCGGATGCGAACCCGGTTGTCGGCCTGCTTCAGGTCGAGCTCCGAGAGGTCGTGCTCCTTCATCAGCTCGATCAGGCGGCGGACCTTCTTGACGTCGAAGATGTCCCCGGGATTCGGTGCGGCACACATGGCGATTCTCCGGACTCCTGGCCCGCGGCCGGGATCCGGCCAAGTCGCGGGAAGGTAGCCCGGCTGCGCGGTTCCAGTCAAGGTAAACTCCGCCCTGGACGCGGGTTTCGCGGCGGCGCGGCGGCACGGGCCGCGGGCCGCAGCCGCGCTTTTTCCGGGAGCCTTGGGCCGACGATGACCGCCACCCCGCCTCGAGATCTCGTCAGGCTGCCGCCCCGCGACGCCGCGTCGAGCAAGCGCGATCATGGCCGCGTCGCCGTGGCGGGCGGCGCCGCGGGCATGGCCGGCGCGCCGGCCCTGGCCGCCATGGCGGCGCTGCGGAGCGGCGCCGGGCTCGTGGAGCTGCTCGTGCCGGAATCGATCGTCGCGATCGCGGCGTCGTTCGATCCGTGCGTGATGACGCGGGGCCTGCCGGCGGACGCGGATGGATTCGCCGCCGCGGCGGCGGACGGGCTGGCCGCCCGGCTGGCGGCGGCGGACGCGGCCGTGGTGGGGCCGGGCATCGGCCGGACCGCGGCGGCCCGCGGGATCGTCGTGCGGCTGTGGCGGGAACTCGCCGCGCCGACCGTCTTCGACGCCGACGCGCTGTGGTCGCTGGCGACCGCCGACGCGGCCGTGCTCCGCGATCATGCGGGCCCGCGGGTGCTCACGCCACACGCCGGGGAGCTCGCGCGGCTCCTGGGCCGCGACCCCGCCGCGGTGACGGCCGCCGATCGGCCCGCCCTCGAGGAGGCCGCGGCGACACTGGCCGCCGAGATCGACGCCGTCATCGTCTGCAAGGGGGCGGGCACGCTCGTCGTCGCCCCGCATCGACAGGCCCGCAACGACACGGGCAATCCCGGCATGGCGACGGCCGGCACGGGCGACGTGCTCGCCGGCGTGATCGCGGCGCTCCTCGGCCAGGGCCTCGACGCCTTCGACGCGGCCCGGCTCGGCGCGTGGGTGCACGGCCGGGCCGGCGACGCCGCGGCGGCCGACCTGGGCGAGGTTTCGATGACCGCCCGCGACCTGCTCGATCGCCTGCACGTCGGCTTCCGCGCGGCCGCAAGTCGGTCGTAGGGGCCGCTGACGGAGGCGGGTGACACCGGCTCGCGGGCGGCATGAGTTTGCTCGCTGAAACGCTCGCAATCCTCACGCCGACCCGCTCGCCTGCCGGTTGCGTGAGCGCCGAAGGGATCTTCCTTGTCGGGACCCGTTTGCTGCCTCGTCATGACAGCCGCGTTGCCAGGGCGGCGAGGCGGGTGACCTCGACGACGCCGTCGTCGCGGGCGATCCACAGCCGCAGGCCCGGGGCGGGCGTCACGCGGTGGCCGCCGGTGAACGAGCCGAAGGCGGGCAGCACGAGCGTGGCGGCTTCGGCCACGAAGCAGCGGTCGGCGATCCGGTCGCCGCCGGGGGAGCGGATCGAGACCGTCGGGTGGAGGTGGCCAGAGATCGTGAAGCTGGAGCGGGCGGCACCGGCGAGCGGCGCCGAAGGCTCGTGCACGAAGTGCCACGGGCCCTCCGACAGGCGTGGCAGGCAGGCGTCGATGCCGAGCGTCGCCGGCACCTTCCCGAGCGTGCGGTCGTGGTTGCCGATCACGAGCACCACCTCCGTGCCCGCGAACCTGCGGCGGGTCGCGGAGAACTCGGCGAACACCCGCTCGGTGCAGCCGCTCCTCGCATGGAAGAGATCGCCGACGATCACGAGCCGGCGGGCGGAGGTTTCGTGCACCAGTCGCTCGAGCCTGGCCAGGTCGGCCTGGGCGGAGCCCTCGGGCACGGGGATGCCGGCCTTGCGAAAGGTCGCTGCCTTGCCGAGGTGCAGGTCGGCGACGAGGAGCGTGGCCGTGGCGGGCACAACGGCGGCACGGCCTGGCAGCAGGACGACATCGGCCTCCGCCTGGCCGGCTGCCGCAGGTGGGGCGACGACGATGTGCATGCGAGTCCTCCGTGGGCGGGCCGGAATCACGTCGCGGCGTCCGCGGCCCGTTCCAGGTCGCGGGCCATGTCGGCGATCTGCGCGAGCCAATCCTTCGTCGTGAGCCGCGACTGGACGAACTCCGCCCAGATCGGGAACGCCAGCGGCGAGAGCCGGGGCGTCTCCACGATGCGGATCTCACGGGTCGCGAGGGCCTGGAGCGTATCCTGCAGGCGGCGGAACTCGAACTGCCGCTCCAGCACCTCGCGGCGGGCCTGGGCCAGGAGCATGTTGCCGGCGTCGTGCTCGGCGAGCACGTCGAAGATCAGCCCCGCCGAAGCCTGCGTCTGCCGGTCGCTTCGCCGGCCGCCCTGCACGAGCCCGGCCACACGGGCGATCTCGCGGAAGTGCCGCCGGGCCATCTCCGTGCCGTTCATGCAGGCCAGCAGGTCGTCGAGCAGGTTCGCGGGAGAGAGCAGCCGGCGCCAGGCCCGCCCGTCGGCGTCCAGGGCGTCGCGGCCGGCCAGCTCGAAGCCCCAGTCGTTGACGGCCATCGTCAGCGTGGCCGGCCGGCTGCGGGCGATCCGCCAGGCGACGAGGGCCGCGAGCCCCTCGTGCACGAGCCGGCCGGCGAATGGGAAGAGGAAGAAGTGCAGCCCGTCGCGGCCCCGCCACTGCTCCACCAGCAGCGTGTCGGCGTCGGGCAGCCGGCTCCACTTCGCCTGCACGGCGAGCAGCGGCAGCACGGCGGCCACCTCCCGCGGCGCCTGCCCGCCGCCGGGGGCCGTCGCACCGGCCACGAGATCGAGCACGGCCGAGGAGAGCAGCGTGGAGAGCGGCATGCGGCCGCCGTTCCAGCGGGGCACCTGCAGGGGCGCGGAGGTCCGCGCCCGCTTCACCCAGGCGGTGAGGCCGTCGAAGCGGAAGAGCACCAGCGGCTTGCCGGCGAACAGGAAGCGGTCGCCCTCGTTGAGCCGCGAGACGAACGATTCCTCGACCGTGCCCAGCCGACCTCCGCGAACCCACTTCACCTCCACGGTCGCGTCGCCCGCGATCGTGCCGATCCCCATGCGGTGCCGCCGCGCGATCGCCTTGCTGGCGACGTACCAGCGGCCGAATCGCTCCTTGATCCGCGCGTAGTCGGGATAGGCGGCCAGGGCCGGGCCGCCGCGGGCCGCGAAGTCCATGGCCCATTGCCAGGAGGCGTCGTCGAGGTCGGCGAAGGACCGCGTGCCCTGGACCTCCGCCCGCAGTTCGGCCTCGCGAAATCCACCGCTGCACGCCACGGTGACGATGTGCTGGGCGAGGCAGTCGAGGGCGGCCGTCAGCGGCGGCCGGGCCTCGACGGTGCCGGCCTCGGCCGCCTGCCGCGCGGCCGCGCATTCGATGAGTTCGAGGGCGTGGGTGGGCACGCACACGAGCCGGCCGACGGCGCCGGGCGCGTGGCCGCTGCGGCCGGCCCGCTGCAGCAGCCGGGCGATCCCCTTGGGGCTGCCGATCTGCATCACCTGCTCGACCGGCCCGAAATCGACGCCCAGGTCGAGGCTCGACGTGGCGACCACGCACTTCAGTTTTCCGGCCCGCAGGCCCGCCTCGGCCCGCGTCCGCAGATCGCGGTCCACCGAGCCGTGATGGAGGGCGATCGACTTCCGCCAGTCGGGCCGCGCCGCCGCGATCGCCTCGAACCACCGCTCGGCCTGGGACCGCGTGTTCGTGAACACGAGCGTCGTCGCGGCCCGCTCGATCGCCGCCACGACCTGCGGCAGGAGCCGCATTCCCATGTGGCCGGCCCACGGAAACCGCTCCATCCGGTCGGGGATCAGCGTCTCGATCTCGAGGGCTCGCGGCACGCGTGCCGAGACGAGCCGGGCCGTGGCCGCGCGAGCCGGGCCGACGAGCGCGGCGACGGCGTCGTCGAGGTTCGCGAGCGTGGCCGACAGGCCCCACGACACGAGTTCCGGCCGCAGGGCCCGCAGCCTGGCCAGCGCGAGTTCGGTCTGCACGCCCCGCTTCGTGGAGAGGAGTTCGTGCCACTCGTCCACGACCACCGTCTGCAGATCGGCGAAGATCTCGTGGGCATCCTCCAGCGAGAGCAGGATCGAGAGCGACTCGGGCGTGGTGACCAGCGCCGTCGGCCAGCGGGCCCGCAGCCGGCGGCGGTCGGCGGCGGTCGAGTCGCCCGTCCGCACGCCCACGCTCCAGCCCCGGGCCAGCCGCCCGGCGTCGCGGAGCGGCTCCTCGAGGGCCAGCGCCGTGTCGGCGGCGAGGGCCTTCAGCGGCGTGACCCAGACGACGAGCGGGCCATGGGCAGCGGCCGCGGCGACCGCCTCGGCCCGGGCGATCGCCCCGAGCCAGGCGGCGAGCGTCTTGCCGGTGCCGGTCGGGGCGTGCAGCACGCCGCTCGTGCCGCCGGCGGCCAGCCGCCACACGTCCTCCTGGAACGAAAACACCTCCCAGCCCCGGGCTGCGAACCAGTCGTGGAAGCGGGCCCTCATGCCGGGCGGCAGCCCGGCGGCGCCGCCCGGCCGGCTCCGTCGCCCGCCGGCCCGGTCTTTGGTGTCGCTCGTCATGCCGGAACTCCTTTTTCCGGCCCCGGCCGAAAGGGGGCCGTTTCCCCGCGACGAGCGGCCGCGGGCGGCCGAAGAATGGACCCCGAGAGAACCGCGGATTACCGTTCATCGTATAGCCTCCGCCTCCGGGAGCGACCGACGATGACGATTTGGCCCCCCTCACGTCCCACTTCCCTTCGCCACCGCGGGCGGCCGCGGGCTCGCCGCCGGGCCGGTCCGGTCGGGGGATGGGAGCGGCTGGGACTCGGGATCGGCCACGAGACCCTCGAGCCGCGGCTGGCCCTGACGACCGACCTCGGCATCGAGATCGGCTCCGCCCACGTGTGGTACATGCCCGGCGGCGACGTGGGCTACACGGTCACGGTGCGGAACCTCGGGCCCACCGATGCGACGGGAGCGAGCGTCACAACCGCCTTGGCCACGCCGGTCGCCCAGAAAGCCTGGTGGACCGCTTCCTACTCGGCCGGCGGATCCGGGCCCGTCGTCGGCGCGGGCAACGTCGCGGCCACGATCGCGCTGCCGGTCGGCGGCACGGCCACCTTCGCCGTCGTCTCGACGGCCGACGTCTCCGCGACCGGACCCCTGGCCTCGATCGCGACGGTCGCGCTCGCCGGCGACCCGGTCGTGACCAACGACGCGGCGACGGCCACCCTGCAGTTCGCGCCGCGGCCGCTGGTCGTCGCCGACGCGGCCGGCTGGACGAGCACGTCGGCCGTCCGCGTGCTCGACGCCGCCACCGGTGCCGAGCTGTCCCGATTCTTCGCCTACGAGCCGGGCTTCCGCGGCGGCGTGCAGACGGTGCTCTTCGACATGGATCGCGACGGCCGGCCCGAGATCCTCACCGCGCCGGGGCGGGGGCGGAGCGGCGAGATTCGCGCGTTCACGCTCGACGGGACGGAGCTGGCACAGTATCGGACGCGGCCGTTCGGCGCCGACTGGCGGGGCGGCGTGAACTTCGATGTCGGAAACGTCGATGGCGACGACAGCCCCGATCTGGCCGCGGCCAAGGCCAGCGGCGACGGCGAGGTGCGGGTGTTCCTCGGCCAGCGCGGTGCCGATCCGGTGGCGGACGTCGCCTTCCGCACGATCCGGCCGTTCGCGGCGACCTATCTCGGCGGATCCACGGTGGCCTTCGCGGACTTGGGCAAGTTCGCCGGCGGCGTCGCGGTCGCCGATGCGGCCCCGGACGGCCGTGAGGAACTGCTCATCGGCAGCGGCCCGACCCGGGCGGCGGAGGTGCAGGTCCGCGACCTGTCGGTCGCGTCGGCACCGCTGCTCAGGACGATCCTGCCCTTCGACGCCTCGTTCCGCGGCGGCGTGTCCGTTGCCGCCGCCCGCGTGAACCCCGACTCCGTGCCCGACGTCTTGGTCACCGCCGGCCGGCGCGGGTTCGGCCGGGTCGAGGTGCACGACGGATGGGTGAACCCCGCCTCGAGCGGCCTGCTCGCCGCCTTCGCCGCCTTCGCAACGCCGCGGTTCCAGTCGGCCTTCGCCGCGGGGGTGGACGGCAACGGCGACGGCGTGGTGGACGAGTTCATCGTCGCCCGGGCCGGCGAACAGGCCCGCCGGTTGGCGGCGACCGGCGTGGCCGTCGGCGAGGCCGGACCGATCGCGGGCCGGCTGGTCACGGCCGCCGCGGCGACGAGTCCGGCCGTCACAACCACGGCCTCCGGCCTGCGGTATCGCGACCTGGTCGTCGGCACCGGCCCGAGACCGTCGTCGTCGTCGGCGACGGTGACCGTGAACTACGAGGGGCGGCTGCTCGACGGCACGCGGTTCGACGGCAACGCCGGCGTCGAGTTCGCACTCAATCGGGTGATCGCCGGCTGGACGGAGGGGCTGCTGTCGATGCAGGTCGGCGGCCGCCGGGAGCTGATCATTCAGCCGAGCCTGGCCTACGGCGCGACGGCCCGCCCGGGCATCCCCGCCAATTCGACGCTCGTCTTCGACGTCGAGTTGCTCGACACGGACTGACGCCCGCACGGCTGCGGGGCCGGTCGCCCTACCAGCGGGCCTCGAGGCCGAGGCTCGCGCCGTGGAGGAAGAGCCCGGCGCCGCCGTGGAGGTCGCTGCCGCTGGTCGTCTCGGCCCCGAAGTCGAACTGGTTGGGCGCCAGCGCCACGCCCGACAGCCAGATCAGGTTGTAGCCGGCCCGCAGGCCCCAGGTCTCGGTGAGCCGGTAGACGAGCGTGGCGTTGATGTCGCCGATGAAGCCCACGCCACCCTCCGCCGCCGACTGGGCGGCGCGGATCGGCGGGTCGGGCACCACGGCATCGACGACCGGAGACTGCGACTGATTCAGTGCGGCACCGCACAGCGCCGCCTTGGCCCAGCCCTCGAACGCCCACCGTTCCCACTCCATCCGTCCCCGGCCGCCCAACTGGGCGCCGAAGAGCTGCGTCGAGCTGCGGACGGCGTAGCTTCCCGTCACGGGAATGCCGCCGCCGTCGAGCGTGAGCCCGGAAGCCTCCTCCAGCCCGGCCCAGCGGAAGCCGGCCAGCCAGTCGACCGTGCCGCGGCAGTAGCCCGCGCAGCGGCGCCAGGGCTGGGGGGCGCGGCGGCTGAAGCCGCCGTCGTCGATCCGCGCGAAGAGGTTCGCCTCCGCCGAGTTGAGCGTGGAGGCGTAGGTCGCACGCGCCGCGTCACGGCCGTTGAAGTCGCTGACGAGCAGCGCCAGCGGATCCGCCGCCTGCACGTCGCCCTGGCCGGCGATCCGATGCTCCGTGAACATATTCCAGACGCCGAGGTAGCCGACCTCCCAGCCGGCGCCCTCCTGATCGGCGGCGCCGACGAACAGCCGCAGCCCCGGCTGCACGGGGAACTGCCAAAGCCCCGTCTCGATCAAGGTCGCCCTGCCGGCCGCGGCGATCACCTGGCTCGTCGATTGGTTGTCGCGGCCGAGAAAGAGGACGTCCGCGATCGCATAGGCCCGCGACGCGTCGCGGGCCGCGGGCAGCGCGACGGCGAGCGGCATCGCTTCGGTGTCGTCGTCGCCGGCGATGACCTCGGCGTTGGACGGCGCGTCGACGATCGGCCCGGTCGGCGGGACGACGGCATCCTCCGTGGGTGCGGCCACGTCGGCCACCGGGGTGGCGTCGGGTTCCTCGGCCCCGGCGGCGCGGCCCGCGGCCAGGGCGATGAGGGCGAGCGCCAGCACGGCGCCGGGGCTTGATGTTCGGAGCATGCCTGCGTGACCCCCCGGGAACCGCCGGCGCGGATCCCCACCGTTTCATTCGGCACATCCGGCAGCACGGATGAGAATCGTTGCGATCCTTCCAGCCGGCCCGGCGGTCCGGGCAAGCTGCGCAATCCGCGCCCGCCGCATCAGGCCCCGTCCGTGTCGCCCGCGGCCATCATCGCCCGCAGATCGGCCAGGCAGCCGGCATCCGCGGGCTCCTTGTCCTTCCGCCAGCGGACGATCCGCGGAAAGCGGACCGCGATGCCCGACTTGTGCCGCGTGGACGCGGCCACGCCCTCGAAGGCCAACTGGAAGACGAGCGTGGGCCGGCAGATCCGCACCGGCCCGTGCTTCTCCAGCGTCGTCGCCCGCACGATGCGATCCACCTCCACGATCTCCGCGTCCGTCAGTCCCGAGTAGGCCTTGGCCACGGTGACGAGCCGGCCGTCGTCCCACACGCCGAGCGTGTAGTCGCTGTGCAGGCCGGCGCGGCGGCCGTGGCCGGCCTGCGCGTAGAGCAAAACGGCGTCGATCTCCAGCGGCTCGATCTTCCACTTCCACCAGTCGCCGCGGGTCCGGCCCGTGCCGTAGCCGCTCGCCAGCCGCTTCAGCATCAACCCCTCGACGCCGCGGCCTCGCGACTCCGCGCGGCGGGCGGCGAGCGCCTCCCAGGAGTCGCCGGCGACGACGGGCGAGCGGAGCGGGCGGTCGCCGGCGGCCGTGTCCCCGGCGAGCAGCGCCGCGAAGCAGTCGGGCACGAGCGTCTCCAGCAGGGACCGCCGCTCGGCCAGCGGCCGGCCGCGGAGGTCGGCGCCGTCCGCCTCGAGGAGGTCGTAGGCCACGAACACGCACGGGATGTCGGCGAGGAGCCGCTTCGTGACCCGCTGCCTGCCGGCCCGCTTGGCCAGTGCCGTGAAGCCGAGGAGCCGGCGGTCGCGGACGGCCAGCAGCTCGCCGTCGAGGACGGTCCCCGCGGGCAACGTGCCGCCCGCCCGCGCCACGTCGGGGAAGGCCTCGTTGACGGGTTCCGCGCCGCGGCTCCAGAGCGTGACGTCGCCGCCGCGTCGGACCAGCTGGGCTCGCATGCCGTCCCACTTCCACTCGGCCTGCCAGGCGGCGCGGTCGCCCAGGTCCGCGGCCACGTCCTGCGGCGTGGCGCGGTCGAGGGCGGAGGCGAGAAAGAACGGATACGGGCGGCGGTCATCCACCGTTTCCGGTGCGGCCGCCAGGAGCCGGGAGAAGGCGGCGCCGTCGGTCACGGGGTCGCCCATCAGCCGGTGCGCCATCACGGCCGGATCCACGCCGGCCAGCTCGGCGAGCGCCCGGGCCACGAGCGTTCGCGACACGCCCACGCGGCAGCCGCCGGTGAGCAGCTTGTGCCACACGATCCGCTCGCGGGCCGCGAGCCGCCTCCAGGCCGCGAGCACGACGTCCTTCTTGCGCCGCTCGTCGGCCGACCGCAGCCCCTGGATGGTGGTCCGCACGAGCTCGGCCAGGCCGCCGGCGGCCGTCGCGTCGCCGGGGTCAGCGGGGGCGGGGTTCGGCAGCACGAGCGCCAGCGTCTCGGCCAGGTCGCCGACATGGGCGTAGCACTCCTCCACGAGCCAGGGCGGCAGGCCCGTCACCTCCGCGGCCCAGGCCCGCAGCTGCGCGGGCGAGACGGCCCGCACCTGCCGACCGCCTGAGAGCACGGCCAGGGCGCAGGCGGCGTCCTCCGCCGGCACCGCCGCGAAATACTCCCGCAGGGCGGCGATTTTCTCGCCGGTGCGGGAGGTGGCGTCGAGCCGCCAGTAGAGTTCGGTGAAGCGTTGCATCGGCACGGCCCGGGGCCTCATCCGCCCGCTTCATCATGCCAGGCGGACGGATGATGTACGATGCATGGGGCGTTCGGCCGCACCGCGAGCCCGGCCGCCCGGGAGTCGGTCATGCCCGCCATCCAGCCTCCCCCCGTGCCGCCGGCCGCTCCACCAGCCGTCGTGCCGCCGCCCGTCCCGAGTCGCCGCGACTGGTTCGCCGCGGTCGATGCCTGCGTGCTGGCGGGCTACCGCTCGGGATTCGTGCCGAGCCTGATCCTGCACATCGCGGCGCTGCTCCTGCTGGCGCTCGTCGTGATCCGGCCCGACGTGCCCCGACCGGGCGCGATCGCCATCGAGTTCGGCGCCGCGACGGAGCCCGACCTGGCGATGATCGAATTGCCGGCCGCGGCCGCCGCGGACCTCGACGTGCCGGACGACGCCGCCCCGCTGCCCGCGGAACCGGCGCCGCTCCCGCTGGAGCCGGCCGAGATCGCGGCGGTCGAGCCGGCGGCGTTCACGGTCGAGGAGCGGGCCGCCGCCCCCGATGCGGCGGCTCTGCTCGCAGGCGTGCGGGGCGGCCGCGGCGGGGGCGGTGGCGGCATCGGCGGCGAGATCGGCCGCCGGCTGAAGGCGGCCCGGGCCGGCACCGGCGACGTGCAGGTCTCGATCGCCTGGAGCAACGTCAACGACATCGACCTGCACGTGATGGTGGAGCCGCTCGACGTGCGGGCGGGCACCTCGGTCATCAACTTCATGAACCGCAAGGGCATCGGCGGCGGCCACCTCGACGTGGATCGCAACGTGCAGCCGACGACGCGGACGCCGGTGGAGAACGTCTTCTGGGGCCGTGGTCGGGCGCCGTTCGGTCGCTACACGGTGGCCGTCCACCACTTTCGCGACTGGGGCGGCGTCGATCCGACCGAGGTCGAGGTCGTGACGCTCGTGGACGGCAAGGAGGAGCGGTTCTACGTCGTGCTGCGGCCGGGCGATCCGCCGCAGGTCGTGACCTCGTTCCAGCGGCTGCCGAAGGGGGGCTCCATGGCCGCGCCCGTGGCGACGTCGCCGCCGGTCGCATACCCTGAAAGTCGTCCGCTTTCCGTCGGCGGCTACGGGCCGGTGCGGGCGGTGCCGATGCGGCCGCTCAAGTAGCCGGCTGCGTTACGCGGGCTCCTGGTCTTCCTTATCGTCGCCACCGTTCGCGGCAGCGTCGCTCTCGATCGCCTCCTCCTCCGCCGCGGCGTCGGGGGCCGCCTCGCCCACGAACCGCGTGGGCAGGACCGCGGCGTCGAGGCCCCGCTCGCGGAGGAAGCGGGCGAAGGCGTCGGCGAAGCCGTGGGTGACGAGCACGCGGCGGGCCGACGACGCCTCGACCGCGGCGACGAGGCCGGGGAAGTCGGCATGGTCGGAGACGACGAAGCCGCGGTCGAATCCGCGCCGCCGCCGCACGCCCCGCAGCAGCATCCAGCCCGAGGCCATCGCCACGCTCGCCTCGCCGAAGAGCTTGAGCCAAGAGCCGCCGAGCACGCTCGGCGGGGCGATGACCAGCGCCCGCCCGCTTCCGACCTTCCGGGCCCGCGGCGGCACGCGGTCGATCGACGGCAGCCGCACGCCGCTGGCCCGGTAGGCCTCGACGAGCTTCATGACGGCGCCGTGGGCCACGATCGGCCCGATCGACGGATCGACCATCGCCGCCAGCCGCTGCGCCTTGCCCAGCGCATAGGCGAGGATCACGCTGGTGCGGCCCGCGTCGCGGTTGGCCCGCCACCAGGCGTCGATCTCCGCGGCCACGACCGCCGGCTCCTGCCAGCGGTACACGGGCAGCCCGAAGGTCGATTCGGTGACGAACACGTCGCAGCGGACGGGCTCGAAGGGATCGCAGGTCGGGTCCGTCTGGAGCTTGTAGTCGCCGGTGACGACCCAGGTGACGCCTCCGTGCTCGATCCGCACCTGCGCCGAGCCGAGCACGTGGCCGGCCGGATGCAGCGACACGCTCACGCCGTTGATGGACAGCGACTCGCCGTAGCGAACCGCGTCGATCGCCGCCGCGCCGCCGAGCCGCGTGCGGAGCACGGTCTTCCCGGCCGCCGCGCACAGGTAGCGGTCGCAGCCGCCCCGCGCATGGTCCGCATGGGCGTGGGTGATCACCGCCCGCGGCACGCGGCGCCACGGATCGACGTAGAAGTCGCCCCGCGGGCAGTAGAGCCCCGCCTCGGTCACTTCCAGCAGATCCTGCACGGCGACCTCACTCCCCCTACGCTTCCCGGCCGTCGCGGCATGACGAACGCGGACAGGACCGAGGCTTCACCGCCACCACAACGGCGAGGCGAGCGGTTCGGCGTGAGGATCGCCTGCGTGTCAGCGAGCGATGCGCAGCACCGCGAAGCGGCACTCATGCCAGCCGCGAGCCGGGTTGGGCTCGATGGCCGACCCGCGGGCGGCCGCTCGCCAGCCTAACGATACGCCTGATTGCCGACGGCCGGAAAGCGATACCCTCCGAATCCCAAGGGAGCGTACCGCGGCCAGTCGCCCGGGGCGACTCCCGGCGGGGTGCCGTACATCTTCCAGGTCGGCGTGCGGGGATTCGTGGGCGGCACGAAGTACTTGGGCCGCGTGCCGTGGCCGGTCACGTAGGGCGAGGCGCCGGGCGCGTAGGGCGCCTGCCGCTGCGGCGTGCCCAGCGACTTGGCCGACCGCGGCCCGGAGAACCAGCGGCCCGCCGCATGGGCCGTCGGGCAGGGGAGCAGGGTCGCGAGCACCGCGATGGCCAGCAGGCTGCACAGCGGACGGGAAATGTGGCGCGGCATCGAGACTGCTCCGCACGAGAGTGAGGTCATGAGGGCATCGTCAGAAGCAGCCGGTCAACTTTGCCCGATCGGCACGGGCGCGTGCGGCGCCGATGACGCCGGTTGTAGGGGGCGGGCGAGAACGGTGGTGGTTGACCGATGTGCCCGGTTGCTTGGAAGCCCGAAGCGCGAACTGAGGGAAAACGCGTCACTCCACCGGAAACGGATCCGCAGTCCCTCGGCTCGCGCCTCGGGCTTTACGGGCACGGGGGGCGGAACCACGACGTGCTCCCTCGGCACGCGGTTCAGGCTTCAAGGACCTACGGACGGTCAGTTCGGATCGGCCGCCTTGCCGCGGGCCTGCTTCGCGGGCTTGGCCGGCTTGTGGTTCGTGCCGCGGCCGTTGCGGGCGACGCTGCCCGACCAGCGGATCTCGAGCGGCATCCCGAAGGCCTTCTCGAACAGGTCGGTCCGCCGCTCGGCGCCCCACAGATCGACCTTCGGCTCGGCGTCGGCCACCGCCTCGATGACGACGGCGTCCTCGGCCACCCGCACCAGCACGTCGCGAACCTGCTGCGAGCGGCTGCGGTCGAGGCCGCCGGCGACCCGGAGGATCGCCGCCAGCCGCTGCACCCGCCGCTGGTCCTCCGCGGCCAGGCGGGCCAGGTTCTCGTGCTTCCGCTTCGGATGCGCGCCGCGATGGTAGCGGGCCACGTTGGCGATCAGCTCCAGGTCGTGGGGCCGCACCCCGGGCAGCCGGCTGTTGCGGATCAAATGGTAGCTGTGCTTGTGGTGCTGGTCGTAGTTGATCACGTAGCCCACGTCCTGGAGCCGGGCCGCGCACTCGAGCAGCAGTCGGTCGCCGGCTGGCAGGTCGAGCGGCCCGGCGAGCTGCTCGAAGATCCGGCCGGCGAGCGTCGCCACCTGGCGGCCGTGCTCCAGCTCGCCCGAGCAGGCGGCCGCGAGCCGCTCGATCGCCGCCTCCCGCAAGGCCGGCTCGTCTACCGCGGCGCCGCCGAGGGCGGCCTCGTCGATCATCTCGCGGATCAGCCCGTCGCGGACGCCGCGGGTGTGGATCACGAGCGTGTTGACGCGAAACCGCTTCAGGAGCCCGTCGATGATCGAGAGGCCGGCCACGATGATGTCGGCCCGGTCGGGCGTCATGCCGGCCATGCCGCGGCGGGCGCGGAGCGGCATCTTGCAGAGGCGGTCGAGCAGGTGCCGGACCTCGGCCTGAGACACCTGATAGCCGGCCACCGGCACGTCCAGCTGCCGCTTCGCGGCCATGACGAGCTCGGCGAGCGTCGTGAAGGTACCGCCGCAGCCGACGAGGAAGTGCGGCGCGAACAGGGGCCGGGTCGTGCGCTTCTTGAGGGTGGCGGCGATGTCGGCTTCCAGCTTGCCGACGCCCGCCTGCAACTCGGCCCCCTCGCAGCCTTCGCCGAGGCCGAATTGCTCCGTCAGCCGGACGGCGCCGAGCGGGGTCGAGAAGATCGACTCGATGAGGTTGCCGGTGGCGAACACGAGTTCCGTGCTGCCGCCGCCGATGTCGGCCACGATCACGTTCTTGCCGGCGAGGTCGAACGCATGCTGCACGCTGGCGAAGGCGAGCCGCGCCTCCCGCTCGCCGGAGATCACCTCGACGTCGAGCCCCACCTGCTCGCGGACCCGGCGGCAGAACTCGGGCCCGTTCCGCGACTCGCGGACGGCGCACGTGGCGATCGTCCGCAGGCTCGTCGCCTGGTAGCCGGCGGCGATCTCCTTGAAGGATCGCAGGGCCGCGACGGTGCGGTCCATCGACTCGTCGTCGAGCCGGCCCTTGGAGGACACGCTCCGCCCCAGTCGCGTGGGCTCCCGCTCCTCGTCGAGGATGCGGTAGTTGCCCCCCCGCAGGGCCTCGGCCACCAGGAGCCGCACGCTGTTGGAGCCGATGTCGATGGCCGCCAGCCGGCAGGCCATGTCGGCCGACAGGTAGATCTGCTTGTCCTCGACCGCGTGGTTCATGCCGGGATCCTGCGGGGCGACCCCGAAATCATACCCTCGATCCGATACACTTGCGGCCGCCGCCGCGCCCCCGCGCGGCGTCCCACGCCGCGCGCCCGCCATGGATTCCGAGACATCCCTCGCCCCGCCCCGTGCCTTCGCGCGGCCCGGCGGCTGGTCGGCCGCGGCGGGCACGGCGCTGGCCGTGGGCAACTTCGACGGCGTGCATCTCGGACATGCGGCGATCGTCCGCCGGCTGCGGGCCGTCGCGGACCGCCGGGGCGTGCCCGCTGCCGTGCTCACGTTCGACCCGCACCCGGCGAGCATCGTGCGTCCGGCGGCCGCGCCGGTCCCGTTGACGACGCCCGAGCGGCGGGCCGAGCTGCTCCTGGCGCTGGGACTCGACGCCGTGCTCGTGCAGCCGGTGGATGCCGGGTTCGTGGCCCTCGAGGCCGAGGCCTTCTACCGCGACGTGCTCCGCGGCCGGCTGCGGGCCGTCGCGCTCGTCGAGGGGGCCGACTTCCGCTTCGGCGCCGGCCGCCGCGGCGACGTGCGGCTGCTCGGGGCGCTGGCCGCCGCCGACGGCGTGTCGCTGGAGGTCGTGCCCGCCGTGCGCGCGGGCGAGGCGGCGGTGTCGAGCTCGCGGGTGCGGGCGCTCGTGGCGGCCGGCGACGTGGCGGCGGCCAACCGGCTGCTCACCGCACCGTGGCGGGCCAGCGGCACCGTCGTGCACGGCGCGCACCGCGGCGCGACGCTCGGCTTCCCCACGGCGAATCTCGCCGGCATCGCCACGCTCCTGCCCGCCGCCGGGGTCTACGCGGCGCGGGCGCTGGTCGGCGCGGCGGGAGCCGCGTATCCGGCCGCGGTCCACGTGGGGGCGAACGCCACGTTCGGCGAGACGGCGGTGTCGGTCGAGGCGCATCTCGTCGGGTTCGCGGGAGACCTCTACGGACGCCGCCTCGAGATTGACTTCCTCGACCGGCTGCGCGACACTCGTCGGTTCGATTCGACCGAGGAACTCGTCGAACGGATGCGGGCCGACGTGGCCCGGGCCGCGGAGATCGCGGCCGCCGACGGCCAGCGGGCGGCCGTGCCTGCCGGGACACGGAGCGAGCATGCGACTTGACTGGGCGAGCCTGCTGGACGTGCTGCGGTCGTGCCGGAGGGCGGTGCTGACGAGCCACGTGCGGCCCGACTGCGACGCCTTGGGCAGCGAACTGGGCCTGCTGGGGATCCTGGAGGCGCTCGGCAAGGACGTGCGGATCGTCAACGCCCAGGCGACGCCCGCGAACCTGCGGTGGATCGATCCGGAGCGGCGGATCGAGTCGCTCGCGACGGGCGTGCAGCCCGCCGACCTCGCCGACCGCGACCTGTTCGTGGTCCTCGACACGAGCGCCTGGGCGCAGCTGGGGGCGATGGGCGACGTCGCCAAGACGCTCCGCGACCGGGTGCTGGTCATCGACCATCACGTCAGCGAGGACGATCTCTCGGACCGCTGGTTCAAGGACACGGCGGCGGAGGCGACGGCCCGGATCGTCTACGAGATCGGCCTCCGACTGCGGGTGCCGCTCACGGAACGGATCGCCACGCCGCTCTACGCGGGCCTGTCCACCGACACGGGAGGCTTCCGGTTCCCGAACGCCACCGGGGAGAGCTTCCGCATCGCCGGCCGGCTCGTCGATGCCGGGGCGAACCCGACGGCCATCTACCGCGAGCTGTTCGAGCAGGACACGCTCTCCCGGCTGCACCTCGTGGGCCGCACGCTCGCCGGCGCGGTCACCGCGCACGACGGCCGCGTGATCTTCTCGACGGTCCGGCAGCAGGACATCAAGGAAGTGCAGGCGCAGCCGAGCGACACCGAGGATCTCGTCAACCTCACGCTGGCGGTCAAGGGCACCGAACTGGCGGTGATCCTCATCGAGCAGCCCGACGGGCGTGTGAAGGTCAGTTTCCGCAGCCGTGGCCCGGTGGACTGCAACGCCCTGGCCGCGCGATTCGGAGGCGGTGGACACAAGGCGGCCGCGGGCACGATCATGGACGGGCCGTTCGAGGCCGCGCGGGAGCGGATCGGCGCGGCGGTGGACGAGGCCTGGCTGGCGACTCAGCCGCCGCCCGCCTGACGAGCCACGCGGCCGCGAGCCAACCCATCAATCCGGAGCAGTCACCGATGCCCGATCCTGTCGCCCGCCGGTCGGAGCCCGCATCGCGGCGCGGCTTCCTCGCCAAGGCGGCCGCGATCGCCTGCGGGTCGCTGGCCACGCTCACTCCGCTGGCCGCGGGCGTGTGGGCGTTTCTCGATCCGCTCCGCCGCCGGGCGGCCGCGGCGAAGGCGATCACGGTGGCGGAACTCTCGGCCGTTCCCGCCGACGGCCTGCCGCGTCGCTTCCCCGTGGTGACGGATCGCAAGGACGCCTGGACCGGCTATGCCGCGGAGCCCGTGGGTGCCGTCTGGCTGCGACGCGAGGCGGGCAGCGACGAGGTGCAGGCGCTCTCCGCCACCTGCCCGCACGCCGGCTGCTCCGTGGAGATGGCCCCCGGCGGCAACTGCTTCCGCTGCCCGTGCCACAACAGCGAGTTCACGTTCGCGGGCGGGATCATGGAGCCCAGCCCGAGCCCGCGGCCGATGGACGCGCTCGATTGTCAGGTGGGCCCTGACGGCGCCGTGTCGGTGCGGTGGCAGGTGTTCTTGGCGGGAGTCGCCGGCAAGGTGGCCAAGCGATGAAGAACACGACGCCGCCGCGGGCCGGTGGCCGCGGACCCCTCGGCCGCCTGGCCGACTTCCTCGACGACCGCACCGGCTGGCGGGGCCTCGTCCACGAGGCGCTCTTCGAGCGGGTGCCCGGCGGCGCCCGCTGGCGGTACGTCTGGGGAAGCACGCTGGTCTTCGCGTTCATGACGCAGGTGGTCACGGGGCTCTTCCTGTGGGCCAACTACGCCCCCAGCGCCCAGACCGCCTGGGAGAGCGTGTACTACATCCAGCACGAGATGGCCGGCGGCTGGCTGCTCCGCGGCATCCACCACGTCATGGCCCAGGCGATGGTGGTCCTGCTCGCGCTCCACCTCCTGCAGGTGGTGATCGACGGGGCCTACAAGGCGCCCCGCGAGGTGAACTTCTGGCTGGGGCTCGTGCTCATGGTGCTGGTGCTCGGCATGGCGCTGACGGGCTACCTGCTGCCCTGGGACCAGAAGGGCTACTGGGCGACGATCGTGGCCACGAACCTGGCCGGGATCGTGCCCGTCGTGGGCCCGTCGCTGCAGCAGCTCGTCGTCGGCGGCAGCGACTACGGCCACCACACGCTGACGCGGTTCTTCGCCCTCCATGCGGGCTTCCTCCCGGCGACGCTCGTGCTGTTCCTCGTCGTCCACCTGGCCCTGTTCCGCAAGCACGGCCTCCACGCCCGGCAGCCGATCACCCGGCCCGACGCGATGTTCTGGCCCGACCAGGTGCTCAAGGACGCGGTGGCGATGCTGGCGGTGCTGGCGGTGGTGCTGGGCGTGATCCTCATGCCCGCGGTGCGGACCATGCTCGCCGGCGGGACGGTGGACTGGGGCCACGTGGGGGCCGAGCTCGGCGCGCCGGCCGACCCGGCCGAGGCCTACGCCGCCGCCCGGCCGGAGTGGTACTTCCTCTTCCTGTTCCAGTTCCTGAAGGTCTTCGAGGGCTGGGGGGCGACGGGCGAGTTCCTCGGCGCCATCGTCGTGCCGGGCCTGATCCTGGGCGTGATGTTCCTGATGCCGATCATCGGCAACTGGCGGCTCGGCCACCGGTTCAACGTGGCCTTCACGCTCGGCATCGTGGCGGGCGCCGGCCTGCTCACGGCGCTGGCGCTGAACGAGGACTACTGCTCGCTGTGGATCGACAAGGCATCGCTCGCCGACGCGGAGAAGCTCCACGAGGAGACGGGCGGCGACGAGCGGAAGATCGCCGCGGCACTGGGCGACGATCCGGCCAAGATCGCGGCCATGAACAAGCAGCTCGGCAGGCTCGAGGCCTGGAGGAACTCCGCCGCCTTCCTCGCCGCCGCGCGGCGGGCCGAGGCCGAGGCCGAGCGGGCCGTGGAACTCGCCGGCCGGCCGGAGCGGATCCCGCCCACCGGCGCCCTCGACCTCGTCCGCCGCGACCCGTTCCTCCGCGGCCCGAAGCTCTTCGGGCTTCTCGACGGCAAGGACTGCGCGAGCTGCCACGCCCACGTCGATCCGCGGGCGGCCGGCGCGGCCGCCCGCTTCGCCGCCGCCTCCGCGGCCAACCTCCACGGCTTCGGCACCGCCGCCTGGGTGCGAGGGCTTTTCGACCCCGAGCGGGTGGCGGGGCCGGAGTATTTCGGCAACACGGCCCACAAGGACGGCGACATGGTGGCCTACGTGCGCGACGAGATGCGTGACCGGGAGAAGTGGAAGGAGGACGAGATCGAGGCGGTGACGATGGCCCTCGCCGCAGAGGCGGGCCTGCCTGATCCCGCGGCCACGCCCGCGCAGGTGGAGCGGGGCCGGGCCCTGATCGCCGACGGCGACCGCTGCGGCTCCTGCCACAACTTCCGCGACAACGGCACCGGCCTGGGCACGGCGCCCGACCTCACCGGCTGGGCCGGCCGCGAGTGGCTCGTCGGCATCATCGCCGACCCGACGCACGAGCGGTTTTACGGCGACTCCAACGACCGCATGCCGGCCTTCGAGAAGAGCATGCCGCGGTGGCAGATCGAGATCCTCGCCGACTGGCTGCGGGGCGACTGGTATCGGGCGGCCGACGCGCACGGGGCTGCCGGGGAGTAGCGGGGTGGGGAGGGGTGCCCCTGCCGTCTCGCCCGGACGTTCGCTGCGGCCCTCCGGGCCTGCGCTCACTCGGAGGTGCCTGGCGCTTCGGCATCCTGCCT
>Ga0315901_10002598_pt1 | contig 24621 bp, 19 predicted proteins | sample LakEriMetagenome_10_FD_203761 | JGI IMG/M metagenome (GOLD analysis project Ga0315901, IMG submission 203761) | Freshwater fungal communities from buoy surface, Lake Erie, Ohio, United States - Buoy 2 MA116 | ecosystem: Environmental > Aquatic > Freshwater > Lake | place: USA: Lake Erie, Ohio... | reverse complement strand
TTAACAAAATCAGGCATGTGGACAAATGAAAAAGGCCGTTTTAAAACGGCCTTCCCAATGTTATTTCACGATGGAATCATTTGTCTGCTGCAGCTTCCTGTAATTCCTCGTCAACCAGGATACGTCCGCAGTTTTCGCAAACGATGATTTTTTTCCGCTGCCGGATCTCACTCTGGCGCTGGGGCGGGATCGCGTTGAAACATCCGCCGCAGGCGTCCCTCACGATCGCTACAACAGCAAGCCCGTTGCGATAGTTCTTACGAATACGCTCATATGATGCCAGGAGTCTGGGATCTACTTTCTCTTTTGCGGCATCAGCATCGCTACGAAATTCCTGCTCCTCTTTCTCGGTTTCACCGATGATCTTCTCCAATTCACCCTTCTTGTGCTTCAGGTTGGTTTCCTTAGTGGCAATATTCTTTTTGGCAGCATCGAGAAGCCTCGCTTTGTCAGCGATCTCTTCGTTTGCATCCTTGATATGCTTCTCAGCCAGTTTCATCTCCAGGGTTTGCATCTCGATCTCTTTATTGATCGCTTCAAACTCCCTGTTATTCTTCACATTCTCAGTTTGCTTCTCGTATTTCTTAATGAGATTGCTGGCCTCGGTAATGGCTTCTTTCTTCTGGTTGATGAATTCGTTGATCCCGTTGATCTCTTCTTCGATACGGGTTTCCCTCGCGTGAAGTCCCTGGATCTCGTCTTCAAGGTCACTCACCTCCATCGGAAGTTCGCCTTTGAGGATCTGAACTTCGTCCAACTTGCTTTCAATTTTTTGAAGATTGAGGAGGGTGAGAAGTTTTTCTTCTACAGAATACTCTTTTACGTTTGCCATATTTGTTTATATGAGGTATTGAACCGGGTTTGTTTCGACACCTGATTTTAGGACGGCAAAATTAGGGAATTTTTCTTGCAACAGGTCAAAAAGCAGGTTTATCGTGAATTGTTCACTTTCATAATGCCCAATATCGGCAATGACCATCCGACCGTTGGCCTCAAAAAACTCGTGATATTTCACATCGGCAGTGATGAATACGTCGGCTCCCGCTTGCAAAGACTTGGAAATCAGGAAACTACCGGCCCCGCCGCAAATCGCCACTTTCTTTACAGGCTTTCCAAGCAAAGGGGTATGCCTCACCAGCTTCAACCTGAATATGGCCGCAACCTCCTTCAGGAACTCCATCTCCCCCATGTCAGCCTCCAACTCCCCGATCAGTCCCGACCCTACACCCTGGTCCTCGTTATGGAGCGGGATCAGGTCATAAGCCACCTCTTCATACGGATGGGCCTCTTTCAGCGCATGGACGATCCTGGCTTCCAGGTGGGCAGGATAGATCACCTCCAGCCTGGTCTCCGGCTCATAATGCCGGATGCCGTGCTTACCCACGAAAGGATTGGCACCCTCCCTGGCACGGAAACTCCCCTTGCCCTCACTGTAGAAACCCGCCTCGTCGTAATTCCCGATCTTCCCGGCACCAGCCCAAAATAAGGCGTTCCGTACCGTGTCCAGCTGCTCGTGAGGCACAAAACTGACCATTTTCCTCAATTGCCCGGCCGACGGTTTCAATATCGCAGGATTTTTCAGGCCCAGCAGGGACGCGATCTTCCCGTTGACACCATGAATGATATTATCGAGGTTGGTATGGATGGCATATATGCCGATATCGTTCTTCACCGCTGCAATGACGGCCCGGCCCACGTAGTGGTCAGGGTCGATCTTTTTCAACCCGGAAAAAACAACCGGGTGGTGGGCCACGATGAGGTTACATCCCTGCCGCAGGGCTTCATGCACCACTTCTTCCGTGACGTCAAGCGTAACCAGGACGCCGGAACAGTCCGTTTGCCCGCTTCCCGTGAGCAACCCTGTATTGTCATAGGACTCCTGCAGTGCCCGGGGAGCTATTGTTTCCAAAAAGTTAATAATGGCTGAGATATTCATGTGGCAGTCGGTTTTGAAGCCAAATGGGACTATTTTGGCGATCCGAACATGAAGATAATTCAAACATTCCTGCTGTTTTGCATCCTTTTCCCGCTTTCCAATATCGCCCAGGATTACCCGCAGGACTGGGACACCTATGTGATGAGCATCAAGGAACACCCCGTTTCCATTGTGGTTAACCTCGGCTTGAAAGAAAAGGCCCCGATCTCAGAAAGGCCCTACCTCGTGATCTTGCGGACAAAATACAACGACCGCGACGATAATGGCTTCCCGGGCGAGGGTTCCAGGCCGGAACTGGAAAGCATGGAGAACGAACTGGAAGAAGCCCTGACCAAAACGAACGGCGCCATTTACGCTGGCCGGTTCACCCAGCGAGGGATCCGCGAATTCTATTTCTATGCCCTGGATACCCTGGATTATCTCCGCCCCTGTAACGAAGTGATGAAAAAATACAGCGATTTCCCATGGCTGGCGAAAGCTTTGTATGATAAAAACTGGTCAAACTATTTTGAAGTGCTTTTCCCTCCGGATACCGAACTCGAAAAGATCGAAAACCGGCGGATGATCAAATACCTGGAGGGGAAGGGCGATGATATCAGGAAATCCCGAAATATAGAACACCTCATGTTCTTTAAAACCCAGGGCAATCGCAAGAAATTCCTTGAAACTTTTACCATGCCGGGATTTTCTGTGACAGAAATGCCGGTGGAGAAAACGGAAACCGAAGATTTTCCTTTCAGGCTGGTGATGAGCAGGGAAGACAAACCGGAGGTGGTTCGAATGGATGCCATCACGCTGCAGATGTTGCAGCTCTGTAAGCAGAATAATGGCCGCTACCAGGGTTGGAAAACTTATGTGGTCAAATAGCTCAAAATCTTTTCCACAACTGCCTATAGCTGAATTAAGTACGTAAATTTGCAGACCTGATTCCTGCAATAAAAACACCGAAACCGCGTTTTGAAGACGTCCATCCATAAATCGACTTTCATCAGTACCATGAAAAAGATCCTTTCACCCGGTTTCATATGCATATTGATGGTCATTGCCATTTCTGCTGCCCATTGCTCCAAGGATGAAGTACAGAAAGACCTGATCATCCAGGCCATGACCAACGGAAAGTGGCAGGTTCAACAATTCAGGGAGAGTACTTTGGATGTCAGTCCGGAATTCGTTCCCTATCTGTTCCAATTCTATGAAAACGGTCAGGTTAATGCAGAAAACGGGAGCACCATCGTCACAGGCACCTGGACGGCCGATCCCAGTGCCAGAACCATAACCTCCACTTTTCCTACAGGAAATAACACCCTTCAACGACTGAACGACACTTGGAAGATCTTCAACAACACCTTTACGCTGGTAGAAGCAAACCCAACCAATACCGGGAGGAATGCCTACCTGAAACTGGTGAAAAAATAAGCCTGGATTTTTTGTAAATTCCATTGCTTATCAAGGAAATAAAGCTCTGAATGCAGCGTTTTTATTTGGTGAAGAACCCTGATAACCTTGGTTATCACTGTGAAACACCCCGTTTTTAATCTTATATCGAGACTTTAGTGCTGAAACGAGTATATTTTTTTCTGATATTGCTGCTGACCACATTGAAGTTGTACAGCCAAAGACCTGTGGCTGACTTTGATGCCACCGTTCTTTCCGGCTGCTCCCCCCTGCTCGTTCAGTTTACCGACAAATCCACCAACGCCTCCCAGCTGCTCTGGAACTTCGGCAATGGCTCCCCTGTGCAATCAGGACCTACTGCCGCTTCCATCTACGCCAGCGCAGGCACCTATACCGTTACGCTGGTTGCGATTAACGTAAATGGTACGGATACGGCCAGAAAAACGATCACCGTTCTCCCCACCCCCATTGTGCAATTCAACGTGGATGATTCAGCCGGCTGTTTTCCCCTCCCTGTAAAATTCACTGACCAATCCAACGCATCCCCGGGAGTGATCACAGACTGGCTTTGGGATTTTGGGGACGGCGTTACCTCCAACCAGCAGAATCCGGCTCACGTCTACCGGATCGAGAATGTGTTCAACGTGACGCTGAAAGTGACCAGCAACAGCGGATGTATCGGCTCGCTCACTAAAACGAGACATATCACCGTCACCAATGGGGTTAAGGCATCGTTCTTCAACTCGTTTGCCAGTGCCTGCAAACCTCCTTCGGTCATCGACTTCTTTAACGGCTCAACAGGCCCGGGCAGCCTGTCCTATTCCTGGCGGTTCGGGGATGGCTCTCCCCTGTCAAACCAACCCAATCCCAGCCATATTTACAACGCCACAGGATTGTATAACGTAACACTGATCGCTGCCAGTTCAGATGGTTGTACAGACAGCGTAGTGAACCAGGTGGACATTCCAAATGTCAACATCAGTTCCTCGATTGGCGCTCCCGATACTGCCTGTGTTAACCAAAGCGTAACCTTTACCAATATTTCCACGCCCGGGGCGGACAGCAGCGGATGGAAGTTTGGAGATGGAACTGAAAACACCGGCTCCTCCGTATCCAAGATCTACACAGCGCCTGGCGTGTATACTGTTAAGCTGACCAACCTTTTTAGTTCTTGCCTTGACTCCGTCATTAAACGGATCGTTATTCTCGATGTTCCAAGGGTGGACTTCACCTCACCGGATACCGCCAGTTGCCGTGCACCTCTTTCGGTACGGTTCACGGACCAATCCTCCGATGCCATAAGCTGGCTATGGGATTTTGGTGACGGGACCTCATCTTCCCAACGAAATCCATCCAAAGACTATACTACCCTGGGACGGTTCAATGTATCTCTCACCATTACCAGCAGAACCGGATGCACCAGTACGCTGCTGAAGAGAGAATTTGTGAAAGTTGTACCGCCGTCCATCAGATTCCTGAACCTGCCGGACAGCGGCTGCGCCCCTATTACGATCCGGCCACAGGCGGACATCATTGCCGTAGATGGTGTGGCCTCTTATTTCTGGACCTTTGGCGATGGCTCAACAAGCACCCAGGCAAATCCCTCTAAGACATACAGCAATACGGGAACCTATAACATCACACTGGCCATTTCCACTCGTGGCGGTTGTTTACAAACCATCTCCGTACCGGCAGGTGTAAAAACCGGTGTTAGGGCTTCAGCCAATTTTACAGGCGCCCCACTCGACCTTTGCGCCAGTGATCCGGTCAATTTTGTTGACCTGTCCACAGGTTTAATTACCGGATGGCGATGGGACTTCGGCGACACGGCCAACAAAACCGGGAACTTTTCCACCTTCCGGAATCCTTCCTATCGATATACGGATACCGGAAGGTTCACGGTGAAGTTATTCATATTCAATAATGGGTGCGCAGATTCGATGGTCAAGCCAGCATATGTTCGCGCTTTTGGAGCCGTTGCCCGTTTCGGGTACAACGTTTCATGCGTTAACAAAAGGCAGGTGACATTCCTTGATAGTTCTTTGAATGCCACCTCTATAAGCTGGGATTTTGGCGATGGCTCACCGACTACTACCCAGACAAACCCGACGCACACCTTCCCGGCGCTGGGCACCTACAATGTAACACTGAACGCAACCCAAGGCACCTGCACGTATGTGCTCACAAAGACGATAAGGCTGGTTGACGAAAAAGCAATCTTCGACGTTACACCGCTGACGTTATGTCGTGGTGCCAACACCACCTTGACCTCTACGGCCATAGACAGCAACGTGCAGAAGTTTGAATGGGACTATGGTAACGGGCTTTTTCAACCCGGCGACAGTGTATTCAAACACGTATATGATACACCGCGGGTGTACAGGGCAAGGCTGGCACTCACCGATATCAACGGCTGTACGGATACCGTTTCCCGAAGCATCGGTGTAGGTGGACCGCGTGCCAGATTTATGGCAAGCAATCCCACTGGCTGTGTGGGCCTTACCGTGAACTTTGCCGACAGCTCGGTCTCTGACGGTGTTAACGCCATTGCCAGCAGGGTTTGGGATTACGGTGACGGCACCGTTGCGCCAGCGACCAGCCAGGCAGTGAGCCACCAGTACAATATCCCGGGATTCTTTAACGTAAAGCTGACGGTGAGGGATGCATTGGGCTGTGTTGACAGTATGGTCCAGAACAGCCTCGTGGTGGCTTCCAATCCCAAGGCAGCATTCGTCGCTGCGGATTCCGTTTCCTGCCCGGGTAAGAATGTCCAATTCCTGAGCCAGGCAACAGGAGCCATCATAGCCCACCAATGGTCATTCGGGAACGGTGGCACGTCAGCGTTCCGCAACCCACAAACCACATACCTGGCCGCGGGAACGTTTGATGTGGGGTTAAGGGTAACCGATCGGTTCGGATGTTCAGATTCCAGCTTCAGGACAAAATACATTCGTATAGACACACCTTTCGCGTCATTCAGTGTCAGCGACTCTGTTGCCAACTGCCCTCCGCTGGTTGCGAAATTCACGAATAACAGCACCTTCCAACAATCCATTCGTTGGGATTTTGGTGATGGCGATATCTCGGTTATCGATACGCCAACCCACCTGTATGGTCTTCCCGGTACCTATATAGCCAGGCTGATCATTACGTCACCGGGAGGATGTACCGATACCAGCTTTAAGCGAATGACCGTATTCGGTCCAAATGGAACGCTAACCGCCTCGGCACGGGGCGGCTGCCTCCCGGCCACCTTTGACTTCAGGGTGCAGACTACAAACACGGATAGTGTGTTCTGGGATTTTACTGACGGAAGTCCGATCCGGTTAGGCAGAGATACCGTTCAGCAACATACATATGTTGATACTGCCGGAGACATCAGTCCACGTGTCCTTTTGCAGGACGCAAACGGTTGCCGCGTAGTGGCCACAACCGCGGCACCGATCAAAGTGATCGATATCAAACCGGGATTCAATGCAGATAAAAAACTGGTGTGCGACAATGGATTTGTGAATTTCATCGATACCACCCGTACAAACGGGGCGATCATGAGCTACGAATGGGATTTTGGCGATGGCACCAAAGGTTCCGGACCCACGCCTTCCCACTACTATACCGGCACAGGCTTCTATACTGTCAGCCTTAAGATCACTACAGAACTCGGATGCACCGACTCTGTAACTGTGCCGAGGTTCATAAAATCAGTGAGTTCCCCGGTAGCCGAGATCCTGTCGGCCGATACTGCCTGCCTCAACAGGTTCATCACTTACAGGGGCAATATCATCAGGCCCGATACATCCGCCGTGACATGGGCCTGGAACTTTGCCAATGGCAACACTTCAACATTGCAAAATCCGCCTACCCAGCAATACAACATACCCGGAACATTAGGTGTCCGTTTACTGGTGACCAATAGCAGCGGATGTATCGACACCGTATTGAAATCAATAACCATACATCCCCTGCCAGCCCTTGATGCCGGCAGAGATACAACCCTGTGTCTTGGCCAGTCATATGTTCTGGCAGGTTCAGGGGCGAATACGTATGCGTGGCTACCGCCAAACAGCAGCCTGAGTTGCACCACCTGTCCGAACCCGGTGGCGACACCGCCTTCTACTACCACCTACCGATTAAGGGGGACATCTGTTCAAGGATGCCAGGTTGAAGATACCGTGAAGATGTTCGTGATCCAACCCAGTACGGTGGTAGCACCGCCAAACGACACATTATGTCTGGGTCAGGGTATGCAGTTATTGGCCACAGGGACCCAACAGTACAGCTGGTCACCGGCCACTGGATTAAACAACCCCAACACATCAACGCCCATTGCGAGGCCAACAACCACCACCACGTATATAGTAACAGGCTCCGATTCCAGGGGTTGTTTTGTAACCAGGGATTCAGTGACCATTTCGGTATTTCCGTTTCCGGTATTTGATCTGGGGCCTGACGTTAGTATAACTGCCGGCTCGGGCATTCCATTCAACCCGTCGTTTTCGAATGACATCGTGAGTATCAGCTGGGCGCCACCAACGTCACTAAGCTGTGTGGACTGCTTTGATCCTGTGGCCTCCCCCAAACAGAAAACAGAGTATACCGCAACTGTCAGGAACAATGGTGGTTGCGTTACAACAGAACGGATCACCGTATCGGTGACCTGCAGCAGCGAAAACCTGTTCATTCCAAATACATTCTCGCCGAATAATGACGGCATGAACGACGTATTCTATCCCAGGGGCAGAGGCATCATGAACGTGAAAAGCATGCGGATCTTCAGCCGCTGGGGTCAGCAGGTATTCTGGAAACAGAATTTCCTGGCTAATGATGCATCGGCAGGCTGGAATGGAACATTCAAAGGCGTAGCCCTGTCGGCCGACGTTTATGTTTACATGATCGACGTAGTATGTGATAATAATACGGTGGTGACCCTTAAAGGAGATGTCATGTTAACCCGGTAATCATTTGCATTGAGAAAAAACAGAACATATAAAAAATACTTACTGGCCACCCTGTTGATTCTGGGGAACATCTCCTGCCTGGTGGCACAGGACCTCCATTTCTCGCAGTTCTTTGAAGCCCCGCTTCTCAGAAACCCCTCCCTGGCCGGATTGTACGATGGGGACATCAGAGTACAGGGCGTATACAGGAACCAGTGGAATTCGATCTCATTCCCATACCAGACGGGATCCCTGAATGCAGAATACAAGTTCCCTGTGGGTAAAGGGGACGACTTCTTCACGGCCGGTGTTCAACTCATGTTTGACCGTGCAGGAACAGTGGCATTGACAACGACCCATTTCCTGCCGGCACTGAACTTCCATAAATCCCTCAGCGAATCCAGGAATACCTATCTCTCACTGGGCTTCATGGGCGGTATGGTGAGCAGGAGACTGGACATGTCGAAAGTGACCACCAATAACCAGTACGATGGTTTCTCATACAACGGGTCCCTGCCCACAGGGGAAACCTTTAATGCGAATTATTCATACCTTGATATGACCGTGGGAATGAGCCTCAGTACTACATTGGGAAGTGAAGAACAGCATTTGCTGTTTGGAGGACTGGCCTACCATCATTTCAATAAACCCGTCAACGCCTTTTACAGGAATATCAACCACCTGCCGAAATGGGTACTTTCCGGTGGACTGAAGTTGAACCTCGATATCATGAGTTACGTAACCTTCCATGGGGACTACAACAGGCAGGGCCCGCATCAGACAGCGATTGCAGGGGCTATGTATTCCAGGAAAGTAGGGGACGAAGACCAACCCACATATACGGTCCACCTGGGCACTTTCTACCGCTATAAAGATGCCCTCATCCCAGTGGTAAAAATGGACTGGTATCCTATTTCAGTGTCATTCAGTTATGATATCAATATGTCTGCGCTCACTACGGCAAGTGCCAGTCGTGGTGGATTGGAAACCTCCCTCTCCTATATCACTTATCTTGAAAACGACAACTCAAGCAAGGAGAAACTGAAATGTCCTAAGTTTTAGCATTTCTGAACAATGCCGCCTGCATATTGTTTTTGGTTTTTCTTACTAAACATGTAAACAGTATGATAGGAACTACAGCCCCGGATTTCAGTTTATTTGACAATGCAAAGAAAAAAGTGTCCCTGAGCGATTTTAAGGGAAAGAACGTCATTCTTCTTTTCTTTCCCCAGGCTTTCACCAGCGTCTGTACGGACGAACTCTGCTCGGTAAGGGATAACATGCATTTTTACCAGGACCTTGACGCCCAGATCCTTGGCATCTCGGTTGATTCTGTCTTCACCCTTGATAAATTCAGCAATGACCAGCAGTATAATTTCCCCCTTTTATCGGATTTCAATAAGGAGGTCAGCCGGGCGTACGACAGTCTGTACGACACCTGGATCTTTGACATGAAAGGGGTTTCAAAGAGGTCCGCTTTCGTCATTGACAAAGAAGGGGTGATCCGGTATGCGGAGGTTCTGGATAATCCAGGCCTGCAGCCCGACTTCAACGCAATAAAAAACACGCTTGCCTCGTTACAATAAGGGCGAATGACTGAAAATCAATACCCAACTGAGCAAGGCAGGGTATTGTTAATCCGGGGGAAATGAATTAGTTTTAAATCAATTACCTTTGTGCTGATGCGCATTTTTACGTGTTTGATCTTAATGTTGCTACTGTCTTCAGCGGGCATGTCTCAGGACAGACCGGCTGAGATGGTAGCGCCATCCGCAAACACAGCGCGATTTGTCAAATTCTATCCTAATCCTGCCACTACTTTCATCAACATAGAATTCCAGCGTGGGTTATTAAAAAGTTCCAGCTTCCAGGTGTATAATTTCCTGGGTAAAAAGATTATTGAGATGCACGATGTCACCAATAAAACCAGGATTGACCTTACGTCTTACAGCAGGGGAATTTATATTTACCAGTTGAAAGACAGGAATGGTAAAATCATAGAGTCAGGTAAGTTCCAGGTTGAGAAATAACATCCTGGTCGTTTATAAAAACATGCAGGGGTCTCCGTCAAGAGACCCCTTTTTATATTGTTCCTGATCCACTTGCCCTAAAGGACCTGCACGATCAGGAACTTGAGGTAATGCGTATTCTCGAGTCCCCTGATGATCGGGTGATCAGCAGACTGGTGTTGAAAAACCACCTGCCTTAGTTTCCTCCTTGCATCCCATGCAGCCATATGGATGGTTTCCAGGAACATTTCCGCATTGACCAGGTTGGTGCATGATGAGGTCACCAGGAAGCCCCCCGGCTTTACCAGTTTCATTCCCCTCAAATTGATCTCCTTGTACCCTGTGATTGCCTTCTGGATATTGTCCCTTGTTTTCGTAAACGATGGCGGATCCAGCATCACAACATCCCAGGTTTTTCCCTCGCGGGTCCACTGCTTCAGAATATCAAAGGCATTTACTTCCATGAATTTGCAAACATCCTGCAACCCGTTCAGTCTCGCATTGCGTTCGCTCTGGGCAATGGCATTGGCTGAGATATCGAGCCCCAGTACTGACCTTGCGCCATAATAGCCGGCATGCAGCTCAAATGTGCCCGTATAACAAAAAGCGCCCAGTACGTCTGCCCCCTTTACAATATGCTGGATCGCCCTGCGGTTATCCTGCTGGTCTAGAAAGTATCCTGTTTTCTGTCCATGCTCAATGTCTACATGAAATTTCAGTCCGTTCTCATTGATCAGGATATCCGTGTTGAAGGGCGCTGACAAAAAACCTTTCTGCTGCGGCAGACCTTCCAACTCACGCACGGGAACATCGTTCCTTTCGTAAATCCCTTTCGGGTTGAACACCGTTTCTATGGCTTTCACGATCGCCGGTTTCCATTTGTCTATCCCTAAGGCCAGTGTCTGCAGCACGAAATAGTCATTGAACTTATCGATGATCAATTGGGGCATTTCATCCGCTTCCCCAAAGATCAACCGGCAGTTCTCCGTATACCCAAGCCTCTTGCGATAATCCCAGGCCGAACGGACACGGGAAAGAAAAAAATCTTCGTTGATCTCATCTGTCTTGTTCCGGGTGAGCAACCTGACCATGATCTGGGATTGCGGATTGATATAGCCCTTCCCGAGGAACTTGCCGTCGGGTGTTTCCACGGTGACGGTATCGCCCGGTTCATAATTCCCTTTAATATTCTGTACCTCATTACCGAAGATCCAGGGATGCCCGTTCAATACGCGGTGGCCGATCCTCTTTCTCAATATAACTGTTGCCATGGTGCGAAATTAGTATTATCGGCACAATAAGCCCTTTACGTTGCATCTACCTCAAAATCACCGTAACTTTATTTCAAAATCGGTATATGAGAATTGGATCAATGAGTCTTTCTGTGCTGTTCATGTTACTGTTACTGGTTTCATGTTCATCATCGAAGTATCAGAACGGATTTGTTTACAAACCCTCCCACCAGGGTCCCGGCTTTTCTGGCAATATGGCCGGAGAAACTGCCAGTCCGGTGACAACGGAAGCAACGTCTGAATTAATGGCTGCCCATGTGTCTCCTGTTGACGGTCCCGCCCCGGTAACCACTGCCCCAGCCACAAGCGCTACCGAGGCGTTGAGCGCCCCGGACCTGGCAGGTACAGAGTTGGGATTGCTCACCATGCTTGCCAAAGAACAGGCCTCAACCTTGAAGGATTCAGAACCTGTGAATGCGAGCCGGCTGGTGCATGACCTTGCAGCCGGGTATGCCGCTGAAAAACAGGTGACGCTCAGCCAAAAGCAGCTAAGGAAACTGGACCGTTACGCTGTTAAACTGCAAAAGAAACAACAAAAAATGGCCGAAGTGAACTGGGCCCCGAGCAATAACCTGGAGATCTTCATCCTCGCGGCAGCAGGGGTAGGTGTGGTAGTAGGCCTGTTTTCCGGAATAGGCTGGTTTGTTTTCCTCCTGGCAGCGCTGGCCTATCTTTACCTTAAATTGCTGGCCTAGGGACCATATTGACAATTTGGCTTATCGGCTTGCCTTGGCAAGCCTTTTGACAGTTATCGGGAACGGAAAATCAACAATAATGGGAGAAAAAGAGGCCAATGCCGGAAATTACCAGGCAGAAAACACGGAAGACATGTCAATGGGGATCAATACGGACGAGTCCATACCAGGTTCTGAAAGGCTGAACGAGTCCCTTGCAGACGACAATCTGCAAAAAAAAGAGGCAGAATTGCAGGAACAGAAAGAAAAATATTTGCGTCTTTACGCGGATTTCGACAACTACAAACGCAGAACGGCCAAAGAAAAGATCGACCTTATCCAGACAGCAGGTAAGGAAGTGATCCAAAGCCTACTGGAAGTCATGGACGATATGGAAAGGGCTGAAAAGCAGATGGCAGGAACGGACGATGTTCAACTCGTAAAAGAAGGTGTACTATTGGTATTCCATAAATTAAGAAGTTCGTTGCAGGCAAAAGGATTGAAGGAGATGGACAGTATCGGGAAAGATTTTGATGCCGATATGCATGAAGCCATTACAGAGATCCCCGCTCCCGGGAACGAAGGAAAAGTAATTGACCAGGTTGAAAAAGGCTATTACCTGAATGACAAGATCATTCGATTTGCAAAAGTGGTGGTAGGTAAATAAGTATCCAGAAGGTATCATGACTAAAAGAGATTACTACGAAATATTGGGTGTTGCCAAGTCTGCCACAGCCGATGAGATCAAGAAAGCATACCGGAAAGTGGCGATGCAGTTCCACCCGGACAGGAACCCCGGGGATAAAGCAGCTGAAGAAAAATTCAAGGAAGCTGCGGAAGCTTATGAGATCCTGAGCGATCAGGATAAACGCGCGCAATATGACCGGTTCGGGCATGCGGGCGTTGCCGGTAACGCCAGGGGCGGCTATGGCGGTGGCAACATGAACATGGATGATATCTTCAGCCAGTTCGGTGATATTTTCGGGGAAGACATCTTTGAAAATTTCTTTGGTGGGAATGCCCGTGGCAGGGCCCAGGGCGGAAGGCCGAGGGGTTCCAGGGGATCCAACCTGCGTATCAAGATCAAGTTGAACTACGAAGAGATCGCCAGGGGCGCATCCAAAACTGTTAAGGTCAAGAAATACATCATTTGCAATACTTGTAACGGTAACGGAGCGAAAGACAAGAATGCCATCCAAACCTGCGGCACCTGCGGCGGAAGCGGACAGGTGAGGCGCGTGACCAATACTTTCCTGGGTCAGATGCAAACGGTCACCACTTGCCCTACCTGTAACGGGGAAGGCACAACCGTTACGCAAAAGTGTGGATCATGCAAGGGCGAGGGTCGGGTATACGGTGAGGAGACCGTGACCATGGACATCCCGGCAGGCGTTCAGGAGGGCATGCAACTCAACCTTGGCGGGAAGGGGAATGCCGGCGAAAGGGGCGGTTCAGCTGGCGACCTGATCATACTTATTGAAGAAGAACAACATGAATTCCTGCAAAGGGATGGTTTGAACGTAGTTTATGACCTTCACATCTCTATCCCGGATGCGATCTTTGGAAGCAACATTGAAGTACCTACTATTGACGGCAAAGCGAAGATCAAGATACCGGCAGGCACTCAAAGTGGAAAAATCTTCCGTTTGAAAGGCAAGGGATTCCCTTCCATCAACAACAGTTACGAGAAAGGCGATCAGCTGATCCACGTGAATGTCTGGACTCCCCAGCACCTGAGCGCTGAAGAAAGGTCCCAGATGGAGAAGTTCCAGCGATCAGATAATTTCACTCCGAAACCGGAGAAGAACGAGAAGAGCTTTTTCGAAAAGGTGAAGGAGATGTTCGGCTAGGTTTTTTCTTCTTTTTTGCCGGCTCATAGATGTTCTGCGCTTTCACCACAAGATCAAAGAACTCTTTCTGCATTTTGTCTGACGTATCCACCGCATTCTGCGTTATGGCTACAAGGTCCGACCATCCGTAATTCTTTACGTGCTCCGATTTCCTCAGGAGTGCACCGAATAATGTGACCGCCGTCGTAAAACGGACAAAGCTTGCAGACTCGTTGAAAGCCTGGTATTTGAAGGGGCACTGGTAGGTGGCAAACCGGGATAATTTAGTTCCAGGCAGTTTATAATGAATCCCTACAGAAGCAATATTCTTTTGGAGATCCGTCGAACCGGCGGTAGTTATATTCGCCTGGGCTGGGACAAGTTCAAATACCGCGATCACGGAATGTCCTGAGCCAATCTCACCGCCCTCAAGCACGCTACCCGAATCTGCCAATGCAATTCGTTTGTTGTCAAATCCTATCAGCCTGTAAGACTTGACCAGCTCCGGATTGAAATCAACATTCATGTATACGTCATCAGCAGCGGTGTATAAAGTCTGCGTCAACTCTTTAACCAGCACCTTCTCCCCTTCCTGTTCATTGTCGAGGTACGCGAAATTTCCATTTCCTTTCTTGGCCAGAATTTCGATCTTAGAATCCTTATAGTTACCCATGCCAACGCCAAGGCAGGTGAGGTAGATGCCTGTCTGTTTCATCCGGGTAATCAGCTCTTCCAGCTGCTTCTCACTGTTCTGCCCTACGTTAAAATCCCCATCGGTTGCCAGGATCACTCGGTTATTACCGCCCTTGATGAACTGGTTCTGCGCGAGCTTATACGCCTGTAGTATCCCAGCCTCCCCGGGGGTGGACCCTCCCGGCCAGAGGTCTTCAATGGCCTGAAAGATCTTCTTCTTATCGTCCCCGCTTGTGGGTTGCAACATCACCCCCACAACACTTCCATATACTACTATCGAAACAGTGTCTATGGGCCGAAGATTTTCCACCAGCTTTCTGAATGATGACTTAAGTAATGGCAGCCTGTTGGGCATATCCATAGACCCCGAAACATCAACAAGAAAAACAAGATTACTGGGAGGCACCACATCCATGTTCAGCTTACGGGTATTCACCTGCAGATGCAACAACTGGTTACCAGGTGTCCATGGTGAAGATGTGACCGACGCTGAAACAGAAAAAATACTGTCGTCTCCCGGCTCACTATAATTGAAGTTGAAATAATTCAGCATCTCTTCGATCCTGACTCCGTCTGGCGGCACTTCGGTGTTCATATTTATGAACCGCCGCACATTACTGTAAGAAGCCCGGTCTACATTCAACACCAGTCTCGTATTGGAGTACTTCGCGGCCTCGATAAACTGGTTCTCGATCAACGCATTGTAGGTCTCCTCCCCTGCTGCCCATTTCTTCTCCTCCGATGTCTGCATATTCCCGGTCACGGAAAGCAGGGAATGCTTCTGCAGGCTGGCCGTATAAGGAAGCATTTTTAGCGCAACCGAAACAAATTTGCTGGAATTGACAGCGACGGTCATCTTCTCGTATCCTTCCAGCAAAAAACTAAGGGTATCGCTGGCTTTAGAAGTAAGGATCCCGAATGAGCCGCCAACACCTGAGGAATAAGGAAGCCCTGTGGAATGCAGAATGATTTTTACGTTCTGTAAACCATTGTTCTTTTCGTCTTTCACTTCACCCCGTATATAATACTGGGCACTTACAGAGGTAGAAAGCAGAAAGAACACAGCAAGCAGTCTATGTGTCCTGTATAGTTTCAAAGGCTTCGATTAGACCACCTGGTAAATTTCGGGAAGGTTACGTCCAAGACCATCGTAATCAAGTCCATAACCCACTACGAATTTCTCAGGGATCGAGAATCCAAGATAATCAATGTTTACCGGATATATCATACTTTCCGGCTTATGCAGCAATGCACATATCTTCAACGATTTGGGATTCTGGTGTTCCAGCTGGGGCAAGAATGCATTGAGCGTTCTGCCAGTGTCAATGATATCTTCAACGATAACCACATCCCTTTCGTGTAATTCAACATCAAGACCGATCGATGTAATCACATTTCCGGTTGAGCGGGTGCCTTTATAGGAGGCGAGTTTTATAAAACAGATCTCAGCGGGTATGGTAATATTCTTAAACAGGTCTGATGCAAACATAAACGAACCGCTGAGGATCGCAATGAACAGTGGTTGCTTGTCTTTAAGATCGCGGTCGATCTCAGACGCCAGTCTTTTTACACAGGTTTCAATTTCCGCTGCGCTGATATAAGGCCTGAACTGCTTGTCGTGGACCTTGTAAAACTCCATTTACATCAATTGTTAAAGGCGAGCCGGGGTCTGGCCGGGCCCTGGTTTTGCAGGTACAGTTTTTCACCAGGCGCTGGTTTCATATCTGCACTGAGCTGGTTGTAATTCAACAGGCTTTCGAGCCTGATACCCTGTTTCTGGCTGATGGTGTACAGGTCTTCCCCTTCTTCCACCACATGGTATTCTTTCTCACCCTGCTTGCGCTTGCGCTGCAAAAAAACCAACTGGTCTGCCTCAAGCCTGACCTCACCGGGCTTAAGTTCATTAAAATCAATGATCCAATCGGGGTTCAGGAGAAATTTATCGGCAATATCCTTTAGCGGCGTACCTGCTTTTGCGTAGACCACCTTTGTGTTATTGATCTTGAATTCACCTGCAGGGTAGTTCAGTTTTTTTACTTCAGGCTTATTAGCCTCTGTCTTTTTTACTGCCGGCGGTGCTGCCGAAACAGATTTGGCACTGGTCGTTGGGGGCTCCCCGGCAGCCGTCGATGTCATAGACTCATGGGCTTTTCTGCCGAGGGCGATAAAAGAATAGTCGTTCAGGTTGTACTGCTCGATGTATTTGATCAGTATTTGCGGATACTTTGGGTTGGTGGCATATCCGGCAGCTTTGAGGCCATGGGCCCAACCTTTGTAGTCTGTAGGGTCAAGCCTGAACAAAGAACTGTAACGCTCTGCATTCTTCAGGAAATCCGAATGATCCCTATACGAATCTTCAGCAGACGGATACTTCCTGAAACATTCGCCCCTTTCATCATCATCATGATAAACCTTCTCTCCCGTCCACCAGGATTTACATTTTATACCAAAATGATTATTGGACCGCATCACGAGGTTACTCCTTCCGGCTTCTGTTTCCAGGATACCCTGGGCTAATTTTATGGCGGCAGGAACACCCGTCCGCTGCATCTCGCTGATGGCAAGTTCCCGGTAAGTTTCAATGTACTCATTGACCACTTCCGAGTTACCTGATTGTGAAAACAAATGGCTGTTCAATGCCAGTGCAATCAGTATGAATGTTGTTCTGAACTTCATTAGTGTCTCATTTTTTTCGGATCAGCATCAGTCCATCCCTAATGGTGAGAAGTACTGACTCTATTCTTGCGTCTTTTTTTATATGTTCATTGAAAGCCTGAATGGCTTTTGCGTTCTTTCCCCTGATTTCCTCATCGAGCACCTGGCCGTGAAACAACACGTTGTCTGCCAGGATAAACCCACCGGGCCGGACTTCCGGCATCACCGCCTCAAAATAATTGACGTAATTTATCTTGTCGGCGTCTATAAACACCAGGTCCCACGGACGTTTTAACTTTTCAATAATCACCAGGGCATCGCCCGTATGCACGGTGATCATGTCACGGAACCTGCTTTTGGCCAGAAAATCCCTCGCTATTCCTGCGTCCCGATCCCTGAGTTCAATCGTGTGCAAATGTCCTCCGTCCCGGAGACCGACCGCCAAACATAAAGCACTGTAACCAGATAACGTACCAATCTCCAGTACATTATGTGGCCGGGCCATATAACTTACCATTTGCAGGAATTTCCCCTGAACATGACCGCTAAGCATACCCGGATTGGGGTGATAACCATGGGTGTGTTCAGAAATCTCTCTCAGCAATGCCTCTTCTGGGGTTGAATACTGAGCCGAATAGGCATTTGCCCTGTCATTCATCCATTCCACGATGCAAAAATAGGACTTATGAATTGGAAATCTGCGGTTTATGTGAGATGATCCAAAGGCCGATAAAAGTAAGTAATCCGTTGAGTATCAACAGTTCCAGCCCTATTTCAAAACCACCGAACAGTTTTGCCTGGTATTTGTCCACCACAAAACAGATCAGGGGGGCCAAAATGGCAATGACCGGCACATATCTGTCCACCACTTTCCTCCGGGTGAGGATCCCGAAGGAGAACAGTCCGAGGAGAGGGCCATAGGTATATCCCGCCACTTTAAGGATCACCGTGATCATGCTTGAATTATTGACCTTATAAAAGATCATTACAAAAACGAGGAAGATCAGGGCAAAAGCCAGGTGAACAGTCTGGCGGGTCTTCTTTCTCTTCACTTCACTCCAGTCGCTCCGCCTTTGGATACCCAGGATATCGATACAGAAGGACGATGTCAGGGCTGTGATAGCTCCATCTGCACTCGGGAAAAGGGCTGAAATCAGGGCAATGATGAAAATCACGGACACTACGGGCGGCATATGTTCCAGCGCAACCACTGGAAATATTCTGTCTCCCGTTGCAGGAATGCCCTTTGTTTCCGCAAAAAGGTAGAGCAAGCCGCCCAGGAACAGGAACAGCAGATTGACCAGCATGAGGATCACTGAAAAACTGATCATATTTTTCTGGGAATCGGCCAGGGTCCTTACGCTGATGTTCTTTTGCATCATTTCCTGGTCCATCCCCGTCATGGTGATGGTAATAAAGGCACCCGCAAGGATCTGTTTGAGGAAGAAGAAGCGGGACGCAGGGTCGGTAACAAAAATATCGGTATACGATTTTTCTTCCATCGCCCGCAGGGCTGAACCCATGTCGTAATTCATGGTATTAAGGATATACAGTACGCAAACCACCAATCCGATCAGCATTCCCGAGGTCTGAAGCATGTCCGTCCAGACGATCGTCTTCACTCCACCTTCATAGGTGTATAGCAGGATCATCACCAGGATGATCAGTGTAGTCACCCAGAATGGCACCCCGAACGACGTAAGGATCGCGTCCTGGAGGATCTTTACCACCAGGTATAACCTGGCCGTGGCACCAAGTGTGCGAGAAAGGATAAAGAAAGATGCGCCAGTCTTATAGGAAACGAATCCCAGCCTCGAACCAAGGTAGTTGTAGATCGACGTCAGGTTCAACCGGTAGAACAAGGGTAGCAATACCAAGGCTATGATCACATATCCGATGAGGTATCCTATAACCACCTGGAAATAGGAAAAAGCAGTTGTACCCACTGCTCCAGGAACACTGACAAAAGTGACACCAGATAATGAAGTGCCTATCATACCAAAGGCAACCACCATCCAGTTGGAATTCTTATTTCCGATAAAAAAAGAATCGTTGTTGGAGTTCCTTGAAGTATACCATGCTACCCCAAGCAGCACCAAAAAATAACCAATCACGAAGGTGAACAGCAGTAGTGGCGACATCAGCAATAAATGTGTTTACTTAAAAGTTAACTCCAAAAGTCAAAAATGCATTTCTTCCGTATGGTGAGCGGCTATCCTGTATCACATCGTACTGTAGCATCGCAATCATGGAACCCCTGCCGCCCATGGGAAGGGCAATACCTGCACCCATCAGTAAAGATGGAACGAACTTGGGATCAATTTTGGAATCGGCGAGCCCTTCAACCCGAGTAGTACCCCAGACATAGTTTACTTCAGGCTGGGCGTTCAGCAGGACAAACTTAAAAGGATTCACCCTCCCGAAAACGTTCAATCCTGCATAGCCCAGGGTGTTTTTCACCTCCCTGCTGCCGGAATAATACTTGTCACTTTGATATATAAAATTCACCCCCGCACCTGCGCTGAAAACCGGGTTAATGCGGTACCCTACCTGAGGGGAAACATTAACGAAGGTGAAGTCGCCGAAAGTGACGCCAAAGTTACCGCCGAAAAATAATCTTTGTGGATCAAGTCCCCTTTTTTTCACTTCTTCTCGCGCAGGCTGGTCAGCATTTTCTTCTTCCTTCTCCTGTGCCGTCACCTGAACCAACAGCAATGATCCCAGCAGGGTAAGTCCAAAAAGTTTCCTTCTCATAGTCTTACATTTAACTTGTATGAACCCGGTCCCAAAAACCGGTTTGTAACATGAAAATAAACTAATGTCAAATACAACGGGAAGTTATGATTACTATCTGAAACTGGGGCAGAGTGACTGACGCAGGCTTCCATTCATCTCAGTATAAAAGCCCTGGTACTGCATATAAACCTCCGAGGCACCGTTCATATTATTGTAATTCCTGAGGGTTGACGTGGTGGCATCGTATGAGAACATCAGCCGGAAGTTCTTCCACTGGTATCCGATCATAGGGATAACAGCATCTCCTACGCGGTAATAAACTCCCCCAATAAGTTGCTGCTCCCCATCTCCGGAAAGATTATAATTGGCATGCATACCCGCTACCAATTCTGTAGCCTTCGCCTGTGTACTGAAATAACTTGAAGGATTGATGATCCACTGGTCGTTCAGTTTGATCACGGCATCTGCAAATGCAATATACCTGGGGCTAAGCCTGTTATCGTACACGGGGGTTGCCGTAAAGAATGTCTCGCGCGGTTTGTTCACGTGATGCGCGGAGATTCCACCATGCACATAAATATCATCTGTTGGAAACCATGCATAATTGAGCCCTACCTGCATATCGAAATATGACGTACTGTTGGCGTTGAAGGTTTCTCCGGAGGGAGCCTGGGCATCAAAGAATTTTCCATTCCACTGGTTGTCGAAACTGAACCTGGTGATATCGACCCGTTTGGTGGAAATACCAACATTGAAACCTGCACTGATCAGGCCGGTATTTCCGAGCATCTGGTGATATGCGGCCGACCCATAGATCTTGGTAGAGGTCAGGTTACCTGACCCTGCCACATCCCTCAGGATAACGCCACCCAACCCTACCCATCCAGTTTCAAACCTGTCTCGGAACACCTGGGCATCTCCATAGATGCTGATGGTTTTATACGGCACTGGTATCGAAGACCACTGGTTCCTGTAGTGGGCACCCAACCTGTAGTCGGAATCAGGGATGAAACCGGTGTTGGCGGGATTGGTGGTAAGTGGCGAATTAAAGAATTGGGAAAAATGCAAATCCTGCCCCTGTACTGATGTTACAGCAACCACTAACAGAACCAACATGATATACCTCAATTCCCGTTTCATGCGCTACCGATTATCTTAATAACGTTATGTCACCCTTCTTAGTTGCCCTGTTGCCATCCGAAAACTCAACCTCCAGCGTGTATGCGTATACGTCCATCGGTTGAAGGGTCCCTTTGAACCGGCCATCCCAGCCCCTGCTCTGGTCAGCCGACTGGAAAACGAGCAGTCCCTGCCTGTTGTAGATCCTGAATGTCATTTTAGCAATTCCAAAGCCCCGTACAAATACCTGGTCATTGATACCATCCCCATTGGGCGTGAAGGCATTGGGTACATCGATCAGTGATACTACCACGGCATCCACGTCCTGACAAACGGAGTCAACACAACCAAACTGGCTGGTGGCGATCAGGCAGGTACGGAACCTACCGGTTGTATTGTACTGGTGGACTGGATTAACCTGTGTTGAACTGTCGTTATCACCAAAAAACCATTTGTAACTGCTTGCGCCGGTGGACGTGTTGGTGAACCTCGTAGGAGTATTCTCCTGGCCGGGATTAGGACTGAACGTAAAATTTGCAACAGGTCCCGGATGTACGGTAACCTGCCGGGTAGTGGTATCCCGCAGATTGCAGGTGTTTGGATCGATCGCCACCAGGGTGACGGTGTAAGTACCCACGGTATTATAGATCTTTGGCGGCGGCGTAGGACCAACAAAGGTTGTCCCGTCCCCAAAATCCCATTCAAAGGTTTCCCCTGCCAGTGATGTGTTGGCAAACACGGCAGTATAAGGAACGCAACCCGAAGGAGGTGTTGTAAACCGGGCTTCCACGTTCGGCGCCACCCTCAAGACACGCGTGACAGAATCCGGGAAGTTGCAGTAATTGGTATCGACCATGACCAGGCGAACGTTGTAGGTACCCGGGTTGGCAAATGTATGGTTCACACTGCCTGCACCAGCTGTAACCCTTGGCGAATTATCTCCAAAATCCCAGATGAATGAGGTGTTGGTAAACGGCTCGCCCGGCGGCGCAACAGAGAGGTTATCAAAACGGTAGTTAAGGCTTTCGCAGGGGGGCAGCTTCACATTGGTGAAATCCACATTGGCTTTATCGGCACGCGCAATAACCGTTTTATAGGCTGTATCCCGGGGAATACATTTTGTACTGTCGATCGCGATCAGCCTGATCCTGTACGTGCCAGTATTGGTAAACGTATGTTTTACAGTAGGTTCGATGGTGGATCGTCCTGGCGTACCATCCCCAAAGTCCCATTCGTACCTGAGGGCGTTGGCCACGGTATCTGTGAAATCGACCGTAAGGGAAGCGCAGCCGGTGGAATCGTTGATTACGCCGTCGATGGATGACTGTATGGATGCGATCACGCCCTGGTAATCAAATAATATCTTCACTGCCGCCAGGTTACAGTCGCCGCCACTACCCGTTCCTATAGCCCCGTTGATGGGGGATACAACACCTGGAGTTACGGGCATGGGTTGGGTGATGGGTGATGTGGAGCAGGCATTATTACCCAAACAGTTGGCACAGATCGCCTGATAGATCGCGCCCCGTTTGTCGAACCTGCTGGTTCCGCCATCCACGTGGTCGCCTTCACCGCCGGTTTGACCAAAGAAACTACCGTATAACTGGCGGGTTGCGTCTTTCTCCATGACAAAGAAATAGAAATCGCGTCCGTCTGTTGTGGGTTTGATGGCATCTGGCGTCACAGGCATGCCTGCAGGTCCCGATGTTTTTGAATCGTAGTCAGCGGAGGTATTGCATGGATTCAACCTGCCACCCCAACCGGAAATGTAAATATTCTCGCATCGGTCTACGAGAAATGCTACCGGCGAAATGTTGGGTACAGATCCGGAAGTGCCAAACACAGTAGAATACACATAGCCTGAAAGATCCGGCCGGATTTTGGAAATGAATTGTTTGGATCCCGGATTGCTGTAAGTCGCATTAGATACCGTCCATGAACCCAGGCTGATACCCGTAATGTAAGGGAATCCGAGCAGGTCAAACTGGATACCGTAAATGATATCGAGTGTGGATGTACCGAAATAAGTGGTTTGTATCAGCGACCCTCCATTGTTGGGAATGATCGACACATAACCGTCAATGGCCCCACCGTAAGTATTGGTGGAACGGGGCATATTTCCGCTGGAGGTACCACCGGCTACATAAATATTTCCGTTGGTTGGATTTAACGACAATACAAAGCCGGCATCATCCTCGGCGCCGCCAAGGTAACTGCTGAACAATACCGCGCTTACATTCGGGTTGATCTTGAGTACCACCGCATCCTGCTTACCACCAAGGGTAGTTTGGAATGCATTCTGGATGGGGAAGTTGGTAGACTTAGTGCTTGCAGCAATATAGATATTGTTTGCGCCATCAAGAACAACTTCACTTCTGGCATTATCACCATAGTTATAAAGCAGGGAACCGCTGCGCGGTTGACCCGATGCATCGATGTTAGCCCCATCGTCATTACTGCCGCCGATCCTCATCGATCCGATCAGGGCAGTACCGGCAGCATTCAGTTTTGTTACGATGATATCAAAGAAACCACCGGATCCGAAAGCGCTGGTTGTAGTGGGAAAGTTCGTAGAGGAGGTCCTTCCCAGGATCACCAGGTTTCCCTGTGGATCTGCGAAAAGGCTATGCGGGAACTCGTCCTGGCTTCCACCCAGGTAAGTTGAATAAATCCTTGCCGTGCCGTTTGCATTGAATCGGGTGATACCTATATCGATCCCAAGGTTAGTACCGCCACCGGCAAATGTGGATTGGAACGCGCCAGGCGTCACAGGGTATCCACCACCGTTAAACACGATGCCGCCGGCAAAAAAACTTCCATCATCACCCGGGGTTGCCGTAAATCCCCAGTTGCCCGAGCGGCTTCCTGTATAGGTGGAGAAGATCAGGGTTGGATCGATCACCAACTCAGCCCTCTCGTCATAATTCCTTAACTTGAAACTAACCTGCTGACCGTTAATCACATACCGGCACTCCACTATTTTTTTCACTCCACCGATCACCTGGTAAGCATATGGCACCAGCTCCTTAACTTCCCCAACGGATGTTTTAATGAGCAGGTCCCCATTCTTCACGGTGATTTTCTCAGCCCCCTCATAACCAAGAACGATCTTGGATATATCAGCTCCTGGTTTTACCAGGAAATCATATTTCAGCTGACCATTCTCTGAATAATATTTAATGTCAATACCAGGGTAGAGGTTGTTGAGCCGGAGGGCTGAAAATGAACGCACGTTGGATTTCCACTTCGTACTGTCATTTCCGAGGAAATAATTATCGTAGCCCTCACGTGGATTTTCCGGAAATGCCACAGGGTTATTTGCGCTTCCCTGGAAAACCACCCTTAA
>Ga0315901_10002595_pt1 | contig 24646 bp, 43 predicted proteins | sample LakEriMetagenome_10_FD_203761 | JGI IMG/M metagenome (GOLD analysis project Ga0315901, IMG submission 203761) | Freshwater fungal communities from buoy surface, Lake Erie, Ohio, United States - Buoy 2 MA116 | ecosystem: Environmental > Aquatic > Freshwater > Lake | place: USA: Lake Erie, Ohio... | reverse complement strand
CAATTTAATTTGATTGGAAAGTATGACGTAAAAGTTCAACCATCTGATCAGAAAGACAGTGTTCAGATGGATAAGAGAAATAGACCAGATACCTACTTGATGAAGTGGTGGACTCCAAAAACTACAATTGATCAAGGTATCGCTAAAGTATTTGAGGCAATGAAAGGAGATTATCTATGAAGATATTTGTGACAGGATGTGCAGGTCTTCTTGGATCTAATTACACGCGACATCTTTTAGCAAACGGTCATAAAGTAATAGGTATTGATGACCTTTCCGGTGGGTATAAAGCATTTCTCCCAAAGTCTGAAAATTTTATATTTGCAAAATTTGATCTTGAAAGAAGGAAGAAGGTAGTAGAGTTATTTGAAGAACATAAACCAGATATTCTTCTCCATTTTGCCGCATATGCTGCTGAAGGATTATCTCCTTTTATTCGCAACTATAATTATAGGAACAATCTCATCTGCTCTGCAAATTTAATCAACGAATGTATTAAACACGATACAAAGATGATTTTTACATCTAGCATGGCAGTTTATGGTGAACAAGAACCTCCATTTACTGAAGATAAACGTCCACAACCAATTGATCCATATGGCATTGCCAAGTATGCTGTAGAATGTGATTTGAAATTGGCTCATGAGCAGTTCGGTCTTAGATATAATATTGTTCGTCCTCACAATGTTCTTGGAATTTACCAAAACATTTGGGATCGTTATCGAAATGTGATTGGTATTTTCATACGTAAAACTTTGAATGGACAACCAATTCTTGTTTATGGTGATGGAGAACAGACTCGTGCTTTCTCTGATATCAAATATTATATGGAACCATTTGATAAACTTCTCACAGATTTTGACGGAGAAATATTTAATATTGGTGCTGATAAGCACTTTACTCTGAATGAGGTTGCCGAAACAGTACAGAAGATTGGTAAAAAATATGGATATGAAGTTCCTATTGAACATGGTGAACCTAGACATGAAGTAAAACATGCATATTGTGATCACACAAAAGCAAAAAGTATGTTAGAATTTAGAGATGAAACTAATATTGAAGAATTGATTGAAAGTATGTTTGTTTGGGCAATGAAGCAACCAAACAGAAAAGTTAAGACTATGGAATATGAAGTTACTAAAGACATTTACGATTATTGGAAAAACTAATGACTGATTACACTTTCCCTGATTGCAACCGATATTTTCAGAAAGATTTAGAAAAACTTAGATATAAGTTTAATGGTGCTGAGAGTATTAAAAATAATTATTCTCAAGCATTTCAAGATATGTTTGTCTTGAGTATTCTTGATGGAAAGAAGAATGGAACTTATGTTGAAATTGGTGGAGATCATGGTGTGATTATTAGTAACACCTATCTTCTTGAAACTGAGTTTGATTGGAAAGGCGTTTCTTTTGAAATTGATCAGTCAAAGGTTGAAGGATACAACTCTATTAGAGATAATAAGTGCATTTGTGCTGATGCAATTCAATTTGATTATAAAAAATTCTTTAAAGAGAATAAGTACCCAAAGCAAATTGATTATCTCCAAGTTGATATTGAACCTGCCTGGCAAACTCTCAATGCACTGAAAGCACTTCCTTTGGATGAATATCGCTTTTCTGTAATTACTTATGAGACTGATCTTTACAAGGATGGTCCTGATGCTGGCGAAGAGGCAATGGAAATTCTTCTGTCTCATGGATATGAGTTGATCGTAAGAAATGTTGCAAATCAAAATAATCCATATGAAGATTGGTATGTAGATCCTACTGTGGTTGATCCTGAAATTGTAAAACTTTTTGTACAAAAAGGAAGAATTTCTAAAGAGTCAACAGAATGTATCTTTAGGAGTTGAAACATGCTTTTGAGTTTTAATTCCTTGATTAGGAAGTATAGTATCAATGTTACTGGTGTGATTCATGTTGGTGGTCACATTGGACAAGAAATGGAAACTTATAAGAAGAATAATGTAGAAAATCTTATAGTATTTGAACCACAAAAAGTACCATTTCAAAAGTTGACTGATGTTGTCAACTCTATTGGGTTTGATAATATTAATCTCATCAATAAAGCACTTGGAAGTAGTTGTGCTACTGTAGAAATGACTTGTAATGATGATGGATTGTGTAGTTCAATTCTAAATCCTAAACATGTTTTAGAACAATATCCAAATATTATTTTTGACAGGAAAGAAACTGTTGAGATGGTTACAATGGATTCTGTAATTGGGAAAAATCATAGTTATAATTTTCTCAATATGGACACTCAAGGATATGAACTTGAAGTTCTAAAAGGAGCAAAAAATACTCTCAAGACTATTGATTGTGTTTACACTGAGGTTAATAATACTGAAGTCTATGAAAATAATGCTCTTATTGAAGACATTGATGATTTCCTTAAAGAATATAACATGGTTAGAGTTGAAACTGATTGGATGGGCGGTACTTGGGGAGATGCCTTTTACATTAAGCAGGATTTGATATGAGAAGTATTGTGAATAGTGTCTCTCATTGGTATGGGAGACTTGGAAATAATATTCAACAAATCTGCAATGGAATTCTATACTCTCAAATTCATGGAGACGGATTTGTTAGTCCTCCCCATGAATTAATTGAACAAGTCATATTGAATCACGAAGGCAAAACAATGCTTCGTCCAAATAGATTTTTTCACTATAATACACAAAATAAAGACTTTGATATTCCTATTGATTTTCTATATGAAAATATTGGAAAAGTTGCAAAGCAACATGTAGTTCCAAACTTTAAATTTAGCATTGATAAACCATTTGATGATGATACTTTAGTCATTCATATTCGTAGTGGAGATATTTTTGCGCATAAACACAATCCTCCACATGATTATGTTCCCAATCCTTTATGTTATTACTTAAATTTGATTGAGGAATACGATAAAGTAATCGTGGTCACTGAACCAGATAACTATAATCCCATAGTTGATGAACTTAGAAAGATTGAAAAAGTAACCATACAATCAAAATCAGTAGGAGAGGATTTTGCAACTCTTATGAGAGCAAAAAATCTTGCCTCTTCTGGTATTGGTACTTTTGCTGTTGCTGCTGGATTATGCTCTTCTAATCTCAACAATTTTTATTGTACGAACTTATACCTTGATGAGCACTTAAATCCTGGGATGTTAATGAAAACTGAAGGGGTCACTGTTTATGTGATGGAACTTGAAAATTATATTCAACTTAAGAATTGGAAAAACGACGAGGAGCAACGTAAATTTATTCTGGAGTATAAAAATGAGGGTGTTTGATTCTTTTATCTTTTTCAATGAGTTAGATCTTCTTGAACTTAGACTTAATATACTTAATGATGTTGTTGATTATTTTGTAATTACAGAGTCTCCTTGGACTGTTAGTGGAAATCCTAAACCACTTTACTATCAGGAAAACAAAGAAAGATTTTCTAAGTTCGATCATAAAATTATTCATAATATCACTGAAGAAATTCCCAATGACTATAGTGATTATATGGATAAGAAAAAGTATCATACTCCTATGGGTGGAAATGATTTGAATGGAACTCATTATAGAGAGTATCCAATTCGTTTTCAAAGAGCCATCTTTAATAGAGATAGTAGCATTTATGGATCAGTAAATTTTGGAATCAATGATGATGATATTATTCTTACCAGTGATGCTGATGAAATTATTAATCCTTTAGTTCTTAAAGATCTATCTTGGTTTGATCCAAACAATCATTATGTTTGTCTACAGAAAGCGTTTTACTACAAGTTAAACTATCTTTATCAAGATGATTGGATGGGAACAAGGATTTCTACATTTAAAACCCTTTCAAATTATTCTGTAGATCTTTTGAGAAATATGCATAAAGATGCTTATAGGATTGAGCAAGCGGGTTGGCATTGGAGTTTCTTTGGTGACGCAGATAATTTTAGATTGAAATTGGCTTCATATGAACATACTGAAAATAACGTAGATACTAATACTGCAAACGCGGAAAGAAAAATTGACGAAGGTATTGATCCTTTTGGTAGGTCTATTCAAATAAAAACAATTCCCATTGATGACTCATATCCAGACTACATCATTGACAATCAAGAAAAATACGCAGAATTTATTAAACCATGGAATTGATTGAAGGTGTAGCACTTTCAAAATTGTGCGATTATTCCTTCGGTGATCAATCTGGTCAATGGGGGAATATTTTTACATCTTTTATGAAAGATGCTAATCTAATGAATCTTGAATTTGTAGAAAAACTTTTTGAAATTCAAAAAAGCAGAGATTATATGACTCTGTTTATTGATAATATTCGTTTATATAAAAGACATATTGTAGAGGTAAAAGAGACTGACCGACCTTATGTTGAAGGTCTTATGGAAAGAAGTGACCTGTTGAAGTTGTGCTCAAATTTTCCTGATATGAAATTTATCATCTTCACTAACCTTGAAGACACTCCAACTGACGAACACATTTTTGATGCTATTCCTGAAAATGTATTGTGCATTTCTGCTATAAATTCTATTGCCTATGGTGGAAAAGTTGTACCTGCTCCTTATGGTTTGCAGAGGGCAATGAATCCAAGTGATAGTAGGATTGATGATATTAAGAGTTCTATGAGATTCATACCAAAGAATCCTCCAGGACTTTTATATGTGAGTCATAGTGAGAATACAAATACTCAAAGAGTGGGTATCAAGAACATTTTTAAAAATAAGTCTTGGGTAGAAGTTCATGAAGAGAGAGTTCCTTATTCTGTATTTCTATACAATCTTAGTCAATCCAAATTTATGATTTGTCCTGTTGGAAATGCTATTGATTGTCATAGAAATTGGGAAGTTCTTTATATGCGAAGAGTTCCTGTGATGAAAACTCATCCATATCTTAAGAAGTTATTTGAAGGATATCCAGTTCTATTTGTAAATGAATATACTGAAGTAACCGAAGAACTTCTAAAAGATAATGATCATTTGTTTGCTCAAGCGCAAGAAATGGATCTAATTCAATTGACACTTCCAACTTTTTTTGATAACATTGTAAATAAAGTCTTAGAAGGAGAATATGTTAGTAAATGAAATGTATCTTGGATCTGGTCTTGGTAACCAGATTTGGGCATCTGTTGTGACTCGTATCATTGCGGAAAAACTTGGATATGAGTACGGCATCAAAGGCAAAGAACTGTGGAAGGGAAACGGTTGGATGCCTTACTTCTGGGGAAAGGATGTTGTGGGTGGATCTGGACCTGATGGCGGACCTCCAGACACTCTACCTGAAGGTATTGAGTACTGGTATCGTGAACGTCAGGAAGGTCACTATAAAGAGGGTCGTCATCAGCATGATATGAATCCTATTGACCACGGACTTTTCTTTCTCCCGGACAATACTAAACTGGATGGAACATTCCAGAATATGTTGTATATTGAAGATCGACGTGATGATATTCGTGAGTGGTGTAAAGTTGATGAAGATAAAGTCATTACTGATTATTCTGCAGACGATATTTGTGTAATTCATTTTCGTGGAGGAGATTACTCCACTGGATTTTCATTCTTACCGCCCCAATACTATCAAATGGCAATTGAGAGAATGAAAGAAAAGAAAAGTGATATGCGATTTGTGATTGTAACTGACGATGCAGATCTTGCGCGAAAACATATTCCTGGAGTTGAAGTTGTTGGTGCAGCAGTTTCTAATGAACCAGGTGGACCCGACTATAAGATCGGTTGGTATCAAATGAAAGGTGGACCTCTATCTATTGATTATAGTATTTTGCACGCAGCAAAGAATGTGATTATGTCTTCCTCTACTTTTTCTTTCTGGCCTGTTTGGTTGTCAACAGAACTCAAAAATATCATTGTTCCAATGTATTGGTTTGATTGGAATACTTCTGATGGATGGTGGAGACCTGTTGATTCTATCGTTCCTGAGTGGACTTATATGGATAGGTCTGGTAATATTAAAACAGGAAATGATTGTTGGCAGGATTATCGTAGGTATACGTATGTGATTAATCCCGAAACTTCTGGTGTTTTAGTTAAGTATGAATAAAATTAGTCTCCCAAATGTAACTCTCTTTTGCATTTCATCCAATAATATTGATGGTGCTCTCTATGCTTTACAAAAAAGTATGGAGGGTATCTCCTTTGGAAAGGTTAAATTGATCACTCACGAAGATCCATGTAATTTGCCTGAAGAAATTGAGTTCTCAAAATGCTATAAAATTGAATCAATTCATGATTATAACTATTACTGCATTTATAATCTCACCAAACACATAGATACTGATTATTGTCTACTTGTTCAACCAGATGGGTATGTTATTAGACCATTGCAATGGGATGACAATTGGTTTAACTACGACTATATTGGAGCACCGTGGAGGTGGGAAGAAGCATCATTCATAACTCCTTTTGGTGAACATATTTCTGTTGGTAATGGTGGATTTAGTTTTAGGAGTAAGAAACTTCTTGATATTCCAACCAAAGTTCAAGTTCCTTGGGATGTGAATAAAGGCAATTTTTATAAGCATTTTGGATATGGATCAACGTCGGAAGATGGAAACATCTGTGTTCATAATAGGCATATATACGAAGAGCAAGGATGCAAATTTGCTCCAGTAGAAGTTGCCGCAAAGTTTTCTAAAGAAAGGCATATATCTCCATATCATGATGATATTGAGACTTTTGGATTTCATTTTTTTGTTCAGGATATTCGTTGAGGTAATTATGATTGGTTATAATCATTTGGGTCGTAATGGTAGACTTGGTAATCAAATGTTTCAATATGCTGCATTAAGAGGAATTGCAGAAAAGCATGGATATGAATGGTGTATTCCTCCAAGTGACTTTCGTAACGAGCATAAAGACCATCAGTTGTTTGAAGCCTTCAAACTTCCTTCTGTGAAGAATGTTGAGATGCTTGGTGCAACTTATGTTGAAGAAAAGTCTTTTACTTTTGATGAAGATCTATTTGAAACTTGTCAGGACAATGTAAATCTTTATGGATTCTTTCAAACCGAAAAGTATTTTAAGTACATTGAACAACAGATTCGTGAAGATTTCATCTTTGTAGATGATATTCGGAATCCATGTAAAGAGATGTTTACTTTTGATGAAGCAATTTCCTTACATATTCGTAGAAGTGATTATGTTCAAAAACAGAACTATCATCCACTTTGCTCTATAGAATACTATGAGGAAGCACTGAAAAGACTTCCTCAAGATATTCCAGTTCTTATTTTTTCAGATGATACTGAGTGGTGTAAAAAGCAAGATATTTTTCAACCAGATAGATTTCTTATCTCTGAATCTGATAATAATTTGGTTGATATGTGTCTAATGACAATGTGCAGTTATCACATCATTGCAAATAGTTCTTTTAGTTGGTGGGGTGCTTGGCTCTCTGGTAGTAAAAAAGTTATTGCTCCCAAGGTTTGGTTTGGTCCTCAAGCGAATCTTGATGATCGTGATTTAGTCCCTGATTCTTGGGAGCGTATTTGATGAGATTTTCTATTGCAATTCCTGCGCATGATAGGGGAGAAAATGGTCCAGTATGGATGAGAGAACTTCTTGACTCTATTAAGACTCAAACGTTTCAAGATTTGGAAATAGTTGTTTCGGATCAAAGTAAAAATGATAAAATTTTAAATGCGTGTAAGGAATACTCCAATGATTTTGATTTCAAATATGTAAAGTATAGTGGAAATATTCCTTGCGAAAATATTAATATTGCCCTTGATGAGTGTGAGGGAGAGATTATTAAACCGATGTTTTCTGATGATCTCTTCGTTGTGGATAATGCTTTAGAAATTCTTGATCAGGAATATAAAAAGACTGGGTGTTCCTGGTCTTTTAGTGGATTTTGTGGAACTAAAGATGGTAAAACATTTTATGATGAAAGAGTTCCTCAGTGGACAGACTACATGTTAGAAGGTAGAAATCTTTTAAGTGGTCCTTCTGTTGTCTCTTTTTTGGGAAATTCAAAGCAACACTTTGATGAGAATCTAAAACTACTTTTAGATACTGAGTTTTATCATCGTATGCGTTGGGAGAATGGAGTTCCCCATATTATTTCTGATGTCTTAGTTGCAAACCGTGACCATGACAATCGCATTAGTAGTCATCAAACATCTCAATATGATGCAGTGGTAGAACATCCAGAAGGTAGTTGGTTGATTAATAGATCAGAGTATCACTACGTCCAAAATAAGCATAAAGAATTTTGCATCAATAGAAAATATCCAGATGAAAATTGATTTAAAGGAAGCAACTTTTATTATTCCAATTCGTATTGAGTCTACTGATAGACTTAGGAATGTAATTACAACAACTGCGTTTTTGTTGGAAAATTTTGATACGAATGTTCTTATTAAAGAAGTTGATGTAGAGTCTGTTTTTCAGAAAGAGGCTCTACCAATTTTAAAGAATATTTTGGATGTTGAAATTAATGTAAATCATATCTTTGAGAAAAGTGATGAACCACTCTTTCATCGTCAGAAAGTTTTGAATGAAATGATTGTGGAAGCAAAGTCAGAGATAGTTGTAAACTATGATTGTGATGTTTTGCTTCCTTTAGATTCATACCACGAAGCATATCAGTCTATTTTGCATCATACGCATGATGTAATTTATCCATATGGACAAGGATTATACCAAAGGAAAGTTTATGTAACTGATGAAGTAGTTTCTCATTTCTTACAAAATATGGACTTTGATTATCTTGAGAAACATTCAGAACGTAGCACCTCTGATTTTGGGTGGGTTCAGTTTTTCAACCGTCAAGTTTATATTGATGGTGGGATGGAGAATGAAAACTTTAAAGCATACGCTCCAGAAGATAAAGAAAGATTTTACAGGTTTAATACTTTAGAGTATAATGTTGGTAGAATCAATGATGTTGTTTATCACTTAGAGCATTCGCGAGGAGAAAACTCTTGGTTTAATAATCCCTACATGCAATCTAATATTAGTGAGTGGGAAAAAATTCAAACTATGGATAAAAATCAACTAAAAGAATATTATTTGAAACAGGATTATCTTAAAAAATATGTTAGCATTTAATCAGATTGGAAATCTTGGCAGACTTGGTAATCAAATGTTTGAGTATGCATCTCTAAGAGGGATTGCTGCTAAACATAATTATGATTGGTGTATTCCACCATTTCATAGAAGTGGTATTGAAAATTACAGTCTACATAATTGTTTTAAATTGGAGTCTGTTGAAGATTTTAATTTAAATTTTAGAGATGACTTTGGATATGTTCAAGAAAGATTCTTTCACTTTGATGAGGAACTTTTTGAGAATTGTCCAGATAATGTAAGTCTTCATGGATTTTTTCAATCTGAAAAATATTTTCAACATATTTCAGATGACATCTGTAAGGATTTTACTTTTCATGATGAGCATCTTGAACCTTGTAAAGAAATGATGGAAAATTTCCAAGGTCAGGAACCAATCATGCTTCATGTTCGCAGAGGAGATCCAAATTTGGTTGATCCTCGCGGATTTAAGTGGGCATATGTAAATTGCTCTGAACAACATCCAGTGCAATCAATTGATTATTATGAGAAGGCACTTTCTTATTTTGATGATGATCATCCTGTAATTGTATTTTCAGATTCTCCTGAATGGGTAAAAGAGCAGGAATTCTTTGAGAGTGATAGATTTTTTGTATCCGAACCAGTTGATAAATATCCAGACGGATCTTATACGCCATATGCTGACCTTTGCTTAATGTCATTGTGTTCTCATGCTATTATTGCTAATAGTTCTTTGAGTTGGTGGGGGTCATGGTTGATTAGTAATCCAAATAAAAAAGTTATCGCACCGCAAAAGTGGTTTGGTCCTGCGTATGCAGACAAAGATACTAAAGATCTTTATTGTTCAGGTTGGGTAGTAGTATGAATGATTTGCTTGATAAAAATAAATCAACGTATAAACTTAAAAATATTGGACCAATTTATTATTTGAATCTTGATGGGCAACCTGAAAGAAGAAAATATATGGAGGACCAATTTAAATATTGGGAGATAGAGAATTATACTCGCATCTTTGCATATGATGGTAGAGAAGATGACCTTAGTGATATTATTAGTGGTCGTTATCCTGAAATGATGACCTCAGGTGAGGTTGGGTGTATTACTTCTCATTTGAAAGCAATTAAACATTGGTATGAAACAAGCGATAGTTCATATGCAATTATTATGGAAGATGATTGTAATCTGGATTTAGTTAAGTATTGGAACTTTACTTGGTCTGATTTTTATGCACATATTCCTTATGATTGGGATGTAGTTCAAATTGCAATTATTTGTACTGGTGATATACACGTAAAACTTCATAAGAGGTTTGTAAATGATTTTTCTACAGCTTGTTATCTAATTACAAGACATCATGCAGAAAAACTTTTGAAGTTTCATGTTCGAGGTGATAAGTATAAACTTGATAATGGTGTTAAACCAAGACCTGTTGCTGATGATTTGATTTATAACTCAGGTAATACTTACTCCATTCCTCTCTTGCTTTACCGAATTGAATTGGGTTCTAGCATTCACCCAGATCATATTGACGCTTTTCATAGAGGAAATTATAATGCTCTCTCGCAGTATTGGCAGCAAAATGGTGCTAACATTGACATTAAGGATTATATGAATTATGATCCATTCTTGGGCAGAATAACTGAAAATTCATCTGCCCAACAAACCACTTGACAAATTTGAACAAAATCAGTACACTAAATAAGTACTTAAGAATTCTGTTGTAATTCTTAATCTTTGTCCTATAGTACAAACAAAAACAAATCTATGAAATTCTTTCAACAACTGATGCTTGCACCTGTTGCTCTGGGAATGGTTGCTCCTGCTGCGATGGCGGCAGATCTTAATATGAATGGAGTTAACCAATATTCTTCAGATCAGGTTACAAGCGTCACTCAATTCTCTGATGTTCGTCCTACCGATTGGGCATATCAGGCACTCAGCAACCTTGTAGAGCGTTATGGTTGCGTTGCTGGTTATCCCAATGGAACCTTTGGTGGTGGTCGTGCAATGACTCGCTATGAGGCAGCAGCACTTCTGAATGCTTGCCTTGATCGTGTGACCGAAGTTACTGATGAACTGAAGCGCCTTCAAGCAGAATTCGCACAAGAACTTGCTGTTCTTCGTGGTCGTGTAGATAAACTGGAAGCACAAGTTACTACTCTTGAAGCACAACAGTTCTCCACTACAACCAAACTGCGTGGTGAAGCAAACTTTGTTCTCGGTGGTGTTGATGACTATCAGACCAAAGGTGGTGATTCAACTCGTACCGCATTCAACTATGATCTGCGTCTGAATCTGGATACTTCGTTCACTGGTCAAGATCTGCTTCGCACTCGTCTTCGTTCTGCTAACTTTAGTAGCAATCCTTTTGGTTCCAGTTCTTCAATCTTCAAACTGGATAAAGCAGATGATACTTCCAGTGAAGTTGGTAACAATGTAGTTATTGATCGCCTGTTTTATCAGTTCCCTGCGTTCAATAACACCACCACTCTTACTGCTGGTGCTCTTGTTCGTAATACTGAGATGTCTTGGATTCCTACTGCTTACAAGTCGAACATTCTTGACTTCTTCCAAGTAGCAGGTGCTCCTGGTGTGTATAACAAGGCAACTGGTTCTGGTTTTGGTGTTCAGTACGGCAAAAAAGGTCTTGTTGCTGGTGTAAACTATGTTGCCCAAAACGGTAGCGATAGTTCTACTGGTGAGTTTGACAAGTCTGGTGCTCTTAATACCTTGGCACAAGTTGGTTATCGTGGTGATAACTGGGGTGCTGCATTCGGTTATCGTTATGGTACTGAAGGTACTCGTGTTCGTACCTATAATGGTCTGAATGGTGCTTCTGGCACTCTGGTTCCTGGTCAAACCTCTAATGGTTATGCTATCAACGCATATTGGCAACCTACTCAATCTGGTTGGGTTCCCTCTATCTCTGGTGGTTATGGTTGGAATACTGTAAGTGGTACTCCTAGTGATGCTACCAACAGTCAATCATGGTTTGCTGGTTTGACTTGGGATGATGTGTTTGTTGATGGTAACTCCGCTGGTGTTGCTGTCGGTCAGGCACCCACTGGCGAAAACCTTGAGAAGGCAACGATGCTTGAAATCTTCTACAAGTATCAAGTGTCTGATAACATCAGCGTCACTCCTGCTATCATCTACGGTAGTGACAATCAACGTCTTGCTGGCAACTCCTCTAATTGGGGTGGTGTAATCCAGACGACATTCAAGTTCTGATAAACTACTCATAAGTTCAGTTAGGTCACTCCAAAATGGGTGACCTTTTTTGTTAGGTAATGAAAACCTTAACCAAACCTTAGTGGACTTTGAGGTTTCATTCTAGTATTATTACTTACGAAGTCAATTCACTTCTAAATTCTTTTTTATGAAACTGAAACAAATTTTTGCTGTTGGTCTAGTTGCTGCACCTGCATCTGCTCTTGCTGGACCTACTATTAATGGTGCGGGTGCTACTTTCCCTGCTCCAATTTATCAACGTTGGTTCCAAGATTATGCACGAACTACTGGGAATAGGGTTAATTACCAGTCCGTTGGTTCTGGTGCTGGTGTTCGTCAATTTATTGCGGGCACAATTAACTTCGGAGCAACCGACGAATCAATCTCAGCATCAGACGCCGCCAAAGTGAAGCGTGGTGTCGTTCAAATTCCTATGGTGGGTGGAACGATTGCTGTTGCTTATAACAAACCAGGATGCACTTTGAAACTCACCCAGAAGCAAACAGTTGATATCTTTGCTGGGCGCATCAAAAACTGGAATCAAGTTGGATGTGCCGCAGGACCTATGATGGTTGTTCATCGTTCTGATGGTGCTGGAACTACTTATGCTTTCACCAATTCTCTGAAATCATTTGGCGGTTGGACTGCAGGTGCTGCCAAGTCTGTTAATTGGCCTACTGGTGTAGGTGCAAAAGGTAATGAAGGTGTTGCTGGTCGCATCCGACAAAGTAATGGTGCAATTGGTTATGTAAACACTGGATTTGTAAAAGCAAACAAACTCCAAGCAGCAGCAATTCAAAACAAGGCAGGTAAGTTTGTTCTTCCTACCGCTGCTTCTGGTTCTGCTGCTCTGAATGGCATTAAACTGGATGGAAACCTTGCAGGTGAAAACCCAAATCCCTCTGGAGCAACTGCATATCCTATTTCAACTCTGACTTGGGTTCTTGCATATAGGACTGGTAATGGTGCTAATGCTGTTGCCATCCGCAACGCACTCAACTATGCCCTGAGTTCAAAGGCACAATCAATTGCTGATGATCTTGGATATGTTCCCCTGAGTGGTTCTATTCTGAACCGCGCAAGACTTGCTGTAAACCGCATTGGTCAGTAAATTCTGATAAAATTAGGTATAAATGACTACAAGGGGTGCTTGACACCCTTTTCTTTTTCCTATATAATTGTGTAACAATTCGTAATAAAACGAAAATGACTGTAACTAAAAATGAGTTCGGGCAAATGAATATGTTTGCTAAAGAACCATCGATGTATATGACCAAGGAAGACCTTGATCGTTATGGCATCGAACCTTATGCCGAGAAGGCGGAGAAAATGAATGGACGCACTGCAATGGTCGGGTTTATTGCTGGTCTTATTTCTTATGCTTTCACTGGCAAACTCTTTTTCGGGGTCTTCTGAGGGTTGACAATGACTTCACTCTTGTTTACAATGACCTCAGTTGCCTTCTTCGTTTTGTTGGCAGCATCTGTAGAAAAACTTTGTGAGACTTACTAATGACCGTTTTTAATGTCACTCTTCAATCTCCTGATGGAACTGAAACCACTATCGAATGTGCTGATGACCAATACATTCTCGAAGCAGCAGAAGAGGCAGGCGTTGACCTTCCTTCATCGTGTAAGGCAGGCGCTTGTTCTGCCTGTGCTGGAAAACTCATCTCTGGCACCGTTGACAACGAAGAACAATCGTTCCTTGATGATGATCAACAAGCAGAAGGTTGGGTTCTCACTTGCGTTGCTTATCCCACAAGTGATTGTGTGATTCTCACTGAACAGGAAGAGAATCTGTGATTGGTAACCTTGAACCAGAGGAGAACGTTATGAGCAATCCTGGAATGCTGGGACAATTTGCTATTGCTCTACAAGAACTTGGATGGGATAAAGACGATGACATCTCAGTTGAAATTGGTGGAGTAGCGGTCACAGGAACTGCTACTAGTCCAAACGCAAACCCAAAATGGGCAAAACCTTTTGGAACAGTGTCTTATCAAAACGATGCCTTCATCGTAATTAAAAACAAATCAAGGAACCCAGTTGTTCCTTCACAACCAAATCCTGAACTCAAACAACAACACCCTTATAATGGAACACTCTCTAGTTGAATTGCTGACTTATTATGTGATTGTTGCTGCTCTCTTTATTGGAGCACCGGCAGTATTCTTCACAATTGTCTTTATGCCTGCACTTATGAATACTAAGGGTGCAGTTGTTGGTTACAAAATTCACCGTGATTATGGTGAAACATCTATCTATTCTAAAGTAAACTAAAGGAGAAAAGCAATGAACGAACGCGCAGAACGTATTAATGGTTGGGCAGCAATGATCGGTATTGTTGCCGCAATGGGTTCCTATGCCCTCACCGGACAGATTATTCCGGGTATTTGGTGAATTGATGTTTAATATTTTTAAGAAAAAGAAAAATATTATGGAGGTTAAAATGCGTAAAGAACAATATGAAGTTCCCCAGGTGCAATTTGTATTTCGTCAGAATGGAGAATTTGTAACTCGTACTACTTCAGAACTCTTCGATGGAAAGCGTGTGGTCTTGTTTAGTCTGCCTGGTGCTTTCACTCCTGCTTGCAGTGCCTATCAGCTTCCTGGATTCGAAGAGAGATACGACGACTTTATTGGTAGTGGCATCGACGCTATTTACTGCATCTCTGTTAATGATGGGTTTGTAATGAATGCTTGGCAACAAGATCAGAACATCAAGAATGTAAAACTCATTCCAGACGGCAATGCATATTTCACACGTTCTATGGGTATGCTCGTCAATAAGTCTAACCTTGGTTTCGGTGATCGCTCTTGGCGTTATGCTATGGTCGTGGATAACGGAATCATCGAAAAACTATTCGTTGAGGCAGGTCAGCGAGACAATGCAGACATCGACCCTTACGAGAAGACTACTCCAGAAGTGGTTCTTGATTATGTGAAGTCTACAGTACGCGAAACAGTTACTGCTTGATTGAAGGAGGGATAAAACCCTCCTTTTTTCATAAATATAGTACAGGGTTTGGATACAATAATGCTTATAGATCTCCATAATTTTTTCAAGCACTACGACGAAAAAAATCCAAAGCATGTTGCTGCTGTTGAGCAACTTGAAAAAGATCTGCAACTTAAAGCACAAGATTTGCTACAAGATAATGCAAACTGGGTGAGGATTTATAGAACTAAAGAAGACAACCCACAATCATCAATTTTACCTGTTCCTTTCTATCCACAAACAGATAACTATAGAGATGCAAATAGAACTTGCAACTCTTCTGCATGTGCAATGTGTCTTGAGTATTTCAAACCTGGTACACTAAAAGGACCTAAAGGCGATGACGCCTATGTACAAAAAGTTTTCTCAATCGGTGACACAACTGACCACTTGGTTCAGACCAAAGTTCTTGCGTCATATGGTATTAAATCCAGTTTTTCCTACAGCCTTACTTTTGCTGATCTTGATAGAGAGCTTGCCTCTGGTAGACCTGTTGTTATTGGTATTCTTCATCGCGGTCCTCTATCTAACCCCACAGGGGGACACATGGTAGTGGTGATTGGCAAAACTCATTCTGGTGATTATGTAGTCAATGATCCATATGGTTCTCTCAATGATGGTTATACTGGTGCAGTAACTAATGGTAAAGGTGCTGTTTATAAGAGAAGTGACCTTTCTCATAGGTGGTGCCCTAAAGGTAATGATGGATGGGGAAGATTATTTGATGTAAAAAAGTAGAAACGCCAACTAACAATACTGTTTCGTTAGTTGGTATTGAATTAATAAAGGAGTTTGAGGGTTGTCATTTAAACGCTTATCCAGACCCATTAACGGGAGGATTGCCAATTACTATTGGTTGGGGAAGTACTAAAGATTTTAATGGACAACCATTTAATATAGGAAAAAAAATTACTCAAGAGTATGCAGATAGACTTTTAGTTTTTGATATTGAAAATAGATTTCTTCCTTCGCTACAAAAAATACCTTACTGGAGTGAGATGAATGACAACCAAAGAGGGGCTTTACTTTCTTTTGCATATAATCTTGGCGCAGGTTTCTATGGTGGTAGCAACTTCAATACTATTACAAAAGTCTTGAAGAATAAGGAATGGGATAAAGTACCTGATGCCTTGTATCTTTATAGAAATCCTGGGTCTAATGTGGAGGCAGGACTGGCAAGAAGAAGAAAAGCAGAAGGGGACTTGTGGAAGTCTTAATCATCCATCTTTGCTTTTAGTCCAAGTAGTGTAGTAAATAAAGTAAATAAAGCATTATATCCCCTGCTCTCAGATTCTTTGCAATCTAAGGGTGGGGGATTTACTAATCCTCCTAATGCGTCTGCTCTTTCCATTGAACCTGGAATCATAAAATTACAATTTATGAATGTAATTCCAATGTAACATAAGGTTCCAATAACTAAAGAAGCGATTAATTTATCTAAAAGGTTCGCCTTTCTTTTTTCCTTTTTTTGCTGGTCTTCGGATGAATCTGAAGACTTCTGTTGGTTGTCTTTTTGGGGGGATTCTTCTGGCATTTAGAAATACTCCTTCATTGACAATTAATCTGATAATCAATAGTCCAATAAGAAATAATCTTTTCATTTTTAGTAAGGTTCTACAATACCTTCGTTTAGCATTTTTTGATTCAAACTAATGAGATTATCTATAAGATAAAGAGTTCCAAGTATCCTTCCATACTTATCTTCTTTTGTTGTTTCAATAATCCATTCGTCTTCTTTAGAGAGTTCTTTAGTTAACCATTCTTTTGCCGCAAGTCCTTTTTTCTTTTCTTCTAAATCTAAAGTCTTTGTTTCAGCAGCATTGATTCCTTTTAGTCGAACTCTATGGGATAGAGTAATTCTAAATCCCAAATCAATATCTACATCTATTGTATCGCCATCAATGACTTTTACTATCTTCTTGATTTTGTACTGATACATTTTCTTGATTTGCAATACGAAGGATCTTATAAATCACCCAAACAGTTCCTAATAATCCGATTCCAAGTAGGACAATCACACTCCAAACTATATCATTCATTATAATTTTCCTTCTTGTTTATGTATCCAAGTCTTGAGTTCGTGAAGATATTGTCTTAACATATCTGCTTTTTCTAAATGCCACAAATCACCACTCTTGAAGTATTCTTGAGTGTGATTATCAATTGCCTTTAGAATATTATGTATTGGTGCGTTCCATCGCTCACGCTTGGGAGTATTCCATTCTCTTGGCATATATCACTTCTTCTTACCGCCATTCTTTGCTTTTTTCGCAGTCGCATTACCTTGATTTTGCTTGGATTGCTTGCCACCAGCAGAACCCTTCTTACCTTTGTTTGCAGACTTTGACACTGTACCGCCCCATATGATACAATGATATTTAGGAAAAACGGTTCCTATTTATACTGTGCCACCTAGGCAATTGGACCTATTGACAGCATTTCCTGACGATGCTATGATAAATAGGTAAACAAATGTTACGAGTCTATCATAACTCTTAACATTGTTGAACACCCGTTAACCGAGACCTATGGGTGTATAAATTACGTCTCTCATATCCGCACTGGAGGGTGGTGCGGAGCATAACGATACCAGTTCGTCCCCCGAACTCTTATCTAACACTCTTAACAAATGACTGCTACAATTTCACGTCAACAATCACAATCGAATATTTGGGAACAGTTTTGCAACTGGGTAACTTCAACTGATAACCGCCTCTATGTGGGTTGGTTCGGCGTTCTGATGATTCCTTGCCTACTTGCTGCCACCACTTGCTTCATTATCGCATTCATCGGTGCTCCCCCTGTGGACATTGATGGTATCCGTGAACCTGTTGCTGGTTCACTGATGTACGGAAACAACATCATCTCTGGTGCTGTGATTCCTTCGTCCAATGCTATTGGACTGCACTTTTATCCTATCTGGGAAGCTGCTTCCCTAGATGAGTGGCTCTACAACGGTGGTCCTTTCCAACTGGTTGTGTTCCACTTCCTTATCGGCATCTACTGCTATATGGGTCGTGAATGGGAACTCTCTTACCGTCTAGGTATGCGTCCTTGGATTATGGTTGCTTATAGCGCACCTGTTGCTGCTGCATCTGCGGTATTCCTGGTCTATCCTTTTGGTCAAGGTTCTTTCTCTGATGCGATGCCTTTGGGTATCTCTGGTACTTTTAACTACATGCTTGTCTTCCAGGCTGAGCACAACATCCTGATGCACCCCTTCCACATGCTTGGAGTTGCTGGTGTCTTCGGTGGTTCTCTGTTCAGTGCTATGCACGGTTCTCTGGTTACTTCCTCGCTGGTTCGTGAAACCACTGAGAATGAGTCGCAGAACTATGGTTACAAGTTCGGTCAAGAAGAAGAGACTTATAACATTGTTGCTGCACACGGTTATTTCGGTCGCCTTATTTTTCAATATGCTTCCTTTAATAACTCACGTTCGCTGCACTTCTTCCTTGCTGCTTGGCCCGTTGTAGGTATTTGGTTCACCGCTCTTGGTGTTTCCACGATGGCTTTTAACCTCAATGGTTTTAATTTCAATCAGAGCATTATGAGTTCTGAAGGTAAAGTTATTAACACTTGGGCTGACGTTCTCAACCGTGCTGGACTGGGGATGGAGGTAATGCACGAGCGCAATGCTCATAATTTCCCTCTGGACCTTGCTGCTACTGAAGCAACCCCAGTTGCTCTTACTGCACCTGCAATCGGTTGATTTATTAAGAAAAACCTAGTATAATGAGAGGGGAATAAACACCCCTCTTTTTTTATGCGTATTTGTAAAATATGTGGTGTAAATAAACCACTAACAGAATATAAACGAGTTGGTCCAAATAGGGTGCATATGTGGAACTGTTTATCTTGTTATAAAGAAAACAGAAAATATAATAAAAGAAATATGTTGTCTAAAATGGACGCTGACCTACGGAGAAGGTATAATATTACAGAAGAAAACTATTATGAAATGTTAGAGGCACAAAATTATAAGTGTGCAACTTGCAAATCGACAGACCCTATTGGATATAGGGGCAGTGATAAATTTTGTGTTGACCACGACCATAATACAGGTAAAGTTAGGGGATTACTTTGCAATCATTGCAATAGGGCATTGGGTCTTGTAAGGGAAAATAGACAGACCTTACAAAATATGCTACAATACTTAGACATTTAAAAATTTTATTATGATTACTAAAGAAGGATTTATTCAAGCAACTAATCTTGCGCCTGAAAGGGCAGAAAAAATCTATGAAGAACTTAACGATAGGTTTAATGGAGATTGGAGCAAAGCATCTGACTATCTTGAAGATTTAGTTGCGTATCTACAAAAGCACCAATAATATGTCTCATAATACTCAAAACGAACCTATGCCTAACTGGGTAATCTGGGCAGGCGTAGGTATGATGGTATTTACGGTTCTTGTTTTTGTCTTATTCACTCTTGGGCAAATTTACTGGGGATAAGTGCTAATACTCATTGACCTCTTTGTTAAGGAATGTTAAGATAAATATGAGAAATACATAGGAGGTTATGACTTCTTCAACACTTTCACAACCAATTAACCGGCGAGGATGGTTTGATGTCTTGGATGACTGGCTTAAACGAGATCGCTTTGTATTTGTGGGTTGGTCTGGATTACTACTTTTTCCCACTGCTTATCTTGCCCTTGGTGGCTGGCTTACTGGCACAACGTTTGTTACAAGTTGGTACACCCACGGGTTGGCGTCTAGTTACCTTGAAGGCGCTAATTTCCTTACGGCTGCTGTGTCAACGCCTGCAGATTCTATGGGTCATTCTCTTCTTCTACTTTGGGGTCCTGAGTCTCAAGGGGATATCATCAGGTGGTTCCAACTTGGGGGACTCTGGACTTTTGTGGCGCTCCACGGATCTTTCGCTCTGATTGGATTTATGCTTCGACAGTTTGAGATTGCACGACTGGTCGGTATTCGACCTTATAATGCTATTGCGTTTTCTGGTCCGATTGCAGTATTCGTTTCAGTATTCTTGATGTATCCACTGGGACAATCCAGTTGGTTCTTTGCTCCATCTTTTGGTGTGGCAGCGATCTTCAGGTTCTTGTTGTTTATTCAAGGATTTCATAATTATCTACTAAATCCGTTTCATATGATGGGTGTAGCAGGTATTCTTGGTGGTGCTTTGCTTTGCGCTATTCATGGTGCTACTGTAGAAAATACTCTTTATCAGGATGGTGATAAAGCAAATACCTTTAAGGCATTTGAACCAACACAAGAAGAAGAAACTTATTCTATGGTAACTGCTAATCGTTATTGGTCTCAAATTTTTGGCATTGCTTTTAGTAATAAAAGGTTTCTACACTTCCTAATGCTTTTTGTTCCTGTAACAGGACTTTGGATGGCATCTATTGGTATGATTGGACTTGCTTTGAACTTTAGAGCATATGATTTTGTAAGTCAGGAAATTCGAGCAGCTGAAGATCCTTCGTATGAAACTTTCTACACAAAAAATCAACTTTTATCAGAAGGAATTCGTGCCTGGATGTTTAGTGTGGACCAACCACAAATGAACCTGGTGCTACCTGATGAGGTATTGCCACGAGGTAATGCTCTATAAATAGAGTTGCCTAACGGTGACACATTAGGTAAAATGGAAGGGAAACCTTCCATTTTTTGTATAAATATTAATGTCACCGTTAGAGTAGTATGAATAACATTTTTTACACTTACGCATATTTGCGTGAGGATAAAACTCCCTATTATATTGGTAAAGGTAAGGGAGACCGAGTATATAAGAAATCAAAGAATGATATAAGACCTCCTAGAGATAAGAGTAAAATAATACTTCTCAAGCAAAACTTAAGTGAAGGAGATGCATTTAATCACGAAAAGTATATGATTGCTATATTTGGTAGAAAAGATTTAGGGACAGGTATTCTTCATAATAGAACTGATGGTGGTGATGGTTCTTCTGGTGTTTTGCAAACAGAAGAAACAAAACTGAAGAGAAGTAATGCTCTAAAAGGAAGACCTAGACCCGAAGAAGTAAAGAATAAGATAGGAGAAAAAAATAAAGGTAGAACACAATCACAAAAAGCAAGAAATAAGATTGGTGATATTCATAAAGGTAATACATATTGGGTGGGTAGAAAGCATACTGAAGAGTCAAAACAAAAAATGAGAGATGCTAAAGTTGGCAAATCAAGTCATATGAAAGGTAAATCTCATAGTGAAGAAATTAAAGATAAAATAAGTTCTTCCAAAAAGGGAAAATCTAACGGTTGTGAAGGAAGAAAATATTCTCCAGAAACCATAGAAAAAATGCGTCAATCTGCAAGAAATAGAAAAAAGAACTCCAAACACTCGTAGAAAATCTAAAATGCTTCCAATCCTAACATTCTTTATTCTCTTCGGTTTGTTTATGACTCTTATATCGCTCACGGACCACTATCATTACTGACAAAATAAATATTCATAAGTCGCAAGCACTTATGGGACCTCTCCAGTCGCCTCAAGAATACTTGTTCAATCTACACGCAACAAGTCAATCAGAAGCAAAACGATTATGGAGAAAACAAATAAAAGAAAGTTGGGATCATAAATGTGCTTATTGTGGTTCAGAAGAAGATTTGACTTTGGACCATGTTATACCACAATCAAAAGGTGGATTAGATATTACAAGAAATGTAGTATGTTGCTGTAAATCTTGTAATCAATCTAAGGGACATGAACACTGGAAGTTGTGGTATGTTCAACAGGATTTTTATTGTGAGAATAAATTTGATATAATAGAAGAATGGATGGCACCGCCAAAACCAACTAATCTTTATGCATATCGCCCAAGAAAAAATATTAGATATTGAGACATTTATACATAAGAAAGTTGACTTAAAACTATGAAAACCTTATCGCTTTCAGAAGACCAAATTAAACTTCTTGCGGATGCTCTTTGGATGCGTCAAAGATGTTTTGTTGCTGGAGACAAAAGATTTAAAGAATATGGAGCAATGTTAGACACCCTCATTGAAGATATGGATTATGTTCCTAATAGATCTTGAAATGATTACTTCAACAACTCCATATAAACTAGCAGAGATCATTAGAGATACTTGGCCAAATCTTTACAGACCAGCAAAAGAAACCTATAATACTAAAAGTCAGAAGAAAAAGAATGTATGATTATTGGGTGGTGACAGACAAGACCACGGGTAGAGTGATTGCTCACTGTGGCGAAGAAAATGATGCCCTTATGTTGATTGGTTTTGATCCTGATAAAAGAAGTTATAGAAAACAGAAGTTTATTTTGGATCAGATCATTACAGTAACATCAATAACAGATAAACAACTTCCGGGACAACAAGGATTACCTGCTGGAAAAGAAGAACTACCTCCAATGCAACTTCAGCAACAAGTATGGTTGCCTGAGGGACAGGGAATTCCAGTTAACGCTAAATAACTTTCAGTTTTATAACAATTATGAAATTCACAGTTTATTCAAAAGACGGTTGCCCATATTGCACAAAAGTTCAACAAGTGCTAGAGTTGGCACAACTACAGCACGTAGTTTATAAGTTGAATAGTGATTTTACTCGCGAAGAATTCTATGCAGAATTTGGAGATGGTTCTACCTTTCCTCAAGTAATTGTAGATGATAAACACATTGGTGGATGTACAGATACTGTTCAATATCTAAAGGAGCAAAATTTAGTTTAATGAATAATAATCTTCACGAAGTTTACAGCGATGTAGAAAAAGCAATTGACTATGCCTTTAATGGTCAATTTGTTTTGAAGTTTTATGATTATTTAAAAGTTCGTGGAACTAAAAAGGTTGAAGTAGAACAGTTTATTGAAAGTTGTACTGCAAACGAAATTAGTAATCTTGTAATGGATTTAGACGATTATCTTGAGGGTGGATCAGATGAAATTCATAAACAACTTCGTGAGGGATATGGTCATATTCCAAAACCACAAGCAAGAAAAATAAGAAATTACCTACACGGTATTCTTGAGGATGCCTGGAGATATAGTCATGACAAAAGACCAGGAAGAAGAAAGAAGCAAACTAAATAAATCAGAACCTCAAATTAATAGAGGTGTTGAGTTACTACTTAGGAATAGGAGGAAGAAATCAGAAAGACCAAAGACTTTTCAAGTGAAGTTTGGTAAAATGATTTCTCTCTTTCGTAGAGAGTTTCATTTCTTTATAGAATTTCATTTTGATATTAGGAAAAAATAAACTCTCTGGAGAAGGAAAATGGAAACAGCATATGTAATAACATTTGTTACGATGTTCACATTGCTTTTTTTTATGGTAGGAGGTATAATTGGATGGTTAACCTACAGACATTTGTTGGAATCAAGACCTCCATATTTGCATCCAGAGTTTTTTGACGAAAATGGACAGGTGATACCTGACGAAATAGTATCTGTACGATTTGAAAACGATTACGATTATGACTACGACGAAGACGAAGAGGACAAAGACTGAAAACCAAATTGAGACTCTTCCAACAAACCCTTTTGTATTTGAGATTCTAGAACTAGCATCAAAGCAAAGATCAAATGCAAAAAAAGTGGAAATTCTTAAATCATATGAACATGATTCACTCAAAACGGTTTTAATCTGGAATTTCGATGAATCTATAATTTCTCTACTCCCTGAAGGTGACGTTCCATACGCAAGTGCTGGCGAACAGACTTCTTATAGTGGAACTTTGAGTGAAAAAATAGAAGATGCAGTATCAAAGATGGGTGAACTTAAAAGTAATTCTTTAGGATCTATGGATCAAGGTAGATCTTCTATTCGAAAGGAATACCATATGTTTTATAATTTTGTAAAAGGTGGTAATGATGGATTAAGTTCTTTGCGAAGAGAAACTATGTTTATCAATATTTTGGAAGGACTTCACCCTAAAGAAGCAGAGGTGTTGGTTCTTACAAAAGACAAAAAACTCCAAACTAAATACAAAATAACTCATGAAAACGTCAAGGAAGCATATCCTGATATTCAATGGGGTAATCGTTCATGAGTGCAGTAGTAGGAGAAAAAAAGAAAATGGCAGAAAACAAAACTAAAATTAATAGAGTTCTGCCACATGAGTATGGGTGCGAAATTGTTTTAGAAAAAACTACTTTAGAAAAAGCAAAAGATTCTTCATTTCCAAGTGATGCATATTTAATTTGGTATGTTGTAGATGAAGAAGAACATATTGACCTAACTCGTTGCTCAAAGCGAGTAAGTCTTTTTGACATGTACTATGATAAATATGGTCCAGGTTCAGTGCAAAAAATTGATTTTGGATATGGAAGAGTGAATCCCAAACTTTGGGGTTATAAACAACCTGAGAAAAAGAAGAGAAAATGAGTGCAGGATTTGGTGGGTCTCCCAGCGAAAATAGAGTTGGTAAAGA
>Ga0315901_10002593_pt1 | contig 24653 bp, 14 predicted proteins | sample LakEriMetagenome_10_FD_203761 | JGI IMG/M metagenome (GOLD analysis project Ga0315901, IMG submission 203761) | Freshwater fungal communities from buoy surface, Lake Erie, Ohio, United States - Buoy 2 MA116 | ecosystem: Environmental > Aquatic > Freshwater > Lake | place: USA: Lake Erie, Ohio... | reverse complement strand
CTGGATCTGGGCTAAGAAATGTTAGCGCATCTTCATTAAGTGGATTCTCTCAAGGACAATTCTTGCGGTCTGATACTTCTGATAACTATACATCTGGCACTCTTACTTTTGATTCAGGAACCACTGTTGATATCGATGGCTCCACTGTAATTGACGGAGCTAACTTAGATATTAATTCTACTAACCTCACCATCGCAGACACAAATATCGCTTTTGATGGGGCTTCTACTACCTTCACTTCAACAGGTGCTATGACTCTTAACTCCGGCAATTCAGTCACTATTAATCCTGCTAACAACCAAAACCTAAATATTAATCTCGCTGGAGCTAGTAATTTTAATGTCGAAACTAATCGTTTTGTCGTAATGAATAACGGTAACGTTGGTATCAAGGATTCTAGCCCAGATGGACTTCTCGATGTCAACGGATCTTTCATGCTGAACGGATCTTTATTCTCGGTTGGAGCACTAGGGCAAGGGAGCTTACTGGTTGCTAACTCTATTGGTAATATCACTGAACTTACCAAAGGCTCTGATAACTATGTACTTACTGTTAATGGCAATAGATTAAGCTGGGAGCCAGATGATACTGGCACAGGTAGCACACCAGGAGGTACAACAGGAAACTTCCAGTATAATAATAGTGGTTCATTTGGTGGAAGTGATGCTCTTAATTTTAACTCCGGCACTAAAACTCTTACTATCGCTAATGATGCACCTTTCGCTATAAACTCAACTACAGTTTCAATCGCTGATAATGATATTTCTTTTAATGGAACTAATACTACCTTCACTCAAACATCCGCTTCTGGGTCTGGTAATTTTACATTTAAACCTAAAGAGGCTGGTAATGTATTTATTGATGTTACAAGCACCAGCATAACCAAAATTAAAGATGCTAGTACTAAAGCAGTTTTTGCAATAGATTTAGTTAATGCAAATAAAGATTTGGGAGGAGAATTATTCTGTGACAATGCAAACATGGGAGGACCATCAGAACCTTGTAAACATGAAGCTAGTATCAATTTCCAAACTAATGGTAACGATATGTTTTTATTAGGTTATGAAAACAATGGTAAGTTATTTAAGATTGGAGACGAAGGCGGTCTAAACACTAATAGAATTGTTCTTGATACTAACGGTAAAGTTGGTATTGGTACTTTATCATTAAATGACCAATTAACTATTAATGGAGTTTTTGCAATCAGGGAGACTTCTGCACCGAGCTCAAATACGAATTTTGGTAAATTTTATGTAAACAGTTCTAATTCAAAACCATATTTCATGGATGACTCAGGAGATAAATATAATCTTTCAAACGGAAATAGTTTTAATTCAAGCGATTATTTAAGATCAAATGTTTCCACAACTTACAGCGGCTCTGGCACTTTAACGATTGCTTCGGGTACAAGTTTTGATGTGAATTCTACTAATGTTTCTTTTGCTGATACCGAAATCGAGCTTGATGGAGGCGCCACCACTATTAATGGCAATAACGCCATCACTCTTTTCCCAAATAGCAATTCTAATCTAAATATAAGATTAGATGGCACTAGTGATTTTATCGTTGATACTGACAAATTCACGGTTCTTGATACAGGCAATGTGGGTGTCGGCAATACCAACCCTAATTCAAAACTCACTGTTAACGGGACTCTGGCTCTGCTTGAAGGTTCAGCCCCAAGTTCCAACACGAATTTTGGCAAATTTTATGTAAACAGCTCTGACTCAAAAGCTTATTTCATGAATGACTCTGGAGTTAGTTTCTCACTGACAAATGGTTCATCTTTTAATGCCGGTGATTACTTGCTATCCACGGGAAATACCACTTACAGCGGATCTGGCACTTTAACGATTGCTTCTGGAACAAGATTTGATGTGGATTCTAGCAATGTCTCTTTCGCTGATACCGAAATCGATCTTGATGGAGGCGCCACTACTATAAATGGCAATAACGCCATCACTCTTTTCCCGAATAGCAATTCTAATCTAAATATAAGATTAGATGGCACTAGTGATTTTATCGTTGACACTGATAAATTTAGTGTTCTTGATACCGGTAATGTGGGAATAGGCACAGCCAGTCCAAGTCAAAAATTAGAAATTCTAGGTAGAGCATCTTTTCAAGAGACAACTGCTGATAGTGCAAATCCTGGTTACGGTCTGATTTATATTAATTCAAGTGATTCAGAGTTGTATTTTGATGCCGATGATGATCTACCTGTTAAACTCACTAACGATGGAGCTTTATCTGTAACTAATGAATGGACTGATACAGGTAGTATTTTACACCCAGCAGATAGCTCAGGTGAGGAGACTATTGTTATAGGCGGCACGACTAGCGGCGGAGCTGATATCGTTCTTACTAATGGTGGCTCAGCAATCTTCAACCAAAACAACAATAATGTCGATTTCAAAGTAGATGGAGACACCCAGGACAATGTGATTTTTGTAAAAGGATCATCCGATAGCGTAGGTATACTAACAAGTAATCCTGGTGCTAATTTGAGTGTCAACGGTGATGTAGCCTTCATTCCATCAAGTGTTCAAACAATCAACAACACCGTCTCTCTAACACCAACTAAAACAATAATGAGAATCAAGAGTAATGGCGGCGCTAAAACTATGACTGCTAATCCACAAATCGCAGCTGGTACAGATGGTCAAATCTTAATTCTTAAAGGCGATAGCGATACTGATACGCTCATGTTTGATCATGGAAGCGGTCTCAGGATGACTGATGGAGTCGGGTTTACACTTGGCAAAGGTGATATTCTTCAGTTCATTTATGATGCGACTGATAATGAGTGGATAGAGATGGTTAGATCAAACAAATAAACCATTTGGCCTAGATCAAATAGACTAAAAATTTCTACATTAAATATATTAGTTTTTAAAGATTCAAATCAACACATAAAGTAATTAGCAAGTAATTTGCTTAGATATTTATTTGTATTAGACTAAATTGGCCAGATTTAGTCTTGTTAAAATAATGAAAAAAATAAAACTAATAATTCTAATAACAATTTTTCACTGCAGTTCCCTACTGTCACTAAAAGCTGCGGACACTGGCAGTGATGAAATTATTCCAACTACACACAAATTAGGTATTGGTACAACAACTCCATCTGCCAATCTTCATGTGAACGGCACTAGCTTGTTTACTAATAATGGTAACTTTTTAAATAAACTTGGACTTGGCTTGAACAGCCCTAATGAAAAGCTCTCGGTAAATGGAACAGTGTCGTTTAAAGAAGGCTCTGCTCCTAGTATTAGCGCTGGCTACGGCAAGCTTTACACCAGCACAAATTCAAAACTATATTTTGCAGATGATGATGGTAACACTTATAACCTCACTAATGGATCCAGTATCGCGCCTGGCAATTACCTTAGAGCAGATACTTCTACGTCTTATACTTCAGGTACTATCACTTTTGATACTGGCACGACGATGGACTTAAATTCTACAAGTCTTTCAATCGCTGATACTGACATCGCTCTAGATGGTGCAACAACAACATTTAGCCAAACAGGTGCAACTGGTACTATAACGATGAGACCCAAAAGCGCAGCTAATTTTATTATCAGTCAAAACGGTACAAGCCAAACCAAGCTTATAAACGCCTCTACTGATGCTGTTTTGAGCCTAGATTCAAAAACTAATTCCATAATAAAATTTCAAGAAAACGGCAGTGACATGTACTCAATTAGTTTTAACAAAAATGGTAATTTACTAAAAATCGGTGATCAAGCCGGAGCAAGTACTAATCGTCTAGTAATGGATACCAATGGAAATGTTTCTATCGGCATGCCTCTTGCTAATTCGAAATTTACCGTTAACGGAGTTATATCTATCGCTGAAACCTCGACGCCAAGTGGATCTTCAGGCTATGGTAAACTTTATGCTCTTTCAACCGATAAAGAACTTTATTACCTAGCTAGTGATCAAAGCGCTATAAAACTCACTAATAATGGTAGTTTGGCAAGTGGCACTAGCGGCGCTACTAATATCAACGAACTCACTGATGCTATCACTGATAGCTATAGTATTTTTATGGGTACTAACTCTGGAGCCAATCACTCTGGTAACACTTACTCAACAGCTTTAGGTATAGAGGCTCTCCAAAACAATAATTCAAGCGCTAGTGACAACACTGCAATTGGTTATAGAGCCTTAAAAAATAATAGTTCTGGAATTAATAACACTAGCTTTGGCTCGAATAGCTTACTGATTAACACTACTGGAAACGATAACTCTGCTTTTGGAAAATCAAGTTTAGAAAAAAATCGTCTGGGCAGTAAAAATATCGCAATAGGAGCAAGCTCACTAGCAAATATGGCTAACGGAAATAATAATACAGCAGTAGGAGTCCAAAGCGGAAGCTCCAATTCTGGCTCAAACAATAGCTCGAACGGGAGTTTTTTGGGTTATAGAGCTGGTTACAGTATTACAACAGGTTCAAATAATATAGCTCTAGGATATCAAGCTGGAGATAATATCACCACTGGTGCTAAAAATATTATTATTGGTAATGATATTGACGCTCAATCAGCTACATTAAACGGGCAATTAGTAATAGGTAATCTTATTTTTGGGAATAATATAAACGGGACTGGCACTTCTGTTTCAACTGGAAATATTGGAATTGGCGTAGTTGGCCCGATTGAAAAACTCAGTATTGATGGTAGTCTTGCTTTAAGTGAGATTGCTAGCCCTTCCTCCACGTCTGGATTTGGAAAAATTTATGTAAACTCAGCAGATAAAGAACTCTATTTTAGAGCAAGTGATGTCTCAGCTGTAAAACTAACTAATAACGGTTCTCTTTCAACTGGAACCAGCACATCAGAATGGACAGAAACAAGTTTAATTCTTCACCCCGCTGATAATAGCGGCGCTCAGACAGTTGTACTCGGCGGCACCAGTATCGGCGGAGCTGATATCATCTTACACAAAAACGGTTCTGCAGTATTTAACGAACAAGGTTTAGCGGGCTCTGATTTTAGAGTCGAAAGCGATTCTAATCAATATATAATTTTAGCTGATTCCACAAATAATCGAGTCGGAATCGGTCAATCAAATCCTGATACTGTGCTAGATATCAACGGACCAGTCACTGTTAGAGCTCTAAACAATTCTTCAAGCGGAACAGCGCCTAATTTTATAGCTTTTACAAGTAATGGAAACGGCGTGGGGACAGCGTCCTTGACAATAAATAAACCGAGTAACACGGTTGAGAATAATTTAATGGTTGCTGTCATTAATATAGTTTCTACTAACCAAACCGTTACAGCTCCATCAGGATGGAGTGAAATAAATAATAAAACTGCAAGTGATCACAGGTCTTATGTATTTTATAAAGTAGTAGGTAATAATGAAGCAAGTTCTTATGCTTTTAATTTTAGCGGTAATGTAAGCTCGAGAGGAGTAATTCTGACTTACGCTAATGGTGATATTTTTAGTCCAATTGGCGCGCAGGATGGAATCACAGGAACTACTGGTGGAGGAGCTTTGTACACACCGAGTGTTACAAGTACAAAAAACAATTCGACAATATTAAGAATCGGAACTTATGAAGATTCCGATGATACTATAAGTTTTGATAATGGTGAAACCTCTCGAGCTAATGTAAATTATATCGGTGCTACAGGTGACTCGATTAGGGTATTTGATAAGGTTCAAGCAAGCGCTGGTGTAACTGGCACCAGTACCGACACCGGAGATAGCGCGCCGCCCAGCCCTTATACTGGTTTTACCTTGGCAATCAATCCTAATGCCTCTAATTCAGATCCTGCTGGACCGGATAATAATTCTGCTGTTTATTGGCTCGCTAATGATAGTGGAGTGGGAGATAACGGAGATTTATTAGTAAGAATCAGAAGCGATAACACCACCAAAACCTTTACCCTAGTAGATTTCAACAATGATCCTGGCGATCAAACTTATAATGGTCTTACACTTAATGATCTAACAGCTAATAGAATAGTACGCACTAATGGCAGTAAAAATCTAACAAGCGAAACAAACATTTTTTCTGATACAAGTACTGGTAATGTGGGAATTGGTCAAGCTAGTCCGAGCTCATTTAAACTTGAGCTAGATGGTGGCAGTCTAGGACCCAGTACTAATGATAGTTCTGATATTGGTAGTGCTAGTAAAAGATTTAAAAGATTATACAATAAAGAAACTTATTATACCAATAATGGCGGAGCGCTATGGGGTTCGACTAAGAATAATTCTTACAAAAAATATTTTTCACTTGCTCAAATCACTAACTCAAGCCCTAAAACCTTACTAGACATGAACGGCAATAATTTATCTTATACTAAGACATATAAAATCACAGCACACAATCCAGGAGCCAGTTCTAGGACAGGAGCAATTGCATATTTTGTGGGGAATGGAAGTTCAAGTTTTGAATTAATTAAATCTTATGAGCAAGGTGCTAGCTTAGATGATATCGAGTTTTACCTAGATTCAGGCGTGCCCAAAGTTCGTCTCTATAGCGGCGCGACAACAAGAGACGTACAGCTTCTTGTGGAAGAATCACCAATCTCCGGAAAAGCAACTCTAGCTTTTGGAGTAAGTCAAGCTCTAACATCAACGAATCCCGGTACAATAAATTTAAGAACTCGGGGCGCGCAAGCTTCAATTTTCAAGGCTATTACTAATAGCGATTCTTTATATAGTGAATTTACATTGGGCGGAGTGGATGGTAGCTCTAATTCAGTTGATAAGTGGGGAATAGGCGCGCTTGGTGACACCAATACAAGCGGCTCGAATAGATTTTATATCTACCAACACAAAAACAAATCAGATTCAAACGTCCAAAAATACAGAATGATAATCTCTGATAACGGTAATTTTCATTTTAATTTTCCTGTGACTAGTGTAGATGATGCTAGAGGTACTTATGTATTCAACGGCATAACAGCATTCAAAGAAACCTCTACACCAAGCTCAAGCACTGGGTTTGGCAAAATATTTGTCAATTCAAGTGATAAAGAATTATATTTTAATTCAAGCGACAATGGCAATATTAGATTAACTAATAATGGTTTTATTGCGACACTTGATAATATGGCTCTTGATGATCTTACAGATGCAATCACGACATCAACAAATATTTATCTAGGTGAAAACTCTGGCGCTTCCACTCCAGGCAATAATTACGAAACAGCTCTTGGTATAAACACTCTCAAAAGCAGTACTGGAGCGGATAATACGGCTGTCGGATACCTAACTCTAAACGGCAATACCACCGGCTACTCAAACACTGCTATTGGTAAGTGGAGTCTATATGCTAATAACACTGGTTTTTGGAATACTGCTGGCGGCGCTTCAGCTCTATATTCAAACACCAGCGGCACTTATAACTCTGGCTTTGGAACTAGTGCTCTTTACGCTAACACCACAGGCGGCGGTAATTCAGCTTTTGGACCAAAAGCTTTGTTTGGTAATACCACCGGTATTTATAACACCGCAACCGGCATTCACGCACTTGAAAATATCACTACCGGCAGATACAATTCTGGCTTAGGAGGTTTTGCTCTTCGTTACGCAGATAATGGCTCGAGCAATAATACTGCGCTAGGATTCAATGCTGGTGAGGGTACTAGTGGAAGTGATTTTTCTAATGGGACTTTTCTAGGTTACCTTACTGGTAACGGGCTAACAACCGGAGATAATAATATTCTTATTGGATTTAAGGCTGGAGATGCTATGACTAGTGGCTCGCGCAATATAGTTATTGGAAATGACATTGACGCTCCGTCTAACACCAATTCTAACCAACTCACTATTGGCAACTTGATTTATGGTACAGGTTTAGACGGCACCGGCACGACTCTATCCTCAGGTAATATAGGTATCGGCACAGCCAGCATAGACGCTAAATTAGAAGTCAACGGAGCCATGATGGCTAATACCATGGTCAATAAAGCTTTTTATACTGTTGGTTCTGCAACCAATGTAACCGTTAACTGGAACAATGGTAACAAACAAAAAATTCTTCTTGAAACTAATCCTGTTAATTTTACTTTTACTGCTCCAAGCGCTGGAGTAGGCTCATTTAGCTTAGTTCTTAAGCAAGATGGTGGTGGAAGCAAGACCGTCACCTGGCCAGCAAGCGTTAAATGGCCAGGAGGAACTGCTCCGACTCTATCAACAGCCCCAAATAAACTAGATATAGTCACCTGCATTTATGACGGCACTGATTATTTCTGCCAGATTGGAATAGATTTCTTCTAAATTTTATAATCCTGAGCCGGATAGCACACTAGGATATTTTTGAATAGTAAAAGTCCAGCTATCTTTATCAGTTATATTTCTAAAATTATTAAAATCCATGTTTACGTAGTATTGGGTATTATCAGTAAAATTAACAGAAGGATTAATGATTACCCTGCTTGTGCCCCAGCCAGTCACTTGAGAACTGTTAACAGGAATAGTTTCTAATACGGAATTATCATTGTATTTTTTAAGCACAAAATTACCTTCTTTATAAGTAACATTTTTGCTAAATGTAATATTAATGCTTTGGCTTTTTTGAATTTGAGTCGAAAAAGTCGGCGGCGAGACATGTAAAACGCTAGCGTTTTCATTAATAATACTAAGAGGCGGGTCCCAACTACAGTTAACATTTCCGGTTTTGAAGCTCCATGAAGGAATTCCATTAACACTATCTATCCGTAAAAAATTTTTTTGCCCAGTACAAGTACTAGCAGGATTCATACTATTATCCTGAAGGACGGCGCAACCCGATACGTTAACATAATAACAACTATTGGTTTCAAAATTATTTGTAGGATCAATTGTTGCAATAGCTGTACCATGACCAGTGATTCTGGGAGATGATACACCAAATTGTTCAATTAAAATATCGAAGAGTCTTGAGCCATTCTCTTTATAGATTTCAATTGAGCCACTAGCTCCATTGTCCCAAGTAGTAGGAATTTCTTCATTATTATTCCAACCCGGAAAATTAATTTGCAAAGACGCGCCAAGAAATGATAATACCCCATTATCAGGACTTATATCCTCATAAAAAGCGCAAGCTTTAGAATAATATCCCAAAAACATTAATAGTAGGCTAGAAACAAGGACTCTGCTTAATAATTTAATTAAGTTATTTACTTGAAATTTAAACATCTACATAATTATTATAAACGGTTTTCTAGGTAATTTAGACTAGTTATTGATTAATAAAACCTACCAATAATGTATTTAGCAAGCGCTATGAAAAAACTTGCCTTATTACTTTTGATATTTGGGATTATTAGATCAGCATTGGCCGTAGATCTTGGCAATGGCGTCGAGTATATTCCTCCGAGTCGCAAACTTGGAGTAGGTACAAAAACTCCTCCCGAGCAACTCAGCGTAAATGGTAATCTTGCTTTAAAAACTACTTCAAGCGCACCAAATGGCACTAGTGGATATGGGGTATTTTATGTCAATTCATCTAATAAACCATTTTTTGTCGATAGCTCTAATAACCGCTTCAATCTAACAAATGGTGCAGATTTTTCAGCGGCTAGTTTTCTAAGATCAAATGTTAGCGATAATTACACGGCAGGTACTTTGACTTTTGATAGCGGCACTGAAGTGACGATAAACTCCACAAGCCTTTCTATAGCTGACCCCGATATTAGCTTTAGTTCTGCTTCAGGAGTAAGTTTTAGCCCAGCTTCTAACCAAAACCTAAATATTAATCTTGCTGGCTCTGGTAACTTTAGTGTCGAAACTAATCGACTAGTAGTCGCGAATAACGGTAATGTCGGTATCCGAGATAGTTCTCCAGATTCACTTCTAGATATAAATGGAACTATGCTAGTTAATGGCACATTTTTTAGATTTGGATCTTTAAGCCAGGGTAGTATTCTGTTTGCGTCAAGTACTAGTAATCTAACTGCTCTTACAAGAGGGAGTGATAACTATGTATTAAAAGTCAATGGTAATAGATTAAACTGGAAAGCAGATGATACTAACTTACCTGGAGGCACAGATGGAAATTTACAATTTAAGGACGGCTCAGGCTTCTCTGGTAATGGTGCGCTAAGTTTTAATAAAAGCTCCAGAACCCTCACTGTCGCCCCTAGTGCAATCATGGATCTAAACTCTACAAGCCTTTCTATAGCTGACCCTGATATTAGCTTTAGTTCTGCTTCTGGAGTAAGTTTTAGTCCAGCTTCTAACCAAAACCTAAATATTAATCTTGCTGGCTCTGGTAATTTTAGTGTCGAAACTAATCGACTAGTAGTCGCTAATAACGGTAATGTAGGCATTGGCATCGCTAATCCTAGTAGCTTTAGATTAGAGCTTAATGGTGGGCATCTTGGTCCTAATAAAACTAACTCTATTAATTTGGGAAGCTCTAGTAAAAGATTTAATTCTATTTATGCTAAAGAAAATATTTTTGATACTAATGGTGGGATTCAATGGGGCACAAATAAATCTAAATCCTTCAAAACCTATTACTCAACTGCCAGTGTTAATGCCACTACCGCCAAGACTCTAACAGATATGAACGGAGATAATTTTTCGTTTAGTAAGACTTATAGAGTAACAGCTCATAACCCTGATGTATCCAGCTCTACTGGAGCAATTAGCTATTTTATAGGTAATGGTAACTCTGGTTTTACTCTTATTGATACAGAGGAGGCTGGAACGGGTACAGATCACATTGATTTGTACTTAGACTCTAACACTCCAAAAGTAAAACTTCACTCTGGTGCGACTCTTAGAAATATTCAGTTACTAATCGAAGAATCACCTACTTATGGATCCGATAGTAACGCTTTTGGACCGCTACAAGATCTAGTTTCGCCTGCTGCTGGAACGATTACACTAAGAGGTAGAGAATCAGGAACTAGTACTATTTTTAGAATTATTAATCGAGATGATGATTATGCTTCAGAAACTCTTTTTGGAAATACTAATTCATCAGGTTCTGGAATTGAAAAATGGTCAGTCGGTAGCCTCGGCGACTCTCATGCTAGCGGCTCGAATAGATTCTATATCTACCAATACAAAGATAAAAATGATTCTAATGTCGCTAGATTTAGAATGTTAGTTTCAGATAATGGTAACTTCCATTTTAATTTAATGGGTAACGCTGCAAATGATAATAACGGCAGATATGTTTTTAACGGCGTAACTGCCTTTAAAGAAGAGGCTTCTACCCCATCTAGCAGTACTGGCTTTGGGAAAATATTTGTGGCGTCTAGTGATAAAGAATTATATTTTAGAGCAAGCGATCAAAGTGCTGTAAGACTCACTAATAACGGCTCATTAATTTTACCTTCAAGTCTAATGGCCCCGGATGGTAGCCCTAATCCTGCTTTATCTGCTGATAATGATGGTAATATTGGCATTAGTCTAACAGCTCCAAGCCAAAAATTACATGTAAACGGTAGTGTATTAGTTAATGATGTTTTTGGTTTTAATGAAGAAGTGGCTAACACCAGCTCGGGAAGCATAACTGTTGACTGGACTAAAGGTAATCGTCAAAAACTAACACTTTCTAATACTGGCGTTACTGTGAGTTTCACCGATCCTCCACTTGATAGTAGCCTAGTTTTAGTTATTACCCAAGATGCAACTGGAAGTAGGATTGTTACCACTTGGGACACAGATATAAAATGGCCTAACGGAACAGCTCCGACACTTACCACGACAGCAAATGCGATTGATATGATTAGTTGCTTATATCGAAGTAATCCAAAAATGTATTTATGTACAGCGAGTCTTAAGTTTCAATAACTGATAGGGCCAACTTATCGGTTCCACACAACCGATCCAATGGGGCCGCACTTACCGTTTCCACATAACCGAGATAATTCCCAAAAAGCAAAATATGCTATAATTGTAAGGTTATGCCCCAAACCCAGGTAAAGCTTTATAAAAAAGACCTCGATCAAAAAGCACTAGATAATTTCCTTCAAGCCGGTATTATCTCCATAGATTGCGAGATGATGGGATTAAATGTGGTAAGGGATAGATTATGCTTGGTTCAGATTAGCGATAGAGATCGTAATGTAGCCCTGGTACAGATCGAAAAAAACCAAAGATCAGCTGAAAACCTAAAAAAACTTCTTGAACAAGACAGCATAATTAAGCTTTTTCATTACGCGCGCACAGATTTAGCCTGGCTAAAATACTGGCTGGGAATTAATGTCTCTAATGTTTTTTGTACAAAGATAGCAAGTAAGCTTGCCCGCACCTACACCGATAAACACGGTCTAAAAGATCTTTGTAAAGAAGTTCTCGGCAAAGAACTCAACAAAAACCAGCAAGGAAGCGATTGGGGAATTGATGAGCTGAGTGCCGACCAAAAGCAATATGCCGCTTATGACGTGATTCATCTTTTTGATATTTATGACAAGCTAAAATCTATGCTGGAAAGAGAAAATAAAATGTCTTTAGCCCGCTCCTGCATTGGGTTTACTCATACACTCGCTGAGCTTGATAGCTTAGGTTACGTCGGTGTCTTGGAGCACTAAAATGAGCGCAAACACAAAACTCAATATCACCCTTGATAAAACCAGGCTAAAAGATTTAGTGAAGAAATTTAGCCAAGCCAAAATTTTAATCTTAGGAGATCTCATTCTAGATGAATATCTCACAGGTACCCCAGATCGCATATCAAGAGAAGCTCCTGTTATCATCCTTAAATACCTTAGCTCCAAATTCGCTCTAGGTGGCTCTGCTAACGCCGCTGCCGGCACTGCAGCTTTAGGAGCCAAGACTACTTTAGTGGGAGTTTTGGGGCAAGATAGCTCTGCTGATGTGTTTAGAGATATTTGCAAACAGTTAAATATCGAATTAAAACCAATCATAGAGCCAGCTCGAATGACCACAGTCAAGACTCGCATTGTATCAAGCTCTAACAAAAACCCCGATGCTGGCACCTCCCAAAAACAGCAAGTACTCAGAATCGACAGAGAAGAAAAAAAACCCCTAAATCCTCAGAGCCAAAAAGCGCTCCTAGAGAGCATCCAAGAAGAAATCTCATCAACAGATATCGTTTTACTTTCAGATTATGGTAACGGAGTGCTCACCATGGATACAAGCCTTCCAATTATAGAATTCTGTAAGTCCCACGGCAAAAAATCTATTGTTGATTCAAATGATAGTTTTGATAAATTCCCTGGAGCCTTCTCTTTGACACCGAATCAACCAGACCTAGAGACTAATTTAGGAGTCGAAATTAAGGATAATTTTGATTTAGGTCAATCAGCTCTCAAGCTAAAACAAAAACTACAAGTAGATGAATTACTTGTAACCCGCGGAGCAAAAGGCATGGCTCTTTTTAGTAAGGACGCTGAGTATTTTATTCCAGCTTTTAATTTAAGTGAGGTTTTTGATGTTACTGGAGCGGGTGATACCGTAGCAGGCACATATTCACTGGGTTTAGCGGTAGGAGCGAGTTCTTATGAAGCAGCGGTACTTGGCAATTTAGCGGCGAGCATCGCCGTTAAAAAATACGGAACTGCGACAGTTTCTGATACAGAATTAATAGAGCTTATTGATAGAATTTAGTTTTTATGAGAAAATTTCTTTTTTTGTTTATTATAAGTTTTTTAATAGAATCTAGTGCCCAAGCTGATTTAGACGGAGTAATAAATACCAAAAACTTCAAAAAAGAATATGGCGTAAACTACACCACGGTGAAGAATACACCAATAGCAAAAACCTCAAAAATTTCGAGTAAACTTCAAGCAAAACCTAATTCTCTTCTAAATGTTTTTGTGATCTCTAATGTGAATTTACTTATTCCGCCCTCAGCTAAAAACCCTCCCAATCCTACACTAAGCGAATCAAGTATCGAGAACAATCCTTATCCTGATCTCAATCACAATTTAAGCTTCACTGAATTTACCCAAAAACTTCTAAAGCGCACTTATATATCTGCTCCCAATAAAACTTCTTCAGCTCTTTACTATGATAGTGAAACCCTTTTAAATAAAGCGCTTCAAGAAATTATTTTTTCACTCCGCACTAAAGCTGTTGACATGGTCATTTTCGGGGGCAATCAAGTCTATAGCAATGATTTTACTCGTTACTTCAAGGAGATGGCTTACGCTCTAGATTCGTATAAAATACCCAATTACCAAGTGCTTGGCACTAATGATTTACGCGGTCCTGAAATAACAGAAAAACTAATCAAGGACAAGTATTATATGCTCAAAACTCGGATGGTGAATTTTCTTATTCTTGATAATGCTAGCCAAGAAGTAATCCCTGAGCGGATTCCAGAAGAAGCTAATGACCAGACCATCTGGCTTGCTGGCATGCTAAAAAAACTAAACGATAATCAAGAGGAGCTTGTAATCATCCTCCATAACCCCCTTACAGCAAGTGATATAAACTTCCTAAATCAATACACTAAGCTAAATCTAAAATTAATAATAAACTCTTCTAAACCAGAGTTTAAAAAATCATACGAAACTCGGCTCATTTCAAACCCACTCATCGTCAACGCCCCAAGCGCTATTAACTATCCTTGCTCTTACCTAAATATCCAAAAAGACTCCCAAGGCGAGTTTGATGTTAAGCCGATCATGATAGATCTGCCGCAGATGCAAAACTTAGCAAGGTCACGAACAGGCGCAAAGAATTAAGCACTAACACCAGCCAAAACCTCACTAGAAAAGCGACTTATGAGAGTTTGGATAGCATCTCTTGTGATTATCGAATCGGATATGGTGAATTTCGGTCCGCAAGAAAGCCTTCTTACTGGACCTGATAAAGAATGAAGGTTAAGAATTAGGATCTTAGAACCTTGATGCTCAGTGCGATTGATTAAAGATTTTAAAGCATGGAAAAATTGATAATAATCATTGAGCTTATCGACATCAAGATTCAGCTCGATAGTGCCAAGGGCATCAAGATCTTCAATGGACTCGACCATAATACTAGAATCCCCCTCTAACCTTTTTGATAGAGTACCTTTTATAAGCACACGTTTGCCTTTAAGGATGAGATGTTCATAATCATTAAGCTGGCGACTAAACAAAACACCTTCGATTCTAGATTCCATATCTTCAAGATTTAGGATACAAATAGATTTTTTTGCTTTGGTAAGTTTTTTTAGGAAGTCTGTAATCAAGACAGCGACTGAGACTTTTGCTCCGTCTGGTTTATCTTCTAGGGATTTAATATCCTGGCAAGAGACAGTCTCCAAGATAGTTTGAATACCTTGCATAGGATGATTGTTTACATAGAGACCCAAAAGCTCATATTCCATGGCTTGCAATTCTCGCTCTGGATACTCATCTTCAGCTCCGTTATTATAGATAGGGCTTGCTAATTGGGTTTCAGAGTCAGCAAGTGAAAACAGGCTAAACTGTCCATTTGCTTTTTGTTCTGAGAATCTTTTGGCAGAGCCAGTAAATGACTCTAAATTTTCTATCATGGCTTTTCGCCCAGCACCCATACCATCAAATGCACCGCATTTAATAAGAGATTCAAGAGTTTTTTTGTTAACAATTTTATGATCTACTCGAGAACAAAAATCCCAAAAATCCTTAAAAGCCCCTCCAGTATTGCGTTCTTGAATAATAGCTTGGCTGGGAGTGTCGCCAACGCCTTTTATTGCTTTTAGCCCAAAAAATATTTTTCCGTCTTTAGTACTAAAATCCTGCTCTGAAAGGTTTATATTAGGCGGCGTTACTTTTATTGCTAGCCTTGTCGCTTCGATAATATAGGTCTTGATGCGGTCTGTATCACCGTTTGCAGACATAAATAGCGAAGTTAAATATTCTACCGGGTAATGTGTTTTTAGATAAGCAGTTTGGTAAGTAACAAAACCATAAGCAGTCGAGTGAGACTTATTAAAACAATACTCCGCAAACGCAAGCATCTGCTCAAAGAGTTTCTCTGAGAGCTCTTTAGTGATAGATTGAGGGTGAGGATTATTAGTACAGCCTTCAATAAATTTATCCTTGTAAGGTAATAAAACTTCAGGTTTTTTCTTACCCATCGCACGGCGCAATAAATCCGCTTCTCCCAGAGTAAATCCAGCCAGCACTTGAGTGATTTGCATGATCTGCTCTTGATAGACAATAGTTCCGTAAGTATTTTTTAGGATAGTCTCAAGCAAAGGATGATCATAAGTAATTGGCTTCTTGCCTGATTTACGAGCAATAAAATCATCTATCATGCCCGTATCAAGCGGACCTGGGCGATATAGCGCAATTAGAGCTGATATATCCTCAAGTGATCTTGGCGCGAGGTCTCTGGCGATCTGCCTCATTCCCGAGGATGTCTCTAACTGGAAGATACCAGAAAGATTTCCCGAACAAATCGTATCAAAGGTAGCAGGATCCTCTAAACTAATCTCATCGATATTTATTTTTTCTTTTCCAAGCCCAGAGTTTAAAGAAATAATATCGATGGCATTTTTGATCATGGTCAAGTTACGCAAGCCCAAAAAGTCCATCTTCAAAAGACCCATACTGGCGCACTCTTCCATCGCAAACTGAGTAATAATGGCTCCGTCATTACTTTTGGAGATAGGGATAATCTGGTCAATTGCCTGATCAGAGATAATTACACCAGCCGCGTGCACCCCAAAAGTCTTATTGATCCCTTCGTTGCGCACCGCAAGATCAATCACCTCGCGGGCTTCAGGATCGCCCTTATATTTTTTTGAAAATTCATCATGATTTTCTATCATCCAATCGATAGAGCGAGGCTTACCCCGAACGACTGGAATTAATTTAGCCAGATCTTCAGCTTTTGCATAAGGATATTCAAGCACACGAGCCATATCCTTCAAAACCGCTCTAGAAGTGAGTCTGTTAAAAGTTATAATCTGACAAACATTGGTCTGCCCATATTTTTTGCGCACGTATTCTATAACTTCTTCTCTGCGATCGATACAAAAATCCGTATCAATATCTGGCATAGATTTACGCTCTGGATTCAAGAATCTCTCAAAAAGCAAATCATACTTCAAAGGATCTATATTAGTGATCCCCAGTGCGTAAGCCACCATAGAACCAGCCGCAGAGCCTCTTCCCGGACCCACTGGAATTCCTTGCTGGCGCGCCCAATTAATAAAATCCCAGACCACGATAAAATACGCCGCAAAGCCAGAATTATTCATTACATCTAATTCAAAATCAATCCTTGAGCGCACTTCATCACTAATCTGCCCGAAGCGTTTTAGAGCACCCTGATAAGTGATTTCTTTTAGGTAAGTTTCATCTGTGTAGCCTTCTGGTACTTGCGGATCCGGTAAATGGGTCGCTGGATTTTTAAAAGATTCATAATCACTGACCTTATCAAGGATTTCACTGGGGTTATGAATCACAATCTGCTCGATAGTTTCAGGATCTAAGTGATCTTGAAAAAGCTCGAGCATTTCTTGCTGGCTTTTAAGGTATTGATGAGGAGAAAATCTCATGCGCGGAAAATCAGAAATATATTTTTGAGTTTGAAGACACAGTAGTGCGTCATGAGCAATAGCGTCTTCTTTGTTGGTGTAATGACTATCGTTAGTCGCTACGACCTTGATGCCAAGATCTTTTGAGAGCTTTATCATTTTAGGATTTACGATGCGATCCTCTGGATAAAAATGATCTTGAACCTCGAGATAAAAATCCTCTCCAAAAATTTCTTTATACTCAAGTGCTGAAATTCTGGCTTGCTCGTCATTATGGTTAAGTAATAAATTATTTACCTCACCTCCAAGGCAGGCAGAAAGAGCGATTAAGCCTTCTGAGTATTGTTTCAAAAACTCTTTAGAGATACGCGGCTTATAATAAAAACCATTTATACACGACTCAGAAACAATCTTTATAAGGTTTTTATAGCCGATATCATTTTTAGCAAGCAAGACTAGGTGATAAAGTTTTAGCTTGTTTTCTTTACCTTTTAGAGTATGATCACCATTAATCACATAAACTTCACAGCCAATAATTGGTTTGATTCCATTTTTTTTAGCTTCATGATAAAACTTAAACGCCCCAAACATAGTACCGTGATCGGTAAGAGCGATACCAGGCATACCAAGCTCACGAGCTTTTTGGCAGATATCCTCGACACGGCTAGCGCCATCTAATAAAGAGAACTCTGTATGAAGATGCAGGGCTATGTGCGAGGCAGTCATCTAGCTTAATTGTAAACAAAAACAGGCTTATATGTTAGTATTTAATTGAACACTGTTTAATTAAAATGGCACGCCGTTACGATCATAGTAAAGAAGATTTAAAAGAATTAATAATTGATTCTGCTGAAAAAATTGTAAGTAAGAGTGGTTATAGCGCACTTACCACACGCAAACTAGCTCAAAAAATTGGTTACAGTCACGGCATTATTTACAGTTATTTTAAAAATATTGATGATTTAGTTTTGCATTTAAATTCATCTACTCTGCAAAAAATGCACAAACAAATCAGTGCCGCAATAGACCAAAATAAATGCTCAACAACTCAGCTTGAAGAAATCGGTAAAATTTATCTCAACCTAGCTCATAATGATTTTTATAAATGGGATTTACTTTTTAACTACCAATACACCAAAATAAACAAAATTCCAGAATGGTACCAAAAGCAGATAGATAGTGTGTTTAACCTAGTTCAAACACCTATAGCTGGGATTTCTTGCAATAAAAAACTAATACAAGATTTAAGTCATATTTTTTGGGCTGGGATTCACGGAATAGTAGATTTATCATCTAAGTCAAAACTAGAAAAAGCTAAAGCTAAATCTGAAATGGAATTAATCAGGACTTTTGTCAAAATCTTCATATCCGGCATAGAGAATCATAAAAATTAAAAACATTTAACGCAAGTTTTTCTGTTTTTTAACGATATTTTTAATTATACAGTGTATAATTAGATAACAATTAAACGTTGTATAATTAGATACAAAACTTGTTTAACAATGTAAACAAAAGGGATAGAGAAAATTACGACTTAATTAGCCAGTGTATAATAAAAATCTTTTTTTAGGCTCTAATTATACACTGTAAAATTAAATCGCTCGCTTTTTTGAATTCTAATTAGACACTGTTAAATTAAAAAAGGAAATAAATATGAAACGAATAATCAATATAGCCTTAAGGATTCGCTGAAAAACGAAGTTTTGAGGCGGCAAGTTTATTTTTTTAGGTAAGGTTTAAGAACTTCTGGTATATCGAAGCTTCCATCAGCGTTTTGATAATTTTCTAAGATCGCCGCCAGAGTGCGACCCACAGCAAGACCTGAACCATTTATGGTGTGGACAAGCTCAGCTTTAGCTCCAGTTTCTCTCTTGAAGCGGATTTTAGCTCGGCGAGCTTGGTAATCTTTGAAATTACTACAGCTACTAATTTCGCGGTATTTGTTTTGGCTAGGGAACCAAACTTCTAGATCATAACATTTACTAGCATTAGCTCCCATATCACCCGAGCAGAGCAAAACCTTACGGTAAGGGAGTCCTAGAGCCTGCAAAACAGCTTCAGCGTCTTGGGTGAGCTTCTCGTGCTCAGCTTGACTATCTTCTGGCTTGGTGAGTTTAACTAATTCGATTTTGTTGAATTGGTGCTGGCGAATTATTCCGCGTGTGTCTTTAGATGCTGAACCCGCTTCAGAGCGGAAATTAGGAGTATAAGCGCAAAGATAGCAAGGTAAATCATCGGCGCTTAAAATTTCATCACGATAAATATTAGTGAGTGGCACTTCTGCTGTGGGAATTAAATACAACTCTTGATTCTCAAGCTTGTAAAGATCTTCTTTGAATTTTGGGAGCTGACCTGTGCCGTACATAGAATCACTATTAACAATAATTGGCGGAAAAATTTCTTGGTAACCACGCTGACTAGCTGAATCCAGCATAAAATTTATCAGCGCGCGCTCGAGCTTGGCTCCTAAGCCTGTCAGCAAGGTAAATCTAGAAGTTGCTAGTTTTACACCGCGCTCAAAATCAAACATTTTATTTTTCAAACCAAGCTCATCGTGCTCCAGGACCGGAAAATCAAATTTTCTCGGCTCGCCCCAGCGAAAAATTTCTTGATTAGCATGCTCATCACTACCTGCTGGAACTGTTTCGTCAGGCAGGTTTGGGATGACCTCTAGTAAAGCTAATTGCTTAGCGTGGAGTTCTGGCTCTAGATCAGCGATAGCTTTTAAATCCGCTTTTATAGTGTTAAGCTCGCTGATTTCAGCATCGGCGTTTTCTTGACGAGATTTTTTATTGCCGACTTCTTTAGATAAGAAATTACGTTTTGCCTCTAGTTCTTGCTTGCGCTGTAATTCACGGCGGTGAGCCTCGTCTAAGGCTAGAATTTCGTCGATTAAAGCGCTTAGAGTGATATTCCTCATCGAAAGCATTTTTTTTACGTATTCGGGCTTTTCTCTGATCAATTTAATGTCTAGCATAGATAATAAAAAGTTATCATATATTAGGGACTATGTCATAAAAATGAGAAATTACAGATTTACTATTTTGGCTGAAGACAGTATCCTTCCTGAGCGCGAGCTAATCAGCATCAAAAACAAAGCGACTATTCACCAAGTAACAAATGTATTGCGCCTAGAAACTGGAGCTCTTGAAGAAATAAGTTTTATTGATGGATCGGGCTGGGTTTATCTCTGCTCGCTAAAATCTATCAATAGAGACGACCTCGAGCTCCAAATCCAATCCAGAAGCCTATCTCAGCGCGAGCCCAAAAAACAAGTGAAATTTTTGATTCCGATTATAAAGCCTGAAGCTTTTAATCTCATGGTCCAAAAGCTTACCGAAATTGGGGTCTACGAGCTTCAGCCCGTTTACTATCAGCGCAGTCAAGAGCCCTACCTAAAAAGTTTTCTTAAGCACCAAGAAAAAATCCGCACTATTATTCAAGAAGCCACAGAACAATCTCAGGGAGCTAGATTCACGCTTCTGCATGACTGCAAAAAACTAAGCGATCTTGATGATTTCACCGCACCTGCTCTAAAACTCTTTGGGTATGAGGCTTTGGCGGGATCCACTAGTAATGGTATCGAGCAAGCGACTAGCTTCGATAGAATCACACTAGCCGTAGGACCAGAAGGCGGGCTTACTGAGCAGGAAGCAGAGTTTTTTTATCAGCATGGTTTTCAAGCTTGCTCGCTTGGCAAAAGACTTCTAAAAGCCGAAACCGCGGCTATTAGCCTGGTGTCGAAGCTGGATTTAGGGTAGAAGCCAAAACATCATTAAAAAAGATTAATTAAATTTATAAAAAAAACCTTATTTTCTTAAACACCTCTTAATTAATTCTGCCAATAAGTGAGTATATCTAAATGAAATAATCTAGTACATTAGGGGGGAAACGTGTACGAGGGAAAACATTCAATTGGGGATTGCATAAATCCAAGCTTACTGTTAGAAAGATTCTTGACTGATTGTCAAGAAATGACCGAAAAAATAGAGTGTGATTCATATTCATACTCATATATGGCTGATACTATCGCTGCTATTTATTATTACCGAGAGTATCGAAGCTGTGAGGAGTTTTTGAAGGTTAATGGCGAGTTTTTGGATCAAGAGCGCTGTGAGTGGGTAAAATACATGTGGCGAACGCTAGACACCATGTCTAACGAACAAAGAGCCGAACTCATCATAGAATCGCTTGTTCAAATGCCTTCTCTGGTTAGCGACTAAAAAAATTATTGATTTCGTCAAGAGTTTTTTGCTTAAGCTCATCGAGTGAATCAGCGTCATGGTTAAAACCTGCCGCGCGGGAATGTCCGCCACCATTGAGTTTGCTGGCTACTTGGCTACAATCAAAATCAGGGACTGCACTTCGCAGACTGCCTTTATAAATACCAGGATATTTAGCTTCGCGCAGATATAAGCAAGCATCAATATCTTTTATGCGCATAATATGATCGACTATTTCATCGGTGTCCTCATCAAGAGCAGTAGTCTCGATGAGCTCATCGCGAGTAGTCGTGGTATAGGCTATTTTAAAGCTTTTGCGTGATTTAGAATTTTTAAGATCAAGCTCAATAATAGTTAATTTAGCAAGAGCAAGCCCAATAATCTTGATGGCTCGAAATGGCATTTGATTAAAAAGTTTGTTATAAAGTAAGCTAGGATTCGCTCCCTGACTGGTAAGCTCACTTGCCCACAAAAACACTTCTGGGTTAGTATTGCTGTGGCGAAATCCGCCAGTATCAGTTAGAAGCGTGATGTAATAAAGGCTTGCCAACTGAGAGTCGGTGCTAATAGATTTACCAGCCTCTAAAAGCCCGTCAGCAAGCATCTTAACGACTTGTCCGGTACATGTAGCGTTTGGATCTACCCAATTTAGATCGCCGTAAAGTGGATTAGATAAATGATGATCAATATTACAAGTGAATTTTGCATTTTTCCAAATCTCACCAGCGGAGCCCAAACGCGCTACTGATCCGCAATCACAACTAAAACTTAGATCGTAATAATCAAGAAGTTGATCTTGATTTTTTTGCGAGGAGAGCACTAGTTCTTGATCTGGGAAAAACTGATAAATAGCAGGCACATCATCATGCATGACTCTATGAACGGTTTTTACGCCAGCCTGCTCTAGCACCCGGGCTAAAGCCAGCATAGAAGCTAGAGTATCGCCATCTGGATTTAGATGAGCAGTTACAACAGCGGTCTTAGCTGATAGGATTTTTTGGATAATAGCCTGGCTTTCAAGCTTGGATTTTTCAAGTATTTGGCTGGCTGATAGGTTCATAGAATTAAGTATAATACACTGGGCTATTATTTAGACAAGGGGCGATTTCGTAGACGATGTCTGCATATGTTATATTTTGCTTGTGGGCGAGCACTTAGATCAATTTATCAAAACTATAAACGCCATAAGGCACCCAGAGACAGGCTGTATCTGGAACCTAGAACAGAGCCATGCTAGCTTGAAGCGGTATTTACTAGAAGAATTATACGAAACACTAGATGCGCTAGATAAAGTCGAGCAAGCCGAAATTCAGCAAAAATTTAAACAGTATGATTTTGTTTCTAAAAAAACTTCTAATCTAACTCAAGATCTTTCTACTGGTGAAGCGTTTAAGGAGTTGCAAGAAGAGCTTGGGGACCTGCTTTTACAAATAGTTCTTCACTCACGTATGGCAGAAGAAAAAGGGATTTTTAGCTTTGAGGATGTAGCAAAAGCTTGCAACGAAAAAATGATAAAAAGACATCCACATGTTTTTTTACAAGAGCAATATGGCAAAGCTGAGAATCAAGCCCAAGTCGATAAACACTGGGACAGAGAGAAGCTAAAAGAAAAACAACACCGCGAATCAATTTTTTCTGGTATCCCCAAGCAGCTCCCTGCGCTGGCTTCAGCCTGGCTGATCTCCAAAAAAGCCGTAAAAGAGAGTTTTGAGTGGGATGAAGAATCTAAACTTTTCGCTCAGCTCAATTCAGAAATCGAAGAACTCCAAGAAATAGTCGCAGAGGCTAGATCCGCAGGTAATGACCCTTACAAAGAAGGATTTAGCGATCTTGACCAAAAACTCTCAGCGGAGCTTGAAGTCGGCGATATTCTATTTACAGTGGTTAATATTTCACGTTGGTATAGATTAGACCCGGAAGAATGTCTCCGCAAAACTAATAATAAGTTCACCAAAAGATTTAATGCCATGATGAAATTAGCCCAAAATCAAGGCAAAAAACTCAAGGACTTCACCATCACCCAGCTAGAAGCACTTTGGCAAGAAGCCAAATTACAAGACTAGTGGTATATTAATTTTATGAACGCTAGACATTTTTTGAGCATTAATGATGTAAGTAAAGAAGAATTGCTTCATTTACTAGATTTATCAGCACAATTAAAAGCAGATCTTTACGCAGGTAAGGATCAATCTCATCTCCTAAAAAATAAATCCCTGGGGATGATTTTTGAAAAACCTAGTTTAAGAACTAGAATAAGTTTTGAGGTGGGCATTAAGCAACTTGGCGGAAACGCTGTAGTACTGAATTCTAGTGAGATTCAGATGGGTCACAGAGAATCTAGAATGGATATTGCTAGAGTTATGTCCCGCTACTTAAACGCTATTATGATCAGAACTTTTGGACATGAGCAATTAGAAGAGACTGCCAAATACGCTTCAATCCCTGTTATTAACGGGCTTAGCGATCTTGAGCATCCTTGCCAAACTTTAGCTGATCTCCTCACCATAAAAGAGCACTATGGAAGTTTTGAAGGTCTTAAACTTGCCTATATCGGCGATGGTAATAATACAGTTAGAAGCTTAATGCTCGCTTGCGCTAAGCTTGGCATTAAAATTCATCTTGCTTGCCCTCTTGGCTACGAACCTGGCAAGGAGTACGAATCCCAGTTCTCGACTGTATCTCACGGTATTGGCGAAGCGGCGCAGGATGCTGATGTGATTTATACAGATGTTTGGTCTAGTATGGGTCAAGAAAAAGAAGCAATGAAACGCAAAAATGATTTTGCCGGCTATCAAGTAAACAAAACCCTTATGGAGGAATTCGCTAAAAAATCAGCGATAGTTCTTCACTGCCTTCCAGCTCATCGCGGCGAAGAGATCACCGCAGAAGCTTTAGAAAAGCACGAGAGCACTATTCTCAATCAAGCTGAAAACCGCTTGCACACTCAAAAAGCAGTGCTTTTGCATTTGCTGGGGTGATCAAATTCGAAAAAATAAAGTTTTAAGATCTACGAAGATGAAATCTTTTTTTTGGCTTGCTGTGTG
>Ga0315901_10002590_pt1 | contig 24678 bp, 19 predicted proteins | sample LakEriMetagenome_10_FD_203761 | JGI IMG/M metagenome (GOLD analysis project Ga0315901, IMG submission 203761) | Freshwater fungal communities from buoy surface, Lake Erie, Ohio, United States - Buoy 2 MA116 | ecosystem: Environmental > Aquatic > Freshwater > Lake | place: USA: Lake Erie, Ohio... | reverse complement strand
TGGGAGCGGTTTTTATCAAAAAGACTGAGCTATCTTACCGACCCGATGCTCCGCCGCCCGTGCTGCCGCTGCCTTTACCACCAGCACCGCCCGAACTGCGTCCTATCGACGATGAAGAACCGTTTGAATTCGGGCTGGTCGTATTGGACGTGCCGCTGCTGCGGTTGTAGTTGGTGGTGGTCGAATTGCTATCTGTCCCGCGCGTTACCGGATCGGGCGCGGATGGATCGCGATAAGTATTGCCACCTACACCACGCGCGCGATCAGTCGCATTACCGCTGGCACCTGGCAAATATTGATTATTCCCCTGCCCAATGGCGGCGTTACCGCCACCACCGTAACCGCCATTCAGCGGCTGGCCCATTTTATCAGGCGGGGTAGTCGATGAAGGCGACGGGGCCAAAGCAGAGCCGGAACGAGCGCCGCGCAGCAAATTTTCCCGCTCGGATAGCGGCATCAAATCCCAACGCGAGCGATAATCGGTCGTAAAACTATTGCGCTGATTTAGATCCAGATTATTCCAGTCTTGGTTATTGTTTTGTAGCAAATACTGGCGCTGTGATTCGGTCAGATTCTGCCAATTGCCGGCACTGCCTTGGTAGTTCTGCGTTTGCGTGCCGGATTTATTGCGCGCAGGTGCTGCGGTGTTAATTTGCGCCATTGCAGGGGCGGCCAATAACAACAGGGTAATCACGCCCAAAGTGGTTTTAAAGAAGGTCATATAAATTCCTTTCAAAGGAAATAATGTTTTAAAGCAAACTTGAATTTTTTAGCGCTGGTCCGCCACATCCTCGAGGTTTTCACTCATCGGTCCCATGTCATGCGGGTGCGCACGCTGCCAACCCATGATCACGGCGCGGCGCTCATCCAAGGCCATTTTTTGCCATCTGTCCTTGGCGCGGGGCATGGCGTCTGCCCGCTCAGACGTATTAAGGTTGGACCAATTTTTGGTCAATGCCTCGGTCAGGGTTTCGCGTTCGGATTGGCGCATCTCTTGCCACCGTGTACGCGCGAGCCGGTCGGGCAATGATTTAGAATGATCATATTTTTCGGTGCTGTAATAGGAACGCGAGTGCGAACTGGTCGTTTCGCTCGAGCTGTTGTAATCATCGGCAATGGCGGAAGGTGCCGGGGATAATGCGGCTAAGGCAAGCGCCGATGCCAGGATAATTTTTTTCATGAGGTACTCCTAATGGGGATGAAACGAGGCATAGCAGCCAAGTTAATGGCCCCCATCTACAATCATCGCGCATAAGGTAGCGATAGGGTTTACAGCGCCCCATGAAAGGAAGGCGTAAATACGCCCCGCGCAAATTGAGAGCGGCCGGGCGCGCTTAATGCCTGACCGAGGTTTTACAGGCGTGAGCCTGGCTGAAACCCAGGGCTGGGGCGGAGGAACATGCCGCTTACGGTTTCATACTTGGCCAGAATGCGATCCACCGTGCCATTATTGATTAGTTGCGCGGTTGCAATATCCAGCATGGTTTTCAGTTTATTCTCGCCCTTCTTGACCCAGATCACGTTGCCATAAACTTGCAACGGGTAGTCCATTTTTACTTCGCGGATTTTGCCCGGATTATTGGCCATGACTTTGTGCAGCATGCTTTTATCGGTAAAAGCCACATCGGCCTTGCCATACAGCACATCAAGCAACATTTGCGACGCATCTGTTCCTTGGGGATTGGAGATGGTTTTTGCAAGCGGGAATAGGGTCGCCGCGATCATCGACGAAGCCTCACCGTCAATGGTGGACAGGCTTACATTACCGTCGTTCAATTTATCCATATCGCCGTCAAAACGGGCATCATCTGCGCGGACAAAAGCCGAAACATATTGATACCCAACCGGCATAACATTATCGACAAACTTGCCGCGCACCGGGTTGGTCCAAGCCCCCGAAGCATGCACATCAAATCGGCCCAAATCCAAGGCCGCGGGAATTTCACCGAACACCACCTCGGCTACCCATTCGATTTTCAACTGCATCGAATTGGCCAATTCCGACATATAATCAACAAACACGCCGGATAATTTTTTGGTATTGGGATCTACATCCAGCAGGCCCGGCCATGGCGTATAACCACAACGCAACACGCCCGTGCGCATCACACGGTCATAGACCGCATGGGCCGCATCCGTAACACCACCTCCAACAGCCGTTTTTTGGGCTATTTGCCCGCCGGCAACTGCCCCCGCCGCCGCCGCGAAACCAATCGTACCAAAAATTTTCAAAAATTCGCGTTTTTGCATTTTCATTAAGCTCCCAAGGGCATTTGATAAGGTTTCGCCGTGCGATAAAAAGACCCGGCAAAGGATTCATAGCGGTCAATAGTGCGATCGACGATACCGGCAAAAAACAATTCCTGCATCGTGGCATCCAACATGGATTGCAATTTATTTTCGCCCTTATTGACAAACAACACATTCGGGAAAACCCGGATTGGCATTTTGATATCCAATCGCTTTAGCAGCCCAGGATTGGATTTATCAAACGCCAAAAATTCATGCGTGGCCGATATGGTAAAATCCGCCTTGCCATGGGCCACTTCGTGCAACAACAAGCTGAGATCGCTGATTGGCGGCAAAGCGTGTTTTTGCGCCTTTGGAAAATCCGTGTTAGCAATTGTAGAAGCCGTGGCACCGTCGACTACAGCCACTTTGGCGCGCGGGGAGTTCAAATCATCCAGCCCGCTGAATCTGGTTTCATTTTTGCGCACATATACCCCAAGGGCATTGAAAAATAACGGATTGGATGCATCCATCACCTTGCTGCGTGGCGCATCACTCCACCAACCGCTGCCGACTAAATCGATATGGCCATTTTGCAGGGCTGGAACCATCACATCGGTTCCGCCTTCCATGACCCAAACAATTTCAAAACCCAGATTATGCGCCGCCTGCGTCATTAAATCGGCAAAGATGCCGGAATATTCCCCGGTGTTGGGATCTTTGATAAAATTGGGCGCATAGGAATAGTAGCCGCAACGCAGTGTTTTGGTGCGCATCACCCGGTCGAACGCCGATTCCGCAGCGATTTTCACAGAGCTAGCAGGTACGTGGTCAGAGCGGTTAACCACAGTTGCCGCAACCCCACCCAGCGCCGCCACCCCAAAATTTTTCAAAAATTCCCGCTTTTGCATGGCCTTGCCCCCAAAATTTGATGCTAAAGCATATCACAAGCTGTATTCAAAAGCAATACGATTTGTAAATGGTTTAAATGGGCCACATAAAAAACCGCCCCTGGTTTTGGCCACGGGGCGGTTTGATTGTTGTTTATAGGTAAGTTTTGTTTGATAAGGTCGCCCTCACCCGGCTGCTACGCAGCCACCCTCTCCCGCAAGCGGTAGAGGGAGTTTTGCACTGCGTTTGATAGAGCTGGCAACGACCTACTCTCCCAGGACTTAAGTCATAGTACCATCGGCCCAGGCGATTTTCACTTCCGAGTTCGGGATGGGATCGGGTGTTCACTCGCCGGTGTAGCCACCAGCTCGATCAAACGCAGTGCGTATTAGTGGTTATATTCTCTTTAGCAAATAGAATCTCTTGCTGATTCGCATTGAACGCGTGGAACACACGGTTCAAACCTGAATTATGCAAGCAATCAAGACAATTGGATTATTAGTACCGGTTAGCTGAAGGCGTTGCCGCCCTTACACACCCGGCCTATCAACGTGGTGGTCTACCACGATCCTAATGGGGAATACTAGTTTTGAGGAAAGTTTCCCGCTTAGATGCTTTCAGCGGTTATCTTATCCGTATATAGCTACCCAGCTGCGCCACTGGCGTGACGACTGGTGCACCAGAGATACGTCCTTCTCGGTCCTCTCGTACTAGAGAAAGCTCCTCTCAATATTCCAACACCCATAGCAGATAGGGACCAAACTGTCTCACGACGTTTTGAACCCAGCTCACGTACCGCTTTAAATGGCGAACAGCCATACCCTTGGGACCTTCTACAGCCCCAGGATGCGATGAGCCGACATCGAGGTGCCAAACCTCCCCGTCGATGGGGACTCTTGGGGGAGATAAGCCTGTTATCCCTAGCGTACCTTTTATCCGTTGAGCGATGGCCCTCCACACGTGGAACCACCGGATCACTATGACCGACTTTCGTCTCTGCTCGACTTGTCAGTCTCGCAGTCAGGCGGGCTTATGCCATTGCACTCAACAGCTGATTTCCGACCAGCTTGAGCCCACCATCGCGCGCCTCCGTTACTCTTTGGGAGGCGACCGCCCCAGTCAAACTACCCACCATGCACGGTCCCGGCCCACGATTCAGCAGGCGCGGTTAGATATCAAGAACGATCAGGGTGGTATTTCAAGGTTGCCTCCACATCAGCTGGCGCCGACGCTTCAAAGGCTCCCACCTATCCTACACAAACAGTTCTTAATACCAGTGCAAAGTTATAGTAAAGGTGCATAGGGTCTTTCCGTCTAACTACGGGAACTTCGCATCTTCACGAAGAATTCTACTTCACTGAGTTGGCTGTGGAGACAATGGGGAAGTCGTTACGCCATTCGTGCAGGTCGGAACTTACCCGACAAGGAATTTCGCTACCTTAGGACCGTTATAGTTACGGCCGCCGTTTACCGGGGCTTCAGATCAGAGCGTGAACCCCTCACTTTAACCTTCCGGCACCGGGCAGGCGTCAGACCCTATTCATCGACTTACGTCTTTGCAGAGCCCTGTGTTTTTTTTAAACAGTCGCTACCCCCTGGCATGTGCCACCACTGCATAGTTGCCTACACAGTGGCCTCCCTTCTTCCGAAGTTACGGGAGCAATTTGTCGAGTTCCTTCACAGCCATTCTCTCAAGCGCCTTGGTATACTCTACCAGTCCACCTGTGTCGGTTTGAGGTACGGATCATAATGTGGGGGCTATTTCCTGGAAGTCCTTCGCTGCCCCTATCAATCCGATAAGAAGAAACAGCTTACAGCCTTCGTCACTCACCCACGAGCCACGGAATATTAACCGTGTTACCATCCCCTACGCCTTTCGGCCTCAGGTTAGGCTCCGGCTCACCCTGCGCGGATTAACCTTGCGCAGGAACCCTTGAACTTTCGGCGACAGGGTCTCTCACCCTGTTTATCGTTACTCAAGTCAGCATTCTCACTTCCCATACCTCCAGCATCGCTCACGCGACACCTTCGCAGGCTTAGGGAACGCTCCGCTACCAATCTTTCGATTCCACGTCTTCGGCGTATGGTTTGAGCCCCGTTACATTTTCGGCGCGACATAACTTATCTAGACTAGTGAGCTATTACGCTTTCTTTAAAGGATGGCTGCTTCTAAGCCAACCTCCTAGCTGTCTTGGTAGTGTCACATCCTTTACCACTTAACCATAACTTGGGGGCCTTAGACGGTGGTCTGGGTTTTTATCCCTCTCGACAATGAAAGTTAGCTCCCACTGTCTGAGTCCTCAGTATTACTCTTGGGTATTCGGAGTTTGGTTAGGTTTGGTAGGGCTTGCGCCCCCCTAGCCTATCCAGTGCTCTACCCCCCAAGGTATTCACTGAAGCCTATACCTAAATATATTTCGCGGAGAACCAGCTATTTGCAGGTTTGATTAGCCTTTCACCCCTAACCACAGCTCATCCGGTACCTTTGCAACGGTAATCGGTTCGGTCCTCCAGTGAGTGTTACCCCACTTTCAACCTGGCCATGGCTAGATCACACTGCTTTCGGGTCTAAACCACGTAACTTAGCGCCCTATTCAGACTCGCTTTCGCTGCGCCTTCGCCTATCGGCTTAAGCTTGCTACGTAGATTAAGTCGCTGACCCATTATACAAGAGGTACACTGCTACGGATCATGTCCGCTGCAATTGCTTGTAAGCACCCAATTTCAGGTCTATTTCACTCCCCTTTCGGGGTTCTTTTCACCTTTCCTTCACAGTACTTGTTCACTATCGGTCCATAAGGAGTACTTAGGCTTGGAGGGTGGTCCCCCCATGTTCAGACAGGATTGCACGTGTCCCGCCTTACTCGAGGATCAAAACGCTTTCTACCGATACGGGGCTATCACCCACTATGGCGCTGGTTTCCAACAGCTTCTCGTTCTTACGTCTTGATCACTGGCCTGGTCCGCGTTCGCTCGCCACTACTAACGGAGTCTCGGTTGATGTCCTTTCCTCCAGGTACTTAGATGTTTCAGTTCCCTGGGTTTGCTTCGCTAACCTATGTATTCAGTTAGCGATCACCTAACGGTGGGGTTCCCCCATTCGGAAATCCACGGGTCAAAGCCTATTGGCGGCTCGCCGTAGCTTATCGCAGCCTATCACGTCCTTCATCGCCTCTTATGGCCAAGGCATCCTTTGAGTGCCCTTTGTTACTTGATTGCTTGCAAAATTCAGACTGGTGCGAACACCAAAGCCGCCACATTCCGACCCCTCTTGTAAGAAAGCCGGCGGGCGCAGCAGCCACTTTGCCTAATGGCAAAGCCTGATTGCAGAATCATTGAGAGATTCTCGCTTAAGAGAATATAATAAATTGATGTTTTGCGCTGGCGAAGTAACACCAGCCGGGCCGGAACTCGGATCCCGCCCGCACGCCCAAACACTGGACGCGTCAAAACATTGACCACTAATACAATCGAATCACGCCCATCACAGTTGTGATTCGATTTAAACTTACCTATTTACGATGTCAAACAACAAGACAAGAATGATTTTGTTTGCACAAAACCATAAAGCAAAATTCCGCAGAATTCTGGTTTATGATTTTATCACCTAGATGGCCTGCCACCCGAAGCTTCTGGCTGCACTAGTCCACCTACGCTCGTTCCGAGCTTCGGTCGATCACCCTACAACTTATCTTTATGTTGCACGGCGTAGGGTGGTGGAGGTGAACGGGATTGAACCGATGACCTCCTGCTTGCAAAGCAGGCGCTCTCCCAGCTGAGCTACACCCCCGTAACTCTACCACTCGCAAAAAACTTGGCATCACTGGTGGGCCTGGCAAGACTTGAACTTGCGACCCCACGCTTATCAAGCGTGTGCTCTAACCAACTGAGCTACAAGCCCTTACCAGGTCACAATGACTGCCCGAAAGCAAGTCATCAAAATCAAAAAGGGATAAGTGGACGGCGCTATGACCAATGACACCAGACGTTGTGCGGGTCATTGGAATTTTTGGTCTAGAGAAATTTCAAGCGGTTGGCGCCTAAACGCCGACATTGAAATTTTCCTTAGAAAGGAGGTGATCCAGCCGCAGGTTCCCCTACGGCTACCTTGTTACGACTTCACCCCAGTCACTAGCCCTACCGTGGCCGTCAGCCTCCTTGCGGTTAGCGAAACGTCTTAAGGTAGAACCAGCTCCCATGGTGTGACGGGCGGTGTGTACAAGGCCCGGGAACGTATTCACCGCGGCATGCTGATCCGCGATTACTAGCGATTCCGCCTTCATGCTCTCGAGTTGCAGAGAACAATCTGAACTGAGACGACTTTTAGGGATTTGCTCCACCTCGCGGTCTTGCTTCCCTCTGTCATCGCCATTGTAGTACGTGTGTAGCCCAGGGTATAAAGGCCATGAGGACTTGACGTCATCCCCACCTTCCTCCGGCTTGTCACCGGCAGTTTCCCTAGAGTGCCCAGCTTAACCTGGTGGCAACTAAGGATGAGGGTTGCGCTCGTTGCGGGACTTAACCCAACATCTCACGACACGAGCTGACGACAGCCATGCAGCACCTGTGCAGGAGCCAGCCGAACTGAAGGTCGATGTTTCCACCAACCATACTCCGCATGTCAAACCCTGGTAAGGTTCTTCGCGTTGCGTCGAATTAAACCACATACTCCACCGCTTGTGCGGGCCCCCGTCAATTCCTTTGAGTTTTAATCTTGCGACCGTACTCCCCAGGCGGAGTGCTTAATGCGTTAGCGGCGATACTGCAGGGTAAACCCGCAACATCTAGCACTCATCGTTTAAGGCATGGACTACCAGGGTATCTAATCCTGTTTGATCCCCATGCTTTCGAGCCTCAGCGTCAGTTGTGGTCCAGATAGCCGCCTTCGCCACTGGTGTTCTTCCAAATATCTACGAATTTCACCTCTACACTTGGAATTCCGCTATCCTCTCCCACACTCTAGCAAAACAGTTTCAAATGCAATTCCAAGGTTAAGCCTTGGGCTTTCACATCTGACTTATTCTACCGCCTACGCTCCCTTTACGCCCAGTAAATCCGAACAACGCTAGCCACCTTCGTATTACCGCGGCTGCTGGCACGAAGTTAGCCGTGGCTTATTCTGCAGGTACCGTCATCATCTTCCCTGCTAAAAGAGGTTTACAACCCGAAGGCCTTCATCCCTCACGCGGCATGGCTGGATCAGGGTTGCCCCCATTGTCCAATATTCCCCACTGCTGCCTCCCGTAGGAGTCTGGACCGTGTCTCAGTTCCAGTGTGGCTGATCGTCCTCTCAGACCAGCTACCGATCGTAGCCTTGGTGAGCCATTACCTCACCAACTAGCTAATCGGACGCGGGCTCCTCCTATACCGATAAATCTTTCCTCCGAAGAGCGTATCCGGTATTATCCCAAGTTTCCCTGGGTTATTCCGAAGTACAGGGTAGATTCCCACGCGTTTTGCACCCGTCTGCCACGTCTATTGCTAGACGTTCGACTTGCATGTGTTAAGCCTGCCGCCAGCGTTCGTTCTGAGCCAGGATCAAACTCTCAAGTTAATTTGATTGTTTGTCCTAAGCTATAAGCTGCTTTGAATAAAAGCAGCTGTCGCATATGACTTTGACCCGTCATAAGCATCACAAACTTGGTATGTGTTACAAAATTGAACAAGACAAGTTTAGGACGCATAAATCGCGTTTACCAAATCTGCCTCATCTTTTTTTGTTTCATAAGCTTTGTCTGGATACGTTACGACGGTTGCATCTATTGTGATCGGCGAACCGACCACGACGCCACAACGCCGCCCACGTATCCCTTTTTCTTGTCTTATTCACGATTTCAATCAGCGATCCGTCACCAGCAAACTCGCGCTCACCGGCGACAGGAGGGGGGTTATACGACCCCCCAAATCCTTTGTCAAACACTATTTTTAAAATATTTTTTAAAAAAATGTGGATAACAAAAAATGGCTGGAAACCAGCCATCAGCAATTTATACCCCCAACCCCATTAAATGGCAAGAGGAAAAATAAACGGCTCATTTCCGGCATTATACGCCGATTTTACCGCCCCCGCCCGCCCGGTAATCCCACACCCGCCCGGCAAAACATTCGGGGTTTTACCGGTAATCAATCCAAGTTTAGCAGGCGGCGTTTTTTGAAATTACATTTTTCGAGAGCTTTTATGGCCTTACCCAACCGCGATGCGTTTTTAGGACTGCGCAGAAGATAGTTAGTTTCGCGGTCTGCGGGGCTATCAAGTGGTATAGCGGATTCAACGTTTTTAGTTTTCATCGAATACATTATTGTCAATTTGTTGCAGTTTGATGGTTCTGTACTCCTTCACGCCCACTTGAAATTTTATCATTAACTCCGCCAGCTTTTCACCATCAATTAGCACCAGTCTTTTTGACTGATTGCTCTCAAACTTAACTGCTTCATTCGTAAAATGGCTAGTGGTAACGAAAACGCCTTTAGCGGCATTATGCTCATCAAGACTGCCTACAAAGGCGCGCAAGGATTCCACACTAATTCCGCTACCCTCTTTATACCGCTTTGCCTGAATATAAACCGCATCTAAGCCAAGAGCATCTTGGTATATTACGCCATCTATTCCCCCATCATGGCTCTTACCTATGTGGTCGCAAGATTCAAGTGTACCATACCCCATTTTGGCAAGAAGGCTCAAAATAAGCCGCTCAAAACTAGTTGGCGGCATTTTTCTAACTAAATCTAACACCTCGAATTGTAAGCTTTGGTTGAGCCGCGTGAAAGCGGATTCGATTTGCTCGTCCGGAGTGATATTTGACAAAACATTCTGAGAAACATCGATTTTTGGAACTTCGCTTTTCTGTCTCAAGCTTGAACTTGCTCTGAATTCAGCGAAGCTTGCAAATTGCTGCAGAAATTTATTGTCAATTTTGGGAGGGTTAGAATTCAAAGCCTCTCGACCAGCTATCGATATTTTATATACCGCGCGCCTTGGTCTTTCGATCAAACCAGCCTTTAATAAATAGACTACAGCCCAACCAACTCTGTTTAACAAAAGACTACCCTGCCCGCTCGGAAGTAGAATGCTTTTTTCCTCTTCGCTAATAGAGAATTCTTGCGCCATTGCCTCCGCAGCGTCGGCTTTGTGAAACTCACCTTTCGCGGCGAATTTTAATACTGGCAACATCAAGGTTTGGTAGTCTGGGATGGCCATAGGCTCCACCATGTAAAATATGAACTAAAACTAATCCCCAATCGGCAAAAAGGTAATTTTCGGGCGCAGGCCGAGCTTTGCGCCGAATTTATAGAGGGTCGCCAGAGATGGCAGGGCGTTACCGCTTTCTAGGCGGGCGATATGCGCCTGGCTGGTGCCCATTTTTTTGGCCAATTGGGCTTGGGTCAAGCCAGCCTTTAAACGCGCCTTGATGATGGCTGCGGCGATTTCAAATTCACCTGCCAGCGCATCATATTCGACCCTGAATGCCGGATCCTTGAAAAGTTCCTTTTTAATTTCCTCAAAAGGAATGGCTTTTGTTTTCTTGGCTGTGCGTTTGGTCATTTAATCCTCCAGATCAAGCAGTCTACGTTTTGCTAGATCAATTTTCTGCGGCGGCGTTTGTTGTACTTTTTTCACAAAACACGCCAAAATATAAATCGTTCGCCCCGATGAAACGGCATATAACGAGCGCGCGATTCCATCTTTGCCGCTGGCGCGCATTTCCCAAATCTTGCCCCGCAACGGTCTGGCATAGGGCATTTGCAGGGCATCAAGGCCAAACTGATCCACCAAGCCAAATATCCTGGCAAATTTGGCTTTGATATCCATCTGTAGATCAGCAAATTCTTTTTTTGCCTGCGGATGAAACGCAATTTTCCAGCTGCTCATATATTATACCTTTTTTGATATAATGTCAACTATAAATCCTACCCCACCTTCTTATAAATCTCCCCGCCCTGCTGTTTGAATTCGGCGGATTTTTGCGCCATGCCCGCCTCGGCGGTATTGGCCTGTTCTTTGGCCAGGCCACGCAGCTCCTGGGTGATTTTCATGCTGCAAAATTTCGGGCCGCACATGGAACAAAAATGCGCCACCTTGGCCCCTTCGGCCGGCAGGGTTTCATCGTGAAACGACCGCGCCGTGTCGGGATCGAGGGATAAATTAAATTGATCCTGCCAGCGGAATTCAAAGCGCGCGCGGGATAACGCATCGTCGCGCAATTGTGCCGCCGGATGCCCCTTGGCCAAATCGGCGGCATGCGCCGCGATTTTATAGGTGATCACGCCAGTTTTCACATCATCGCGGTTGGGTAGGCCCAAATGTTCCTTGGGCGTGACGTAACACAACATCGCCGTGCCGAACCAACCAATTTGCGCCGCGCCAATCGCGGATGTGATATGATCGTAACCGGGTGCTATATCGGTGGTTAATGGCCCTAGCGTGTAAAACGGCGCCTCGCCACACAATGCCAATTGCTTGTCCATATTTTCCTTGATCAGATGCATCGGCACATGGCCAGGCCCTTCGATCATCACTTGGCAATCCATGTCCCAGGCGATTTTGGTCAACTCGCCCAAGGTTTCTAATTCCGCGAATTGTGCCGCATCATTCGCATCGGCAATCGAACCGGGGCGCAACCCATCGCCCAAGGAAAACGAGACGTCATAGGCGCGCAAGATTTCGCAGATTTCACGGAAATGCGTATAGGTAAAATTTTCTTGGTGATGCGACAAACACCATTTGGCGTGGATCGAGCCGCCGCGCGAGACAATGCCCGTCACGCGATTGGCGGTGAGTGGCACATACGGCAAACGCACACCGGCATGGATGGTGAAATAATCCACCCCTTGTTCGCATTGTTCGATCAACGTATCGCGGTAAATTTCCCAAGTGAGATCCTCGGCCACACCGCCAACTTTTTCCAGCGCCTGATAAATCGGCACGGTGCCAATCGGCACGGGGGAATTGCGGATAATCCATTCCCGTGTAGTGTGAATGTTTTTACCCGTCGATAAATCCATTACCGTATCAGCACCCCACCGAATGCCCCAGACCAGTTTTTCCACTTCTTCTTCGATGGAACTGGTCACGGCGGAATTGCCGATATTGGCGTTGATTTTCACTAGAAAATTGCGGCCGATTATCATCGGCTCGGCCTCGGGGTGGTTAATGTTGGCCGGGATAATTGCCCGGCCGCGCGCAACCTCTTGGCGCACGAATTCGGGCGTGATGTGGCGGGGAATGGGAGCGCCGAAATTTTCGCCGCCCTTGGGCGCATCCAGCCCAGCGGTGCGGCCCAAATTCTCGCGGATGGCGATATATTCCATTTCCGGCGTGATAATCCCGCGCTTGGCATAGGCCATTTGCGTCACGGCCTGGCCCGGTTTGGCACGCAGGGGTTTGCGCCCGGCATTGGAAAACTGGGCATGCAGATTGCGCAAATTGCTGTTTTTGATGCCATCATCCACCGGCTGCCATTCGCGGCCTGCATATTCCTCGACATCACCGCGGGCGCGAATCCAGGCATCGCGCAGACGCGGCAAACCGGCGCGGATATCGATATCCATTTGCGGATCGGTATAGGGGCCCGACGTATCATACACCCGCAACGGTTTTTCATTGGCCGATGGGTGCAAGGTAATTTCGCGCAAGGGCACGCGGATATCGCCATGGGTTTGGCCGTGGACATAAATTTTTTGTGACGCCGGAAATGGATCGCGGGTGATACGGATGGTTTCGGCGGGTTTGGTTTTGGCAGGATTTTGGGCCATGGCGCTGCTTTCAATGAACGCCGGCGGGATTGGGCTGTTCGCATCCCTCCGCCAGCATGATCTGGATCAGGTAATAAGGATTTTGGCATCCGCCAATCTCAGCCCATCGCATTGGGCACTCCCCGAACGGGATGACTATATCAATTGGTGCCGCTCTGGCCAAGCGGGTAAATAACCTATGTTGTGTGCAGCCTTGCCCGTAGTGAATCCATTTGGTTCATGATGGTAAGAACATGATATGGTGCAGATTCAACGAAATGTTTATGCAGCGCGATCTGATCCGTGCTTGGGTGGGGGTCAAAACCGTCAAACTTGATGCCGTTTTTGGCGAAATCATCCCGGATCCATCCGACGGGCGCATAGATCGCATAAACATAAGGTTGGCGCGCCAATAAACGCCAATCCCCAAGGGGCGGATTTTCACCCAAATGTCCCGTAGTGAAGCGACAATTTTTAGCGTCGACGCCCGAAATCGGATACGTTTCTACCAGCTGCGACAATTGACGGTTGAAATATTCCGCCAGCGGGTCCTTTTCGTTAGGCGCAGACCGACGAGCAATTTTTTTGCGCCCGGTTTTTTCAATCGGGTCGACTAAATTTCCAATGGTAGACACAATTAAATCTGGGGGAATATCCTGCGGAATGGGTTGAATCAAGCGCGTTTCGAAATCAACCTTAGCCGCAGATTTATTTGGCCGTTGCGCCGCAAGACTGTAAAGCAGAATCATATGCTGCTCCAACGCCAGAGGCATGGCTGGCCTGGTGCCGTTGGCAGAGCTGATGTTAACCGTCAGTTTTTCCCGGTTTTTCGCCACAACCAACCTTGCGATAACAGCAAGATTCCTGGCGATATCTCTCCTTGCCACCGGATTGCACAGGTGCGTAATCAAGGCACTTTGCGGTAACTTACCGCTGGCCGCGGTCATGACATTTGTGATTGGAATCTCTGGACTTTCCTGCGACTCATTTTGAACATACATAACGTATTTCTGTCGCCAGTCGCATTCTTTCGGCCCAGGCGGCGGCAATTGCGCCCAATCGTATCGGATTGTGGATTTTGGTTCAAAGCGTACTGTGTCATCCCCGGCAGCAATCCCATGAAGCTGTGGTGGCAAGAAAACCCCCGTGCCGTTTGTTGCTAGCGGAAGAACTGCACGCTGCACTGGACGACCCGCCGCTTCCAAAAATTGTATCTTGGCCGCAAGCTCGGCCTCTAGACTGGCTATCCACTCGGGGGTACGAGCAGTCTCCGCTGGCAGGTTGCGGCGCAAATCAGATTGGATTTTAGAAAACGTATATTCGCTCCGAGCGCCCTGGGCGAACCATGCGTTTATTGTATCACCACCTGTCACGGTCAAATTACGATCGCGAATTTGGGTGGCGATTAACTCTGTGGTGTCTGCCAACGCTGCCAGTCGCAATAACAACAGCAACCTTTGGCCGCTATCCAAACCATCGGCGTTAAGCTCTGCAATGACCGCGTTTTTATCGGCGGTAGCCATCCCGCAAGCCGTAAAAATGCTTTGCATTGCCGCCTTCAATCCCTCCGGGTTTGGCGCCAACAACACCCCCGCCGCGTAATACGACAATGCCGCTAAATATTTTTTTTGCTTTTCAGAATTTTTAATCCGCGCCACTATGGATGGCGGCAACATTGTACCAACCTCAATTAACCGGCGGTCATCGTCGCGCACTGCCACGGGGCGGGCGGAATCCAGGTTGGTGGCGACATTGTTTTGTGCCAGCGCGGCTACAAATTCCGCGAAACGTTGTAATTCCCATTCTTGCGCCAGGGCAGCATCAATAACGCCGAAATGCACCAATAGCAAACCCAGAGATTTAATATCCTCCTCGGGTAATTTTGCCGTTGCGCCATGCGGCGCATGAAAGGGCATAACCGTCTCAGCATATTGATTACCCCCCCACCCTGGCGGCGCGACGATGGTTCGTTTGGAGCCGTTGCCGCCATCCTTTATTATTTTTAACCCAATTCTGCTGCACAGCCCTTCGATCGCGGAGGCTTCAATATTTGTATGCAGGGATTTTTCTTTGGAAAAAATGGCTTCTATCACCCCCCGCGCGCCATTGAGTTCGGCAGCGCTGCGCGGCTGGGTTTTTAAGGTTACGATCAAACCGTCTCTAATTTTTGTTAATAGATCGGTATAGCTCATTTCGCCCCATAATTGTTTTTATGGAAATATCTTATCAAGCCATTGGCGATGATACTAAGTAAAAGCGCCCAAAAAGCGCTGCGAAGCCATAATAATAATATTATTATTTAAAATTGCATGTATTGTTATTATTTTTATAGCAATAATGTTCTATTATTGCGGTTGATAGTTTACGGGTTGACAGATTTACTGTCCGGGCGCACTAAAGCGGCATAATTTTTGCATGACCATCTTATTATTGGTCTCCCCCCGGTCCGGGCGTCGTAAATTTTTACGGGAATACGTTTTGAATAATAAGCAGTATCAAAAGCTTTTGTTGGAATTCCTCCGCGATGTCGATTGGCATTTGGCGGTATTGGTCGATTCCACCAAAAACTGGCTAAAAGCCGATTGGCAACAGACCAAGGCCGATATCGTTAGTCTTTGCGCGTCTGTTAATGCCGGTTTGTCGGGACGGCTACGCCGCCTTTTGGTCCATCCCTACCGGACGCAGTTTTTGAGCTTGATGGTTTTGGCTTGTATTATCGCCGCCATCTCGGCCCAAGGCCGCCAGGAAGAAACCCCCGATCAGCCGATCAGCCATATCTATGCCAAGGTCAGTTACGATCTGCGCGCCCTGGGTGCGCGCTTTAATCCGATTAGCAGCGCGGATGCCGCCCTGCCCGATTTTGCGGGCCAAGACCTATCCGGCGACGGCGACGGCAACGCGCGCCTAAGCACCGAAGCCAATAATTCGGGCGAACAATCATTGGACGACACACCCAAAAATAAAACCGTGACCCTGGGCAAGGGGGAGAGTTTATCGCGCGCCCTGATCAAGGCGGGTGCGTCCAAGGCCGACGCCAACGCCATTTCCGCCGCGCTGAAAAAGACTTTTGATCCACGTCGTTTAACCCATGGCGAGGATATTAGCATCGAATTCATGGCCGTCCCAGACGCTGTGGCGAACGAGGCCGGGGTCGTAGTCAGCGAAATATCGTTTACGCCAAGCGCGGAAAAACGAATTATGGTCTTGCGCCAAGAAGACGGGCAATACCGCGCCAAGACCGAGGCGCGCGCCCTTACCACCAAGCAAAACGTGCTGAACGTCACCATTGCTGGCAGCTTATCCTCGTCCGCTAAACGCGCCGGGGTTCCCCGTGCCGTCTTGTCCGAAGTCACCCGCGTATTATCGTATGACGTGGATTTCCAGCGCGACGTACATCCCGGCGACCGGTTACAGGTTATGTTCGAACAAGTTTTCGACGAGGATGGCGAATTGGTCCGCACGGGCGCGTTGTTATACGTAGGTTTGCAATACGGCAAAAAAGAATTAAATATCTATCGCTACGCGCCCAAGGGCGAGCGGGCGGATTACTTCCACGAAAATGGCCGCTCGGTGCGCAAGGCGTTGTTGCGCACGCCAATTGATGGCGCGAAGATTAGCTCGGGTTTCGGCATGCGCCGCCACCCGATTCTAGGGTATTCGAAAATGCATGAAGGGGTCGATTTCTCGGCCCCGATGGGTACGCCCATTATCGCCGCCGGTGACGGCGTGGTTGCCCAAAAAGGTTGGAACGGCGGCTATGGACATTATGTTGAAATCCGCCACAACCGCGAATTCTCGACCGCCTATGCGCATCTCAGCCGTTATTACAAAAACCTGCGGGTTGGACAAAAAATCCGCCAGGGCGATGTGATCGGTTATTTGGGCTCGACTGGCCTATCCACCGGCCCGCATTTGCATTACGAAGTGATCAAGAGCGGGAACAAGGTAAACCCGGTTGGGGTAAAATTTGCCACTGGCACGGCTTTGGCTGGCAAAGATTTCCAAGGCTTTAAATTGCAAGTGGCGGCAATCGAACGCGGCATCAAAACCGCCGCCAAAGCCAAGGCCAGCCCAAAAATCGCCAGCCGTTAATATTGTCATTTGAATCGATGTGTCATCCTGAGCGGAGCGAAGGATCTCGATCTGACTATTGTTCCGCAGGGGATTCTTCGCGTGGTTTACCACCTACAGCATCTTCGGGCGAAGGGCTCAGAATGACATCTTTGATTATAATTTTTTAGGACGATTTTTTATCTAAATCGATCACATTCGCCTGCGGCGATTCGGGCTGTTGCTGATGGAGCAGGGTCAAAAACCGCTGATAACTGCGTTTCAATCCATACCAAACCGGGAATAACACCACGGCCGCCAGCGCCGCCTTCCAGCCTGCGGCAAACAAGGCACTGGCCACAGAACCAATCGCCCCACCGACGGACCCTGCGCTGGGTAAATTGCGCAGCGCATTGATAATCAATTCCAAGCCATCGACCAACAAACTCAAGCCCCAAACACCGATGGCGGCCAGCATGATGACGCCGATGCCAGCAAACACCACGCCACCAAACGGGCCATAGGTTTTGCGGACGAATTCATGCGTGCGTTGATATTCCGCGCTGTCTTTCCAATGCGCGACTTGTTTGGATTTCTGCGGATTGGCCAGACCCCATTCGTTTTTGGGTCCCGGATTTTCAATTAATTGATTCATGGACGTAAAATTCCTTGTGTAAGACCAATAGTTTATTCTATTTTGCCGGATAAATGGCGGGCTAACCGCCACGGCGATGCCAAGGACTATAACAGCTTGGCGGAAATAACACAATTATCTTTTCTTTAAGGGATAATTTGTGTATAGTGCCGCAGCAAGAGGGCAGAAAATAAAAATGACAGTTAAAAATTTAAAAAGAAAAGGTCGTCAAGGACCAGCGCCGGTGCACGAAGACACTGGCCCGTTATTGCGGTTTCGAAGCCAACAAGAAATTCAGCGCAGCGTAACGTTTTTGGTCGCCAGCCTGACACTTTCCATTGCCGGTATTATCGGCTTGCGGGTACTGGGGGATAAATTTATGCCCCAGGGCGGCATGCCACTTGCTGCCGTGACCACTTATGATCCAGCCACCGAACGCATGTCGCTGCAACACGGCTGGGTTGCGCCGTCTGTGAACTCGACTTATGGCACGGATAGCTTGGATTTCTCGCCAGTGGAAGGCACCTTAGCCCCTCAGCGCGCTGCTGGGGTTTTGTGGTTGGACGTCCGGCCAGGATATCAACCTCCGAATTTGAATCTTGGATATCAGCTAGCAGCTATGGCCTATATCGCCAAAAACGAAGGCTGCGATCCAAAGACCTATTTATGCCCTGCTGGGCTGACCACAATCGGTATCGGCACCAATATCAGCGCCGATCCGACGCTGTTTACTCGCGTGCTGAATTGTGATCCAAACACTGCCGCACAACTGGCCAAGCGCTTGGTAACCGCAGAATTATCCCCTCAAGCAGTAGAGTATTTATTCAAGGCCAATTTTGCATCCATCCATAAAATCGTTGCCCAAAAATGCGCGAATAGAGGAGTTGATTTCAACACCCTCCCGCCACGCGCACAAATCGCGCTGTTGGATATCGGCTATATTCGACCAGATTGGGCGGACAAAGTAATCCCGCATTTCAAAGTCGGAAATTTTAAAGCCGCAGGCTATGAGGTGGCGCAAATTGCTAACGCCTATGCCAATTCCAAAAACCAACGCGGGGTCGGCATTCGTTTGGCCAAGGCGGCTTGGCTTATTCATAATGCCACCCAAAACCGGGGTATGCCCGACAGTTTAAAAATACCCCTATCGCCACAGGAAATCCAGAGCTTGAGCGAACTGGCACCGACGGGATTAAACCCGGTCATCGCCCCCCTAGACAAAAAACAAAACGATAATCGCCATGGCAACATCAGCAAAGCCAGGTGAACTTCTACAGAATCCTAAGCTAAGCCGCGTGCACCTTGGGCGTATAGGGTTTAAGGCTGATTTCGCCATCCTGTACGGTCACCAGCACATGCTGCCCGTCCAATACCGTGCCGCGCAAAATCGCCTCTGCCAGTGGGTTTTGCAGGTGTTTTTGTATCACCCGTTTTAATGGCCGTGCGCCATAGCTTGGGTCATAGCCCATATTCGCCAACCAGGCAGCGGCGCGTTCGTCCAATTCCAACACGATTTTGCGGTCCACCAATAATTTTTGCACCCGCGCCAATTGGGTTTGCACAATCGCATCCATCTGCACGCGCTGTAAACGGCTGAATAACAATATCTCGTCCAACCGATTTAAAAACTCGGGGCGGAAAGCGCGGCGGACATGTTCCATCACTTGTTCGCGGACTTTTTCGACCGATTCCCCCTCGGCCAAATTGGCCAGGACATCGCTGCCCAAATTGCTGGTCATGATAATCAAGGTGTTTTTAAAATCGACCGTGCGCCCCTGCCCATCGGTCAAACGGCCATCGTCCAACACTTGCAATAACACATTGAACACATCGGGGTGGGCTTTTTCCACCTCGTCGAATAAAATCACTTGGTATGGGCGGCGGCGGACGGCTTCGGTCAAACTGCCGCCTTCGTCATACCCGACATAGCCGGGCGGCGCACCGATCAGGCGCGAAACGGCATGTTTTTCCATAAATTCGGACATGTCGATACGCACCATCGCATTCTCATCATCAAACAAAAATTCGGCCAGCGCCTTGGTCAATTCGGTTTTGCCCACCCCTGTCGGGCCGAGGAATAAAAACGAGCCCAATGGTTTGTTGGGGTCTTGTAGCCCGGCGCGGGCGCGGCGTACGGCGTTTGATACCGCCACAATCGCGTCGGTCTGCCCGATGACGCGCTTGCCCAATTCTTGTTCCATCCGCAGCAATTTCGCGCGCTCGCCCTCCAGCATTTTATCGACCGGCACGCCCGTCCAGCGCGAGACGACACCGGCTATATCCGCCTCGGTCACTTGTTCGCGCAACAATCCCGTTTTAACCGCCTTGTCGCTGGGCGCTTGGTTCAGTTGTTTTTCCAAATCCGGAATAACACCATATTTTAATTCCCCGGCGCGGGCCAGATTGCCGTCGCGCTGCGCGCGATCCAATTCGGCCTTGGCCTGCTCCAATTTTTCCTTGACCCCACGCCCCTGGCCCAACGCGGTTTTTTCCGCCTGCCATTGCGCGGTCAATTTTTCCGCCTTGGTTTCCAGATCGCGCAATTCCAATTGCAATTTTTGCAAGCGATCCATGCTGCCCGCATCGGTTTCGCGTTTTAATGCTTCGCGTTCGATTTTCAATTGCATAATGCGGCGATCCAGCTCGTCAATCGCTTCGGGTTTGGAATCCACTTCCATACGCAAACGGCTGGCGGCTTCATCGATCAAATCAATCGCCTTGTCGGGCAAAAATCGGTCGGTGATATAGCGGTTGGACAAAGTCGCGGCCGAGACAATCGCGCCATCGGTGATGCGGATGCCATGGTGGATTTCGTATTTTTCCTTGAGCCCCCGCAGGATGGAAATTGTATCCTCGACCGACGGTTCGGTGATAAACACTGGCTGGAACCGCCGCGCCAAGGCCGCATCTTTTTCAATGTATTTGCGGTATTCATCCAGCGTGGTTGCGGCCACGCAATGCAATTCCCCCCGCGCCAAGGCGGGTTTAAGCATGTTGGATGCGTCCATGCTGCCCTCCCCCTTGCCGGCACCGACCAGATTATGCATCTCGTCGATGAACAGGATCACCTGCCCCTCGGCGGCGGTTACATCGGCCAACACAGCTTTTAAGCGTTCTTCGAATTCGCCCCGGAATTTGGCACCGGCGATCATCGCCCCCAAATCCAGCGACATCAATCTTTTTTCCTTTAGCCCTTCGGGCACATCGCCGTTGACGATGCGCAATGCCAACCCCTCGGCGATGGCGGTTTTGCCAACGCCCGGTTCACCAATCAAAACCGGATTGTTTTTGGTGCGGCGTTGTAGGACTTGGATACAGCGGCGGATTTCCTCGTCGCGCCCGATGACGGGGTCAAGCTTGCCGTCCAGCGCGCGTTGCGTCAGATCGACGGCGTATTGATTGAGCGCGTCGTAATTCGCCTCGGCATTGGATGAGTTGGCTTTGCGGCCCTTGCGCAAATTTTGAATGGCGGCGTTGAGTTTTTTTGCCTCCAACCCCGCTGCTTGCAGCGCCTTTTGTGCAGCCGTGTTTTCGGTAATCAACAAGGCCAACAAAGCCATTTCGACAGTGACGAATTGATCGCCGCTTTTATTCGCCCCTGCCTCGGCCTGGGCCAATACGCGTCCCAATTCCTGGCTGGCATGCATGCCGCCGCTGCCTTCGATTTTCGGCAGTTTTTCTAATGCCGCGTTGGTTTGCTGTAACGCCAAACGCGCATCGGCGTTAGCGGCCATAATCAACTTGGCGGCTTGGCCCGCCTCGTCTTCCAACAAGGCTTTGAGCAAATGTTCGGGTTGCAAATACTGATGCCCGCGCCCAGCGGCCAGCGATTGCGCGGCCTGAAGAAAACCCTGCAGACGTTCCGAGTATTTTTGAATGTTCATGACCAACCCCAGGCCCGATCAGGGCATAAAAATAAACCTACCATCCTAAAGTGGGGGTAGGTTTATTAAAATTCAAGCAAATTGGGGTTAAGGAAGGATTAAAAAGGCCTAGCGGGCGCGTCGGCGCGCGGCGAGCAGCTGAAGTCCCATCAATGTGTTGCCACCCGCCATTGAAAACGCACCAACCGCCATGAAGCGATTATTAAACCGCAGCGTATCCTCGGCAGTCTTGGCGGGCGCGCCAATAGTTCCATTATCGGCCTTGGTTGTAACCACCACAGTATTAGTGGTGTCAGACTTTGGACCAAAACCTTGCACGCCGTAACTTATGCTGTACACAGACAAAACCCCCGCCGAGAAAAGCAAATACAAGGCAGGGTTGGTAGCGGCATTATGCAGACGCAGTAAAACCGGATTTTTAGGGGGCTGTGTGATTGGGTTGCGATCACGAAACACTTTGTAGGCGGTATTGGCCAAGCCAACGGAAAAAAGCGCAACCGCGCCGACCAGGGCTAGTGCCGTTTGCGCGGCAAAACCGTAAAATGCATTAGCCATGCCCCAGTAAAAAGGGGGCTGGCGCAAAACCTGGCCCAAAACAAGCACAGATTCCTGTAAGGATTTTTTGATTTTCATAAAGAATTTTTATCAAAAGCTTGAGCGCTTGTCAACACGCCAGATAGCGCTTAGCTCAGCCGACTTTTTTTAAGCCATGCAAGTCTTGGTTCAGCTGCACTTCACGTTTGCTGCGCGCGACAACCATTTGCCCGCTGACGCTGTCGAGACGGAAATGCAGGCCGTTGCGCCCGGCAAAGTCCGCCGCTTTTAGCCAACGTCCGTCCGCAGCGCTTTTTCCAAATTGAGATAATTTAAGACCTGGATTAACGGCTTCGATTTTAGCGATTTCCTGCTCAGGCACAAAAATTTTGGTGCCCGCCAAAACGGCAATACCCGCATCAATAATGCAACCGTCACCTAACGGCACGCCGGTTACGGAATTTGCCCCCAACAGGCATTTTTCGCCAATTGAAATTGGCGTGGAATTCCCGCCGCTAAGAACACCCATGATGCTAGCGCCGCCGCCGACATCCGAATTGGCACCGACGATGGCAGAGCTGCTGATCCGCCCCTCGACCATCACCGGGCCCAGAGTGCCAGCATTAAAATTGATATAGCTAGCGCCGGGCATAACCGTTGTCCCCTCGGCCAAATGCGCGCCGAAGCGAACTTTGCTACCGTCAAGGATGCGGACAGAATTTTGCGGCAAAACCTGCATCAAATAGCGGGGGAATTTATCGACATAATCAATCGCCGGGAATTTGCCCACCACCTTCCACGCAATTTCGTTTTGGCGCAGGTAATCCAATTCGAAGGCATTGGTGCCGGACCAAGCAAGATTTTCAAGCTTGCCAAAAATACCCGTTAAATTCACGCTGCGCGGCTTGACCTTGCACGCCGACATGGCCGCCAATTTAAGATAAATTGCTGGCACGGATTTTGGTTCTGCATCTGCATACAAAAAAACGGCCCGGAAATTATTCAGCTGCGCCTTGCTCTTTGTTGCAAGGGCCGCCAGCTGTTTAATAACTTGGACATTCTGATGGGCGCTGCCCACCGCCTCTTTGATAAATGGTGCATAGGCATTGAGACAGGTTTTCAAGAAATTCGGCGTCAGCGGCGCGACCAATTCTTCGCCTGCGGCATTTATGCCCAGCGCGGACTGAAACAAAGCGGCGGTACCGAAATTTTCCTGCCAATTAACGACTGGGAACTGACAGGTTAGAATTTTGTCCTTTTGTATTTGACCAAATTGTACGCGGCAAATGCCGAATGCGATTGGTTTGCGGTAACTAGGTCCAGACTCGATATGCTTTACCATAGACTTAAAATCATCGGCTGATTTTAACTTGGCCACAGAAAACGGCTTGGATTTTTTTGCCATGGTTTTTTCCTTAAACTACGCCGCATCCTCGGATTTATTGTCGCTTTGGGGCACGTCGTTAACCGGGGTCACTGGCACCAGGGATTCGACCACCGCCTCGCCGGCGTTGATCAATTCGACTTCGGATGCGCCTTCTTCTTGTGAAGGATTATACTGCGGGCGCGGCTCGGAGCTGAGCAGGCGGAAATAATGCTCCGCATGTTGGAAATGCGATTCAGCGCGGATCAAATCGCCGCTGGCCAGCGCATCGCGAGCCAGGGAAGAATATTTATCGTAAATCTGCTGCGGGTTTCCGCGCACTTTGACTTCCATGCCTTTGCTTTCAATCGTCTGATAACGCAGCGGCATAGAGCGGCGGTTAGGGTTATGCCCCTGGCTATGATTGCCGCCATTATTATTGCGATGCCCATGGTGCCCGTTACGTCCACCACGACGGCCTGGATTCATTCTCATCAAAAAACCTCGATCAATGTGTTTAAAATGCTCGTTCAATTAGGGTGTCAGCGCCGCTATGCGGCAAGCTTTCGGGACACCATGCTACCCTGCGTTATTATGTTTTTGCTTGGGTGCGCCCTATAATCCCTTTGTAGTTTGTTTTACGCCCCTTGCCAAGGGTAAATAAAAGATATCCCAAGGCTTTGCGGGTCATCGTGCCCCAAAAACCCTGTTTTATCGGGGGTACAGGAGGATACCACGGGTTTTGCCAGCCAAATCGCGGATCAAATCGCGCACCGCCAAACCCGCATCCTGGGCGATTTGACCGATCGCGTCCGCCTGCTCCACCCCCATTTCCAATATCGCCGCCCCGCCCGGGGCCAGCAATTCCGGCAAACGCGGCAGAATCGCGGCATAAGCATCCAGACCCGTAGCCCCACCCCACAACGCCAAGGCCGGATCATGATCGATAACATTGCTACCCATCCAAGCGGCATAGGATTCGGGGATATATGGGGGGTTGGAGACGATTAAATCGAATTTTTGCAAGGGTGTGGGGGCTTGCAAAGCCGCCGCCCAATCGCCCGCGAATAAACACAAGCGCTGATCGACGCCATTGCGGATAGCATTCTCCCGCGCCGCCAAAAGCGCCAGCGGCGATTTATCGCTGGCCACACCGTTTGCATGCGGCAATTCGTGCAAGATGGAAATGATAATACAGCCGCTGCCCGTGCCCAGATCCAAAATATGGTATGGGCGGGTTTTATCGGGCAGTAGGCGCAGAGCCGCCTCGACCAAGCATTCAGTGTCTTGGCGCGGGTCCAAAGTGGCGGCGTTTAAGACAAATGGCAGCGACCAAAATTCACGCACGCCCAAAATCCGGC
>Ga0315901_10002589_pt1 | contig 24688 bp, 25 predicted proteins | sample LakEriMetagenome_10_FD_203761 | JGI IMG/M metagenome (GOLD analysis project Ga0315901, IMG submission 203761) | Freshwater fungal communities from buoy surface, Lake Erie, Ohio, United States - Buoy 2 MA116 | ecosystem: Environmental > Aquatic > Freshwater > Lake | place: USA: Lake Erie, Ohio... | reverse complement strand
CCGGGCGGAAGCGCTGTCTGAGCGCGCCGACCAACTGGCCCAGCTTGTGAGCCTGGCCGAGTTGGATCGCAGTCTGCTGGTGCAAGAGCTGACCGAGATTGCCGAGCGTGCGCGCACTGCCCGCGTCATCTACCGCGACCGCATCGCCTCGCTGCCTGCGCCTACATGCGCGCCTGGGCAAGAGCGCATGGATGCGGTCAATGCGTTGGTGGGTGGGGAATGAGGCTCGCCCTGTGCGTCCTGCTGCTGGGCCTGACCGCCTGCCAGCGCCAGACCATCCGCCCGCCTGACCTCGGCCCGATCGCTGTCACCTGCAGCGCTGAGTGCAAGGAGGACTGCCTGCCTGCAGTGATCCCCGGGAAGTTCGACAAGGACGGCAACCCGCTGCGCAAGTGGCCGAAATGGTCGGGCGATCCTCTGGACCCCAAGACATGGGACTTGCTGCCGAAGCAGGTGCTGAGTCCACTGAAGGAATGGGCCGAGCAGTGCAACGCAGCCCGCTCGTCATGCGTGCGTTGCATCGAGAACATGGAAGCTGCCGGCATCGTGTGCGGTCTTGGGCGGGAGTGTGGGCAGTGAGCGCCGACCTGATCGTCTACTACCTGCTGCTTGGCGGAACGCTCGGCCGCTTGCTCGCCATGTGGGCAGGAGAGCGCGAGAGGCGCAAGCGTGAGCAAGACCGCAAGCGGCTTGAAGCCGTGATGCCGCCGGCCGCGTCGAGCTTCTACCCCTGGAATCGCAAGCGTAATGCGTGAAGAAAGTATGAACAGTGGGTCCCTCCAGACCCCTTGAAGGCCGACGCGGGGCTCGCGCGCGGAAGTCGGCAGTTTTTCGGGCCTATGGGCCGCAGCATCAGATAGGAAAAATGCAAGCAAAACAAAGGCTTGCGATTTAAGTATGGGTGAGGTACTGAACCAGCGCGATCGGCTCCGGCTGGTGTCGATCTCTCGGATTGCTGAATTGCTTGGCATGGATCGCAAGACCGTCTCTAAGCGGCTGCTGGATGCCAACGTCCCGCAGGCCGGGAAGCGCGACGGTTACCCGGTTTACGACGGCCGGCAGGCGTGCGAAGCGTGCCTACTGCCGCAGACCCTGGCCGGCGAGGACGGCCCGCTTGATCCGCGGCAGATGAAGCCGATGGACCGCCGGGCGTGGTTCCAGTCTGAGCGCGAGCGAATCAGCCTTGAGGCAGACGCGCGCCAGTTGATCCCGGCTGGTGAGGTCGAGTCGGAGATGGCCGAGGTGGTCAGGAGCTTTGTGCAGTTCCTGGACACGCTTCCCGACTCGCTGGAGCGCGACGTCGGCTTGACCGCTGAGCAAGTGGATGCGGTCAACAAGTCCATCGCCAAGCAGCGCGGCGCGCTCTATGCGCAGCTGCAGGCCGAAGACCAGGACGAAGCCGCAAGTGCTTGAACCGGCTTTCGGCTCTGCGCGCGAGATTCGCCGCGGTGTGTTGGAGATGGTCAGGCCGCCGCAGGAAACGACGGTCGCTGAGTCTGCCGGGCGCAATCTGCGGATCGTCAACCCATCCGGCGCCTCGGGCAACTGGTCGCCGGAGACTGCGCCCTACATGGTCGAGCCGATGAACATGGCGCGCTCGCGCTTGTTTGAGGCGGTGGTGTTCATGGGACCGGCGCGCAGTGGCAAGACCATTGCCCTGGTCGACGGCGTGCTGGCGTACAGCATCGTCGACGATCCCGCCGACTGCATGGTCATTCAGACCTCGCAGCTGCAGGCCGAGCTGTACAGCAAGACTCGAATCCGGCGCGCCATCCAAGGCAGCCCGGAGCTGCGCCAGCGGCTGAGCCCGCGGGCGCATGACGACAACGTCTACATGAAGACGTTCCGGTCGGGGATGAACATCCTGTTCGGCTGGCCGAGTCTGGGGCAGCTGAGCGGCAAGGACATCCGCCGCGTGCTGATGACCGACGTCGACAACTTCACCGGCGACATGGCGCTTGACGAAGCCTTCGGCCTGGCCCTGAAGCGCACGCAGACCTACATGTCGGCCGGGATCTGCATTGCAGAGTCGAGCCCGGCGCGTGACTACGCGGACGCGAAGTGGCGGCCGTCCAGCCCGCACGAAGCACCACCGGCAGACGGCATCGCCTCGCTGTTCAACCGCGGCGACCGGCGCCTCTGGTACTGGCCTTGCCCTGAGTGCAAGGAGCCGTTTGCGGCGACGGCCGGGCTTAGCCTGTTCGCGCTGCCGGATGAGGAAGAATTGCGCGAGCGCGTCCAGGTCGAGGACGTGCTGCAGCTTGCCGAGCGATACAGCCGAGTCGTGTGCCCGCACTGCGGGAGCGCGATCAACCCGAAGCACAAGCGGGCGATGAACGCTGCCGGTCAGTGGGTCGCCGAAGGCCAGCGCATGTGGCCGGATGGCACGGTCACTGGCGAGGCGCGGAGGTCGCGCGTGGCGAGCTACTGGCTCGGCGGCGTGGCTGCGGCGTACCAGCCTTGGGTGTCGCTGGTCGAACGCTACTTGCAGGCGCTGAAGCAGTACGCGCTCACCGGCGAAACGAAGCCGCTGAAGTCGACGGTCAACGTCGATCAGGCCATGCCCTTCCTGCCGCCAGCGGTCAACGCGCGGCGCGATGGGCACGAGCTGCAAGATCGAGCCGAGGACGCCACGCAAGGCTTCGTGCCGCATGGCGTGCGCTTCTTGACGGCGCAGGTCGATGTTCAGGCTGGCAAGCGCGCGGGATTCGAGGTGCTGGTCACCGGGTGGGGGCCGCAGCGTGAGAAGTGGCTGGTCGATCGCTTCCGCCTTCGCACAAGCGAGCGAGAGCAGGACGGCGAGCCGTTGCCGATGGACCCGAGCGCCTACGTCGAGGACTGGCGCCGTCTGATCGGAAAGGTGATCGAGCGTCGCTATCCGCTGGCTGATGGCAGCGGCCGAACGATGCCGGTTCGCGTGGTGCTGTGTGACTCGGGCGGCAAGGGCGGCAAGGATGGCGACGCGGGCGTCACGGCGCGGGCTTATGAGTTCTGGCGCGAGCTGCGCCGGCTTGGGCTTGGCCACCGCTTCCGACTGGTCAAGGGCGGAAGCAGCGCCAATGCGCCGCGCGTGCATGAGGCGTTCCCCGACACTCGAGGCCGCAAGGACCGCAACAGCGGGAGCGCGGGCGATGTGCCGGTGCTTCTGCTGAACACCGATCTGCTGAAGGACCAGCTCGCTGCGGACCTGCGCCGCGAAGAGCCTGGCCCTGGATACCTGCACGTCCCCGCGTGGGCGCCGGCCTCGATGCTTGAAGAGCTGACGGCCGAGACGCGAACGGCGAAGGGCTGGGTGGCAATGGGCAAGCGTCAGAACGAGACGCTCGACCTGTGCGTCTACGGCGAGGCCGCCTACATCGCGCTGCAGGCCGACAAGATCAATTGGGCTGCGCCGCCTGTCTGGGCGCGACCTTGGGATGAAAACCCGGATGTGCGATCCGACGGCCCGGCGCCGATTGATCCGAAGCCGGCCGCTCCGCGAGCACCGCGCGTGGTCCGCAGCAACTACCTCACAAGGCACCGCTGAGCATGGCATTCACGACTGACGACCTGGCGCTGATCAAGTCAGCAATCGCCGGGGGAGAGAAGACCGTGCGCTATGCAGACGGGCGCCTCGTGACCTATCAGGACACGAGCGAGATGCTGCTTGCACTTGACGTGATCCAGAACGAACTGAACAGCGCCGGCAAGCCCAAGCGCAGCCGCGTGTTCCGCCTGTATCAGCGAGGCAACGGCCTGTGAGCGACATCGAGATCCCCAGCGGCTCGCCAGCGCCAGACTATGTGGCGTCCGGTCATGGCCGACGGCTCAAGATGTGGCGGACCAGCACCAGCGGCCCGAACACCGTCATGGCGTCCGTGGAGACGGTGCGTAACCGCTCGCGCGCCGCGACGCGAAACGATCCTTGGGGTGGGGCTGCTTCGGATCGATCAGTTGCTAACGGCATCGGCACCGGCGTGCAGGCCAAGATGGTCAACGGCTCGCCCGAGCTGCGCGCCGCTGTGCACGAGGTGTGGGACGCCTTCACCGGCGAGTGCGATGCCGATGGCGTGCTCGACTTCTACGGCATGCAGGCCGTCGCCTGGCGCGAGTGGGAAGAGGCCGGCGAGGTGTTCATGCGCCTGCGGTCGCGCCGCGCCGAGGACGGGCTCACCGTGCCGCTGCAGTTTCAGCTGATCGAGGCCGAACAGTGTCCGCATCACTGGAACGGCTACGCGAGCAATGGCAACACGATCCGCAACGGGATCGAGTTTGACCGCATCGGCCGCCGCGCCGCGTACTGGATGTACCGCGAGCACCCGGGCGACGACCAGAAACAGACCAACGGCACGGAGCTGGTCCGCGTGCCTGCCGAGCAGGTGCTGCACCTCTACACGCCGTTGCGCGCTGGGCAGCATCGCGGAATGCCGCATGCCACATCGGCGCTGCTGGAAATGTTCAAGGCGAATCAGTTTGGCGACGCCGTATCAGAGCGCCAGCTGATTGGCAATCTGTTCACCGTCTACTTCACTCGCGATGCGAACACGCGCGGCCCTGGCATTGGCGAAGATATGGCCCCGGACGAAGATGCTGACGGCATCCCGATGGGCGGAATGGAGCCAGGAACGGCAATCGAGCTGCCTCCCGGCGTAAAGCCCGAGTTCTCCAATCCACCGGATGCGGGAAGCAACTTCGTCGAGTACATGCGCAGCAGACTGCAGGCCATCGCAGCCGCACGCGGCATTCCTTACGAGGTGCTAACCGGCGACCTGCGCGACGTGTCCGACCGCGCGCTGCGGCTGATCCTGAACGAGTTTCGCCGCAACATCGAGCAGCGTCAGTGGCTTTACCTGATACCGCAGATGCTGCAGAAAGCGCGCGCTGCGTTCTTCGATGCTGCCGTGCTGTCTGGCGCAGTGGACTTGCCCGACTACGCCGAGCGCCGCGGCTGGTACACGAAGACGCTGTGGGTGCCGCAGGGCTGGCCGTGGTCGCACCCGGTGCAGGACGTGACCGCCGAACGCAACGCCGTGCGCGCCGGCTTCAAGTCGCGGAGCGCTGCGATCCTGGGCAGCGGCGAAGACCCGGAAGCCGTGGACCAGCAGATCGCCGAGGACAACCGCCGTGCGGATGCCGCCGGCTTTGTCTTCGACTCTGACCCGCGCAAGACCAGCGCCAACGGCATCACGCAGCAGGCTGCGCCGGAAGAACCGGCAGAGCCCGAGGCACTACCCATGCGAGGCCAAGAATGAACCCTCTGAAGACCCTGTCACGCCTGTTCGGGCGCAGCCAGTCGCCCGTCGTGTCGCAGCTGTACGCGAACGCGATCGGCCAGCCGCTGCTGATCCACCCGCAGATGGGCGAGGCCCTGATCACCGGCTACATGTCCGGCGCGATCGATGCCCGGCCGCCGACGATGTACTTGCAGCCGACTGACAATCTTCCGCGAGAGATGGGCAGCAACAACATTGCTGTCATCAACGTCTCCGGCGCGCTGGTCAATCGCCCGATGCCCGGCGACTGCGGCCCTGGCCCCATGTCCTATGTCGAGATTCAAGAGGCATTCGACGCCGCGATGGCGGACGACAGCGTGCAAGCAATTGTCTTGCGCTTTGAGTCTCCCGGCGGCTCCGCGTCGGGCTGCTTCGACCTGGCCGAGCACATCCGCGCCAGCCGTGGCCGCAAGCCGATCTATGCCAGCCTGGACGACTACGCCTATAGCGCGGCCTTCGCGCTGGCCGTCGCGGCGGATGAAATCTGGACCACGCGCAGCGCCGGGGCCGGCTCTGTCGGTGTTGTGGGCTATCACATCGACGAATCGGGCCGGCTGGCGCAGCAGGGCATCAAGGTCACGCCGATCTACTCCGGCGCGCACAAGGTGGACTTGAGTCCCGCGCAGCCTCTGAAAGATTCGGTACGCGAGCGCATGCAGGCCAAGATGGACGCGATGCGCCTAGAGTTCGCGACGCTGGTCGCCGAAAGCCGCGGGCTCGACGTCGATGCCGTCATGGCGACGGAAGCCGAGATTTACAGCGGCGCCGACGCCGTGGCTGTGGGCTTCGCCGATCGTGTCGGAACCTTCAGGCAGCTGCTGCAGCACATCGCTGCGGGCGCGCCTGCGCCTGCTGCCGAGACGCCGCCGACAGCTGAAGAGGCCGCGACGGAAGAAGAGCCCGAGATGCGGCCGGCTGCGGATGTCCTGACCTTGGCCGTCGAAACCGCGGATGGCCGTGCTGCTATCGACCAAGCGCTTGCCGAACTGCAAGCCGAGCTGCAGGCAATCCCCGAAAAGGTGCAGGCCGAGCTAGCTGCGCAGCCCGACCCCCTGCCCTCGCTGATCGCCGCCGTCGCCGCATCGAAGCTGCCGCCAGCTCTTGGCCTGGCCCTGATCAGCAAGCCGCCCGAGGGCATGGCCGCCGATGCCGCCGTGGCCTACGCGATCAAGGTGCGCGACCTGTGCGCTGCGGCCGGCGTGGAGAGTCTGGCCGCCGACATGGTGGCGAACGGCACGCCGGTGGAGGCGGCTCGCGCGCAACTGCTGGACCTGCGGGCCGACGCCGGGCCTGAAATCACCACGCACATTCCGAACAGCAGCACCCCGAGCGCGGCGAAGCAGCCGCGATCCACGGACGTATACCGCCGTCGCGCCGCCGCCGCGTCGAGTGGTCAGTAAACGCGGCACCACCAAGAGGAAAGCATCATGGCACTTACTGAAACCACCCACGCCGGCGGCTACATCCTGCGCGAGCTGGATGCCAACTGGAGCCGAGAAAACGGTCGACTCAACTCTGGCCAGAACCTTCAGGCCGGCACTGTTCTGGGCCGCCTGATCACTGCCGCGGGCGCCAAGATCTCCGGCACTGGTGACGGCACCGTCGGTGCGGTCACCGTCGGCCCGGATGCGCAGGTCGGCATCTATCAGCTGATCTGCATCGCCGAGTCCGGCAACGCGGGCACCTTTCGCGTGATCGCGCCTGATGGCTCGAACATGCCCAACCTTACCGTCGCCGTGGCTTACGGCACCTCGGCTATCTCGCTCACGGTGGCTGACGGCGCGAACGACTGGGACATTGGCGACGTGATTCACGTCACCGTGACCGGCGGCGACTACGAGGCCCTGGACCCGGCCGCGACCGATGGCACGCAGGTGGCCGCCGGCATCCTCTACGGCCCGGTCAACGCGACTGACGCCGACACCCGCTGCGTGATCACCGCGCGCGGCACCGCCGTCAACGGCAACGAGCTGATCTGGCCCGCCGGCATCAGCGCGGCCAACAAGGCAATCGCAACCCAGCAGCTGGCCCGCGCCGGCATCGTCATCCGCTAAGCCGGCCACGGCAAGGAGCATCCAATGCCCACTCTCGACGTTTTCAACCAGGACGCCTTTGGCGTCATCTCCCTGACCGATTCGGTCAACAACATTCCGTTCGTGCCCGGCCGCTGCGGTCAGGTGCTGAACTGGAACGAGCGCGGCATTACGACCACCAGCGTGATGATCGAGTCCGTCGATGGCACGCTCAAGCTGCTGAACCCCACGGGGCGCGGCGGCCCGGGCGAGACGAAGGCCAAGGACAAGCGCACGGCCCGCTCGCTCATCGTCCCGCACTACCAGCACGACGACCATATCAACGCCGACGAGGTGCAGGGCGTGCGCGCCTTCGGCTCCGAGACGGAAGTCCAGAGCGTGATGTCGCTGGTGACTCAGCGGCAGACCGAGGCGATTCAGCTGGTGCTCGATCCGACCCTGGAGCTGCAGCGCCTGGGCGCGGTCAAGGGCATCATCCTCAACGCCGACGGCTCGACCCTCTACAACCTGTTCACCGAGTTCGGCGTGACGCAGGAAACGGAGGTCGATTTCGACCTGGACAACGCAACCCCGGCCAGCGGCGCCCTGCGCAAGAAGTGCGCCGAGGTGGTGCGCAAGATCATGGACAACCTCGGCGGCGTGCCGCTGACCGGCATCCATGCGTTCTGCGGCGATGCGTTCTTCGACGACCTGCTCTCGCACCCCGAGGTGGTCGCCAGCTACCGCAACACCGACATGGCGACCGTGCTGCGCGACGGCTACGTCTACCCGAACGGCAACCGCATCTATGGCGCGTTCGAGTTCGGCGGCATCGTGTTCGAGAACTACCGCGGCAAGAACGGCGCGACGGCGATGGTGGACACGAACAAGTGCCACCTGTTCCCCGTCGGCGTGCCGGGTCTGTTCCGCACGGTCTACGCGCCGGCCGACTACATGGAAACGGTCAACACCGTGGGCCTGCCGCGCTACTCGCGCATGTGGATGTCGCCGAACGGCAAGTCCGCGAACCTCGAAGTGCAGGCGAACCCGCTGTCGTACTGCACCCGCCCGAAGTCGCTGATGGTCGCTCGCCGCACCTGATCCGACTGACCACCGCAGCACCAGGACTCCGGCCCGCCTCGCGCGGGCCGAGTCCTTTCTGGAGCCCCGATGACCAACCCCCGATTGGCTGCAATCGACGCACGCATCCATCGCGTCGCAGCGCGCGCCGGCCTTGCCGATGTCTGCACGTTCCGCCCGAAGCAGGGCGCGGCCGTGCCAGACGTGCGCTGCTACGTCCGCCGCGGGGTCCAGTTCATCAACGACAACGGGCAAGTCACCAGCAACGAGACGGTGGTTGACCTGATCCGTGTGCCCGATCTTCCCCGGCCTCTGCGAGACGACCAGATCGAACTGGCGGACGGCCTTTATCGCGTGTCCTCTGCCGTGCAGGCAGCGGACGAATCCCGATTCTCTGTGCTTGTTGTCCAGGTGACCGCATGAGCTGCGATCCGATCTTTGCGCGCGCAGGCGATGCGCTGCCGCTGGTGCTTGATTGCCGCATGCCGCCTGAGCAGGGGCAGTCGCCGGACGAAGGCACGCCGGTCCCGCTGACTGGATTGCAAGCCCGCGCCGAGTTCCGCAACCGAGCGACCAACGCTGTTCTGCTGACGCTGACCGAAGGCGCTGGACTCACCACTGCCGGCAGTGAAGGCGCGAACACCATCGCCCTGCTGGCCACAGCCACTCAGACCTTGGCGCTTGCGCCGCCTGCCGGCACGCCGCGCTGGGATGTGAACCTGGCCGTCCGCGTGTTCGACCCGCTCGACATCGCCGGCACCAGCCGCACGATCGCCGATGCGACCGTCACCGTCCGTGCTCTGGAGGTCAGCAGCCCGTGAGCACTCCACGCATCATCGTGCAGGCGCAAGAGTTTGCGACTCGCGTCGTCGCCCGCGGTCTGCGGGGCGAGCGCGGCCAAGGCGTAATCCCTGGCGGCGCGCAGGGACAGATCCTGGGCAAGCGATCCGGCGCCGACTACGACACCGAATGGCTAAATCCTGGCGACGCGCCCTCGCTGGTGAACACCGTCACCGCGACTGCGCCAATCACCAGCACTGGCGGCGTCGATCCGGTGATCGGGATCACCCCGGCCACGCCATCAGCGCCCGGCAGCATGTCCGCCGCCGACAAGGCGAAGCTGGACCTGATCCTGCAGAGCAGCGCGCCGCCTGCCGTGGCTGCGTCCTCGCAGGCCGGTGCCAGCGCTCGCGCTGCCCGCGAGGATCACACGCATGCGCACGGATCGCAGCCTGGCGGCACGCTGCATAGCGTCGCCACTGGCGGCGTCGGCGGCAGCGCCGGCTTCATGTCAGTGAACGACAAGAACAAGCTCGACGGAATCCAAGCCGGCGCGCAGGTCAACGTCGCGACCAACCTCGGCATCGGCGGCACCGGCAACGCGCGCACCGTCACAAGCAGTACGGGCACCGCCGCAACGCTCCCGATCGCTACGCAGGCCGCTGCCGGCGTCATGTCGGTGGAGGACAAGGCCAAGCTCGACGGCATTGCGCCGGGTGCCACGGTCTACACCGACACGATCGCGCGCGGTCAAGTCGAGGCGATGCTCATCGCCGGCGCAAACGTCACGCTGACTTACTCGGGCAGCGGCGCCTCGCGCACGGTCACGATCAGTGCAAGCGGCGGAGGTGGCGGCGGCTCCGGCACCGTCACCAGCGTGCAGGCTTCGGGCGGCACCACGGGCCTGACCTTCAGTGGCGGCCCGATCACCATCGCGGGAACGCTCACGCTGGGCGGCACGCTCGGCATCGCCAACGGCGGCACCGGCGCTACCACTGCTGAGGGCGCCCGCGCAGCGATTGGTGCAGGCACGGGCAACGGCACGGTCACAAGCGTGGGCCTGTCGCTGCCGAGCATCTTCTCCGTTTCCAACTCGCCGGTGACGGGCGCAGGCACCATCACTGCCACCCTGGCATCGCAGACAGCCTCGCGCGTCTGGGCGAGCCCGGCAGGCTCTGACGGCGCCCCGACTTTCCGCGAGCTGGTGCAGGGCGACATCCCCGCGCTGTCCGCCAGCAAGATCGTGCTGTCCGATGATCGCCTGCTGGGCCAGATTTCAGGCGGCAGCGCCGCGACTCAGATTTCGCTCGGCACCGGACTGAGCTTCACCGCCGCCGCGCTGACCTTGAGCGCCAACCTGCAGGGCTGGCACGCCTTGGCGCCAAGCAGCAAGCAGAACGCGCTTACGGCTGGAACTGGCATCACCATCGTCGACAACGTGATCAGCGCAACCGCTACCGGCGGCTCTGCTGTGCGCCCGATCACCGTCGGCTGGGACGCCGGCACCGTGAACGGCATCGACCAGCCGCTCACCACTGGCCGCCGCGTCGAGCTGCGCGCCGTGACCGGCCTGACTCCGGTGGCCTGGACCCTGCTGCCCAAGGCCGGCAGCACCGGAAGCATCACGGTCGAAGTACGCAAGCGACCTTTTTCCAGCGGCACCTTCACCGCGATCACGGCGGGCTCGCCGCCGTCGATTTCTTCAGGCGCCCGAGGCACTGCTTCAGCCTCTGCGTGGACTGCGATCGACGACGGCGACCTGATCGAAATGGAGGTGACGAGCGTCACCGGCACCGTGACCGGAATCACCCTGATCATCGAGGCGACCGAAGCATGAGCGTGACGACTTACCGCAGCACCGACGCAGGCGCGCCGGTTCTTCGTGGGACCACCGGCAACGGCCTAGTAAATCTGTTGACAATTTGCCTGACCGGAACCGGCACGGCTTACGGCTCGCTGCCCAAGAAGGGATGGACACTGCTGTTCACCGGGACCAATAAAGCGGTTTTTTGCACTGTCGACGGCGTTGGTTTTCTGCGCGTTGTCAATGACGGCACAGGCACCGGCGGATTCCGCGAAGCAATTGTGCGTGCCGCAGAAGGCGCGACCGGCGTAGATACTTTGGTCGACCCGTTTCCTACTGTCGCGGAAATGGCTGACAGCGTGTGTGTGTGGCGATGCTCTGACACGCTCGACACAACTGCGCGAGCTTGGCAGCTTACTGCCAATGAAAACTGGTTCATTCTGTCCGTCAGGTTTGGAACAACCTCTGCGGACACATACCTTTTCGGCAAGTTCTCGCCAATACGTTCGGCCAATTCATGGCCTTACGTCGTAAACACTCGCGCTTCGTCAAACGCGGCAAGTGAAAGCCTAGCTGCGCAAATGTTCTTTTCGTCTTATGCAGGCGTGGGCTCCCCTAGGCTATTCGCCATGCGAACTGTGGATGGGGTGTCAAAGTCTCCGCGCGCGGCGTTTGTGACCGAAGGAACCAGTGGGACAACGGCCTCGGGATTTGCAGGAAGTGTTGGACCGAAAGCGCCAAATGATGATGGCGAGTTCTTCATCAGTCCGCCGCAATTGTGGGTTAACGGAGCGTCTGGTGCATCTCTATCAAATCAGCAGCCGGCCGGATTTTTCCCGAACTTGTGGGTGCCATTGCACAACGTCAACGCGGGCGGCACAACAATCGCTTATGCAGACACATTCAATGCGGCGGGGTATGACCCGAGTGCAAACTTCTCAATCCTTGGGGCAGGCGCCAACTCGGCAGGAAAGCTTGTAGTTGAAACCACCGACACCTGGCAGGACCCGCTCGCATGAGCGCGCTCGGAGATATTGGCGTAATTGTTCCAGACCGATCGCGCCCCGTGATGTTTTCTTTCGGGAGCCGGGCGGTTGCTGTTGTCTCTGGGTCTGGCGCTACCGCTGGCAGCGAAATACTCATTTCGCTGCGTCGTTCGCAGGTGGCAACTGTCCGCGCTGACAACGCCGGCAACTGGACCGTCGGAGGCCTAAATGACGGCACCTATTGGGCTTCTGAGCTTGGGACCGTTCGAGGCTGGTCCATCGTAGTGCTTGGCACTTCGGTAACCGTTACCGAGGAAGCGCCGCCCGACACCGGCGACGTGATCACCGCGGGCTATTCGTTCGGGTGGATCGGATGAGCCTGCCAATTTCCGAACGCGCGCTGCGTGAGATCGCGTGCCGCCTTCGCCGCATCCGGTCTGCTGATGACTTCCAGACCGACGCCGGCCGCAGCGTGTATCGGGCACGCCGTTCGCTTGATCAGGTCGAGCTTCCTGCAATCGTGGTCTGGTCGCAGGCCGAGGACTTCCGCGCCGACGCCAACAGCAACAAGACCGCGACCGATCTGCGCGTTGACGTCGAGGGCTATGTCCCCGCGGACGAAGAGACGACCGGCACCGCAATGGAGCTGATCAAGGCCGACATCAAGCGCGCCATTTTCAGCGAGCCGCATGCCGCGCTGTCTGATGAGGCCGGGCGAATTGGCACGATGGCGATGGAGTCGACCGTCAGCACTGCGCGCCTCGATGGCGGGCAGGCCGAGATCGTGCGCCTCTCGATCCGAATCACCTATGTGGAGGGCATTGGCAATCCCTACGGACAGGAGCCTGCGCATGTCAGCAGTCGCTTTTGAGTTCTCGCAGCACTGGATCAACGCCGGCGTGAGCTACGCGCCCGGCGACATCATCGATCTGCCGGAGGGACAGGCGATTCGCCTGCGCGACCTCGGCGCCGGCCAGATCGCAGACCCGCCGACGGACCAGGACGCAACCCCTGATCCGAGCCCGAGGCCGCGCAAGCGGCGCTGAGCCGCGACCAACTCCACCCCCTGAAAGGCCCGCCAAGTGCGGGCCTTTCGCATTTCAGAGGACCGCACCATGCCCATCGCCGGCACCAACTTCAGCAATACCTACGTCTTCGGTCGCGGCGAGCTGTTCGTCGATCTCTTCGACAGCAACGGCGCCAAGACCGGCGAGCGCTTTCTGGGCAACTGCCCTGGCTTCTCGCTCAACATCGAATCGGAGCAGTTCGAGCATTTCAGCTCCACTGGCGGCCTGCGCAAGAAGGATCTGACCGTCACGCTGTCGGTCAACTTCAACGCCGAGATCACCTGTGACGACGTGAGCGCCCAGAACCTGGCCCTCTTCCTGGGCGGCACTGTCTCGACCGTCACGCAGACGGCCACGCCGGTGACGAATGAAGCGATCGTCGTGCGGCAGGACCGCGAATACCAGCTCGGCGCCACCAGCAACAATCCGCTCGGCGTGCAGGACGTGACCAGTGTCGTCGTGACCAACGTCGCGGGCTCGACCACCTACGTCCTGAATACCGACTACCGTCTCGACGCTGCCAAGGCCCGCATCTACATCATCCCCGGCGGAGCCATCGCGAACGGCACCACGGTGCATGTGGACTACACCCCGACCGCTGGCACCATCACCCGCGTATCTTCGGGCGGCAGTGGCTCGCAGACCGGCGCCATTCGCTTCATCTCCGACAACGCTGCCGGCCCGAACCGTGACCTTTACATTGCGTCCGCCAGCCTGAGCCCGTCGGGCGAGCTGCCGCTGATCACCGAAGATGAGCTGGCCAGCTTCACCCTGGCCGTGGGCATCAACGAGCGTGACAGCGGCACCCCGCAGATCATCATCGACGGCCGTCGCGCCGCCTAAGCCACAGCCCCGGCGTTGCCAGTCGGCGCCGGGGCTCTCTTCGGAGATCGCATGTTCAAGACAAACAAGCCCGCGGCCATCCTGGTAGGCGGCAACGAATACGCATTCGGTCCGCTGACTGCGGATCGCGCTTTGGCCCTGATGACGCTGTGGGAGTGCGTGCAGGATGCCGGCACCAATTCCTTGGCGCTTGCCACAAGCAAAGCCTTGGCGTGCGCCTCGCGTCTGTGTGGCGCCTATGGCCTGCCCGTCGGCGGAATGATGCTGCACGAGTTGCTGAGCGCGACGCGGCAGATCATGGAGTTTGCCGCGCTGCAGTCCGCGCCCTACCTGTCCGAAAAGGTCATTCCCGAGATCAAGGCGCTCCAGAACACTGCGGACCAGATCGCCGCTGGCTTGGCGCCGAAGGCTGACTGACCATGCCGACCGTTCTCGACAGCCGCGGACTGCAGCGGCTGGTCGAGCGCGCGCGCGAATTGGGCGAACGCGGCGAAGTCGCGGTGCAGCGCGCCAAGTCGACCGTTGGCCGGCGCATCAAGCCCGAAGCCCGCCGCAGTCTGCAGGCCGAGTTCAACCTGCCAGCGTTCCGCATCCTCGACGGCCTTCGCTCGCGCGTGACCGATGACGCGGTGGAGCTGGTCGCCAGCGGGAAGGGCGTCAACATCGTGAGCTACGGCGCGCGCTGGAACCCGCGCCGAGACGGCGCCGAGGTCCAGGTGCGGAAGGGCGGGAAGCGAGAAGTCCGCGCCGGAGCATTCATTCGCACCGGCGCGAACGGAAACCGCGTCGGGCTTGAGCGCAAGCGCGTCAGCGGCAGCGAATACAGCGACGGCCCGCGCGTCGGTCGCTATCCCCTTAAGGGCGTCTACGGCCCATCCATCGCGCAGCAGCTTGCCCAGCAGGACATCGGCGATGAGCTGGTGGACAAGGCGCGGACCGTGCTCGCAACCGAAATCGAGAGGCTCACCCGCTGATGGCTACGCGCGACGAAACCCTGCGGCTGCAATTTGAAGTCGAGGGCATCAGCAACCTGCGCGACCTGCGCGCGCAGATCGACGGCTTGGGCGAGCAGGGCCAGCAGTCAGCATCCGAACTGTCGCAGCTCACCGATGCATTGGCCGACACCGGCGCACTGCAGCAGTCTCTCGCTCGCCTGCGTGAGCTTGGCCAGCAATACATCGGCCTGCAGCAGAGCATCCGCGAGACGCAGGCCGCGACGCTTGCGCTGGATGCTGCCAGCAAGCAGGCTGCTGCAACGCAGGGCGCCACGCGCGCGGCCATTGCTGACCAGGAAGAGGGGCTGCGGCGACTGGCAGCAGCAGCCCAGCGCGGTGAGATCAGCGAAGAACAGCGCCAGCGCGCGAGCGCTGAAGCCCGAGTCGAGATTCAGCGACTTACGGCCGAGCTTCGCGAGGCGGAGACGGCCCAGCGCCGCTATGACGCCGAGCTTGAGAAGTCGCGCGGCACGATTTCCAAGCTCGCCGCCCAGCAAGACCGCCTGCGCGAGCCCATCCAGCAGATTCGCGGCGAGCTTGAGAAGGCCGGCGTCGCGAGCAAGAGCTACACCAGCGCGCAAGCCGAGCTGCAGGCGCGAGCCCAGCAGTCACGCGCGGCGCTCGATGCTCTGGCGAACAGCGTTTCCCAGCAGGTCAGCAGCAACCGTGCCGCCGCGACCAGCGCGCAGCAGCTTGCCGACGCGAACGAGGCTTTGGGGCGCCGTGGCTTTGGCGACATCACCGCCGAGATTCAGCGCGTTCGGGCTGCCTATGACACGCTTCGCGCAAGCGGCACGCTGTCCGCTCGAGAGCTGGCGCAGGCGCAGTCCCGCCTGATCGAGCGCACGCGCGAGCTGCGCAGCGAGTACGGCAGCCTCGGCGCGTCTTTGCAGCAAGTGCAGGGCAGCTTGATCGCTGCGGGCGCCAGCCTGTTCACCGTCACCCGCACGCTGAGCACGGCTGCAAGCGCTGCCAGCCAGTTCGCACGATCGATTGCAGCAATCAGCACCATTGCTCCGCAAGCTGACTTGGCTGCGCTGAGCGAGAGCGTCCGCGGCCTGACCCGCGAGTTCGGTGGCGACGCTGCCCGCAACGCTGCGGCGCTGTACGAGATCATCGCTGCCGGCGTCGAGGACACCACGCAGGCGCTGGAGATCCTGCGCGTCGCCAACCAGCTCGCCATCGGCGGCCTGGCGGATACCGAAGTCGCGGCCAGCGGGCTGGTCGCCACGCTGAACGCCTACGGCCTCGCGGCCGAAGAAGCCACGCGCGTGAGCGACGCCTTCTTCGTCGCCGCGGCGGCCGGCAACACCACCATCGAAGAGCTGTCGCAGAGCATCGGCGGCGTGGCGCCGCTGGCGGCCTCGGTGGGCGTGTCGGTCGAGCAGCTGACCAGCGCGGTCGGCGCGCTCACTGCGGGCGGCCTCGACACCGGGCAGGCGTTCACGCAGATCCAGTCCGCGCTGACGGCCGTGGTCAAGCCCACGGCTGAGGCGCGCAAGGCGGCTGAGGCGCTGGGCATCCAGTTCGACGTGGCTGCGCTGCGCTCGCAGGGGCTGCAGCAGTTCCTGCAGGGCGTCTCCGATGCCGCGCAGGGCAACGAGACAACGCTCGCCACGCTGTTCGGCCGCGTCGAGGGCCTGCAGGGCGTGCTGGCGCTGACCGGCAACCAGGCGGATGCCTTCGCGAAGGCGCTCAGCGACATGGAGAACGGCGCCGGCCGCACGGCCGAGGCCTTGGCCAAGCTGCAGGACACGCCCGAGGCGCGGCTGCGCCTGTTCCGCGCCGCCGTCGGCGACCTAGAGATGAGCTTTGGGCAGGCTGTCACGGCGCTGACGCCACTGCTGGACGGCCTGACCTCGGCAGTCAACCTGTTCAATGAGCTGCCGTCCGGCGTGCGCGCCGGCATCGCCGGCGTCACCGCGCTCACGGCCGTTGTCGCCCCGCTGGCCATTGCCATCGTGCAGAGCCGCGCGGCGCTTGTGCTGCTGCTGGGCAGTCTGCGAGCGATCGGCCCGGCTGCTGCGGCGGCCGGCGGCGGTGTCGGCGTGTTCACCACGGCGGCCAACGCTGCAACTGCGGCGGCTGGCCGCTTGAATCTCTCGCTTTCCACGCTCGGGCGAGCCTTTGCAGCGCTTGGCGTCGCCGCTGCTGGCTTCGAGGTCGGGCAGGCGATCGGCGAAAAGTTCAACGAGATCAGCCAAAGCGCCACGGCGGCGGGGCAGTCTGTCTCTGCTTTGGCTGACGAAATCCAGCAGGCAGGCCAAGCGGGCGCCGCGCAGGCTGCGCAGTTCTCGAACTTCGCCGATGTGCAGGTCCGCAGCGCAGAGGCTGCAGCGCAGCTTGGCGACGCCCAGCGCGAGGCGTACCGCGCCGCGCTTGAGGGCTTGGAGCAGTACCTGCTCGGCCGTGGGCGTGAGTTGATCGCCATCAAGCAGCGCGGCGAAGCTACGGCGCAGGAGCTGGCCGAGCTGGACGCCACGAAGCAACGGCTGATCGATGTTCGCGCATCCTTCGATGCGCTGGATCAGGCTGGGCTAGGCGCTGCCAAGAGCATCGCCGCCGTCGTCTCTGCTGCTGAGTCGCCGGCTGTCGCCAAGCTGGCCGAGGATCTCCGCAAGGCTGCTGGAGACAGCAAGAAGCTTGGCGAGGAACTGTCGGGTGCCTTCGACGGAATCGACTTCGACAACAGCGCGTCTCGCCTGGGCGAGATTGCGCTTGCGATCGACCGCGCCGCCAGCAGCAGCACGGCCGCCGGCACTGCGATCCGCGAAGGGCTGGCAAAAGAGCTTGCCGATCTTTCCGGCGAGGAACTGCTGCGCTTCCAGCAGGCTGCGCAATTCGCGTTCGACGCCGCAGGCGAGGGCGCTGGCGCCGCCTCGCAGATCCTCGATGCGACGATTGCCGAGAGCTACCGACGCCTCGGCGTGGACGCGGAGGCCGCGGGCGTCAAGATCACCAAGCAGGGCCAAGAGATCATCGCCAACTTCCGGGCGATCTCTTCTAGCGCCAACGCTTCGGCGCAGGGGATCAGCGCGGCCTTCCGCGCAGCACTGAACAAAGCCGAGACGACCGGCGAAGTCCAAGAGCTAGAGGCTGCGCTGCGGGCGGCGTTCGCCGCTGGCAAGCTGAGCGCCGAGCAGCTGGGCGCGGCACTCTCTGCCGCAGGCGCGCGCGCTGCCGACATCACCAACGGCGCACTTGAGGCCCAAGGCGCGCTGGGCCAGTTGGGCGAAGCAGGCCGGCAGGCTGCACGCGAACTGATTGCCTCGCTTCAGTCTGCCCGCGCAGGACTCGAGGCCGAGGCTGGAAATCTGGCGTTGGCGATCCAGCGGGGCTTGCAGAACGGCGAGCCTGTCGCTGCACTGCAGCAGCAGCTTTCCGGGCTGCAGGCGGAGATCGCCGGCACGACCTCGCGCATCAACGGATTGCAGCAGGGGCTTGGCGCCGTTGGAGATGCTGGCGAGGACGCCGGCCGACGCGGCGCCAATGGCATCGGCACCCTCACGCCGGTGCTCAAGGATGCAGCGCTGCAGGCGAAGGAAACCGCTGCGGCTGTCGGCGACATCGGGCAGCAGGGCCAGCAGGCCGGTGAAGAGGTCAAGAGCAGCGTCTCCAATGCCCTGCTTGGCCTGATCCAGTTCACGAAGGACGCGCGCGACTCGCTTGCAGAGTTCGGCGAGGAAGCCGTGGCGCAGTTCGACCGACTCCGCGGCGAGCTTGGGGTGGTGAACACCACCGGCCGCAGCACGGCCGACGTCTTGCAGCTCATTGCTGACCGGGCCGGCTTCGCTGCCAAGAACGCCGAGGAACTGAAGCGGCAGATCGGCGACACCGAGGCATCGGTGAAGCGCACGCGCGAAGAGATGGCCCGGCTTGCGCAGCAGACCGCCGAAGCCACCAACGAGCTGAGCGACCTGAACCGCCAGTTGCAGGACGAAGCCGACCGCCGCGCCGGCAACGAAGAAGCCATTCGCCGCCGCGAGTACGAGGAGCAACTGCGCCGCATCGCCGAGCTTGAGCGCCAGGGCGGGCAGGCAGCGATCACGCAGGCCAATCAGGCCCGCGAGCTGGCGCGCCGAAATTTCGAGGCCGACATCGCCGAGATCCGCGCCCGCGAGCGCGAGCAGATCGACTCGAACCGCCGTGTGGACGAAGACCGAAACCGCCGCAGCGGTGGCGGATCAACTGGTGGTGCGCTTGCGCCCGCTCGGGATGCAGGCCAGCCGGCAGAGTCGCTAGGCACGATCGCGCCCGTGTTCAACATCACCGGCGGCAACCCTGAAGAGACAGCGCGCGTCGTGTTGCGCGAGCTTGAAAAGCTGCAGCGCCGCGGCGCCAACCCGAGGACAGCTTTCTAATGCGCTACCTGATGAACCGCGACAACCTGGCCCGCACTGGCACCATCGCTGCGACCAACATCGTGCCCAGCACCGCCATCACGCGCACCGACAGCGCGCCCAAGGCTGGCGGCGGGGCCGTGTCGCTGGCTGGCGCCTACACGGGCAGCGCGGATGCGACGATTGACGTCGAGATCCTGGGCGACGGCGGCAGCACGCGCCGGGTCAGCGCGCCGCAGTTTGTGGGCGTGGGTAGCGGGCAGATCAGCGGGCTGACGGCGGCCAATAGCGTGGCCGCGCAGACAGTGACGGTGACGCTGGAAAACCTCGGCATCGAGACGCGCGCCGCGCAGGCGCCGTTTCAGTCGGCGCTGCTGGTCGCCAAGACCGCAGGCAGCGACGGCAACGCGATCACGGTCACCGTGGACAGCAGCGGACTGGTTGACACCGCCACCGACTACGCGCTGCAAGAAGAACTGCGCGAGGGCGTCAACGAATACCTCGGCGACCAGTGGAACTTCGGCGCGGTGGCCCTGAACCCCGATGGCACGATCCCGCAGAACGCGCCGCGCATCCGCTTCGGCATCGATCCGCAGGTATACCGACCGTTCAAGCGCTATGTGGCGGGCCGCTGGGTCTACAGCTTCACGCCGGCGCCGGTGCGCAGCGCGCCTGCGGGCACGCCCATCCAGGCTGTGTCCGGCAGCCGCACGATTCGCATCACCGACCAGGTGGCCACCGAGAGCTTCACGGGCATCGTCTCGCTGTTCGGCGCGCTGTCGGCCATCCGCGATGGCAGCGATCTGGTGCGCGTCGAAGGCGCCATCGTGGCCGACTTCCGCCCGGGCGGGCAGGGCATCACTGACCTGTCGGTCTACACGCAGAGCTACGCCGCCAGCCGCACTGCCGACGGCACGGAGTACGCGCGCGACGCCGAGTTTCCCGTGACCGTCGCGCCGACTGCGCCCACGGAAACGCTGACCATCCGATGCGTGGACGCCAGCGAATCTGGCCGCGAGCGCTGGAGTGTGCGCGGGCAGGTGTCGGGCCGGCTGTCGGACGCAATCACAAACGTCCTGTATTCGGCCGGCGCCTACGGCTTCCAGATCCCGCTGGTGCCGAGCCCGATCATCCCGACCGTGTCGGCGATCGACGTCAAGCTGGCTGCCGACCGCAGCAACAACGCGCAGCGCCCGACCCTCTGCGTCGAGGACGCGCTGGTGGGCCGCTTGGCCAAGGCAACGACCTACGAGTTCACCTGGGTGACGCGGCCCGAGCCGTGCCCCTGCGACACCAACGCCGATATCGAGGGCGGCCCCGACCCCGATCTGCTGGGCATCGCACTGCCCGAAGGAGCTGCAACCATGTCTGAGGCATCGCGGATCATCCGCGTGGAGCGCCTCGCCAAGTACGCCAACCAGTTCGTGCAGGCCAACACTGGCACGCCTCCCGGCCCCGGCCCGGCGCCCTATGTGCCGGCGCTGGCCGAGAACGATCTGCGGTTCATCCGCGAAAGCTCGCGCATTCTGAGTGCGGCCCTGCGCAAGATCGCCGGCGGCAGCGTGACCTATCCCGTCTGGACCGATGAAACGGCGATCGGCGCGGACGTGGTGCGCGAGAGCACCGACCGCAACGGCTACCGCTACGCCTACAGCGGCGGCACCACGGGCACGACGGAACCGACGTGGCCGACCACGATCGGCAACACGGTGAGCGATGGTGACGGCACCTGGACCTGCATCGGCCTGACTGTGTGGGCGATGTGGGACTCGGCGTTCGAGGCTTTCAAGGACGACGCGGACAACCTGTTCGGCATGTCGGACGGCGAGGATCTGTCGCCGCGAATCATCGTCGACGGTGACACCACGCGCGAAGAGCGCAACCCGCCTGAGCTGTACTTCCAGCGCTACCAGGCGGCGATGAATGAGGTGCTGGCAGCGGCCGGGGTCGACCCGGATTTTGAGGGGGCCGGGCTGGACGGCAATCGCGTCTGGACCGATCGCGGCGGGGCGGCATGGTTCGAGTGCACATCGCACGACCTGCTGCCCATCCAGCCCGGCTACTACTACCACAGCGCACGGCTGGGCACGGATGACACCGGCCGGCGCGTTCCGGTGTCCACGCAGGAGTTCGGCGTGGGCATCGATATCCCGTGCGAGCAGCTCATCGACGGCGACCGGCTCTCGATCACGATCGACCTGGCCGGCGTGCCGCGGGCGACCTACCAGCAGGGCGATGAGTTCGTGCTGCAGATCAACCGCGCCGAGCCGGTGGGCCTTTCCGGCGGGCAGGACGGTACGGACACGCTGACCTGGAGCGTGATCGGCAGCGTGGACGGGCGGCTCGACGACTACGCGCTGAGCACGACCGCGCCGGCGGGATACAGCGACGGCGGCCTGAGCTTCGCCATCGGGCTGGGCGAAGTGCCGTTCGCGCTGGGTGACCGCTACACCTTCCGCGTCGAGGCTGCGCGCGCGCAGTGGCGCCTGAACGGTGGCGCGTGGTCTGCTCCGATCGAGGCCGCAGGTACGGTCGCGCTGACGGCGGGCCTGTCTGCGGTGTTCAATCCGGGCGTGGCGCCGAGCTGGGTGGCGCTCGATCGCTGGAGCTTTCTCGCCGAGGCCATCAACGGCCCGGCGCGCGCGCTGCAGCCGACCGACGATGCGCTGAGTTGGACAGGCAGCACCGCAATCACCTTGACGCCTGCCGCTGGTGCGGTGACGGGCCTGTTGATCGCCGATCACACAATCCCTCCCGATGCCACGATCGAACTGCAGGGCAGCGATGACGGCTTCTCGACCGTCGCCAGCGCCGAGGCTGTTGCATGGGCGTCGCGTCACATCTGGGTGCCGATTTCCACGCCGCGCGCGGCCTATCGGCTGGTCATCAATCGCGGCGGCTCGATCCGCTGGTTGTGGATTGGCTCGCCGCTTGTCGCTGAGATCCGCGGCGGCACGCCTGAGCGCGGCATCCTCACGCGGCGCTATCAGCTTCCCGGCATTGGTCGACGTCGCGCTTCGGTGTCTGGCAGCGTGCGGCACGAGGCGCTCACGCAGCAAAGCGTAGACGATCTGGTCGACGGCTTCGGTCACGCCTGCGATTTCGACCGTCGTATGCTGGGCATCCTTGTGAGCGACAGCGAGGCCGGCATTGTGCGGCTGCCTGACGATCCGCTTGAAGTCGAAGATATCTTCGGCCACCAGCCTGCGCCCTCTGGCCGCCTCCTGTCGGTGTCTGTCGACATCGAGGCCGTGGCATGACGCCGGTCTGGTTTGTGATCGAAGGCAACCCCGTGCGCCAGTTCTACAGCGACGCCGCAGCCCTTCAGTACATGGACCCGCAAGCGGCTCGGCACGCCATCCTGCAGCGCGTTGGCGCCCTGCGGGCGGACGTTGACGGCGAAGACCCGAACATCACCCTAGAGCTGGCCAACACCAGTGGCGAAGCCTCGGCGCTGCTGGCACGCCGGCCGCCTGTTGGCTCGCGCGCCAGGCTGATGACCCCCGCCGGGCAGGTGTTCTCCGGCATCGTCTCCGAGATCCGCCTCGGGCGTGACTCGGCCAGCATTTCGGTGGAGTCATGACGCCGCTTTCCGCCCCGCTGCCGCTGCGCACCACGGCCGTGTGGCCGGGCTTCCGCGAGCCTGCGCCGATCCCTCACCGCTACGGCGAGGCAGGCGGCCGGCTGCTGCAATACAGCGCAGACCGGCGCGTCTTCGTCTGGGCGGATCACCCGGTCGCCGGCGTTGACGCGGTGCTGATCGGCGGGCAGGCCGTGGGCAACTGGCAGCACCGCAACGGCACGGACAGCACCGGCCAGGCTGTGGCGTTCGTCGAGTTCGACCAGCCGGTCGAAGAGGGTGCCGACCTGATCGCGCGCGGTCGCGGCAAGCTGGGCGCCGGCGGGCTGATGACCAACCCGGCCGACGTGCTGGCGGACATCCTGACCACCATCGCGCGCCGGCCGGCGATCGACCTGTCCGATTTCCGCGGCGCGTGCGCATCCGCGGGACTTGAGGTAGGCGGCAGCCTGGAGCGCGCCGAGACCCTGCGCGCCGTGGTGCGCGGCCTGTGCGCCAGCATCGGTGCAGTCTTCAGCGAGGGCCGGGCATTCCTGTGGCCAGTGGATGCGCCGACAGGCGGCTGGCGGATCGGCGGCGAGATCGATCTCGATGCCAGCCTGCAGTTCGACACTCTGGCCAATGACCTGACCGTGCGGTTCTCCATCGAAGACGGCCAGCCGCGTGCGTCGGTGCGCATCGAAGCGCACGACAGCGTGGCCGCCTACGGCCGCCGCGAGCGCGTCGAGGATGCGCCCTGGCTGACGTCGCCGCGCGTGGCCATCGCTGTCGCCACGCGCGCCCTGCGCCAGCGAGCCCGGCCGGCGTGGTCGGTGGGCACCGGCACTGTCGATCGCGTGCTGCGCATCGGCGACGTGGTGGCGATCGACCACCCAACGCTTCCCGTGCAGGCTTCAGCGGTGGTGCTTGGCCGCGAGCTGGACGTGCAAGACAGCAGCACGCGCGTCCGCTTCGAGCTGCCAGTGGGCGACGTGCCGACCGTGCGGCTGGTCAGCCAGTCCGCCGCGCTCGACGTGCAGCAGTACGAAGCGATCGCCATCGAGACAGTAGGCGCCGAGCGCGTGCTCACGCTGCGCGAGGCCGATGGCCGGCCGATCGTCGGTGCTTCTTGCCGACTCAACGACAACATCACCCGCCTGACCGACGGCGCCGGCCGCGTGAGCTTCCCCGCCTCGGCGATGCCGCCGGGCGTGCATGTGATCCAGGTGCGCACCGAGGACGGCCGCGAGTTCGCCACGGAGGTGACGGTATGACACGCCGGTTCCGGCTGTCTCCGATCGCCACGCAGGCCGGCTTCGCGCAGACCATCGTGCTGCCGCCGGCAGTGCGCGCCAGTCGCGAGACGGCCGAGACTCCAGGCCCCGGCGGCGACTGCACCGGCGTGGCGGCACCGCCGACCAGCATCAATGTCGCCGGCAGCCTGTTCGGCTGCGGCCCGGACGAGTGGCCGGCACAGTTCAATGCTGATGAGTCCGACCTTCCGGCCGGGTACTCGCTCGGGCAGCAGGGCGTTTGCCTGGACGAAGAGCCCGAGACGTGGCCAGTCGTTCGAGAGTGCGATGGCGCCACCTTCTTCCCGACGGCTGTGGTCACCTACACCGGAGGAAGCTGATGCGCATTGCCTTTCGTCGGCCCAAGCCAAAGGTCGCGCCGAAGCGCATCCCGCCGCCCGCCCCCAAGCCGCCGTGCGAGCGCTGCCGAAAGATCCGCGAGGCGGCCAAGCGGTTGATCGGGATGCGGTGACGCGGCATGATTGTGCCGTGGAGCGCTAAAGCTGGAGTCTCCGAGCAATCGGGGTTGCGCCCATGCCGCCGACCTTGCCCGGTCGGTCCCCGCCATAGGCAGGGATGCGCCCATCCTCGGGGGTGGGCAAGGGCTCCAGCCCTACTCAAAGCCCTGCCAGCGATGGCGGGGCTTTTTCATTCTGGCAGCAGGTGCTGCGCCCAGTC
>Ga0315901_10002588_pt1 | contig 24691 bp, 19 predicted proteins | sample LakEriMetagenome_10_FD_203761 | JGI IMG/M metagenome (GOLD analysis project Ga0315901, IMG submission 203761) | Freshwater fungal communities from buoy surface, Lake Erie, Ohio, United States - Buoy 2 MA116 | ecosystem: Environmental > Aquatic > Freshwater > Lake | place: USA: Lake Erie, Ohio... | reverse complement strand
CCCGGTCGGCCACACCGTGAGGTAACTCTCCCCCGTCGGCTCGGTCGCGGTGACGTTCAGCACGACGGCGGCGGCGTCCGCCGACACCCCGCCGCGCCCACCCACCTGCAGCTCGATCGTCTGACCGAGCCCGAGCGGCACCCCACCGTCGCGGGTGTCGAGCAGGCGTGCCGGCGCGAGCGCGGACATGCCGACGTCGCCGCTCGTCACGAACCAGCCGACCACGTCGGCCAGCAGGTGGACGTAGCCGGCGTTGTTGAACAGGTCGATCGATCCGCCCGTGCCCACCCGCGCGATGACGAGGTTCGGCGTCGCCACGCCCGGCACCGGGTTGAGGTTCGACGCGACGGGCCGGTCGCCGCCACTCGGGTGCACCGTGACGAAGGTGGGCATCGTGGCGCCGACGGCGGTGAGGTTGATCGCGACGGCGACCGCATCGGCCGGGACGCCGTTGACACCGGCGATCTGGAAGCGCCACGTCTCGCCCGCGGCGAGCGGCGAGGTCCGCCCGCCCGTGCCGTCGCGCGTGTCGAACACGCGCACCGGCGCGGTGGGCACGAACCCGCTGGCGGGAGCCGGCGGCACGGTGACGATGGGGGGGATCGGCGTGGAGGTCGGGGGTGCCCCGGGACCGGAGTGGAACAGGCCGAGGTTGGTGAAGTTGCCCTGCACGATGGTGCTGCCGCCACCGCCCATCCAACCGTCGAGCACCGACCCGATCACCCATCGGAAGTCGACGTACGACGCCATCCGGTCCCAGCGGCGCAGGCCGGCGAGCGGCGCCGCCTGGCCGTAGAGCCCGCCCTTCACCCGGCTGCCGATCACGAACAGCGGTGCGGAGGTGCCGTGGTCGGTGCCGCGCGACTGGTTCGACCAGCTCGTGCGACCGAACTCCGACATCGTCATGATCGTCACCCGATCGCGCAGCGAGGGCGAGAGGACGGCGTAGAAGGCGGCGATCGCGTCGTCGAGCTCGCGCAGCAGCCTCGCGTGGTTGTCCGGCACCTGGTCGTCGTGGGTGTCGAAGCCGTCGAGACCGACGTCGACGATCCGCATGCCGATGTCGGCGTTGATCATCCGGGCGGCGATCGTCATCTTCCGGGTGAGGCCGCCCGTGGGCAGCCCGGACGCGAACGCCGGCGCCACCTCGGTGGCGAGTTCGAGCTGGGTGCGCATCGTGCTCGCGAATTGGTCGTGCCACTGGCCGCGACCCGCGGCCGTGGCCATCGCGCCGAGGCCGGCGTACATCCGCACGTCGTACCCCTCGGTGCTCACACCGAACATGTCGCCCCACGGCGAGATGCCCACCCCGCGACGCTGCACACCCTGCAGGTGCAGCGCCACCGAGGAGTCGATGGTCGCCGCGCCGAGGATCGCCCGATCGGCCGGCAGGCCGTCGAGCCACCGTCCGATCCAGCCGCTGGTCGGTGCGCCCGGCCCGAAGCGGGCTCCCATCCAGATGGCCATGGAGGTGAAGTGCGAGAGGTCGGGGTTGGGATAGCCGACGCCCTGCACGATCGCGACCTGACCCTGCTGGTACAGCGAGTGGAGGTGGTCGAGCTCGGGGTGCAGGCCGATCTGGCCGTTGATCTGGCGCACCTGGTTCTGCGGGATCGCGACGTTCGAGCGCTGCGAGTAGTAGTTGCCGTCGGTGTACGGCACGACCGTGTTGAGCCCGTCGTTGCCGCCGTAGAGCACGATGTTCACCAGCACGCCCTCGTTCGCGCCGAGCGGCGGACCGGCGTAGGCGTCGCGCACGTCACCGGGGATGAGCGACTCACCGAGGCTGCCGGCGACCAGGCCGCCGCCGAGGCCGACCCCGACCGCCTGCAGGAACCCGCGACGCGTCCATCCGTCGGGGCCGACGACGTCGAGGCCGTCGTCGGGTCCACCGTGGCTCCCGGTCGGGAGGCTGAGCAGCCGTTTCGCGTCGGCGGTGGAGATGTCCGGGTCGAGCATGTCGGGTCCTCGTGGTCCTCGGTGGTGCGGTGCGGGCGGGAAGCGGGCGGGAAGCGGGCGGGAAGCGGGCGGGGTGCGGGCGGCCTCAGGCCATGTGCATCTCGGGGGCGAGCATGGCCATGGTGAGCAACGACACCGGTGCTGCCCAGGACGTGCGGGTCCGCTCGTTCTGGTACGTGGTCACCATCGCGTCGCGCGAGGCGGTGGAGAGCGGCGCGATGCGGAAGTAGGCGGCGACGTGGTCGACGGCCGCGGCCGGCGTCATCGAGGCGAGGTTCGCGAAGGCGGGCTGGGTGCGGATCCGCCAGGTCACGTTGCGCGCCATCTGGCCGCGGGCGCTCAGCGTGCTCGTGGTGAGCCAGTACGCGTTGTGCTTCCACCCGGCGACGTTCGGCGGGTTGTACACGGACTGACCGAGGCGCTCGCCCATCCACGACGCGCCGAGGTCGTTGGCGACCAGCCCGGTGGCCTCGAGGAGGGCGACCATCCACTCGATCGGGGTGCGCACGAGCCCCTGCCTCGCGGTGGTGCCGTAGAACTCGGGGCGCAGCAGCAGCGCACGCATCGTGGCCCGGATGTCGAGATCGGTCGACAGGAACACCGCGGCCAGCGCATCCACCACGGGCGCCGGAGCGCCCGGATGGGCGAAGGCGTCCCACAGCTTGCGCACGATGAACCGGGCGGCGACCTCCTTCTTCGGCGGGTTGTCGCGGAGGATCTCGTCGATGATCTGCGGGCCGGTCCAGGCCCGCGTGGTACCGAAGAAGGTCTTGTTCCCGCTGTCGTGACGGGTCGGGTGGAACTGGTACTGGTACTCGGGCCAGTCGGCGTTGAAGCCCGTCCACGCTCGCGACGACGCCTCGACGTCGGCCTCGGTGTAGTTCCCCACGCCGAGCGTGAAGAGCTCCATCAGCTCACGCGCGAAGTTCTGGTTGGGCGCCTCTCGCCGGTTGTCGTTGTTGTTGAGGTAGACGAGCATGGCCGGCTGCAGGGCCATCGCCTGGGTGAGCGCGCGGAAGTTGCCCAGGCCCTGGGTCCGGAACAGCTGGTTCTGCGCCATCATGTGGTCGGACCGGCCGATGCCGTCCCACCACGAGCTCGTGAAGTGCCCGTGCCAGAACAGCGCCATCCGCTCCTGGAACGGTCGGGGGCGCGTCACCATGGCGTCGAGCCACCAGTTCACGGCCTCGACGTACTGCTCCCAGCCCCTCGTCGAGTTGTGCACGGCGATGCTCGACGGCACGGTGGGACTGCCGTTGAGCGACACGTTCAGGACGTCGTCGACCGCCTGCTCGAGCGTCAGGGCGCTGAGCGCGGTCACACGGGCGGGGCGGGCGACGAACTCGGTCCGGCGCAGCAGGTGGGCGATGTCGGCGGGATCGGCCACGGGGTCTCCTCGATGGGTCGGTCATCCCGTGATCGACCGTTCGACGGGGGTGCTTGAGGACCCGATCGTGGGGTCGACGCCGGATCCCACCGCCTGTCGACCGGATGAGGAGAACTTGAGCGTCGTGCTCGCCCCGGCCGCACCGGCGTCCGGACGCGACTCGACCCGGCGTCACCGCCGGGTCGAGTCGTCGATCTGTGATCAGGCCCGATCAGGGCCGGGGTGAGCGATGGTTCGGACGGCGGCCCGCACGAGCGGGCCGGCCGGTCACTTGCCCTTGCGGGCGCCGTAGCGCTTGTTGAAGCGCTCGACACGACCACCGGTGTCGACGAGCTTCTGCTTGCCGGTGAAGAACGGGTGGCACTCGTTGCAGAGCTCGACGTGCAGCTCGCCGCGCTTGGTGGACGCGGTGGTGAAGGTGTTGCCGCACGAGCACTTCACGGTCATGTCGGCGTACGTCGGGTGGATGTCGGTCTTCATGGTGTGCTCCCGCGTCGAATTCGGACGTGGCAGTGTACCGCCCTCCGGCGACCCCTCCACCGGGCCGGGTGCGGGCCGAGGTGCTCCCCGGGGCGTTCTGCTCCGCAGGGTGGTCGTGGACGACCACCGGCGGGAGCAGAACGTCGTCAGCTCGATCGCCAGGTCCTTCCGGTGCACCGGACCGGCGTTCGTCACTGGTGACGTGACCGCCCGAGCTGCCTCGCTCGCCGCTGCCGCCACCCGCTTCGCGGCGCAGGATCTCCTCGCGACGACCGCCCAACTCGCCGAGTGCGGGGTGACGTCAGGAGTGCTCCGACAGCGCCTCGCGACCGGCGAGTGGATCCGCATCGAACGCGAACTCGTCGGGATCCCGGCGCCGATGACGTGGGAGCGGCGGGTGCGTGGTGCGGTGCTGCTCGGCGGTGCCTCGGCGCTCGTGAGCCACGGCACCGCCGCCCGGCTGCACCGCTTCGACGGCTACGACCGCTTCGACGAGATCTGCCTCTGCTCGATGGGGGGAGCACACATCCGTGGCACCGCCGAGACCAGGATCTCGAGGACACGCACGGTCACGAGCCGCCACCGCCTGGTGACACGGTCGGGCATTCCGGTCGTCTCCATCCCGGTCGCACTGATCCAGATCGCGGGCCGGGAGGGCAGGGACGCGACGGCTCGGGCACTCGACGGCGCGCTCCGCGACGGGATCAGCCCCCGGTGGATCCGGACGGTCGTCGACGAGATCGCCCGTTCCGGGCTGTCCGGCCCGGGACTGCTGGGCGAACTGCTGCACGAGCGCGTCGACCGGCGACTTCCCCGGAGCTGGTACCAACGGCTCGCGAAGCGCCTCCTCGCGGCGCACGGGCTGGATCTCGTGGACGAGTGGCAGGTGCGCGACGGCACGGCGATCGTGGCGTCGCTCGACCTTGCGATCCCGTCGCTGCGCATCGGCGTGGAGTGCCAGAGCTGGGCCTGGCACGCCCCTCCGGCCGCACAGGATCGGGACAACCGACGCAAGCGCCGTCTGCGCGAGCTCGGGTGGGAACTCGTCGAGGTGTGGTGGACCGACCTCGACCGCATCGGCGAAGTGGCGCGGGACGTCGAGGTGGCGATCACCCGACGGCGTCCGACCCTGCCGGGCATCTCCTGAGCCGGTCTGCTCCCCGGGCGTTCTGCTCCGCAGGGTGGTCGTGGACGACCACCGGCGGGAGCAGAGGAGGTCACATGCTCGGCTGCTTCGCGATCTCGTTCAGGAACTCGTCGTTGGTGCGGAAGGTCTTCAGCCGGTCGACGAGCAGTTCGAGGCCGGGGGCAGCGTTGCCGTCGGCGGCGAGGCCGCTCAGCACGCGACGCAACTTCCACACCATCTGCAGTTGCTTGCGGTCGAACAGCAGCTCCTCGTGCCGGGTGCTCGACGCGTCGACGTCGATCGCCGGGTAGATGCGCCGCTCGGCGAGCTTGCGATCGAGACGAAGCTCCATGTTGCCGGTGCCCTTGAACTCCTCGAAGATCGCGTCGTCCATGCGGCTGTTCGTCTCGATCAGCGCGGTGGCCAGGATGGTGAGCGAGCCGCCCTCCTCGACGTTGCGCGCCGCACCGAAGAACTTCTTCGGCGGGTACAGCGCGCCTGCGTCGATACCACCCGACAGGATGCGACCGCTCGCCGGGGCGGCGAGGTTGTAGGCACGGCTGAGGCGGGTGATGCCGTCGAGGATGATCACGACGTCCTCGCCCTGCTCGACCATGCGCTTGGCCTTCTCGATCGCCAGTTCGGCGACGTGGGTGTGCTCGTCGCTCGGGCGGTCGAAGGTGCTGGCGATGACCTCGCCCTTCACCGTGCGGCGCATGTCGGTGACCTCTTCGGGCCGCTCGTCGATGAGCAGCACGATCAGCCTCACCTCGGGGTGGTTCTGCTCGATCGAGGTCGCGATCGTCTTCATGATCGTGGTCTTGCCGGCCTTCGGCGGCGACACGATGATGCCGCGCTGCCCCTTGCCGATCGGCGAGATGAGGTCGATGATCCGGGCCGTCATGTTGGCCGGGTCGTTCGGGTTCTCGAGGCGCAGCTTGGTGTCCGGGAAGAGGGCGGTGAGATCCTCGAAGCGCGGGCGGCTGCGCGCCTTCTCGGGGTCGCCACCGTTCACCCGGTGGATCTCGAGCAGCGCCGGGTTCTTCTCGTTGCGGCCCGCGGGGCGCACGAGGCCGGTGACGTGGTCGCCCTTGCGGAGGCCGTACTGCCGGGTGAGCTTCACCGGGATGTAGGCGTCGTCGCGACTCGACAGGTAGCCGTTCACGCGGAGGAAGCCGTAGCCCTCGTCGCGCAGGTCGAGGTAGCCCGACACCGTGATCGGCTCGGTGCCGGCGGCCTCCTCGCCGTCACCACCGCCGCCACCGCGATCGGGGCGTCGGTCGTTGCGGTCGTTGCGGTCGTTCCGATCGTTCCGGTCGCGCTGCTGGTGACCGTCGGGGCGGTCACCGCCCTGCGGGCCGTCGCCGCCACGGTTCTTGTTGCGGCGCCGGCGGCGACGCCGGCTGTTGCGGCTCTCGCCCTCCGGGCCACCATCGGGACCGTCGTCGCCGTCGTCGCCGTCATCACCGGCGTCACCGGCGTCACCGGCGTCACCCGCGGCGTCGTCGGAGCCGGACGCGGGCGCCGGGGCGGTCACGTCGGTGGTCGTGAGCTCGCCCGAACGGAGCAGCTCGACCTCCCAGTCGGCCAGCGGTTCACCGTCGGGGCCGAGGACCACCTCGGGAGCATCGGCCGCAGCGGGTGCGTCCGCAACGGGCGCCGGAGCAGGTGCGGCCGCAGGGGCGGCGACGGGCGCGGGCTCCGGTGCTGCGGCGGGCGCCGGAGCGGGCTCGGCAGCCGGGGTGCCACCGGTCGTCTCGAGGATCTTGGTGATGAGCGTCGCCTTCGCAGCACGGGCGTTGGTCTTGATGCCGAGCGCCTGGGCGATGGCGAGCAGCTGGTCCTTGTCCTTGGACTCCAGCATGGACTGTTCGAGAGCTTCCGCGGCCACCGGCCACCTGCTTTCTGACACGGGTGATGGGACTCGGCGTGCGCGTCGTCGCATGTGGATCGACGGACATCGCCGGCGGCCCCACCACCAGGAGAGATCGACCCCGTCGGATCATCGGCGCGAACACGGAGCTCGAACCGGAGACGGGACTGTTCGGGAACCCGAACACCAGGCACTGTAGCGACACCGACCCCCTGCCGCAACGCATGGTGCTCCACCGGGCCGGCGCGGTCCGTCCCCGCCGGAGCGGGCATCAACCGAAGGTGGTCGCGACGAAGCGTTGCACGGTGGCGAGGTCGTTCGGCAGCACCGTCGTGCGCTCCGGCCGCTCGAACAGGTCGGCCAGGTGCGGAGGCAAGGGTGGCCGCACGCCGCTCGCGCGCTCGACGGCATCCGGGAACTTCGCCGGATGCGCGGTCGCGAGCGTGACCACGGGTCCGTGGATCTCGCCCCGGGCTCGGAGCTCGTCGACCGCGCCGACGCCCACGGCGGTGTGCGGGTCGAGCAGCATCCCGGTCGCCGCGTGCTGCCGGCGGATCACGTCGAGGGTGCCTGCGTCGTCGAGGCGCGCCCCGAGGAACACCCCGTCGAGCCACGCGGCGCGCTGATCGGCCTCCACCGACAACGCTCCGCTGGCGCGGAACCGCTGCAGCTGCTCGGCGGTGAGCCCGCCGTCGCGGCCGTTCATCTCGAACAGCAGCCGCTCGAAGTTCGACGACACCTGGATGTCCATGCTCGGGCTGAGCGTCGGGACGACCTCGGCGGTGCGCATGTCGTTGTCGCGCAGGAACCGGGTGAGGATGTCGTTGGTGTTGCTGGCCACGACGAACTGCTCGATCGGGGCGCCCATCCGTCGGGCGATCCAGCCCGACAACACGTTGCCGAAGTTGCCGGTCGGCACGCAGAACGTGAGCGGGGTCGACAAGGCGCGGCAGGCCGCCACGTAGTACACGACCTGGCTCATCACCCGCGCCCAGTTGATGCTGTTGACAGCGCTGAGTCGCTGCGACTCGCGGAACGGCGCGTCGTTGAACATCGCCTTCACGAGGTCCTGGCAGTCGTCGAAGGTGCCCTCGACCGCGACGGTGCGCACGTTGGGCGAGTCGACGGTGGTCATCTGCTTGCGCTGCACGTCGCTCGTGCGGCCGTGCGGATAGAGGATGACGATCTCGACGTTCGCGCAGGCCTTCACCCCGTCGATCGCCGCCGAGCCGGTGTCGCCGCTCGTGGCACCCACGATCCGGATGCGCTCGCCGCGCTGCGAGAGCACATGGTCGAACAGCCGGCCGACGAGCTGCAGGGCGACGTCCTTGAACGCGAGGGTGGGGCCGTGGAACAGCTCCTGCACGAAGTGGTGGTCGTCCACCTGCACGAGCGGCACGGTGGCCGGGTGACGGAACGTCGCGTACGCCTCACGACACAGCCGGTCGAGCGTGTCGCGGTCGAGGTCGTCGCCCACGAACGGGGCGATCACCGCGGCGGCCAGCTCGGCGTACGAGGCGTCGCGGTCGACGGTGGGCAGGCTCGGCCACTCGGTCGGGACGTACAGGCCACCGTCGTTCGCGAGGCCGGCGAGGAGGACGTCGGCGAAGCCGAGCTCCGGCGCCGCCCCGCGGGTGCTCACGTAGCGCACGTCAGGCCCCGATCACGCGCAGGAGGCCGCCGACGTTGCGCACGACGTCGAGCTCGCGCAACTCGCGCATCGTGGCCTGCACGGCCGACTCCTTGGCCTCGTGGGTGATGAACACGAGCCGGGCGTCGGGCGCGTTGCCCTCCTGCTCGGCGGCGCGGATGCTCACACCGTGCCGGGCGAACACGCCCGTCACGGCGTGCAGCACGCCAGGCTTGTCGGCGACGTCGAGGCTCAGCAGGTACTCGGCCGAGGTCTCGTCGATCGGGAGCGTGACCGCCTTGCCGAAGGTACCGATCGCGCCGTGGGTGCCCTTCGAGAGGTTGACGGCGGCGTCGATGACGTCTCCGAGCACGGCGCTGGCCGTCGGCGAGCCCCCGGCACCGCGCCCGTAGAACATGAGCGACCCGACCGCCCGACCCTCCACGAACACGGCGTTGTAGCTCTCTCGGACGCTCGCGAGCGGGTGGGTGACGGGCACCATCGCCGGGTGCACGCGCACGGCGACCTCACCGGTGGGCAGCTGTTCGGCGATGCCGAGGAGCTTCACGACGTAGCCGAGACGTCGGGCCACCGCGATGTCCGCGGCCGTGATCCGGCTGATGCCCTCGTGGTAGACGTCGCCGGCCACGACCTTCGCGCCGAACGCGATCGTGGCGATGATCGCGGTCTTCGCGCCGGCGTCGAAGCCCTCGACGTCGGCGGTCGGGTCGCGCTCCGCGTAGCCGAGCGCCTGGGCCTCGGTGAGGGCGGCCATGTACTCGGCGCCCTCCTCGCTCATCTTCGTGAGGATGAAGTTCGTCGTGCCGTTGACGATGCCCATCACGCGGGTGATGGGCTCGCCGCGCAGGCTCTCGCGCAGGGCTCGCATGAGGGGGATGCCACCGGCGACCGACGCCTCGAACAGGAGGTCGACGCCGGCGGCGTCGGCGGCGGCGAACAGCTCGGTGCCGACGTTCGCGAGCAGCTCCTTGTTGCCGGTGACGACCGGCTTGCCGTTGGCGAGCGCCGTGGTGATCAGCTCGCGGGCGGGTTCGATGCCGCCGATCACCTCCACCACGACGTCGATCGACGGGTCGCTGACGACCGCGTGGGCGTCACGGGTGAGCAACCCCTCCGGCAGCGGGATGCCGCGGTCCTTGCTGAGGTTGCGGACGGCCACGGTGGCGACCTCGAGCCGGAGGCCCGTGCGGGCCTCGATCGCCGGCGCCTGGGCCTCGATGAGCTGCACCAGCGGGGCGCCGACGTTGCCGCACCCGAGCACACCGATGCGGATCACCTTGCTGCGTTCGTCTCCAGGAGTCACGGCGTGAGGCTAGGTGACGGCGGGTCGCCCGCCACGTCCCATTCGTGCCCGGGACCCACGACGAGGGACGAGAGCTCCGCCGCCGCTCGTCCCCCGCCGCAGGGTGGTTCCCGCGATCCGGGAGCGGCGAACGGGACGGTGGCCGCCGAGCGCCCGGCAGATCCTGGCGGTGGCTGCGGTTCCGCCGCCGCGCCACCCGGGTCCTCCGGTCCACACCGTTCCCGTTCACTGCACGCCGTGACGTCTCCTCGGTCTCCCGATCGTTCGTCCGGCGTCGCTCCTGTTGCCCGAGACCTTACGGAAGGACCGGGCGCGCAGCCAGGGGTCGGGCCGTCGATGAGCCGAACGACCCACCGCTGCGACCCACCGCTGCTGCCCACCCGCGTGCCGCGGCCGGGTGACGGGCGGGTGACGGGCGGGTGACGGGCAGGTGACGGGGCCGAGCGCCTCAGCGGCGGGGTGCGTGCTCGCGCCGCAGGGCGGCGACGAGCCCGTCGTAGCGGTCGTGTGCGAGCACCGCGCCCTCGCGTCGGACGCCGCTCGGATCGACGTCGATCACCCGGTCGAGCTTCGCCCAGCTCGGGCGCCCCTCGCGGTCCCACGGACCGGTGCCGACCCCGAACTGCGGCACGCGGTCGTTGCGCTTGGAGGTGAGGGCCACGCCCACGAGCGACCGGCCCCGGCGGCCGACGATCGCGACGGGGCGGTCCTTGCCCTGCAGGGGGTCGTCCTCGTAGGGCACCCAGGTCCACACCACCTCGCCCGGGTCGGGGTCGCCGTCCATCGAGGGCGCGTACTCGAGCTCGACCCCGGCCAGCACGCCGCTCGTCGCGACCGGACCGCCGCCCCCACCCGACCGATCGCGGCGCCCGCCCGGTCGCGGCGCCGGCGAGGGTTCGCGGCCGCGCGACGGCGAGACGAGGTGGAGGGCGCGTCGGACGAGCCCGAGCACGCGACCCGTGCCACTCCCGCGGCGCGGACCCATCAGCGCCGCCCTCCGGCCGCCACCGGGCTCAGTCGACGTCGCACCGCAGGAGGTCGTCGTAGGTCTCGCGTCGCACGACCAGCCGTGCGACTCCGTCGCGCACGAACACCACGGGCGGGCGCGTGAGCTTGTTGTAGTTGCTGGCCATCGAGTGGCCGTAGGCCCCGGTGACCGGCGTGGCCACCAGGTCGCCGGCGGCGAGCCCGGCGGGCACCTCGGCGTCGAACACGAGCACGTCGCCGCTCTCGCAGTGCTTGCCGACGAGCCGGGCACGCTCGTCACGCGGGTCGAGCACGCGCTCGGGGACGACGACCTCGTAGCCCGAGCCGTACAGCACCGGCCTCGGGTTGTCGCTCATGCCGCCGTCGACGGCGACGTAGGTGCGCACGCCGGGGATCCGCTTCACCACGCCGACCGTGTACACGGTGATCGCGGCCGCGGCCACGATCGAACGACCCGGCTCGACGCTCACCCGGCTCGTCACCCCGAGCGATCGGCACGCGTCGAGCACCACACGACCCCACTCCGTGATCGTCGGCGCCTCCTCACCCCCGACGTAGGGCACGCCGAGGCCGCCGCCCAGCACGAGCTCGGGCAGGTCGAGCGGCGCGGCGAATCGCGCCATCACCTCGGCCGCCCGGGCGAAACTCTCGACCGCGAAGACGTTGGAGCCGATGTGCGAGTGCACACCGACGAGCTCGACGGCCGGCGAGCGACGCGCCCGTTCCACGGCGGCGGCCGCGGATCCGTTGGCGAGGTTGAACCCGAACTTCGAGTCGTCCTGACCGGTGGCGATGTACTCGTGGGTGTGCGCGTGCACGCCGGGCGTGATCCGCAGCACCACCCGCGGGACGGGCAGCCCCTCGGCGTGCAGCGCCTCGAGCCGATCGAGCTCCTCGTCGCAGTCCACCACCACGTAGCGGATGCGCTCACGCAGCGCGTAGCGCAGCTCGTCGAGGCTCTTGTTGTTGCCGTGGAGCGTGAGCGCGTCGGCCGGCACCCCGGCCGCGAGCGCCACGTGCATCTCGCCGCCGCTCGCGACGTCGAGGAGCATCCCCTCCTCGTACGCGAGGCGCGCCATCGCGGTGCACAGGAACGCCTTCGTGGCGTAGACGGCACGCTGGTGGCCGAAGGCGTCGACGGCCTCGCGGCACCGGCGACGGAGGTGGGCCTCGTCGTACAGGAACACGGGCGTGCCGAACTCCGCTGCGACGTCGGCGACGCGCAGCCCGCCGAGCTGGAGCGCGCCGCGGTCGTCGACCGTGGCGGTGTCGGGGAGCAGGTGCAGGGGCAGCGAGGGCATCGTCGTGTGGATCCTGGCTCGACGCGGGGCTACATCCGCTCGGGCGCGTCGATCCCGAGCAGACCGAGACCCGAGGCGAGCACGCGTGCGGTGAGCGCCGCGAGCGCGAGGCGGCTCGTGCGGAGCTCGTCGGACGGCGCCTTGAGCACCGGGCACGCGTCGTAGAACGCGGTGAAGTCCTGGGCGAGCTCGAACAGGTAGGTGCAGAGACGGTGGGGCGACCAGCGTTCGAGCGTCTCGGCCACGGCACCGTCGTACGCGAGCAGCTTCAGCGCGAGCTGCAGCTCGGCGGGCTCGCCGAGCAACGGCGTCTGCCCGAGCACGCTGTCGGGCGACACCTCGGCGCGCCGGAAGATGCTGTGGATGCGGGCGTGCGCGTACTGCAGGTACGGCGCGGTGTTGCCCTCGAACGACAGCATCCGGTCCCAGTCGAAGACGTAGTCCTTGATCCGGTCGGTGGACAGCTCGGCGTACTTCAGCGCGCCGATGCCGATCGTGCGGCCGAGCTCGTCGCGCTCGTCGGCGGACAGGTCGGGCGTGCGGTCGGCCACGATCGCGCGGCCACGTTCGATGGCGGCGTCGACGAGGTCGAGCAGCATCGCCGGTTCACCGCTGCGGCTCTTCAGGATCTTGCGGTCCTCGCCGAGCACGTTGCCGTTGTTCACGTGCACCGCACGCGCCGGCGGCACCAGCACGCCGAGCATCTCGGTGGCCTTCCACACCATCTGCAGGTGCTGGCTCTGCGGCGTGCCGATGCAGTACACGAGCAGCGTGGCGTGGAGGCGTTCGACGCGGTCGAGCACGCACGTGATGTCGCTCGTGGCGTAGTTGAAGCCGCCGGTGCGGGCCTGCACGATGAGCGGGAGCGGGTCGCCCTCGCGGTTGGTGAAGCCCGGCACCCACACCACCTTGGCACCGTCGCTCTCGTCGAGCAGCCCGGCGGCGTCGAGCCGCTCGATCACCGCCGGCATCATCGGTTGGTAGAAGCTCTCGCCGACGATGTCCTCGCGGCGCAGCAGCACCCCGAGCCGGCCGTAGACGAGGTCGAAGTAGTCGGCCGACTGGTCGACGAGCCGCTGCCACAGCTCCATCGTCATCGGGTCGGAGCGGCTCTGCAGCAGGGTGACGCGCTGGCGCGCCCGCTCCTTGAACTCGTCGCTGGCGTCGAACTTGGCCCGCGCCTGCTTGTAGAGGGCGCCCGGATCGGTGAGGTCGATCTCGCCGAGCTCGCCACCGAGGTCGATCACGTGCTCGATCAGCATGCCGAACGGCGTGCCCCAGTCGCCGATGTGGTTCTCCCTGATCACCCGGTGACCGACGAAGCCGAGCATCCGCACGAGCGCATCGCCGATGAGGGTCGTGCGCAGGTGGCCGACGTGCATCTCCTTGGCCACGTTGGGAGCGGAGTAGTCGACCACGACGGTCTCGGGGGCCGCCGCCGGGCGCACGCCGAGGTGGTCGTCGGCCGCCACGAGGGCGACCTGGCCGGCCAGGAACTCGGCGGTGAACGTCAGGTTGATGAAGCCGGGGCCGGCGACCTCGAGCGCGGCCACGCCGTCGAGTGCCGCCGCAGCGACGATCTCGGTGGCCACCTCACGCGGGTTGCGACCCAGTTCCTTCGCGAGCGGGAGCGCACCGTTCGCCTGGGCGTGCGCTCGGTCACTCGGGCGCACCACCGGGTCGACACCGCCACGGCCGGCGACGCGTTCGAACGCAGGAGCGAGCAGGGAGGCGACGGTGACGAGCGGATCGGCCATGAGGGGACGATCGTACCGGTGGGACCCCTCCCGGCCCGGCGCTTTCGAGGGATCCGCCGTGGTGGGCCCGTCATCGCGACCGATGACGAGCACCGCTCCGCACGGCGTGGCGCCCCCGGAAGGATTCGAACCTCCGACACATGGTTCCGGAAACCATGACTTTCGACGTCAATACCACCTGGTCAGAGCCCATACGTCCCGACTCGGCTAGCCTCCGTCCCACAGTCGTCCCAATCCCCACGGGAAGGACCTCGGTGGCGTGACCGGAGGTGCACACGTGAGCAGGCCGTTCCAAGACGTCAAGGTGTACGGAGTGCAGGACCGGCGCGCCCGCAGCGAGGCGAAGCTGCCGTGGGTGGTGCGATACGCGATCGACGGGCGCCATCGGAGCCGGGCACACCGCACTCGCGCAGAGGCTGAGCGTTTCCGGGGTCTGCTCCTGCGAGCCGTGGAGGCCGGGGAACGATTCGATCCAGCAACCGGCGAGCCGACTTCGTGGAAGTTGCCGCTCGCCGAAATGAAGGTGCACGAGTGGGCGCGACGGTGGCTGGCCGAGCAATGGCTGGAGTGGCAGCCGAGAACGCGGAGCTCGAACGCCGAGGCACTCTCGCGTTTCGTGGTATTGGCCGTCGAGCCGTCATCGAAGGTTCCGACCGGGCTACGCGTGTACCTCCAGACCGCGTTGCGGCCCGAGGAGGCGACGCCCCGTGACGAAGCGTTCGAGAGGTGGATGGCCAAACACTGCGCCGCCATCGGTGAACTCGATCGTGAGCGGATCGCCGACATCGATCGACGCCTGGCCGTGAAGCTCGACGGCACACCGATGGCCGCGACCACTGCCAACCGGAACCGAACCGTGGCGCGAGCCTGCGTGCATGCCGCCATGGATGCCGGGGCGATCAGCGTCGACCCGTGGCCGCAGCGATCGAAGGCGCGAGCCCAACGCAAGGTGGCACGTAGTCGGCGGAGCGTCAACATCAGGTCGCTGCCGAGTCCTGCCGTCATGGCGCAAGCAATCGACGCGATCGTTTCGTCGCAACCGGCGAGCAGGACCTACAGGGTGATGACCGCTGTTGCCTACTACGCGGGACTTCGGCCGTCCGAAGTCGTGATGCTCAGAGCGCGATCGCTCACGCTGCCCACCGAAGGATGGGGGCGCATCGACGTCTCCGAAGCCGACATCGACTTCGACGAACCGGGCGAACCCAAGACAGGACCGAGGAGTGTTCCGATCCCGCCGGTGCTGGTGCGCACGCTCACCGCTTGGCTCGAGCAGATCAAGATCTCAAGCCCCGACGACTTGATCTTCCGGACCCGGAATGGCACCCGGCCGAGCGCATCGAACTGGCGACGGGCATGGCACCGCGCACTCGAGTCGATCGGCCAGCGCCCACTTCGCATCTACGACTGTCGCCACGCCGCAGCGACTACCTGGCTGCAAGCCGGAATCTCGCTCGGCGAGACCGCCAAACGCATGGGCCACAGCGTCGAAACCCTCGTCGCCACCTACGTCGGTGCCCTCGACGAATCCCAAGACATCGCCAACCAACGAATCGAAGCAGCCCTCACCTGAACGGAGATGCCCGGAGGGACGTCTTGGCCACGCACCTTGCCCATCGACAGCACCTGGTTCACGATGACCCGGGAAACCCGGGGGCCCGAACGACAAGCCTCAGCGTGGCCCGGCGAATGGCACTGGCCCAGGCCGAACGGGTCGAGCGTTTCGCGGCAGCGAGAGCACCGGAGCGAGGAACGCACGCCACCTTCGGGGCAGGTCGTCATTGCGACACAGCGCTGGTTCGGGCCGTGAACGACGAAATCGCGCTGCAACAGAGCGGGCACGCCGCCAAAGCGTTGGATCGGCCCCGACGCCGCGTCTTCCCCGCATGGGCACCGATCAGCCGGTCAGAGCGCCCAGCCGAGCACCTCGCGAGCGGGCGACACGATGCCCTCGACGGTTCAGCAGGCGACTGCCGTCGGCCGTGCACCAGACTTGAGGGCGTGGACTCGTTGCACAGCTCCGGCGTGAACTGCGAGTCTGTTCACGTGAATCAGGGTCGGGTGGGCTGCTCGGCGCTGCTCATGACCGAGCACCAGACCACGTTCAGTTCGCCGTGCGGAACTGGCCGGACGAGGCCCCGCTGCGCATCGGGTGGTCACTCCTCGACGCTGACACCGGCCGAGCACTCGGCGATCTGGGTGGAGGATTGGGTGGTGTCACCACCAACGGGCGAGTCAGTGGCGACGGCTTCTGGAGCTTCGAGGCCACGACCGCTCGCCGCCTGTCGGTGAGCTGCGCCATAGACGAGCAACCGTTGCTGGAGGACGTGATCTCGCTGAGTGTGATCGAGCCGTCCGATACCGTCGTCGTGGCCGGTGCGGCACACGACCTGCCTGTCTTCGCCGATCGGACTGGGCACCTCCGCAGCGAACTCGTATGGCCATTGGAGGTAGCTGTTGCTGATCGCATCGACCGCGTCGTGTCGTCGATCGATCTGACTGGGCTCGCTCTGGACGTGCTCGCCGTCGAACACTGGGGGCACGTCCGACGTCTCATCGCTGTGGCACCAGAGGCGGAGGTGGTGCGTCAGCATCATCGGCCCCGATGGTGGAGCTTCGAGATCGACGTGGCGCGGTACCGAGCGGTGATGCATGGTTCGACGACGATCGCTGCCGGTGCGCTGTTCGACTTCCTGCTGCTCCCCGATCCCTCACACGACGCTTGACCGCAACGGCCTCCCGGCGAGCATCCCCGGGTTCGGAGGTCGCGTGGCTGCGGTGTCGACCCGGGGGCGGCGCGCAAGGATCGTTGCCGTGCGGCACCGCTGGCGCTTCGAACACCGTGAGTACGCATGGCACGAGGCACCTCGAGAGCGTCGGCACGCGTTCGACACGAGGCACCACGCTCGCTGCACGGCGCTGGCGGACGTGGTGCCGTTTTTCGACAAGGCCAACCCGCGCGCCCAATGCCCGGTAGGTGTCGGCGATCGATGGGCCGAGAAACTCGATAGGGGGCTGTTAATCGACTCCAGCACGCGGACCGAGGATCAGAGCGAAGCGAGCACGGACGACCCGTTTGGATCGGACGGGTCGCTGCTCGCCACGACTTGGTACAGGACGGGTGCCCGTCCCCTACCACTGTGACTGGGGTCCGGGCCTAGCCGTCGAACGCGCCCAGCCTCAACTAGTGCCGCCACGGCCTTTCGAATGGTCATCGGACTGCCGCCGGCGAGGGATGCAACGTCCAACAGCGAGAAGCTTCCATCGAGTTCGAGCACTCTGCGTTGGATCGACGCGGCCTTCACGCTGCCGACACCTGCGATCTGCGCTCTGCCGCGACGACTGCCGCCACCTTTCTGCGATCGGGTGAGACCTGCGGCCGACAGTGTCGACTCAGGCACTCCGAGCGCACGGAACGCTTCGACCGCAACGCGTTCCTGCTCCGCCCAACGCCTCGCGTCACGGACGAACGCCTGCTCTAGCATCGCCACGTCAACGACGCGCGCCCGCTCCAGACTCGACAAAGCCCTGAGCTGTTCGATCGGATCGCTCGCCTGCTCGTATTCGCGCTCCAGCTCTGCGATCTCGTCATGATCGACCAGCGCAGAGGGGTCCCGAAGTGCAACCAGATACATCCGAACGCTGTTCTCTAGCTTGGTACGTGTCTCGCCTTCAACCAATCCGGCCACCGATCAGAATGTAGCCGAATCGTTACAGAAAAGCTGTAACCGAACCGCTGTTGCCGGACATGGGGTCTGATGCGCGCCGGGTGTGGTGAAGGCTTCACTGTTCTGGTTTGTGCCGGTTTCTGCGAGGTCGGCATGGTTGGATCGCGGGCACGAGATGAGGAGGTTGATCGTGCCGCGGAGATACCCGGCTGAGTTCCGTCGCAAGGTGCTGGATCTGATCGCCGACCGTCCGCCGGTGGCTGAGGTTGCCGAGTCGCTCGGTGTCGGATCAGACGATCTACAACTGGCGGACCCAGGGCCGCATCGATCGAGGGCTGCAGCCCGGCGTGACCACGCAGGAGTCGGTCGAGCTGGGAAGGGCGCGCAGGCGGATCCGTGAGCTCGAGACCGAGCTCACGGTGGTCCGACAGGCGAACGAGTTGCTAAGGATCGCACCGACCCAAAGGCGGTGGGAGGTCGCGTCGCAGGTCGTGAGCGAGGGCCTCCCTGTCGAAATCGGCTGCCGAGAACTCGGCATCTCCGTGTCGGGCTTCTACGCGCGCCGGAACCGGCGCCCGCCTGCGAGGGCGGTGCGTCACGCGATGATCCCCGAGGTCATCCGCGCCGTCCACGACCGATCTCGTCAGAACCTACGGTGACACGCACGCCGGGTCCACGCCGAACTCGTCCTCGGGCACGAGACGACGGTCGCTCGCTGCACCGTCGAGCTGGCGATGCGCCGACTCGGCCTGGTAGGGCTTCCTCGCCGGCCGAAGTTCCGCAAGGCGCCGAACACCCGACCACTGAGGACCTCGTGAACCGTGACTTCGCTCGGAGCGAACCGAACCGACTGTGGCTCACCGATTGTCACCGAGCACCCGACCCGCGAGGGCAAGATGTACTGCGCTGTCGTGCTCGACTCGTTTTCGCGACGTGTCGTCGGCTGGTCGATCGACTCGTCACAGACCGCGTCGCTGGTCGTCAACGCGCTCTGGATGGCGATCGAGAACCGGCAAACCGAAGGCGTGATCATTCACTTCGACCACGGGACCCAGGACGAAATCACCCCGTGGGCGTTCACTCGGCGAGCGCTCGGCTCGGGCCTGACCCAGTCGATGGGCACTGTCGGTGGCGGCTACGACATCGGCCAGATGGAATCGTTCCGGGATGTGCAAGTCGAACTCCGCAACCGCAAGCGATGGAACACCCGGCTCGAAGCTCGCCAACGCGATCTTCGAGTACCTTGAGATCCACCATAACCGACAACGGCGACCCTCGTCACTCGGCATGCTCAGCCCGATCGAGTACGTGTTCCGCCACCACCAACACGCCCGCGATCAAGCAAGCTTGACCGAGCGGAACCCAGGGCACGCGAGAGCCTCCACGGATCCCAGGGCGGTTCAAACAGGTCAAGTACCGAGGCGAGAACGGCAGGGCCGTGCGGTCTTTCTCTGTGAACTGAGCGCGCTCGATTGGTCGCTACCGCCACGAGGACATCGTGGTGCAGGCGAGGATCTGGGCGTCACGCAAGCGGGTGAGAGCCGGACGAGCAAGCGGGAGCGAGCAAGACCATCTTCGACATTCGTCGAACATGACGGGTTGTGGCTATCAGGGAATGCCTCGATCGGTGATCGCGCAACGCGACCTTCGTTGATCGCCAACACAGGCCACCGCCAAGGTTCAGGGCCTGGCAGCAGGGCACGTACCGAGTGTTGGGCACCGTCAGCCCGTGACATTTGGCGGTGGCGTCTGCACCCACCTTGGTGTACGGGTGCCGCGGCTGGCATCGTACGACTTCTTCAGGGCGAACCGCACCGTTGGATCAAGGCCATTTCCGGAGGTCGGCGCCCTCGGAAACGATTATGAATCATCTGTCCGAGATCGTCGCAAGTTGTCGTTGTTGATACCACTGAAGCGCTTCAGCATTCTTGTCTAAGTATTCTTCAACGACATCTTCGTACGCGACGGAAAACGCGTCTCCAAGTCCCGAAGACTCAGTGCATGAAATGTCAGCCGATAGCTGTGTCTCGAACTCGGGGCCTGCAACCGTCGCTCTTGCCTCTGCCGCCTCCGAAAACGCGGCGAAATTGTATCCGTATGCTTGCATGCACATGCTCCACTCGAGCGTCGCATCAAGAACATGCTCGTCAACGCTCGCCGAAGCAACTGCAGCGGAGTGCAGATTGCCTACCAGCCACTCGATATCTGCGAGTTCTTGCAAGGAGCCGAAGATCTCCAAGCGGGCTTTCGCGTAGCAGCCGTCCGCGTTCGCTCGTATCGTGCTCCCGTCGAACCCTTCCACTTCCACAACCTCTTGACCTGACCCCACCAGGTTTGCGAAGTAGAGTGTTCGTTCTGACTCGGACAGGGACGCGATGATCTCCGAGTTAGGGTCGCTTTCGGTTGGCGCAGGACCAATCGTCGTAGAGGCATGTGTGGCGGGTCGGCCGTCGTAGGCCTCCGCCAGGTTACGGTATCTGATTCCTTCAGTTAGATCCGACAACTCTGGCGAAAGATGGTCAAACCCTCGTTCTTGCATGCACTCGGAGACCTGGTTCTGAAGTGCCACGCTGGCGGCCGCCTCATCGGCTACTGGCAGACGCCAGGAGGACAAAAGTTCAACCTCATCCGTTAGCGCCCCGACCGAGGCACGAGTGACTGAAGTGGTGGTCACCTTGCTTTCCGCGGGAGAGGTTGTTTCCCTGGTGAGCGAGCTGGAAGAAGCACAACCGCCAATGGGCACGCAGGCGACAGCGCAGATCAGCAAGGAGTGCTTGACCAATTGCTTGCACCTCCCTTGTTTTGGTTTGCGCCGCCGTTGATCGTGGTTCCAGGGCCGATGCACTTAGTGCGAAACATGTACTGATTCGTCGAAAAGTTGTAGTAGTCATACACGCGAGCGTTAGACGAATTCCCGTTGCCCCAGGTGCCGTCGTTGTTGAACGTAACCTTCCCCCACCAGTTCAGATTGTTATACTGGTTCTGTTCATCGACAAGACCGCTGAAGTTCGCGTCCTGGGTGACACAAAGCTTGCTCGGCGCACACCAGAAGGTCGCGTTCACAGGCTGAGCTTCGATGGCGCCCAGGTAGGTCGCTCCCGAGAGCAAGGCAAGCACAGCAATAGTAGTACGAATCTTCATGTCATATTCTCCCAATCGTAGATGATCCACGTGGCGACCGCACCAAGCCACATTGCCAGACTTGAGACTAGATGCAGAACACTGACTTGCAGCGTAGCATCATACTCGAAGCGCTCGCAAGAAATAGAGGTCTCGTTTTTGGCAGCTAATGTACGCTCTACGCTTGCTGCCGCTTGCGTCAATCGTGCGATGACCCCGCCTTTTGATGGGGACCGAGTTCGGCGTGCCCGGCAGTGGAACGATCAGCTGGGTGAGAGGTGCCCTCGTTGTCGGCCCAGCGTGCGGATCTCTACCTGAACCGTGTCTCGAGGTGATCTATCTTCGATGGCCAAGACGTGCAGGTTGTCTGCCATGGCGGGTTCGTTCAGGTCGACCATCGCGGTGTCTCGATCGCGACGCGCGCTCGCCGTTCACGACCCGGCCAGGCAGCAGGCGGGCATCGCGGCGCATCGCCAACCCGATCGCATCACACGTCGGCCCAACCATCGAGAGCAACACCAAACGCGCTGATACACAGAACCCGATGTAGTCATCGTCATCACATCGACACCTGACACGATCTCCACCTCGGCCCCACCGGCAAGCGTCACGCCGCCAATGATGACCCACCTGCCTCAACCCCATCGACTGAGGGTGCCGAATCCTCATCTGTGCCCTGTTGCCAGGGCGGTCGGCCTCGGCTGTGGTCCGGAGCGTACAACTGTGATGGTCTTGTTCACCCCACGCTCGGGTCTTGTTCTCAACCGTGTGCCTTGCTGTTCGCGAACGGCGATCTACGTGACGCCGAGATCCTCGCTGCTACGGCACCAGGTCCTCGTGCTGCAACGTCAGACCAAACGGGCGGGGTTCATCGACACGGACCACACGGACCACACGGACCACACGGACCACACGGACCACACGGACCACACGGACCGCACGATGCTCGTGATGCTTGTCACCGTGTTCGACGGCACCTCCAGCGCCATACGCTCGCACACACACCACCAGAGCTCGCCGATCTCACTCAACACCGAGTTCTCGGCACCAACAGGGCCGGCACCGTCGGCCAGACCCACCCCGCTCACCGCAGCCCAACAACACGTTGTTGACGTCCGCGGCATCGCCGCACCACCCCGCATCACCCACCTCCACATCACCTGGCCAGGACAAACGCGTCCAACATGTGGGCGCTAAGGAGAAGGCTGTTACACCGTTTCTCTGACACTCCCCGCTTACGGTCAGGAGCATCGTGAGGCGCGAGTAGTGGCTAAGCGTTCGCGGTCTATCGTTGGTATCGATGTCACGTTCTCGTTCCCGGGTGTGGTGGGTGGTGGCGATGGCGTTGTTGTTGGTGTTGGGTGGTGTTGCGTTGTGGGTGGGGTCGCGTGTGCAGTCGCCGGGACAGGCGGCGGCGAGGGCTTCGGAGCCGGTGGCGTCGTGGGTGTCGGTTGGTGTTGAGCGTCGGGTGTTGTCGTCGACGGTGGTGGTTCGTGGTGATGTGATGCCGGAGGTGTCGGTGGGGTTGGGGGTGCCGTCGTCGGTGGAGGGTGCTGGAGTCGTGACACGGTTGGGGCCGGCAGTAGGGGAATCGGTGTCGGAGGGTGTGGTGGTGTTGGTGGTGTCGGATCGGCCCGTGTTCGTGGTGGAGGGCGCTGTTCCTGTTTTCCGGTCGTTGTCGCCTGGGATGTCGGGTGATGATGTGGCGCAGTTGCAGGCTGGGTTGGTGCGGTTGGGGTTCGCGCCTGACGTGGATGGTGTCTTCGGTCAGTTGACGAAGGATGCGGTGGCGGCGTGGTATGCGTCGAACGGGTTCGTACCGGTGTGGTCGGAGGTGTCTGAGGCCGATGTTGCGGCGGCGCGGCGTTCGTTGGACGAAGCAGAGTCGGCGGTTCGTGCGGCGGAAGCGGCCTTGGCGCAGTCGGCGGGTTCGAAGTCGTCGGTGGTGTCGGCGCAGGCGGCGGTGAACGAGGCGCAGAGGTCGTTGGATGGTGCGCAGGCGGCGAAGGTGGAGGCGGTGACTAATGCGGAGGTGGTGTTGTCAAACGCGCAGGCGGCGTTGGATCGGGTGAAGGTTGATCCGGAGGCGCTGGCGGGGGATCGTGAGGCGGCGAACGCGACTTTGGTGGCGGCGCAGACTGGGTTGTCGGCGGTCGTGCGTGAGGGTGATGCGGCGATCGCTGCCGCGTCGGATGCGCTCACGGTGGCGAGGGCGCAGTTGAGCGAGGCGAACGCAGGGACGGCGGCGGCTGCGGCTCGGACGGCGCGTGATGATGCGGTGGTAGCGCGGGAGGCGGCGGCAGCGGTGCTGTGGTTGGCGGCGGTGGCGTCGGGTCCGTCGGTGCCATTGGGTGAGGTGGTGTTCGTGCCGTCGGTGCCGGCGCGGGTGCGTTCGACGGTGTCAGTGCTGGGACCGGTCGGGTCGGGTAGTGGTGTGCCGAGTGCGGGTGGTGAGGTGTCGGGTGGTGGTGGTGGTGGGTTGGTGGAGTTGGAGGCTGGTGGTCTGGTTGTCACGACATCGATCCGTTCGGGTGATGAGGGGTTGGTGCGTGCCGGGATGCCAGTGGAGTTGTTGGACGAAACAACGAACACGACGTATCCGGCGACGGTCGGGTCGATCGCTGAGGATGCGACCGTGGATGCGACAGGGGTGTTGGGCCGGGCGGCAGTGATCGTGCCGGACGAGCCGTTGCCGACGTCGTTGACCGGTGTGAACCTGCGGGTGACGGTCACGGCGGCTGCGAGTGAGGGTCCGGTGTTGGTGGTGCCGTTGGCCGCTGTTTCAGCGGGGGCGGATGGTGCGACTCGTGTGTCAGTGCTCGGGCCGGGTGCGGTGGATCCGGTGGAGGTTCCGGTGACGACGGGGTTGTCAGCTGACGGGTTCGTCGCTGTGGAACCGGTGGAGCCGGGCGGGTTGGCTGCGGGTGAATTGGTGGTCGTCGGGCGGTGAGCGTTTCATGAATGCGAATGGTGACGGTGAGGTGGTGGCGGTCGACGGGTTGTCGCGTGTGTTCCCGGGGCCGCCTGAGGTGATGGCGTTGGCGCCGTGTTCGTTCATGATCGGTCGGGGTGAGATGGTGGCGATCACGGGTCCGTCGGGGTCTGGGAAGACGACGTTGTTGTCGTTGCTCGGGTTGTTGGACGTGCCGACTGCTGGCAGCTACCGCTTGGATGGGCTAGATGTCGCGGCGTTGAGTGATGACGAGCGTGCGGCGGTACGGGCTCGTCGAATCGGGTTCGTTTTCCAGGCGTTCCACTTGATCGGCTATCGCAGCGTGGTCGACAACGTCGAGCTCGGTCTGCTGTATCACGGCACCGGCGCGCGTGAGCGGCGTCGCGCTGCGTTGGAGGTCATCGAGCGGGTCGGTCTCGCCGGTCGTGCGGACGCGTTGTGCGCGCATCTGTCGGGTGGTGAGAAGCAGCGTGTCGCGATCGCCCGCACGTTGGTGCGTCGTCCGGCGCTGGTGCTGTGTGACGAACCAACCGGGAACCTCGACACGGCGAACAGCGAGTCGATCCTCGCGATCCTCGACGAGTTGAACGCCGAGGGGTTGACGATCGTCATCATCACCCATGACCCGACCGTCGCAGCCCATACCGGCCGGAACCTGCAGATCCGCGATGGCAAATTGACCGACAGAGCTGTCGCCGAGCCGGTTGGCGGCGTCGGATGATTTGGCGCCGCGCGCGCTGGCGACGGATTGGTATCAAGCCGTCACTGCTTGGGCGGAGGGCGGTGCTCGGCGAGGCTGCCGCTGCGATCGCGCAGCGACCAGTGCGCACGTTGCTGACAGCGCTCGGCACGATCCTGGGCGTCGGCGCCTTCGTCGCGACCAACGGCCTCGCCGAAACCGCACGCAGCCAGGTGTCGTCACGATTCGATGCGTTGAAAGCGACCGAGGTCCGGATCCAGGATGCCGCCCCGGATGGCAAGAATCCGTTCCCGGACGACGTTGCCACAAGGTTGGAGCGGTTGAACGGCATTAACCATGCAGGCATGTCGTACACCGTTTCCGACAACGGCACGTTGCAGCCGCGCACCAGCCCGACCCGGCCGGCCAACCCGACCACCGCGACGC
>Ga0315901_10002581_pt1 | contig 24722 bp, 21 predicted proteins | sample LakEriMetagenome_10_FD_203761 | JGI IMG/M metagenome (GOLD analysis project Ga0315901, IMG submission 203761) | Freshwater fungal communities from buoy surface, Lake Erie, Ohio, United States - Buoy 2 MA116 | ecosystem: Environmental > Aquatic > Freshwater > Lake | place: USA: Lake Erie, Ohio... | reverse complement strand
TTTGGGAAGAAGCCCCTTAAAGGTCAAATCACCTTTGCGAAATATTTCAAACTCCACATTCTGTTCGGGAATAACTTTGAAAATATACCGGTCATAATTCCATTGTCCTCTCTTGATGAGTTCATCTTTGTTCCAGTAATTCGGATTACGTCGAAACGAAATCTGCTGGTTGCCATCCCACTTTTCCAAAAGCCATTGACCCGAACCCAACGGATCTTTGGTAGCCTCTGCTTTTGTGAGCGAGTTGTCCTTTTCATACAGCTTCAAGTAGTGCTTTTTTGGAAAAACCGTGAGCTCGGCAACAACATCGAAATTCTTGTAATACACGTCCCCTGCAGTGAAGCGAATTTTATCGGGCGCAAGAATTTCCACTTTTTTAATGGCGGAGTAATAGGGGCGCAGATGGGCGCACATCACTCCCTTCATAAAGATAAGGTCATAGCTGAACTTCACATCCTCGGCAGTGACGGGCGAGCCATCTGAAAATTTTGCCTTGCTGTCGAGTGTAAACGTAAACTGAATTCCATCAGAAGAAATCTCCCACTTTGAAGCAATGCTCGGCATCCACTCGAAGGTATCCCAGTGCCGCTCCAGCAGCGATTCAAAAAACATATTTTGCACACCTTGAGCCTCTCCGTCGTTGTTTGTCAGCGGAAACAAACTCGTCGGGTTTGCAGAGACGCTGTCGATGAACGTTCCCGTGCGTTCGGTGGATGCTGCCCATGCAGTGGCTGACAAGGACATCACCACTGAAGGAACAATGAGACTTGTGAGAGTTGAAAGACTCAGAATCCCTAGAGCAATGACAAAGCGGAAAGCAATTTTCATAAGCCGAACTCTCCCATACGGACCAAAAAGGGCTGACCAGATTTTTAAACAGGTTCCAGCCACAAGGACGGACAGACGAAACAGCGACGCAGTTTCTCAGAGAATCTCCGAGGCTTAAAGAGTATCATCGGTGGGGCGATATGCAATCCACCCGCTCGCCCTGACAGACAATATTGTGTTGCCGATGAGCTTCATTTGAATGAGTGCCGGAGACAGAGTACAAGCAGTCGGTCATAGCCAAGGAGCAGATCGTGGATATAAAAGAATCGGTGCTTTCCGCTCATTCCCCACATGCTATTCAGGTTTTGCTGGGTCGCTCGCTCGATTATGCGGGACTCTTTCCTCCTGCGCAGCTGCCATTGGATGAAGCCCTGTCGGAATTTACTCGTTGCCAGCGCGATCCTCATGCTTGGCTCTTGGCGCGCTTTGTTCTTCCGGCGGCGCGTGTGGCAGAGTTTGCACAATTGGCTGCACCAGCGCTGACAGAAGCTGAGTCTTTACATCAACCGTGGCACCTCACAGCCCTCATGCGCTCAGTACCTTCCACTGATGAAGCGCTTCGCATTCTTCGGGGAGATGCTCAAATGTTTCGGGCTTTGGTCGATGCCCGCCCTTCAGCAGTGATCATTGACTCCTGTGAACTCCCGCTGCCTGAGGAAGTCTGTCTCACCCATGATCAAGAAATTGCACGTGGATTTTTCGCAGAGGCTGAAAAAATCTTTGATGAATTTAATCTGCGCATCCCGATTTTTTGGGAAGTGAATCTTAAACACTCGTTTGCTCACATCGCTTTGGCGGCGCATCAATCCAATGGACTGCAAGCCGGTCGCACATGCCTGAAATTCAGAACGGGTGGTCTGACTGCGTCTGCGATTGTGAGTGCCGAAACATTGGCTCATGCGTTTTATCTCGCACAACGCGAACACGTTCCCTTCAAGCTGACGGCAGGCTTGCATTCTGCGATCCGTCACTTTGATTCAAAGGTCGGTGGCGAACTTTTTGGGTTTTTGAATGTTTTTGCCGCGGCTGTTCTTGGCTGGACACACCAATTATCTGAAAGTGAAATTCGGATTCTTCTTGAGGAGAAAGATCCACAGGCCATCAAGATTACGGCAGATGGTCTCGCGTGGAAAAAATATTTGGCGACAATAGCACAAATCCAAGCTGTTCGGATGACCGGCCTGCGCAGTTTTGGGTCCTGTAGTTTTTATGAACCCATCGAGGAGTTGCGCCAACTCAACCTTCTCGCTCCATACATCACTGATTGATATAGTCCCGTGAAAGGTCTTTCTATGAGTTCTTTTTCGATCATCCCGTTTGCAACCCAATCCTGGCTGTCCATTCAGTCTCAGTCTGATTTTTCAATTCAAAATTTGCCGTTCGGAATCTTTTCTTCACCAAACAATTCTCAGCCACGCGTCGGTCTGGCATTGGGAGACTGGGTTGTCGATACCGTTGTCCTGTTTGAAGCAGGACTTTTAGCCACTGTCACTGGTCTGACGCGCAGCCACCTTCAGGCCGATTCATTGAATGCTCTTTTGTCGGCCGGACCGCAGGTATGGCGTCGTCTAAGAAGCCGTGTTGCTGAACTGTTCACAGCCGGTGGAACAAATGAACTTCAAAGCAAAGCCGATTTACACGCACGCGTTCTTGTCCCTCAGGAATCCGCCAAACTTTTTTTGCCCACACGAGTTTCGAATTATGTGGATTTTTATTCGAGCCGTGAGCATGCGTCGAACGTCGGAGCCATGTTTCGCGATCCACAGAATCCCCTGCTTCCCAACTGGTTGCACATTCCCATCGGATACAATGGCCGCAGCAGTTCTTTGATTCCCTCCGGCACTCCCTTCAAGCGCCCCAGCGGACAACTGAAGGCCGATGCCGATCCTGCTCCCATTTTTGCACCCACACGTCAGCTCGATTTCGAACTAGAGATGGCTTTTATTACTGGTCGCCAAACACAGCTGGGCGACACAATCCCAGTCCAGTCGACCGATGATTTTATTTTTGGATTAGCGCTTCTTAACGATTGGTCGGCCCGTGATATTCAGCGTTGGGAATATGTTCCACTGGGACCTTTTCTTGCCAAGACGTTTGCGACCAGCCTGTCACCTTGGGTGGTCACCCTTGATGCCCTGCAACCGTTTCGCGTGCATGGTCCGGAGCAAACCGTTCCTGTGTTACCTTATCTGCAGACCCACGGACCGCAAACTTACGATATTCATCTCGAGGTTCTGCTTAAGTCCGCACAGATGAACGTTCCCCTGACAATTTGCCGGACCAACTTCAAGCATATGTACTGGAGCATGGCTCAACAGCTCGCGCATATGACGTCGAACGGAACGAATATTGATCTTGGAGATGTCTATGGCTCGGGGACTATCAGCGGTCCATCGCCCGACAGTTACGGATCAATGCTTGAGCTCTGCTGGAAAGGCACACGCCCGCTCTCATTGCCTGACGGTTCCCAACGAACATTTATCCAAGATGGCGATACTGTGATTATGAGAGGCTGGTGTAAGAAGGATGGCGTTCGCGTTGGTTTTGGCGAAGTCAGGACCGAGGTTCTTCCAGCTGGTTTTTTGCCAGAGACCTGAAGGATGCTTGAGTCAACTTAGGCTCAGTAAAATTAAGCAGAGCCGCAGGTAAAAAACACACGGAAATCCTAATGCCCAGTGCACAAGACAGGTTTATTTACTTCCTCTTTTTCTTGAATCTGCGCCGAGGCATATCCGTTCCTGCCGGTGGATTTTCAAAACTTGAACTCTGCTTTTCGGGAGCTCCTAAAAGAACCTGATAGACAAGACTTACACGAGGCATCACCAGCCGGTCAGGCACTACATATTCCGACAATGCAAGATGGAGATTCTTGTTAAACGTCGCACCAATAGTCATTTGAAAAGCAACAGGCAAACGGGCATCGGCCATTGTATCAGTTCGCACAAATTCCGTCTGTTCTTCTTTGACTTTGAATTTCGACTTCACACGTCGCATGAGAATCATGCCATTGGCCCACAGCGGCATGGTTCGACTGCGAATACCCTGACTGACATGCACAAGCGTTGCGCTTGAGGTGAAACTATCTTCGGTATCTTCTGCGGTAATTGCGCCTGTGAGAGAGGCCCTGCTGTATTGTACTCCGGCGCTCGTCGTCAAAAATATTTTTGAAAGCCTGAAAACGTTTTCCATGCTTCCGCCAAACTGATACTGATTAAGAGCCGCGTTAACACCCATTGTTTTGGCAATTGATTGAGGGAGCGGCAGATATCCAGCCCAAGCTGTTGCAACCAGCGTGTAGCGACCGGAGGCAATCAAAGGACCGCCGGTGACCAAAGTTGGGACTGCATGCACAGGTGCGGCTGGGACTTTTTCTTCCTTATCACCCACCTTCGAGCTTGGTTTGGGAAGAAGGCTTGTTGCCAGCCGTCCAGCAATGAATCCTTTTGTTGGTACAGGTTCAGAAATGGGTGGACCGTCTAGAAGTGTGGCACTGACGTTTTGCAGCCGCTCCGCCTGTTCAAACCACCAAGCAGCGGCACTGGCACGACCAGTTATTCCAAATGAGCAGAAAAAAGCCGATAGATAAAAATATCTCAATGAATGGTCCAAATTTTTAGAGTACTTTGAACCTAATCGAACACTCAGTCGATTGATAAATGCTAGGCTCAATTTGGGCATGACTAACTCCTGCTAGACGGAACGCGGAGTTCTATCACAGAAGAGTGTTCAAATGAATCTGCCCTTTTTCTTTTTTATTTTTTCGCTCAATAATTATCGTTGATGCTGCTGAATCAAGACCTATTTGCAGTATCTCAGACTCGGGGAACAAGTTGAAAAGCAATCCCATTCCCAGCGGCTAATAACCGCGCAATCATTTTGCGCAACGCGACCTGACTGAGCCTACGTCGACCAAACTAGAAGCCCTACGATTTAGCTTGCGGCCGCACACTGATGTGCGCTTCAACAAGCTGCTTGTCCCTCACTTGTGACGGCGCATTCATAAGCAAGTCCTGACCTTTTTGATTGAGCGGAAATGCAATCACCTGCCGGATATTGGGCTCATCGAGCAGCAACATAATCATCCGGTCAACTCCCGGAGCAATTCCTCCATGTGGAGGCGGACCATAAGAAAAGGCATTCCACAACGCGGGGAAGCGACTTTGAATTTCGCTCTCATCATATCCGGCAATCTCAAAAGCACGCTTCATGATATCACGACGATGGTTGCGGATGGCACCGGACGACAATTCGACTCCATTGCAGACAATATCATATTGATAGGCGAGAATATCGAGAGGATCTTGTGTATTGAGAGCGTCCAATCCACCCTGCGGCATTGAAAAAGGGTTGTGACAGAAGTCAATCCGCTGTTCATCTTCGTTCCATTCATAAAACGGAAAGTCAACGATCCAGCAAAACGCCCATCCGTTTTCTTTTTCAACGTTAAGAGTTTCTGATAACCACGTGCGCATTTTTCCGCCCAGCGTCAGAACGCTGCGGGAGTCATCTCCGACAATAAAAACAACGGCATCACCATTACTGATGTTCAATTGCTGAACCAATGCAGAACGCTCAGCCTCGCTTGTGATTTTCAGCAAGCTGCCTTTCCATTCTCCATCTTTGAGGGACAAATAAGGCAGTCCGCCAAGCCCAATAGCGCGCGCCTGAGACTGCGCGTCGTCAAAAAATTTCCGACTTTGTGCAGCACCTTGCGGAATGCGAATGGCACGCAAAACCCCACGTGGCTTTAGGAGCGTCTTCTGAAAAACCTCAAATGTGGATTGCTGGAAGATCGAACGGACATCAATCATCTGCAGACCGTAACGCAAATCAGGCTTATCGGATCCATAAGTCTCAAGCGCCGTTTTATACGGAATACGCGGGAAAGGATGATTCAGAATCCGACGATCCGAAAAACGGGTAAACAAATCCACCATCAGTTTCTCGATGATGGAGAAAATTTCATCCTGAGTGGCAAATGCCATCTCAACATCGAGCTGATAAAATTCACCAGGGCTGCGATCAGCTCGGGCATCTTCATCCCTGAAGCAGGGAGCGATTTGAAAATAACGATCGAACCCGGAACACATCAACAATTGTTTAAACTGCTGCGGTGCTTGCGGAAGCGCATAGAAATGTCCGGGGTGAAGGCGGCTGGGAACCAAAAAGTCACGCGCACCTTCAGGTGAACTGCTTGTCAAAATGGGGGTTTGAAATTCAAGAAAACCAAGCTCGACCATCTTATTGCGCAGATAGTGAATAAACTGCGAACGAAAGATGATGTTGCGGTGCATTTTTTCTGTCCGCAAATCGAGAAATCTGTACTTTAGGCGCGTCTCTTCGCTTTCTTCCTTGGGATTGTGAGCCACGGGAAACGGCAAAATATCCGAGGTTGATTCGATATGAAAATCCGAACACATCACCTCAATCTCACCGGTAGGAATTTTATTATTGACAGCTTCGCGCTTGCGCACCGTACCAGAGACAGCAATGACAGACTCAGAACGCAAATCGCTGGCAGCCGCAAAAAATGGCTGATCCGGACGAATGACAACCTGTGTGAGACCATAATGATCGCGCAGGTCGATGAACAAAAGTCCGCCCAGATTTCGGACGGCGTGGGTGAAGCCAATCAGCCGGACATGCTGGCCAATGGCCGTTGCGTTCAGTTCACCGCAGGTGTGGCTGCGTAAAGATGTCATGTGTGAGTGTCCTTGTGTGTGGTCTACGTTTGCGGCATCCTTTTGATTTGGAATACGCGGAACAACAGCTTGTGTCTATCACAGCACTGCTATGACTCAAGCCGTTCAGATCGAGTATAATTGCGATTGGTCGAGGCCTGCCCGTCAAAGGGAACCCGATCGATGAGCATCCTTAAAACCCTTGAAACGTTTGGGACTGTTGAGTCCTCAGAGAGCAGCCCGTTATGAGACCATTACTGCATCAAGATTTTCAAGCCGCTTTTTCAAGCGTCAACGCCCCACAAGAGGCCCTCTTCGGAGAAGCGTGGCGCCCTCTGCTGTCGCTTCTTTTAGGTCACGCTCGCCGGTCAGGCGCGGACTTTGCGGAAATTTTTCTGGAACGCAGAAATACACTCAGCGTTGCTTCCGAAAACGGCAGTATTTCGACTGTTGCCCCTGCCCTCTCAATTGGTGCAGGCATCCGATGCTTCAAGGGCATGCATGATGTTTACGTCAGTACCAACGACATTTCGGCGGGCGGGCTGCGTTGGGCCATGGATCAGGCGCTCAACATGCTGAACCTCTCAAGCCGTGGCCTTAGTTCGATCGGGCGTGATGTTCGACTCGAGCCCCTGCGCGATTTTACGCAGCTGAAAAAGAAGGACCGATGGCTGGCCGAATGTGTGGGAATTTCGAATATCTCCGAACGGCTTCTTGGTATTTCAAGTTTTTTGCAGAAAAAAGTCAGACATTTACAAAACGATCGTGTCGCTGCGGCCCGTGACTGGCAGGAAGTTCTTGTAGCCGCCTCCGACGGTGTTTTTGCCCGAGATATTCGTCTGCACCAAAGACTGAGTGCATATGTTGATTGCGTTGATGGTGTGCACCGTTCATCATCCGGAGAAAATTGGTCATCAACGGAACGCCCGCGCTTTTTTGAATCGATCTCGACCGATTCCCTTCTTGACGACATTTGCGAATCAGCCTCTGTCATGTTGCGTGCCGATTATGTCAGCGCGGGTCAATACCCGTTGGTCATGGCCAATCGCTTTGGCGGCGTGATTTTCCATGAAGCCTGCGGACATCTTCTTGAAACCACGCAAATCGAAAGAAAGACAACACCCTTTGCAGATGCTCTTGGGCAACCGATCGCGCATGAAAGTCTGTCCGCATGGGATGAGGGACTCACGGACGGTGCGTTTGGTTCCATCGATATGGATGATGAAGGAATGCCAGCACAATCCACGCTTCTTATAGAAAAGGGAATTTTGAGAAATTTTATCGCCGATCGAGCCGGCGCCATGCGTTTTGGTCATCCGCGGACGGGCAGCGGACGGCGACAAAACTTTTCTTTTGCGGCTGCCAGCCGCATGCGCAACACCTTTATTGCACCCGGACCTCACACACCGGAAGAGCTCATTGCAGGCTGCGACCACGGCCTTTATTGCAAGAAGATGGGCGGAGGCAGCGTCGGACCCACAGGCGAGTTTAATTTTTCGGTGGAGGAGGCCTACCTCATCGAGCGCGGGAAGCTCACAAAGCCCGTCAAGGGAGCAACGCTCATTGGCAGAGCTGAAGACATTATGAAAAGGATTTCGGCCTGCGCCAACGACGTGGAGTTGGCAGGGGGATTTTGTGGGTCCGTGAGCGGCACAGTCTACACAACCGTTGGACAGCCACATATCAAGGTGGACAGCATCACCGTGGGAGGTCGCGCATAATGACACTGACACACAGCGAATTTGATGCAGAACTCTCATTGTTAATCAAGCAACTGCAGACCTGCAGGCCGGAGCTCAAATATGATGTCTCCGGACACAGCAGCTCCAGTCGTCTCGTCAAGCAGAAGGATTCAGGCGCTTTTGAGCAATCCGCCTCACAACGCACGGCTGTCACATTGCGCGTTTGGGATTCTCAGGGACGTGTGGGCGTTGTTCAGCTTTCCTCACTTCATCCCGAGGTCGTTTTGTCGGCAGTGGACATGGCCTTAGAGACAGCTGCTTATGGACCGACAGAGAATCTCCCTGTTCTTCCGAACTCCGATTCAATTGTGTCTGCAAGACCGACTGATGCATCTGCACCAAGAACTGATGAGCCCGATCTTGATTTTGAAGTACTCTGTGAAGCGTTGGACAAAAGTATTCAACAGGTGAAATCAGCACATCCCGATATCCAATTGGTTCCCTACAATTCGCTCAAACAGATGCACGTCAGAAGGTTCTACGGAAACTCTGCAGGCCTATTGAAAATTCAAAAAAATTCAAACCTGTCTGCGGTGTTGTATGCGCGCGGACAATCAGAAGGGTACAGACCCCGTGCCACGGGGCATTGGGGTGAGGGAGTGTCGTTGCGGGATGTCAATCTTCCTAACGTTGCCCGCGTCACTAGCGAACGACTGATTGCGCATTTAAAGCCTGTGAAAATTTCCTCAGGGCGTTATCCTGTCGTCCTTGCGGGCCCGGCGTTCCTCGATTTGCTCGATGCTTTCGGCAACTTTTTTAACGCACAAAATATTCTCGATAAGCAGTCGCTTTCGACAAAGGATTCATTGGGTCAAATGATCGCCAGTCCTTTGCTGACGGTTGCAGATGAGCCTATGCATGAGTGGCATGTCGCTCCACCCCTTTTCGATGGCGAGGGAACCGCCGTTAGATCCGTTCCTTTAATTGATAAGGGTGTTCTCTGCGGTTTGTGGCATCACTCGGTGAGCGCGCGCGCATTTTCAACTCAGAGCACAGGCCATGCAAGGGTGGGTGCCAAAATGACTGTTGCGCCTTGGTTTTGGAGTGTTGCTGCGGGCACTGGGCTGGGTAATTTTGTATCGGACTGCATCTGGATTGAAGAGCTTTCCGCCCTTCACGCGGGGGTTGATAAAATGCAAGGTTCATTCTCATTGCCGTTTCTCGGATTTCGAATTCAAAATGGCCAGCGTCAAAGCCTCGAAGGAGTCACAGTGGCCGGCGACATTTTTGAAGTTTTGAAAACCATTTGCGCAATTGATGACAAGCTTGAGCGCGCTGAACAGGGTGCAAGTCCTGCCATTGCAGTTCCCTCACTGTCGATCACCTGCGAAGAGTAGCCAAGCATGCGGATCCTGATAAGACCTTTGCGAGATGCTAGCCGTGATTGATGACGCTGGTTTGTTATCAGAATCGTTTTTTCAATCATCCGGACTGGCGAGCGATTTTGCTGCCGATGCACGACTTGGGATCTACGTGCACGTTCCCTTTTGTCCTCACATTTGTCCCTATTGTGATTTCGTAAAGACAGCCCGATTTTCTCGCGCAGACGTAACTGCTTACTTTGCTGCCCTTGAATCACAATGGCAGCACTTGCGCAGTTGTATTCCACCTTCCATTCAAACGGTGACTCTCTATTTGGGCGGCGGCACACCGAGTCTATTTTCACCTGAATTTTATCGGCCGCTCGTCGAAAATATCCGCAAGTCCTTTCGAATTGAAGAGTTCACTCTAGAGACGAACCCGTTCACTAACAAAAGGACACAGTCATTTTTTTCTGACTGGAAATCACTCGGCCTCGACCGCATCACTTTAGGTGCACAATCACTTAATAATTCAATTCTTAATTATCTCGGCCGCAAGCATTCGGGCACCGACGTGTTAGCCAATATTGAATCAGCGAATGCTGCCGGTATAAACAATATTCAAGTTGATTTAATCTTTGGAATAAATGCGAGCCGGATTAATTCCGCGACCTCTTTTAACAGAAGAATAGAGGAAGAAGTTGAGCAAATTTCAAATGCAGGCGCTACAGGCGTCTCGTGTTACCTTTTGACGATTGAGGAATCAACAGCATTTGCTGGTGAGTGCACAGCTGACGATGAAGAGACTGTGCAGGAATATGACCGTTTGCGAACAGCATGCACTGCTGTGGGATATATCCAGCATGAAACAAGTAATTTTTCAAAATCACCCGCCATTCACAATCGCCTGTACTGGTATGGTCTTCCCTACATCGGATTGGGAACAGGAGCTCACGGACTCTTGCCGTCATCAACGGAAAGTGTCTTTGGGCGCCGATACCGTGTCGGTCAACCAACGCTGCGCGATGTCACGGGTGACGATCGATTGAATTTCCACTCAGAGGGTCCGTCACTTTTCGAGATCGTCTGGGAGAGTGCATCAAGGTCGCGTTCGGATGTTATTCAAGAGCTCATTATGACTCTTTTGCGAACCCGAGACGGTTTGCCGCTCCAATGGCTTCAATCCGTCTTTAAACCAGATGTTCTTCGAAGATTTTGGCAAGACACACGCATTCAAAGAGCAATTGCTGAAGGATCATTTATGCTATCCTCAACACATTTATTGCTAAAACCATCAGAAAAAATTCGTGGCGATGCTTGGGCACTCCTTATAATCTCACTCCTCTGCAGCGAGACTGATTCGCAAGCCTGATTTTTTTATTCAGTAACTTTTAAGTTATCTTGACTCAATGTTCGCTGACCGGAGGGGGAACTTCCATCTGATTAAGAATCATGTCCGTCAAGCTATCGAGGCACTCGACAGTGCCGATATCCTGAACCGCCACAGCTTCAAAACTGGGAGAATTCTCAATTTGAAAAGCAATACGCAGGGCATTTACAGGAATAGCATTCGGATCATCGCGATGATTAAACTGAACGACAATTGAAAAATCATTAAATGATTTATGCGCGAGGCGAACAGAATCCTTGAGTCTTCTGTATTGATCCTCATTAGCAGAAAGTCGTGAGATACGACTGTCAACCACAAAGACGGCACCATCAGCTCCCGCCAGAAGACTCTGGTTCATCGTGGGCAAAAGATCATGATGGGGCAGTGTGTAAAGATGAGCGCGCACATCGTAATTTTGATGCTTACCCAATGAAAGTGGGAGAAAATCAAAAAACGGATTGTGGTTTGCTAAGCCATGCAGATCAAACAAACGCGTGGCCAGATCGCCGGCTGTTTGCTTATAAAGGCTTTGCAGGTTTGTTGTCTTTCCGCAGCCCTGAGCACCGACGAGCAGAATCTTTAGATGAATTTCGTTGGTTTCTTCATTGATAATCGCCACGAATCTCAACTCCAATCACGAAAATAATCATCACATTTTGAAAGCAAAAAACGCACACGCCGGAGCAAACTGCGCGTCTACAGCCGAGAGCTCAATCCTAATGATTCCAGCACCTGCCGAAATAAAACCGCTCTCTCCTGCGACCAAACTCAGCGTCTCTCCAGAGTCATGCATCAGCCGCAGCTGTCCTTCCCAACAGGTCACGAGCGAAAATTGCTCCTCGACAAGCGGACTATACACATACATCCCAGCCGTTAAAAAAGACTGAACTGGGAAAGGATTATATCGATTTGCCTGAAAAACTTCACGGTGAGCTGCATTGTGAATCAGGAGCCTTTCCAATTCTTTTCCACGTGGCAAATCCCAGTCGATTGCACTGATGGCTTCATCGATATGCAGCTCGCGCGGCTTGCCTAGCGGATCTTGCTCACCCGCCTGATTATAGAACCGTCTCCAGTCAGATAACCTCCAGGTTTTTCCTGATTTAGCAGGAAGAACGTATTGAGGCTCAGCAATCAAGACACCTGGTCCGGTCGCATGAACACAGCCCGGAGGAATGGCAATAACATCACCAACCTTCGGATACACCACATGCAACACATCCCGTGGACGATCCTGACGCAGACCAGCGAGAATTTGATCTTTACTGAGCCCGTCTTTGAATCCCAAAAAAACGAAGCCTGCCTGATGAGGGTTGTCGAGGATCAACCAACTCTCCGGCTTTCCGCATTCATTCGGTTTCAGCAAAGGATGATCATGCTGAGGATGCACTTGCACCGACAATGGCTCTTGGGCATTAAGCCACTTGAGCAGCAACGGGCAATGACTGCCAAATATTGCCGAGAGTCCTGGACCCAAATAAAACGCTGGATTGCGTTCAATCAGTTGATTCAAAAAAACATCATCACCAACGACTTTGGAAGGAAAATGCGCATCTGTCGAAACTTCCCAGCTTTCTCCAATACGCGCAGGCCAGCCATGCTCCGGCTTGGGTAAAGCTCTCTTTTTGCAAGCACCGATCAGTGCCCCCGCCCATGGTGTGCGAGTGACAGGAACAAAATTATAAGGGTCAAACTTCACAAATGGCGAAAGGCGAACAGCAGACTCCATAAATCATCGGCTCCGTTTCATCGACTGAATCTGTATGAGTTCAACCAGAGCGCGGGCAGCTGCAGTGTATCCAGCCGCACCCAAGCCAACCACACCGCCAGTCACAACAGGTGCGACCATCGATGAATGCCTAAATTCCTCTCGCGCGGCGGTGTTGCTGAGGTGAATTTCGATGACGGGCAATCCTGTATCACGCACCATGGACAGTGCATCACGCAATGCGATGCTCGAATGCGTCCATGCCCCGGGATTAATAAGAATTCCACCGACCGGCGAATTTCCTGCATAATGATCGCGAACAATTTGATTCAGGACATCCAACACAACGCCTTCATGGTTGGACTGCACCAATTCAACTTCATACAACGAAGAACTGCACTCTCGCCGTACACGCTCAAGAAGGTCATCCTGTGTTTCGTGACCATAGACGTGCGGCTCGCGACGACCCAAAAGTCCCAAATTAGGCCCGTGAATCAGTAGAATTTTGATCATGTTTGTCGTCCATTTTTTTCAAGAGGGATTCAAGAAATTTTAGTTTACGCTCTCGCTCCATTTGCGCTGCCGAGGGTGCTGACTGAGTCCCCTTCGAGGGCGTAGCTGTCGTCGCTCCATATCGCTCCGAGGCAGACTTGCGAGCTTCCTCCTGCAAATGCATCAGCTTCTGCTTCAGTGCAAGCTGAGTCGGATCGTCTTTCAAAAGACGCTCATAAATTGCAATAGCACGCTCAAAATATCCCTGACTTGCATAGATATCTGCAAGAGTTGTGCTTTCAAGACTATAGGCTTGTTGCAACGCTCGCTTTCTTGAAAAGGCAACAGGAGAGCTGATGAGACGATAGGCTCTGAGCTCAAGATAGCGATCCAGATCGCCACGCACACTGGCAAGACTCGCACTTGGAGTAAACGCGGAAGGTAAGAGCTGTTCGTTAATCCACGATGGCAAATCGGTCAGCAGGCCCGAGTTATCCAACAGAGCCGGTGGAACGCTGACACCCACGGGGTTATTCATCAAATGTGACACATTGCTATTTTGCCCTGCGGCCGCCAATGAATCGCCTCGACTCTGCGATGAGCGCGGCAGCTTCCAATCCTGATCGCTTGCAGTCATCTTCGTCAAAGACGTCTCACGATTTGAGAGTGACATTTGATTGGTCTCAAACAAATGATCATTGGCAAACGGAAGCGAAGTGCTTGGAGCCAAGACTTCACCCGACGTGGCCATTGCCTCTTGCATCTGGTGAGACATAAAGCCCGATGGAGATGCAGATTGTTCCGAAATCCCCGTCTTTTCTTTTGCGGGAGTGATTCCATAGCGTCGCAAATCAGCCACCACAACATTTCGAGCCGATGCATAATCAGCCAAATCAATGTACTCTTTTGCGCAGCGGGTGAATTCATCCATTGGCGTTAATCTTCTCAAAACGTCAATCGCTGCATGTGTTTTTTTGATGTCATTATCAATTAATGCCAGCTTCAGCTGCAGACGTTGCGCCATCAGATTCTCTGGCGCGTGGGTCAATGCCACTTCAATTTCGCGCTGTGCCTCCCCGAACAAGCCACGTGTGTAATAATCCCTTCCAAGAGACACACGAGCCGCCATGTAATTTGGAAACTGACGGACTGCCTCCTCCAACAAGATGATCGCTTCATCTATAAATCCGCGTTTACGTAAAATATCTGATGACGACACAAAGGTGATTGCTTTGGGATCACGTTCCAGCTGTTCAATCAGTTCTTTTTCAAGAGCGGTGAGACCACCGAGCTGAGACCAGAGCGATTTCAGATTCAAAGTCATGCGATTGTGTCCTCAGACGCACAGAACGTGAAGGCCTTGTTCTTGGCAAGGAGACGTCCGGCCCTTCGCTCCAGATTAGCAAAGAATTGCTGAGAAGCGAAAAATGCTACTTTGTAGGTGAGACAATGACTTGGTCCTGTTGAACCGGATGTTCGATGGTGAGTTTGACTTCCTTGCTGCTCAGAGGACCACTCGAGACATAAAAGTAACCACCTGCCGACTTCTTGGCTTCCGGGCATGTCCAATTAACAGTAAATATGGCGACCCCGCATGAATCGGTCGCTTGATCACTTTTTTCCTGGTCAAAATAGAATCCGGGGACCTGAGGGACATCCGTCCCACCGAAGACAGAGCCGCTCACTGCCAAGCCCGCCTTCGGAAAACCCTGACCATCAATGATGGTCGCAGTGAATTGCAGTGGACCACTGGTCGCTGTCCCGCCTGCTTTGTAGTCGCATTTCAAATCAGCCACAGCAGGGCGGACCTGAATCTCCCACTTCTTGCCATCTGTATCCATGCTTGAAGCGACGTACTTTGGATCTTTAAAAGACTTGCAGCGACCGTTCTCTGCGGTTGAGCAATTCTGAGCAACCAGCAGAATAACTGACAAGCCAAGGACATGACGTGCTCCCCTGCTGAGGGCTCTTAGACGACTCTTTGAGCATTTTTTCTTCAAAACTCACCTCCACCTTGACTGTTGAGGTTGTTCAGATTGTTACCCGATTGGGATTGGCTGTTTGAGGAATCTTGTGAGGCTTCATTGAACTGTGGCTCAGAATTTTGCGTCGACTGATTTTCGGCTCCAGTCGACTCCCCACCCAAATTGTTTTCTGCATTTAGACCGTTCACGGAAGCATTGTCCTGCGTCTGACCATTCTCAGAATTTGCCTTGACATTGGCGTTTGAAAAATTACTTCCAAAGTCATTGGGGTTGCCCAACTGATTGTCGGTTGCCCCATTCACGGCATTCACTTTTGCCCCAGAGTTTAATGCATTCGCGGCTGCGGGCGTTTTTACGTTGATGCTTGAGGAGTTCATGCTGTTGTTCGCTCGCGCTGCCTTATTGCCAGTGTTCTCAACTCGCCCTGAACGATTAGAAAAGTTGTTCGAAGGGGCGGAACCATTGAGCACGGGCAAATTTGCTCGTGAGGATGAATACGACTGACCGCCCGGCATGATCCTCGGGGTGATCAGCACCATCAATTCTGAACGGAAGCTTTGTTCTTCATTGGTGCGAAACAATGCGCCAATCAAAGGCAATCGCCCCAAAAATGGAACTCTCGCCTGACCTTTGAATTTTTGGGTTTGATACAATCCACCTATGACCGCAGTTTCGCCGTTACCAACAACCAATTTGGTATTTGCTTGCCTCTTGATGGTGCCTTGAACAGGATCCGTCGGAGCATTTGTCGGAGTTTGTCGTTGCACCTGAATATCCAATTCAATCGTATTATCCGAAGTGATTTGGGGCGTCACATTCAGCTCGATTGCTGCCACGGTGTTTCGTCCCTCTGGTTTTCCATCGGGCCCCAGCACCGGCCGCGAGAGCGTGACATCCTCTTTGATTAACGCTTTTTCTTGATCCTGAACAACGACTCTGGGCTGAGAAATAACATTGGCGAGTGATTCAGTTTCATAGGCTCGCAGAATCGCATCAATGTTAATGAGATTGTTAATAGAGCCCGTACTGAATTGCAGCGTGCCTAATTGTGTCGGTGACGTGGCAAGTCCAGGTCCCGGTGCACTGCCACCCAGCGCGCCAGCACCACCCATGCTGCCTCCGAAGGAATTAGGAAAAAGGAGGCCGTTGGCAAGTCCGCGCGACCCATCAAACCCAAAGCGCGTTCCCCAAGTCACACTCAATGTCTTTGAAAGCTCATTGCTTGCCTCAACGATTCTTGCCTCAATCAAAACGTCCTGTTTTCGTCTGTCGAGATTTTCAAGAATGGCTTTGGCCTCAATCAAAGCATCGTTGATTCCTTCGATAATTAGCTTGTTTGTTCGCTTATCTGGAACAATCGAAAAGCGTGGATCGATTTTGTAACTCTTCAAAGACGAATCCAGTATCGTCTGCAACTCCGTTGCTTTGGCATGATTGACTTGCCAGACGAGTCTCTTAGTAGGCTGGAGTTTCCAAGCTGATTCCTTTTCTTTGAGTTTTTCTTCACGAAGAGCGTTGAGGTTCGCGAGCGTGTCAATCTTTAGAATCCCGTTGTCCAGCACGGAGCCAAATTTATAGGTATCCAGGATGGCCTTGAGGGCTTGCTCGTACGTGACCTTATTCAAACGAATCGTCACCGGACTGCTTTTTTCGACTTCAGCGGTAAACGTGATGCTGATGTTTGCACCTTCGGCCAACGACCGAATGACTTCGACCAACGGTGCATTGCGGTATTCGAGTGACACAAGGTTCGACTCTGCGAGAGCTGCTGAGCCGCCATCCGCTGACACTCCCGCGTTCAAGGGCCCAACACTTCCTGCAGCATTGCCTTGCACATTTCCCTGACTCGAGGAACTCACATCAAAACCATTGCCGGTCGGTGTATTGATCGTAGGCCGAGGAACATTGCCCCCCTGTCCCTGCGCTCGGGTCATCACACACAGCAACGGCAACAATGTGATTGCCGCTGTCATTGCCTTATTGCCCATCAGCAGATTCGATTTCATTTCTTTTGCTCCTTGGCAGCATCAACAGCCTTGACCCTGATGAGTGGAATTGAAATATCGGTAAACTGCGTGAACTGACCGGGAATCGAATTCGCCGAGGGCTCACGAGTAAGCACGCGATCCCGGCTAATGGAAACAATCCGTCCACCGTGCCGACCAATACGATCTCCAACGCGAACCAAGATTCCTTCCTTAGGGTCGGGCGTCATCAGCAAGGCCGTCGGCTCTTTTCCAACGAGAGTGCCCACCAATTCAAAGTCTGAAATTTCGTGCTGCTGAAGTCTTGTTGTTCCTGTTAAAGTTGGTCTAATTAAAGATAACGGGGCAAACGGATCCAATTTACCCTCAGGGCGATATGTGTAACCTACGAGCAAATGGCTGCTGACCATCAAACTCAGAGTCGTCTCGCGCCATCTGTGATTTCGTGAATTCATTGTTCACCTCTTTCCAGAGGCTTGGCCGTATAGGATTGATCAATCATTTTGTTTAAATCCACTGCTGGCTTTTCAACTTTATTTGAAGGCGATTTTGCGTTTGCTACAGGTGCCCCTTTTGCACCATTCAAATCCTCCAAGACTCCACGCTTTTGGAAGTAGGCATAAAAAAGTCCATTAAATGTTAATTTGGGCTTTTGCGTTAATTTCAGATCTTTTTCGACATTGACGATCTCAAAGTCCTGAATCCGAACAATACGTGGCAAAGACATCGCCATATCGAGAAATGAGACAACCGAGCTAAATGTTCCAAACATCTTGAGCTGAAGTCCGACAGCATTTGTATCATCAAATTCAACAACTGCTTTGTTCTGTGCCATATTCGGATTGGCCGTATTGTTTTGGGGTAATGGTTGGCCAGGAGTTCCCAGCCCACTTTGCGCAGAAGGACTTCCTTGCAGCATCGGTGCAATCGCAACTAGATCAGCGCTCGGTGTGAATTCTCTGATTTCTGTGCCGGTAATTCTTGATAAGCTTGCAAATTCATTCAACACACGCTCTACAGCAGGCTCTTGCGGAAGTGCTTCCATTAGTTTTCTGAATTCTCGATTCGCATTTGCTAGTTCTTCTTCAATTGTAGACGCCTTTACTGAATCCCTATTCAATAGATCAATTTCACTTTGAATACTGGACAGTTCAGCTTCTTTTTCTTTGATTAAATTCATCTTTGGCACTATAAATTCATCATATGCAAAATAGCCAACGCAACCAACGATCAACAAGGCAAACAGGACCTTAATTGCCGTCGACGCTTGTTCATATTTTTGCATCAGTTCATTCATTCTATAATTATCCGCTCTTGATTTTGATATTTATTTCAAATTTTTGCAGAGTCACTCCCTGAAACTCCTCACTGCTAATCAGCTGTTTGAGTGATATCTGTTCCAACGACTGAGGTTCCGACTTAATCTGCCTCGTTGTTGAGAGCATTTTTGGTTCTGATGCCAGCAATTGCTGAGGTACAAATTCTCTCAGCTCTTGGGAATCACTCGAATCAATTTTACCAATCTCTTTGAGGCGCTTTATGTAGTCTGCAATCACTGTATGATCGAGCGCATAGCCATGGAGTTGTACAGACTGGGTTTTTGAAGAATAAGAAAGTTTGGTAAACCACATTCTTTCGGGATGTCTGATCTGAAGATGATCCAAAAGCATGACCGCAGATTTTCTCTCTTCGCCCAATTGTTTTATGCGCTCTGAGCGATTCTTTGCAGTCTCATATTTCTTTTGTAGTTCTTTCGCTCTTTCGATTTCTTTTTTAACACTTTCTTTTTCATTCTTGAGTTCAGTTATTTTTGACTCAAGTCCTGCTTGCTCTGGTTCATAATTTGTTTGTGCGAAGTAATCTGTTCCGTAATGAACAAAGACACAAAGACTTAGAAGAATAAGTACGTCCCGGTAAAATGTTGATCGCGAGGATTGATTATCAATCTGTGGAGCAAGATTTATTCGAATCATTGTCTATCCCCTTCTTTGCGAAGGGCAAGGCCGGCAGCCACCGCGAACTGGTGGGAAAATCGCGAGGTGACAGCTTCTTGTTCCCGAGAGGTGAGCTGCATTGATCGAAAGGGTGTCGCGTAGACTGTATCGGCATTGAACATTTGACTCATGGCCTCGCTCAATCCAGGTACAGCAGATCCACCTCCCGACAAAACAATTGCATCTATTTCTTTTATTGTCGCATTTGTTTCTAAACCTGAATAGAACTCCATGGTTTTTTTAATCTCTTCACAGAGTTCAATGGTGTGCTGTTTGCAGATTTCGCTGATCTGTGCCTGACTATTAAAAAACTCCGGATTCCCCAAGCTCCATTTGAGCGACTCTGCTTCTACGTATGTCACGTTCAGGCTTCTGGAAATAAGCTCTGTTAAATGTGTCCCACCCAAAGGCACGCTTCGAATAATGCTTGTTTGCCCCAGTACGGTCAGGTGAATCTTAGTACTATCCCGACCAACATCCACGCAAAGAAATGTTTTTGATTCGTCCTGCACAGAATGATGAAGTGAGTTAGAAATCGCGATAGCATCGCAGTCCATCACCGCAGGGCGAACGCCCACTTCCCTGAGCATTTCTAAATATTGCTCGACGATGCTTTTTCTGGCAGCGACCAAAAGAATCGCGATCTGACCGTCTGTTGTTGGCTCACCAATCGCTGCGTAATCGATCTCCCATTGCGTGAGATCTGAATCAACATGCTGCTGAGCTTCCAAAATGACCTGTTTGCCAAGTTCCGCCAAACCTTGGAACGGGACTGATATTTTCTTAAAGACAACGTTAAGCCCGCGAAGACCGATAACTGCAGAAGCTGACTTATAATTCACGCGTGTCTGCTTTAACGCGGACGTGACGACTTGTGCGATAGTTTTTGTGTCGCTAAGACCACCGTCCACCACACACCCGGGAGGAGTTTCTTCCCATCCAAGGCCCAACAGACGATGGCTATTTTTAGACTTTTCCAAAGCAACAACTTTGACCGCTGACGCACCAACGTCGATGCCCAGTTGTAATCCTGTGTTACTCTTGAATAGTCCAAGCAGCGAAGAAGCCATTCCAGCCAAATCCTTCCATTAGGAGCATGCTCTGAAAGGATTGTGAGAGAAGAACTCCAAGAACTTGATGAAAAGATTTCAGCGTGGTCATTGGGCTGACGTGGGCAGATAAGAGCTCATCAGTTTGCAATTTGCGTGGCAATCACCTGCGAACTGACATTCGGCCTAAAAATACGGGCCCACCCTGAAATATATCCTCTTTCCTGCGCAGACACAGTCTCGTCAAACCAGAGTGAATCAACAAGATCACTTTCCAGATAGGAAAGAAGTTCCTCGAGCGAACGACACACAACGCGACCCCCTGGTGCAAGCGTCGACGATGAGGGACCCTCTGAGTGGGTATAAAACACAGAAATGTATTCTGAAGGGGGATTTTGAGACTCAGGCCGGATTTGAGACTGGCCTTCAACGAAAAACTGGGACTTGAAACGGGACTTTTTTGCATTTCCAGTCTGACTGGCATCGCCCATGGGGGCACTCCTCTGTAGGCACCATGTCTGAGGCAGTTAAAAGCACAACCTGCCTCAGTGTGTGGCGCTCATGGAGCAGTCTGCCTAAAACTGGCCGAGCCGTCAAATTCTGACGACTGAAAAAACCGCATAAATCGCTAATATCTTACCATTCCGGCATATTATCTTCCCGTTGAACCAAATCCACCTTCCCCGCGCGTTCGGTCCGTGACAGCAATTGCGAGAGGACGAATAGCCCAAGCAAAGACCCCTTGAGAGATCTTATCGCCCTTTTTTATAACAAAAGGCTCGCTGCCATGATTAATCAGGCAAGTCATTATTTTTCCTTGATAGTCGGCATCAACCGTTCCCGGCGCATTAAGGACCGTGACTCCGCGCTTGACAGCCAACCCGCTACGCGGACGCACCTGCAACTCAGCCACAATATCAAAACCAACACGACCGACACGTAAACGAACTGAAGGTCGAAGAGACTGCTGAGACAAGCGCAGGCCTGTATCGACGAGGCGCCATTCTTTTGGTGGAATGACAAGATCATCTGCGGCCTTCAGATCAAACCCAGCGGACAAGGACGTGGCATAACTGACCTCGGTAACGGCATCATAATCTGTCCGAGAATTTTCTAACGACAAAAGAGGCAGACTGCCCCTGATCTCAAAAGGCAGACGCTTAATAGCACGCCCAAGTTTTTCACCTGCCTTTGGAAGTATTTTTGAGCGGAGATTTTCTAACTTTAAGTTCATGAATGAATCCTTTTATCATGGGGCCGCTCTGTTGGGTTTCAGAGGGCACGTGCACGCCCAGGAGTCTCGTGTTCAACACTTGACCTCGGGACTCGTTCCGGCATACACCAAAGTGCGCAAAAGGTCAGTAGCTCCAACGGTAGAGCAGTTGATTCCAAATCAACGGGTTGTGGGTTCGAATCCCTCCTGGCCTGCCACATCTTAAATTTTTACTACTATTTCGCGCGCTCACTATCATCTTTCGAGATCATTTTTATCGCTTCTGAGACACCGAGCGGCTTTCGACTGTTCCAAAAAAGATGTCGTAGACTCTGCAGCCCGCCGCTGGACACCCTGCTGCAAAAAATGTGGCTCGTGTTCTCACATCATTGGGCACAAGGCTGTCGCGATGCTGAAGAGCTAGATTCCGAGGAATCTCGGCTGGGCGAACTGAGATCGATTGCACCTTTCTTTGAGACAAAGAGACGAGCTCACCTCTATCCGTATGACCATTTCTATTGAGATCAAACCAAAGACTCAGTTTATTAAAGACGGGATCCTTTGAATCAATTTTTCCGTCGTGATTAACATCATAAGCTGCAAGCGCAGCAAATCCATCGTTTGCTTTTTTCCGCTGACCCACAATGACAGTTGCATCACCAAAAAGCTCCGAGCCATTGTCAATATGACCGTTTCTGTTCAGATCCAGGGCCAAAAAAGCAGAGCTTTTGCCCTTCACCCATCCCGTCTGCTCAGCACGACCATCGGCATTCAAATCAAAGTTTATATTGCTTTCGGATGCAGCCACAGTTTCGATAAAACTTTGACCCGAAAAATCGAACACCAGGGGACTCATTAATTGAAGTTTGACAACGCATTTTGATTCACCTTCCTCACCGGAAGAAGTTTGTGGTTTCACAAAAATCTCAATGGAAGCCCCCCTCCATTTGTTTGGCTTTTCGACAAACTTTTTGAATGGTATCAGATATGCACCATTGAGTTTTGATAACTCTCTCGATTTAAAAACCTTACTGTCCATTTCGTTTTTATTATCTTTATTTCTTGCCCTCACTTGCCATTGATCCGCTTTTCCCTCAACGGTAATAAAAAATTTGTCGCCACCTTTTCGCCAAAGTTCACCCGGCATACCAGCGAACATCGACATCGAAATTCCAAATTTTGACGTGTTCCATGCTTTATCAAAGTCCTCTGATGAACTTCCGTATTTAGCCTTTTCACATTTCAAATCACTCACATGCATAGTCTCGGCCTTTGCGCTCGCGCTCATAGACGAATCACTGGAGGAGGGAGCCTCGACTTTCAGTTCAGGTTGTTCGACCGCGAGGGGTGGCAGCGACACCAATTCGAGGTCGGATTTGGAAACATAACCTTCAACAAATTCTGCTTCGCCAGAATTTTCGCAGGGCTTTGTCAAGGCCGTCTTCTGTGCGTGGATCAGAAATGTTGAGTCAGCATCCGCAATCGCTTTGACAACCTCGTTGCCTTTTAATTCACAAACCATATTGTCGCCTGAACGAAGCAAAGTTTTCGTTTTAACTCTATATTCCGGTGTAGCTCCACCCAATTGAACAAGAGAAACGACATCCGCATCCCGTTGTCCGGGGACTGTGGGAATTTGACCGAGTGTTTCCTTGGAATAATGACCTTTTGCTGGCACGCGAGGCGTAGGAGCCGAATCGCATCCAACCACCACCATGACCAGTGCTACCGCTTGAATCAGCTTTTTCGAAGAATTAATGTCTCTCATATAAAACCTCAAATACAAAAAATTCAGTGACGTAATCTTTACTTTAAGAGTTCTGTCAGCTTTGACGACAGCTCACTTGCTGAATCCACTTGAATCAATTTGCCAAGGTCAGAACCAACCAAAATTTCCATGCATTCTTTTGCAGAGAGTTTGCTCCCCCCCGCACGACGAAGGATGCATTCATTTTGTCGTTGTGCATCAAGAATCTTTGCGTTTCCAAGAATAAGTCCCCAAACGCGACGCGGAAAACTCTTATTAAGATCATCAATTAACTTCCGCAGTTCGCCTTCTTCGCCATAATTCGCAGCGCCGTCAGAAAAAAATAGCACAGACTCAACATCCATTTTCTTTGATAGAACAAGAGAATTTTTCTTTTGCAGAGCTAACGAAATGGCTCTGTTATAATTGGTCACTGGAGCCGGACTTCTGTCGCCATCAAAACAAAGTGGGCCTCTCAACTTTTCACTGAGTTGATCGCGAGTCTTTTCCAAAACGCTTTCATCGAAGTAAACATCGTCTGCCTGAGTCGCAAAACGGACAACACTCAAACGCACTGCTTTACCAGCCGTCTGCTTCTTCCTCATCTCATCAATCAAATCCATGAGAGCATCAAAACGTTTGCACGAAGGATCAGTCCCAGCCTGGCCACTGGTCGGAATGCTGAAAAGCGATGTCGAATTATCCATAACAACGTAAAGATCGAGAGATTTTCCGGTCGGTAAAAATTTCTCACTGGCGTCAAACTCACCCGGTTTTTCTGATGCCTTTGGACCATCCTGAGCCGACTGGTCTCCCTCGAACTTCTTGTCTCCGGCAACCGATCTGTCGTTCGGAGCGCCTTTGGACGTAAACTGGATGTCACTGCAACTCGAAAGATGAGAGCACAGGCCTGCGGACAACACGACAAGACAAAGTTGACGAATGAATGTCACGTTTCAGCCCCCTTTACTCTACTCCATCAATTCTTAGGGCTTTTCGGACATTCAACAGAATTTCTTTAGCGAAAAAACTTTTGTTCAGAGATTCAATCTAGAGTCTAGGATGCCATAATCCTTCAAACTAATCTCATCCTTGATCTTTAATCATCGATCGCTGCACGAACCACATTTTTTGAAATAAGCGAAATCACATCAGTGTTTTTCATGCTCGGATCTCGTTGCCGGAAAAGAGCCAGTAGACCTGCAATCTGGGGTGCAGCCATCGATGTTCCTGACATATTGACGAACCCCTGCTCGTCCAGAGCTGCCGAAGACACAGACCTACCATGAGACACAACCTGCTTCATTTCCGGATTGCTGCCTCCATAATTCGAGAAAACAGCCAAACTCCCGTATTTATCTGTCGCACCGACCGAAAATCCCAAGCCTGCAATATTTCCGGCATAAACGGCCGGAATTAAGGGCTCAAAACCACGCTCATTACCAGATGCCATCGCAAACAACACACCTTTGCTTACGCCATACTCAAAAACTTTTTTGAAGCCTGACGGAGCATTGGGGCCACCGAGACTTAAGTTAACGACATTTGCACCGTTATCAATTGCCCAACGAATGCCCTCAGCAATCACATCAAGCGTTGCTCCTTCA
>Ga0315901_10002580_pt1 | contig 24729 bp, 17 predicted proteins | sample LakEriMetagenome_10_FD_203761 | JGI IMG/M metagenome (GOLD analysis project Ga0315901, IMG submission 203761) | Freshwater fungal communities from buoy surface, Lake Erie, Ohio, United States - Buoy 2 MA116 | ecosystem: Environmental > Aquatic > Freshwater > Lake | place: USA: Lake Erie, Ohio... | reverse complement strand
CCTGGGATGTTGCTCGAGTAGTTCGGGTCGACGGTTTTGGTTTCCGGATGGATTGCAAAATGAACCGTGCAATGAAAGCCGTGTTGCTCGGAAAGGATCTTGGCGAGCATTGGCAAGGCTTCTTCGCTGCGATACTCCTCGTCGCCCGAAATCAGAACCACTTTCTTGCCCGAGCCGCTCTTGCCGCTTGCACCAGGTAGATTGAGCCAAAGGTCTTGGGCAAACAAAGCTACCGGTTGCATGGCTAGCAACAGGAACATCAAGCCTTGACCTAACGGACGCTTAAGAATGCGATTCATCTATCGGAAATCCTCTCGGGTTAAATACCAACCAAAACCTGTTACTCGTAATCTCGCTTGATCATCTTTTCCAAAATCGGAAGCTTCTCATCGATGGTGCCGGTTGCCAAGGTTTGACCGTCTGGCCCTGCGATGGCTCCAAAAGCGTCGACCTTGAGGGTCTCGTCGATTAGTCCTTTGGAGAAGTAAAGCTGAACTTCGGCAAGCCGATCGAGCACCGTTCGACTGGTGTCGGCGGCTAGAGCTGGCAAGCGTTTCTTCTTGACCGACTCGGCCGGTATGTTTGGAAGATCATCCAACGCATAGCCTTCGAAGAGCTTCTGCATGAAACTGTTGACCGCATTCCCAATTTTGGTCTCCGGATTCTTGTCCATGGCGATATCGCGATTGTTGAGCGAACTGGACGTGAAGGACTTATCCTTGGCGTCCTTGGCCGCTTTGAGATTGATCGCGCGGATGCGGCAATCGTTCTTGATCGATCGATTGGCGATGATCATCGATGCATCGACTTCGAAGACAATCAATGCATCGTAGTGCTGCTCGCTGGCTCGCTTGGTCAACTCGGCAAGGCTCTCGGAGCTGCCGATGTACACAAGACCTGATCCCAAAGGAATCGATCCACTGGGCAACTGCAAATCACTTGCGTCGAAGTTCTTCACAAGCGACTGAAGATTCGATAGGGAGGGACCTGCACCGGGGTTGCCACCGGATTCCGAACCAAAACCAGGCATCATTCCACCCGGTGCGCCGGGCCCACCGAGCTGCAGTCCGGTCCCGCCGGCTCCGCCAGCCCCTGGTCCAGGAGCTCCGGGCGCTCCGCCTCGCAACCCCATCGCACCGGCCCCTGGTCCGCCTGCTGCCCCCAGGCCGCCGACTCCGCCGACTCCTCCGACACCGCCGATTTGAGGAGCAGGTAGAAATTTCGTCCCCGACTTGCCACCCGCAGCAGGAGCTCCTGCCGGGGCACCACCGCCGTACCCTGCCGGAGGTCCACTCGAACCGGCAGCACCTGCCGGCGCGCCACCTGAACCGCCACCGCCATAACCCGACGGAGGTCCGCTCGAACCAAGGGCACCGGCTGGAGGGCCACCACCGCCATAACCCGACGGAGGTCCACTCGAACCAAGGGCACCGGCTGGGGGGCCACCACCGCCATAACCCGACGGAGGTCCGCTCGAGCCAAGAGCACCGGCTGGAGGGCCACCGCCGCCATATCCTGCCGGAGGTCCGCTCGGACCAAGAGCACCGGGTGGAGGGCCACCGCCGCCGTAACCTGGAGGAGGTCCACCCGGACCAAGAGCACCGGGTGGAGGGCCACCGCCGCCGTAACCGGCCGGAGCTCCACCTGCACCTGCTGCTCCACCACCGAAACCACCAGCTCCGAAACCACCAGCTCCGAAACCGCCTAGACCGATACCACCTCCGGCTCCGCCGGATTCGCCTCCGCCGAACGCACCGGCAGCTCCGCCCGAGAGCAGACCAGGAAGACCGGCAAGGCTCGGTGGGAGCGATGGAGAACCAAAGGAATATTCGCGAAACGCTTCAGACCATTTTCCTTCCGAATGGGCCTTGTTGAATTCATCGACAAACACCGCAGCATAATTGCCAGCCGCATCGCTGAGCTCTTTGGCGGGCAAGGGACGCACACCGGCCGGAATCGGAGCAGCAGAACCTCCGGCATCGCTGCCACCCCCCCCTTCGAACCCTAACCCGGGCGGAACACCCCCGCCGCCGGAGAGTCCCGGAGGACCGCCGCGACCACCCCCTGCACTCGTGAGATCCTTCAATGCCGTACCGATAGGCTTAAGATCGGTAACCTGAGGTGTTTTTTTGACGACTAGGCCCACGGCGAAGTTGTATCCGAGCCGAGGGACGATTCGTTTTTTATCCCAACGGTACTTATCGATCATCTCTTGGGATTCATCGCTGGGCACATGCAACGAGTGGGCTTGGTAGAGCGCATAAGACTTCGGAGAATTGCCCGCTTGGAAAGCGATGACCGCCCGGTCTTCAAGCGTCAGTTCGACGGCTGGGATCGCAGGCGCACTGGCAGGATTTTGCGAATTTTGAGGTCCACCAGAACCTGCGAATCCGGAGCCTGCAAATCCAGACCCGGCGAACCCTGTGCCGGGGAGGCCTGATTCGGGCTCGCCCGGGCCGCCAAGCGGATTGGAACCCAACAGGTTTCCGCCACCGACACCCGTCCCGATCGAGCCTGCAGCTCCCGAGCCACCCGGGGAGCCTAAGTCGAGCAATGAGCTACCTCCACCAGCCGGAGCTCCACCAGCCGGAGCGCCGCCAGCCGGAGCGCCACCGCCTGCACCAGCAGCTTCCAGAGCAGGAGGGCCACCCGAGGAACCGCCCCCTTGGGGTGCCCCCGAGGTGAACGAACCACCCCCGCCTGCACCGGCAGCTTCCAAAGCCGGTGGGCCGCCTGTGGCGCCGCCACCGGACTCCGGTTCGCTAGATGCCGAGTTGCCGGACTCTTGGCCGGTGCTACCAGCCGGAGGGCTCGAGCCGGGACCCGGCCCAGGAGCACCTTTGACTGCGGGGCCCGAGGCCATCCCGCCTCCTGCCGACGCAGAGTTTGTCGCTCCGTCGCTCGAAGCGACCTCGGTTTTTTTGGAGAAGCAACCGAGCGAAGCGGAACAACACAGTGCCGCGGCCATATACGCCAGACGATACTTCATGGGTAAACCCCATTGCAGGAAAGACTAAGGAAACGCAATCGCATGAGAAGTTTATATTATCCGTCGGCTATTTCGCGTTGTCCACTCCCGGCGACTGTATATTGTTAGGAACGAAGGTTTTTAGCCCGCAAGTTCCCCCGAGGCATCCTACAGGTACTTGCCGATTGGCCCCGACCCCTCGATAAATCACGATTTGCACCCGATAGGTGACGATTTTGGCTGCCAAAGGTCCCGACAAACCGCAATCTCCCTTTGCAACCCAGAGCCAGCCGACCCTTCCGCCGGTCCGACTCTGGATGCTCTTTGTCTCCATGATGGTTTTTGCCGGTTTCTCCCTATTATTGGCCGTCGCGGCTCGGATCCCGAGTTTTGCCAATAGCTTGCGAGACCTGTTCGGATCCCCCAACAAACTCCAGTCCCCCGGGGACGAACGCTCGACGCACCTGCTGCTCTTGTTGGTCTGTTACTGCTCCCCGCTGCTCATGATGTTCTGGGTCAGCATGCTCCGACGCTTTATCCTGTTCCAACAACGACGCTTGGACCAACGCTTGCGTCGCGAGCAAATCGAGGACAGCGAATTCAACATGGAAAGCTAACCGGCGATGAACGAAATCCTCGCAGCGATCGAAAAACACCTCAAGCGTCCGCTCAAGGCCTCGCAACTCGATTACTACCAAGTCATCGGGCTCGAACCGTTCTGCACCGATAAGTCCGCGATCGAGTCGGCCTTGAAAACCGCTTTGGAACAAATCCGAACCAGCGAAAGCTCCAATCCAGCCACCCAAGAGAACCCATCGCAAACTGCCGATCCGACCGGCTCGCTTCAGGTCGTCCAAAAACTCCTTCGCCAAGCCCAATCGATCCTGCTCGATCCGTCCAAGAAAACCGCTTACGACAGCCAACTTGCACAACTCTTCGAGTCGCAAAAAAAACAAAAGGAACTCGGGAAGAACGCCCCATCACGCACTCAGGCGACTGTCGGCATCGTCGAGCGAACATCCAACAGACCCTCTGCCGGAACTTCGAGTCCGACCATCGCTCCGAACGCCTCGGAACTGCTTCCCATGGGCGATCCCATGCTACCTTTCAACCCGGCATCCATCGCACCGGACTCCTTTGCAAGAGCCAACTCCTCGCTGAACCTAACCCCCGAGAAACGACGCGCTGAACTCTCAGAACTGTTCCCTTCGCTCATGCTCATGTCCATCCAACCCGAGCCGACTCAAGAGCAACCCCCAGCTTGGCTCGTAGCCGCTGATCGCAAACCTTCTGCCAACGCATCGACTCGGGCCAACCCCAACGGCTCGATCGCAGATAAAGATCAGCTAGACGCGGCCAAGCGGTCCGAGACCAAGTCCACCGAAACCAATCGGGTCGATCTGGTCGAACAACTCCGATCGCGCCGACGCCGACGAAACCTCCTGGCCGTCGGCGGTATGGTCCTTGCCGCCCTAGGGCTCTTGGGCTTCGCCTCGTTTCGATTCCTCTCGAACCGCCAACAAGTCGCCCAACAGAATCGCAACAAACCCGCCGACCGCCCAACCGAGAACCTTCAAGGAAATGCGATACTCGGCGCAGATCCATCCAACGCTAAGCCCCCAGATCTGAAGATCGGAGCGAGCACCAAAGGACGCAATCGCAAAGGCCCCAACGAATCCCCACTCCCAGAACTCCCCTCGGTAGGATTCTCCACGCCCGACGCCTCGCTTCCTATGACCGACAATCCAGCCATGGCCAAGCCACCCGTGCAAGTGCCACCCGATGCCCCCGGCAATCCCGATGCCCCAAGCAACCCTGAACCGGCCCCTGAAACGCCGCCGGAACCAACCCCAGTACCAACCGCAGAACCAACCCCGGAACCGGCGATGGCCAACGAAACCCCGGAGTGGAAAGCTGGCATGGCCAAAGCCAAAGAAGCGTTGGTCAGTCGAGACCCTAGCAAATTCGAGCCGTTGATCGCCGCGATGCTCGATAAAGCGACGACCAAGTTGGGCAAGGACCAGACGGCCCGCCTGGACCAAGCCGGCCAGCTCCTGAAGATCTACGCCGAATCGTTCGAAGAAGCCAAAATCAAAGCCAAAGGAGCCTCGTCGTTGAAGGTCGGAGCGACCGAGGTGAGCATTGTCGAATCGACCCCTGAGAAGCTGATCATCCGCGCCCAGGGCAAGAACCAGTCTTACGAATGGGACAAGCTCCCGTTTGGGATCGCGGCGGCCGTCTGCGATCTTGGGCTCAGCGAATCGGCGCCGGTCGATATCGCGGCTCGAGCGATCTTCTTTTCGATCCATCCTTTTTATCAAGAGGCTGCCAAGTCCAACAACTTGGTAACCAAGCGGATCGACGGTTGGTTTGAACGATCGCTTGGAAAGGAAAGCATCCGCGCCGACCTCAAGCAATTTTTAACCGACCGATACGAATAACACTGGAGCATCCTCGGCCATGGACGACTCAACCCAAATCGCAGACTCGATCATGCCGACTAGCAGCCCAAGGCCGATAGCAGCCAGAGCCTGGGGCAAGAGGCTCGTATTCCTAGGGACCGCAGCAGCGATCCTGTTGGGGATCTTTGGGGCCACGACCCACAATCCTGTCTTGATGCGCAGGCCCGAGCAGATCGCCTCGGCATTCGATGCGACGGTCCTCGAAGCCGCCAGCAAGATCGACCATGAGTTCCGAGCCAACTGGGAACAACAAGGACTGCGGCCTGCCCCTGAGGCCCCTTGGCATACGATCGCAAGGCGCATCAGTCTCGGGATGGTCGGCAACGGGCTTTCGCTCGAAGAGTATCGATCGCTCGAGAAGATCCCCGAAGATCAGCGCCTCGGTTGGTGGACCGAATACTTGCTCAAGGATCGGCGGTGGTCGGACCATTTCGCCGAGCGGTTTGCCCGGGCGACGGTCGGGACGAGCGAAGGTCCATTCTTGATTTTCCGCAGACGCAAGTATGTCGATTGGTTAGCCGATCGCTTTGAAGAGAACATGCCTTACGATCAAATTGCGAGTCGGATTTTATCGGCGCGAGGATCATGGACCGACAGTCCCGAGGTCAATTTTTTGACTGCGACGATGGACGAGAACAACGACAACAAACCCGATGCGGTACGGTTGGCAGGGAGAACCTCCCGAGCGTTTTTGGCCATGCGGATCGACTGCCTACAGTGCCACAACGATTACTTGGGCAACGTCCAATTCCCTACGGAAAGCGGAGCCCAGAGTTCGGATCCTGAAGGATCGCTACGGACCGGCCAGCAGAGCGACTTCCATCAACTTGCCGCCTACTTCGGTAGCCTGAAGATGGACAATCCTTTCAGCGGTCTAAAGGAGGAGCAGGGACAAGTGTATCGGACCAAGTATCTCAACTCCCAAGAGGAGACCGAGGTGGTCGCCTCGGTTCCTTTTGAGACTGAGTGGTTTGGCGGCCAGCACAGCAACCGTCAGGGACTTGCCGCCTGGGTGACGCGTCCCGGCAATCGCGCGTTTGCTCGCGCGACGGTCAATCGCGTTTGGGCGATCCTCACAGGCAAGCCATTGGTCCAACCGATCGACGACATCCCGGCCCAAGGCCCTTATCCGCCGGGCCTCGAGGCCCTGGCCGACGACTTCATCGAGCACGGGTATGATCTTAAGCGTTTGGTTCGCGTGATCATCGCCACGGGTGTCTATCAAATCGATTCTCAGTGGAGTCAGGGGGATTCGAGTCAGACCGAGCAGATCGACGAGACCTACGAGAAGGCTTGGGCGGTCTTCCCGATAACTCAATTAAGGCCCGAGCAGATGGCCGCGGCGGTGCATCAAGCGTGCCGTCTCAAAACCATCGACGCGTCGTCATCGATCCTCTCGCAGTTGGAGTTGTACGGTGGGGTCAACGACTTTACCAAGGCCTATGGGAGCCGAGGAGAAGACGAGTTTGTCGAGCAGTCGGTCACGATCCCACAGAGGCTCCTGATGATGAATGGGCAGTTTTTGTCCGAGCGGATCGACAACAATCCGATCATGAACGCAGCGACTCGGATTGCCGGATTGGCACGGGACGACCAGACGGCAGTCTCGACCGCATTTTTATCGACCTTGAACCGACCGGCGACGGCCCAAGAGCTGGAGGTATTTACCCAGCGGCTAGAGGGCAAGCGCCGCGAGGCACGGAGCCGGGAGCTTGGAAATTTGTTCTGGGTTCTGCTCAACAGTTCCGAGTTCCAATGGAATCATTGATGTTTTGGGGGCTTGCAGCCCCGTTTTTCGCAACGGGATCCCGGGCGGTAGAAACTCGGCGATTGGACTTTATCGGCATAGAAAATCTGGTTATACTTCTGGCTTCGGTTGGCATGAAAAGCCCCGCGAAATGCTGCACAAGCACCCATAGCTCAATTGGATAGAGCATCGGTCTACGGAACCGAAGGTTTCTGGTTCGAATCCAGATGGGTGTATTCGACTCGATTCTGCGAGCCAAACCAGCCCCTCTTGGTTTTCTCAGCCTGGGGTAGATCCTTCTGACTAGTGGATCTTGCAAAAGAACCGGCTGTTTCGATTTAGCCCGGAGGGCGGCACTTGGCTGCCCTCGGTTCGCCAGCCACCGGAACTGAACGCAAAGACGCAATGGTGCAAAGTCGCAAAGAAAGCCCAGAAGCGGCAGCATTCGAGAAGTACCCGGGGACAGTCCCCGCGTTTTGGGTTATCGCGGAGGGTAGGTCGTGAAATTTCGAGAGATTGTACAAGTTAAAAGAGCTGGCCTACACAAATCCGCTTGACGATCCAGTAGACTCGTGGAGCCAAGGTGGTATTCGATTCTCGTACGAGGAGTTCCATTGTGGTTCTATAATCCATAGCATCACATCAGAAACTCTTGGAAGCAACTGCTTCTCGGTTTGAGCTGTTGAGAGGGAATCCGTCGGACGCCCTTGAACGGCGACTCCGGCGGTTCGGATTTTCTGCTGGGGTCATCTCAGCTGTAGCGAGTCGTGTCTAAACCTGTCGGTTCCAAGCAAGGCGATTCGAACGCGGCGCGAACATACCTCCTGACCTGTGCCCATGTTCAGATAAAAGGCTCTCATGAGACAAGAACATAAAACAAATCCGCTTCAATCGATGCTTCAGCAAGTCGACTCTCAAACGCCGTTGGCTGTTTCTGTCCATGCTATCCCGAGTGGTACCGCAGCATTTTCTGCTGCACTGCAGGTATCGATCACCTTAGGTAAACCTGTATTGCATTTGCAGGCCGCATCGAAGCCCCCAGAGTCATCACGCCCTATTGCCCAGGAGGGTCAATCAGCACCTTCACAGCCAGCGATTGACACCGCACCATTCCATCTAGATTCCCTTACCAAGTCGGCCTTCACCTGGAAAGCGGCATTGTCGTTAGCGCTCGCTAGCAAGTTGGCTTACGAGTCCGACCAGAGCGTTAAGTCGACGTGTCTGGGCTCGGCGAGATCATGGGGTTTCGACTCCTGTGAGTTTATCGATGTTGATGACACGCAGTGTTTCGTCGCGTTAAGCCCCGAGATCGCATTGGTCTCATTTCGCGGGACTGAAAGCCGTGGCGACTGGTTAAGAAACATCAATGTACCTGGACGAACGCGAGACTATGGGGTTGCGCACCGGGGATTCCTCGGAGCATTTCAAGTTATCGAGTCGCAGCTCAGGTCAGCGCTTTCCGGAAGCACCGGGCGAAGGCTCATCTTGACAGGCCACAGTTTGGGCGGCGCACTCGCAACCGTGATGGCCGCAGAGTGGCACGACTTCATGCCCGCTTCCTTGATTGCCACATTTGGACAACCTGCAGTGGGCAGCGGTGCATTCAGAATGTTCTTCCTGCAAAATTACGCCGAGAAATTCTTCCGCTTTGTCAATGACGATGACATCGTGCCGCGTGTTCCACCCGGTTATGAGCATGTGGGCCGGCTGCTACACTTTGATTCCCAACATGGCCTTAAGAACGGACAATCATTGCCGCCGGCCGAGCGGGTACTTGTCGAGTCCGTGCGAAATGAATCGATCGAACGAGGTCTGCCAATGCTGACAGAAGCCGAGTATCAGGCTCTGCAATCTCGGATTGGCCAGGACGTTGTCAACGTGAATCGCCCGTTGACAGAGTCGAGTATAGAGCCGCAGACCGAAGGGATCTTTCCGAGCGTCAGCGATCATAGTCTGGATAAGTACATCGCCAAGATTTTGCTGAAGGCAAGAACTTGAAAAAATTCTCGATTCCTTAATTTAGTTCAATCGACAGGAGACGTAACATGCCACGAGATGGATCACTTCAAGCCATTCGCAAAAAACTTTCCAAGGTCACTGGAAATGGCAACCTGGAGTCGCTCGCAAAGGAGAGATCTGCTGGACTGTCCGAGGTTGAAGGGAGGGAGAGCCTGACTGACGATTCTGGTCGTCGGCGGGCTACGCTTGACAATCTTGTTGCTCGAAACTTCGATGCGGAGAGTTCAGCGTTGCGAAAGCTGCAAAACGGGGACTTTGACGACATCACGCCCCGCGAGCAGGGATATCTTGAGGCGATCGTTGAGGAGGATGGCCGCCCGGTTGCGTTTGTGATCGATGATCAGTTCGACACGCTTCTGGCTCCCTGGACACAGCTCAACGCCGACCCGGTGCGGTCGCGGATCAATGCAGTGATTCCATCAATCGGTCGCATCGAGGACATTTCTGGAGGTATTCCTCAGCATATCGGCACCGGTTTTGTGGTTGGCCCGAACCTGATGATGACCAACCGGCACGTTGCTGAGGCTTTCGTGCGCGGTACGGGACGGCTCCCGAATCAGTTGTCATTCATTCCAGGGATTGAGTCAGCCATCGATTTTCGCCGTGAGAACGAGCTTGATCCGAATGATCTTTCGACCAGTATCCGCTTGACTGACGTCGTGATGGTGCATCCCTATTGGGATATGGCGTTGTTCCGCGTCGACGGGTTATCGGCAGCGAATGGAGGACTAAGGTTGTCGATTCGGGCTCCGGAGGATCTTGTCGGCCGCAACATTGTAGTGATCGGTTTTCCCGGTCGTGGAAAGGATCGGTCTCGTAAAGCCGTACAACTAGAACGGAAGGTCTATGGAACAGTCTTTGGCGTCAAACGGCTGGCTCCTGGCGAGATCGTAGCCCGAGAGAGAATTGAGAGTTTCGATTATGTCGTACCCGCGATGACACACGACAGCTCCACGCTGGCTGGGAATTCGGGTTCCGCCATCGTCGATGTAGAAACCGGTGAGGTTGTCGGCCTGCATTTTGCGGGCGTAACCCTCAAGGCAAATTACTCAGTTCCGCTATTCGAACTGGCACGTGATCCGCGTGTAGTTGATGCCGGCTTGAACTTTGTGGGCAGCGTTCCGTCGACTGACGCATGGGATCGTGCTTGGCGAGGCATAGAATCGCTCGGTGGCAGCGCTCTATCCACAACTGTGCCAACGGCCCCTTTCGTGACTGGCCAAGGCATCGATCAGACGGCTACATGGACCATTCCCATACAAGTGTCGATCTCATTGGGACAACCATTGCTTGGATCAACCGCCGCAACTACAACCACACCAGTCCGCGCAGCGCGCGAAGCTACGTTTCAAGTCCCGGTGATTCATCCTAACCTTGAACAGCGTAGTGGATACGACCCGAACTTTCTGGAACTTGACGACGGGGAACTCGTCCCGTTGCCGGAACTCACAGATGACGGGAAGGAGACGGTTGCTCGACTCGCCGATGAAAGCTTCGAACTCAAGTACCATCGGTTTTCTGTCGTCATGCATAAAGAGCGTCGTCTGGCGATGTTCACGGCTTCTAACGTCAGTTGGCAATCAGAGAACAAGTTTCTGGCCGATGGCCACAAGCCAACACGTGATGAACTCAACGGCTTTGAGGATAACGACACACAAGAAGCCTGGGTGATCGATTCCCGTATCTCGGCAGAGGAACAACTGCCTGACAAGTTCTTTATCAAAGACCAGGGGGCCTTTGATCGAGGACACATTGTCCGACGCGATGATGTCGCCTGGGGGAGTTCATTCGAAGATATGCAAAAGGGCAACGGCGATACATTTCACACAACGAACTGCTCGCCTCAGGTCGCCAAATTCAATCAAGCTACAAAAGGAATCGACAACTGGGGCGATTTAGAGAAGCTGATCGAAGACGAAACGACTGCCGAGCGAGTCATTGTGTTTGCAGGGCCTGTTCTGGACCCAACCGACAAGCGTTTCAGTGGTGTTGACTCCAGCGGACCTGTCAAGATTCAGATTCCCAAGCAGTTCTGGAAGATTGTTATCGCCAAGACGGAGAACGGTCCCAAAGCCTTCGGTTTTGTTCTCAAGCAAAAATTGACGGGAGTGCCGCTTGAATTTGCGGTTCCCGAAGACTGGGAACCGTACCAAATAGCGATATCCGAGATTGAGGATATGTTGTTTGGATTGGCCACTCTCGATTGGTGTAAGGCACACGACGTACTTCTGTGATACCGATGGATTCCTGTTGGTTTTTCTAAGGCGTTCATCGGGGATGTGCCACGAACATCCCTACCAAGTCAGTGTAGTTCGGATCGAATCGTACCCTAGGAGGACGAAGCGCAACGCGTTAAAGTCACGAGCAAGCTCGGTGTCATGTGGAGTTGCAAGCCAACGCTTGGGAATTTCCATCCAAGCATTAAGCTGGAAATTCCTTGACAGTAGCTCGTTCAGTTTGCTAAACTCCACGCATCGGTCGGTATGCGATTACAATAAAGGGGTTGCTTCGTCTCAAGAAACCTCTTTTATTTCAATAGGAGATAAGCAATGTCCCAAACAAACGCGGACAGACTTGTCGCAATGCTTAAGCAACTCTCTCCAGACGGTGATGTGACAGGTCTTTCTAAGGTATCCCACGCGGAAGTGTTTTCATTAGAAACAGTTGGAAACCAAGATTTAGCTAGCGGATATGTCGAAGCGATCGAGTCAGGCATCCAATCCATCGAACGCAATACCCCCCTAAAGCCCAATGAACAGTACGTTTTAGAAGCGATCATTCTTCCACGCGAAAGACCTGTCGTTGATATAAAAAATGACTCTTATGCAAAGCCTGGGTCGCCTTGGGAACACTTGGCAAAATCACCAGTGAAAACCAAGATCACTCGCAACATACGCTCGATTGGTCGTATCGAACTACCGGGACATCCGAGTATACCCTTTGGAGGTACCGGATTTGTGGTAGGCGATAACTTGATCATGACAAACCGTCACGTCGCCGAGATCTTCGCAGACGGAATTGGTACGAGCCGACTACGGTTCAAATCCGGTGCAAAATCCGCAATCGATTTTGTTCAAGAGATCGATCGCCAGAGCAGCGCTCCTTTGCAGGTTCGCGATGTGCTGATGATTCACCCCCATTGGGACATGGCACTTTTAAAGGTAGAAGGTCTAGCACCAGATCACCCGGCTCTGTCTCTGTGCGTTGAGTCTCCGGATGACATGAAGGGTAAAGACATCGTTGTAATCGGCTATCCGGCGCAAGATTCCCGAAATGACCTACGGCTTCAAATGGAAATCTTCCGCCGGCGTTTCAATATCAAACGGCTACAACCTGGTAAGCTCAATTCCCGACAATGGTTCGTCGACGCGTATGGCAATCGGGTGCAGCCATTGGCCCATGATGCATCAACGCTCGGAGGGAACTCCGGCAGTGCCGTAATTGATGTTCAAACCGGATCTGTGGTCGGCTTGCACTTCAGCGGAAAGTATCTGGTGGCAAATTATTGCGTCCCAATGTTCGAACTAGCTAGAGATAGTCGGGTCGTTGACATGGGCGTAAACTTTGAAGCCCAAATTCCCTCCACCAACGAATGGGAAGACAAGTGGGAGGTTCAGGAGGAATCACCCATCAAACAAAAGACACAACGGCACAGTACATCGACAGCATCCATCACAATACCCTTAAATATCACCCTTTCGATTGGACCAACGATGAAGATCTACCCAAACGAAAAGCCTGACGAATAACAATACACTAACAAGATTATTAGAGTGCTAAAAATGATCAAATCCACGCATTTCTTTGCGGTCCTGCTGACCCTGAGTTCCTCCTTGATCCAGGGTCAGGATTCTGCTAACCCTGGGAACGGCTTGCTCTTCAATCCGCTCGATCGTGATGTGGACGTGATCGTCAAACCGGTCTCCGGCGACGTCCAAGAAAAAGAATTTAAAATCGCACCTAGCTCAAGGATAGAGTTGCAACAACACAAGTCTTATGACATTTTTATTCCCTCGGCGAAAGACGTTTACAGGTTGGATGTTTCAACGGAGAGCACGGCTGAGGCTGGAAAAAGTTACTTTAGCTTCGAGGAAGAATCTGGAAAGATTGTTCTGAGGAATGGGATTCCCAAAAGTGTTTTCACCAATGCATGGAAAAAGGCCTCGGAATCTACCCAACAGATACAAACCAAGTGGACGACAAGGAATGGTCAATTCGGTACAACGCTTACGAAATCCTTCATACAAAACTGGCTGCTAGAAGCCTATACGTCGCAATTAAGAGAGTCACTCGGCTGTGAATTTGCGATACTTGAAGTCAAGGACGCTTTTTTGATCGTGTTCCACGGATGCAAACCCAAACCCGAACTCGACATGCTTGGGAATCACATTCGTGATGCGATATTCGAGGGTAAACCCGGAACGAAAACCGAAGTGATCGGTCTGTGCTGTTCGAAGCAAAATGGAGTGTCACTGGAGGAAATCAGAGAAGCAATGAAAGATGCGGATGCCCCACAAGCTTTTTCTGATGCTCCACGAATTACCATTGATCAATGGGGCGGGGATGTAGACCTCGGCGAGATTGAAGGCCTCGACAATACCAAGAGCGAATTAGACCTGCTCTCGAAAAATGTTCGTCGATTCGACTTGATGATCTCAACTCCTGCCTTTGATTATTTAAAAAACCGTTCGGATCCGATTCAACAGTGCTTGCTTATTCAAGCATGTATTCTGAACAACCCGGGTTTACCAAGGGATATTGACATTGAGGATTTTCGGTTTGCACTCCAAGCTCGCTTAGATAATCTCTACGCATGCGCATTTGTCGACTCGGATTCCTTCCCGAAACAACTTCAATGGGTCCAAGATCGCGCATTCCCAATGCTAATCACCGGCAAATGCGAATTCTCGGAGGATGGAAAAGTGCTTCGCCTCAAAGAAGACAGAGTCTACGGGGCGGCAGCAATGGGATATAGTCTTACTGTAAAGTACGACATGGTAAACGAAGTACGCGTACGAGGGATCGGTTGGCGTACCATTGAACAAAGAACTGGAAAAAAATTTGATGTGAAATGGGAGAAGGTACCACAGGGCGGAAATGGGTTTCGATGGACTAAGGGCAAGTACGAAGTCATGGTTCAGTTGGATGGAGGAACAAGCACTCTTTTTCCGGATCCGTTCGAGCCAATACCCGTTTCCACCGAGGGGGAGAAGACCTGGATTTTTTCGCCTACAGGCTGGCAGTCAAACTAGCCGGGATTTGAATACTGATTGAACGCCAAGACCTGCGAGCCAAGCACCAAGAATCAGGCACGATGTCCAGCCCCAAAAAAGATGCTTTTGTGTTTTTGCGATTGAATCCTTCGTCCAAATTTCTTCTACATCATCCTTCTTACTTGGTGGGAATAATTCAAGCAACTCTTTGGTGGATTCTGTTGGATAGGCTTGCTTGATGTGTTCCTGAACTGATTGCGGCGAATTATCATAGCCGACAGCCACATAAAAACCTGGCTCGTTAGAATCCAGCGAATGGACGTTGTTCTGGCGAAGATTGATATAGAACCAGGAGACGATACAAAGAAGTGAAATAGTCGTCAGTGCCGCGACTGTGATGAGCTTACTATTATTAATTCGACTTGCCATCAACCAGGACAGGAGGATCGCTGCGAAACTGATAATCATCGACCAGAAAATCAAGAGTGGGGTCGGTGTGTCTACGGGTGTAATCGCTCGTTGACCACTTAGCACGGCAACAACAATTAAATAAGTACCAAGCAGTGAGTAGGGAATAAGACGGTTCAAATCTTTCCAATTTCTCTCCTTGGTCGTTGAAGGATCTTCTGATACGGCTCTCCCCACGACATAGTCGTAATCGTTTTGGTCGAAACACTGCAGGACCGCTTGGATGTCGATCGCGTAACGCGTCTCGTCTTCCCTCTCCTGCCCGATATAAATACCGGCTAAATCACCCGAGCTATCGAAGAGGCCTCCGCCACTCATTCCACGACCCGTCGCATCACCACCATCGAGCTTGAGCATTAGAGGTTGGTTTGATGCACGTTCAAGTCGTAGTCCTTTGCTCCATTTTGGCAGGAGCTGGTTTCCGGTTTTTAGGCCGCTGATGCCGTTTGGATAGCCGATGACATCGAGATTACCTTTGGTTTTTTTGGGGTTGGAAAACCGAACAGCGGGCTGCTTCTGAAACGAATCCTCCGAGACATCGATCAAAACCCAATCAGACTCTTGTGAGCGTTCGCTAGCATTCCATGCGCCGTCGGGACGCTGGAGCATATCCCACACTTTGCCTGTGAAAATCCCATCGTCTTCGGCCTCGGGCCACGCATCTCCTGGTTTATAAGGTATGAAACCATGGCCGGAGGGGTGGATGACGATGTTCGATTTAAAGGGGCTTGACGGCTTGGACGGATCTTTTACCACGTGGGCACACGTAATCAAATAGTTCCGGAATCTTTGTTCTCCTTTCTTCCTGAGTGCAACAATGACTCCACTTCCTTGACTGGAGCTTTCCTGGGGATTGCGATCCTGAAAGGCTTCGATTTGCCAAACATAGCAACGGGGTCTATCGGTCGCTTGATCGGTCATGGTTGTTTACTCAGCCTTTGAGGGCCTTGGATAGTTTATTGGGGTTGATTGCACGGTTGGACGACTCGGATTTTCCGGAAAAATGCAGACCTACAACAAGTCCGGTGTCCAAACAAATGATAGGTGAACCAGAGGATCCTCCAAGGGTACTGCAATCGTGTAGGAAACTGTCGTCGTCGAAGATGCTCATCAGTCGCCCTGGAGAAAGCCGCTTGATTTCAAAATCACCTTCGAAATTGCTCAGTAAATCGAATTGATGCTCACGAGAATCGTCAGCTGGGTAACCAATGGCCATCACGTCCAATCCAGGTGTAACTTGACGATCGGAGATGGACAAGTAACCTGGCCGTCGATTTTCCTCTAGCCACTTTAGTTCAAAGACGGCAATGTCGAGATTGAGAGGGGAGTATGCCAGTAACTTGTCCAATCTTGCGCAGAACTGAGCTTCCCTTTTGGGTTGTTCGGCGTTATTAAAAACCGCTTGTTCCTGGATCTCGAAAAGCACCTCACTACCGTTGGATTGTCCACAAAACTGAACTGCGACATGAGCGTTGGTAACAAGTCGATTTTCATCGAAAAGCCACCCTGTACCCAACATACCATATTCTCCATCGATTCGACCTACTTTGTCGAAGCAAGGAGCGATTTGATTTCGCGCTTGGGTTAGACGCAACTGCAATTCGGGAATACCGGGATCTTGCCAAATCCCATTTTGGATCCACAGCGAAGGCCTTCCGCGTCGCTGGACGATCGCTTCGAGTAAAAGTCGGTCGTCTGGGAGAGACCATTTTTCCTCTCTATAGACATCCAATTCAAAGCCGTTTTGGGAATACGAATAGCTTTCGAGCTGCAAAGTTTCCTTGGGCAAGCTGTCGAAGAGTGAATCCAGGGGGGATTGGGTCGCGGCTTCTAGAGCGAATCCATCTTTGTCTTCGTACTTCTTGAGCAGTTTGAAGACCGAGGCGAACACCTCAGGATCGTTACGTATGGAATCTTTGAGCATGATGAGACAGTGACAAAGTGAGTTTATGCGCAGTGCCAGATGCTGCGATTGCCGCTCCTTCGGGTACGAGATTCGAAAAATCTAATCGGTTCGGCTTGCGGATGCAACTTTTTTCCATTGCTAAAGTTTAGCGTACACCGCCGCTCAATCTATTGCCAGCCACCCGCTGCTTGAGCCTACAGGCAACTTGGCGAGCGTCCCATCGTAGAACGATTGTCCCCATTCGAGGCATCATCGATTCGAGGGCGCGGGCAAGAGTCGAGGACCTTGAGAATCGCCCGACCAACAAGAGCCACGTGCCTTGAGCAGAAACCCTGGTGGCAGTCCCCGAGCTTTTTCCAGCATAGCGTTCGTTATCCAAAAAGCCGTCCGCATCGCAAATGCGGGCACAAAGGATTGGGAAAATCATGTCGATCAGCAGGTGGTTCTTTCCGCCATTTCAACGCGGAGCGGTAACGACTTCAAATTGGGATAAAAGCAGACAAATGAATGAAATTACCAAGGTCGAACTTCATAAACTTTTAACTCCGCTACGCTCAATCGGGCGAGTTGTTTTGTGGACAATCATTAGTGGTCACGTTTTACTTACCTCCCACGTCTATTTCAGCGTCGATTACAGTCACCACCATTGTCATGTGCGCACCGACACGACTTCCAACTCCCTTTCATGCTTAACAACTCAGAATTGGATCCGGCAATCGAACAACACGCCCCGATCTCGTCGGAGCGTCTGTTGCCTTTGGTCTACAACCAGCTGCTGCTTCTGGCCAGACAACGTCTGGCGAACGAGAACAGTGGCAACTTTTTCGACTCCTGCGACTTGGTACACGACGCTTACCTGCGGTTAAAAGCTGACGGTCGGCAATGGGACCATCCAGGCCACTTTTTTGCTGCAGCCGCTGACGAAATGCGGCGCATTCTGATCGATCACACGCGCAGAATGCGGCGCGTGAAACATGGCGGCGATCGCATTCGTGTGGGGTTGTCCGAGTCATGCCAATCGGGCTCGTTGGAATTAGAAGAATTGTTTGCCCTGCAGGAAGCTCTCGAGGCCTTGGAGCAGAAGAGTGCGAAAAAGGCGGAATTGGTTAAGCTTCGATACTTCTCCGGCCTGACACTCGACGAAGCCGCCGTATTACTGCAAATCTCCCGAACCACCGCCAATCGCTACTGGAGTTTCTCCCGATCTTGGCTTTTCAACCGGTTGCAGGATCGCTCGCCTGAGCCACCCGGTGAGCCGGAACCACCAGCGGTCGATTTGAGAATCACAAAGCGGAGTCATTCGCTGTGACTTGGCACAAGCGAACAGAGGCCAACGCACTGAAGGTAGCCAGTTTTTGAAAAACTTCGCGGAATACCTGGGACGGTCCAGCCGCAGAAATCGCGTTGATCAGTAGTGTTTGTTGAAGCGTCCAAGACGAGTAACTTTCTACGCTCTTCAATGACAGACATCGTTTTTTTGATAAGCATCCAGAAATCACACGATCCGCGGCGAACCTACCATGAGTTATCTAAACGCGCTCCGTCTCCACTTTGCAGGTCGGTTTCAAGCGAATGTCTCGACCGTGAACAATGATCCGGCGCATTTCGACAATGCGGCTTTCAAGTCCAGTTATCAAAACCTGCAAGGGCCAAAAATGAGCCCCCCAAACGGCTGGTTCAATCCCCAAGGGGATGCTGCCTGGCGTTTTTTGGGTTGTAAGGTCACGGCGGCGTGGATGCCGACCGGAGCGGTAACCTCGGGCGACCCTGTGCTTGGTTACATTGTGGCCGATACAGATGGGAGGGTGCCGGCGAAGCTGGTTGATTTGGACACCGAGCAGCAACTGGTTTCCGAGATCTGGGGACTGCAGGTTAGGATCGCAGACACGGCAGGCAATACACTGATGCGCGGTGACTTTGATCCTGCGGCCTTCGCCGACATCTGGGATCGCGCGACGGGTTCGGTCGAGGGGGACGTAGGGGCTGGGGCGATGTATCAGTCTGTCCTGACGAACCTCCAGTGGTGCGATGTGTCGGCATCCCCCTTCTTATCGGCCTTGAGGCAGGCAGCCAGGACAGGCCTGCTCTCGATCAAGTTTAATGTCGACGGGCTTATTATGGACAACACCTCTCCTGATTTTATGACCGGTCGCATTGTGGGCTCCATAGGACCGGCAACAGCCAGCGAGCCTCGCCACATGGTAGTGGGTCGACAGTTCATGGCGACAACAGCAGGGCCGGATGTCCAAGCAAATTTCTTCAAACCGCTCGGAGCGATCAACTTCTGCTCAGCAGTCGTGGACGAAACCGCGAGCTGTATTTACCTGGACCTGGGTAATGCGCTGAGCACGGCGGCGCCAGGCGGTGCGATCAACCCCCAAGGTGATCTCACCTTGAGCATCTGTGATCCCACTGCCTTGCCTGGTGATCCCGCGGGCACGAAGGTCGCGATCGGTGTGATTCCAACATCGGGGGCGGGTGGATATGTCCAGAATCCCAACTGGTATGCGGACACGGCTGGCATTGTCTCCCTGCCCTTGAGTCCGGTACAGCTCCAGGCAGTCGCATCATCTCCACTTCTCATTTCAGGAGATGCGGGAGTGTGGATCAGTGAATCGAGCAGCAGTTCCTTCGTTCGTGCGGATCGATTTGTCTACCGGATGAGCCCTGATGAGACGGTCGAGATTCCCGTTTATGCGATGCGGTTCGGAAAACCGCTGGCGGGCGTGGGAGTAAACTTCCAGCTGGATTCTTCCCAACTCCAAACGCAGGTCGGCCAGGTCAGCAGCGATTCTCCCTATGTGGCTCCAAGTCCGCCGGTGGCGGTGCCGGAAGATGCCCTAGCATTTAACCCGACTGCGGTCACCGACAGCAATGGTCTTGCGGTGTTGACCCTCCATACCAGAGATCCCGGAACGCCCCGCTTTTTTAATAATGGCACTGACTACGGGATCGACGGTCAGGTTTATGGTGTCCGGCCTGCGTTTTCCGATGCGCAAACCTACAACGGTCCGGTAAATCAGTGGAACTTTATCAGCATCTTGTTGTGGAGTGGGTTTACTCCGGCAAACCCGGTGACATGGACGGATCTTCAGCCGATCTTCCAGCAATACGCCAATCTTTATCCGGTCATGAACCGCTTCCTCGATCTAGGGAATTATGACGCTGTGGTGAAGAATGCGAGGCTGTTGCTCCTTGCCTTCGGCCTTCATCCTGAGGATCCGAATTCGATGCCGGTGACGCGGGATCTTTCTCCGGCCAAGCGTAATGCGATTCTTGCCTGGCTGAAAAATCCCTTGCCTGGAGAGGTCCCGGCGAGGGCAAATACTGCGGATATCCCAGAACCTGCAGTGGGAAATCTCACGGGCTTGGCCATGCCCAAGGGGGGAAAAGCAGCAGCTGCGGCCCGCCGTCTGATCCTTCGGAAACAATAATCATATTCTAACTCAAACCAAAAATTTCTTATGTTTCTCGTACATCGTTCCCTGCTTCAGGGCATCACGGGTCCATCAATCACACCTCAGGGCGTGTGCGCCACTCTCCAAAGCGCCATCAAGTTAGAGCATGCGACGATCCCACCTTATTTGTATGCGCTCTACTCGCTGGATGCTGGCAAAAACCGGCAAATTGCTGACATCCTCCAGTCGGTGGTGGTCGAGGAAATGCTGCACATGACACTTGCCTCCAATGTGCTCAATGCCCTGGGCGGAGCACCAGAGATCGACACCCCGAATTTTATTCCAACGTATCCAGGTCCGCTTCCTGGCGGGATTGAGGGGGATCTCACGGTCAATCTCGCTCCATTTTCGATGACTCAACTGAAGACCTTTTTGCGGATTGAAGAGCCCGAAGATCCGTTGGTCTACCGATCTCTCGCAGCAAATCCTGTCGAGTCGCACGTAACCATCGGACAATTCTACACGGCGATTTCCGATGCCATCGCCACGCTGGGTGATGGTGCTTTCGTCAATCCACCGAGGAATCAGGTCGGGCCGGATCTGATGAGGGAGTCCGTGGTGGTAGTCAATGTGGCGACCGCGCAGCAGGCGATCAATACCATCATCGAGCAGGGAGAGGGAACGACGACCTCGCCGCTCGAGGGCGGCGGCATCGTCGATGCTCCGGCGCATTACTACCGGTTCATGGAGATCCAGAAGGGTTACCAGCTCGTCGCAGATACCACAGCCCCTGGAGGTTATGCCTACAATGGCGCACCCATTCCGTTCGACCCCACGGGCGTTTACCCGGTGACCACCAATCCGGCATTGTGCCCATATCCGCCTGGCTCGGTTCAGGCGAGTGCAAACAACAATTTTAATTACACTTACACCAGCTTGCTGTCGGCCTTGCACGCGCTGTTCAACGGTGATGCCAGCCAGAACCGGATGAACATTGCTATCGGGCTGATGATGTCGCTCAAGGGGCAGGCCAAGGCAATGATGGCCGGCATTCCGGATCCCACGGTGTTTACCGGACCAAGTTTTGAGTATCAGCCTGTGAATCCGGGCATCTCGGGTTAAGCCCTTCCAGCTTCAATTTTTTCCATGACACTACATCTCACATCACAGTGGTTTATCAAGCCCGGCTGCGAGCAAGAGGCACTCATGGCCGTGGCACAGTTGGCTCAGAAGGTCGAGGCTCAGGAGCCTGGGACGCTGAGCTATCTCGTGCATGTGCCGAGTGCGAATTCCAGTCTTCAGTCCTTGCCGCCAGCGGACCCTCTAGGGCTCCTTTTCTTTGAGATCTATCGTGACACCAATGCATTCATGGATCACCTCCATGGCCCTTTGTTCAAGCGGTTCTTGGAGGATCATGGAAAGTGCTTCCTTTCCGCCAATGGCAGTCCATTCATGACGGTTCAATTCCTTGCCCTTCATGCCGGATTTGTGCGTGACGCCAAATTGTCCTCAAGAGCGGATCCAGCCGTAATTGTGAAGGCGAACCAGCATCCGTGCGTCATGTTTGAAGTCATCGCTCAAGATCAGGCTCGAGCACAGGCATTCTACTCAGAGGTGTTCGGGTGGAGCTACCAGACCGGTACCGGGGGATTCGCCTATGTGCATTTTCCGTCAAAGATCCAGTCTTTGCTGGGCGGCATCGGTCAGGCGAATTCTAGCGTCCCTGGATTTGAGCCCGGCCATAACTTCTACATTCTAGTGGATGATATGGATGCGGCGATCGCGCGTGCGGAAGCAGCAGGCGGCAAGCTTCACATGGAGGTCGCAAATGTTGATGGCTACACCTTTGCCATGGTTGAAGACCCAGAAGGCAACCCAATTGGTTTGATTAAACCGTTCGATTCCCCAACTCAGTAAACGTCTCCGACTTTGAAAATGAACCTGCAAAAATCCATGACCACAAATCCCCCCGCTCCTCAACTCACAACGGTTTGCGATCCTCAATTCTTCAAGAGATTTCAATTCTCCAGAAACATCGGTCGTCTCACCATTCTCGCAACACTGGTTCTTGGAATCTCATCCATGAGTATTGCCCAGACCGGACCTCCATTCGCCAAGGCTCCGACGCAAGTCACCCCGGTGCTGGCAGAAGTCCCTGAAGGCTTACCACCAGGTGCGGAAGTGGCCAATTCGAATTTTGACTACGTGTCCTGGCAAACTTTCGTGGCGCTCAACTGGCCGGCGGATCCCAAGACGTGTTCTCCAGACCTCTCCAAGAGCATTCTCAGCGGGGAGGGGCCGGTGGTCTGGGAGACCTACCTGGCGGATTCGGATGTCTTCGTGAATCCTGCAACCTCAAAGCCGGCGGTGTGGTGCAGCAGTTCACCGGGCATGCACGGGTTGAGTCAGGACGCTTTGCTGCTGGGCAAGGAAAAAGGAGTGACGAGGTTTTTCGCAATGACCTCCAAATTTGATGCAAAGTTAGTTGGACTCAGTGGAATTCAGGAAGTGGGCGGGCCGTTAACTGACAAGAACGGACGATTTGTTCGCTATGAGGTGCGGATGAATCAGGATGAATACAACTACATCATCAAGAATGACCTCTGGAACAAGGCGGGGCAGGCCGGTAAAAAGATCCAGTTTCCGGAGGGGAAATCGAGCTATGGGCCCGTCGGTGCCATGGAGATCAAAGCCGCGTGGAAGGTACTTGGTGAGGGCGATGATCTCTCGAGATTCTACAAGATTCAGGCCATTGTTTTCAATGATGACAAAGGAACACCAAGTCCGGGCAAGAATCCAGTCACCCTCGGTCTGGTGGGATTGCATATTCTGCACAAAGCGAGGGGACAGGGTAAGTGGCTTTGGTCCACGTTTGAACAGAACGACAATTTGAAGTCCTTCAGCTACCCGGATGGGAAGCCGAATGTACAAACGGCCAAGCAGCCCTACACCGAGCTCGATGCATCCGGCAAGCCGATCAACCAGCCGGTCAATGTGACCCGAATCAATCCCATTGAAAACCCGGCCACGGAAATGAATGCGGGTTATCAGCAGCTTCTCGCGGGCTCTGTCTGGGCAAATTACTCCCTTGTGGCCACCCAATGGGCGGGCAATCTCGGCGGGCTCCCCAAGCCTGCCTACATGGCGAACACCGTGATCGAAACCTATACGCAGGGAACGACACCTCCGTCGGACACCCCCGTCGCTTATCCGGCACCTGGCTACAAACCGTTCGCGCCCAATTCCAGTTCGAGCTGCATGAAATGCCATAGTGTGGCCAGGACAGCACAGAATACCGATGCGGATTTTAGTTTCCTGCTCAGTAACGCTAAATAACTAGCTTGGTCCTGCGGAGGGACGAGGGCTTGGCAAATCTCCGAATTAGGAGATCTCGCGTAGAGACCCGACGACGCCCTTCACACTTTACGTCCGCCCCATCCAACTGCTTGGCCCCCCTTCTCCACCGGGGCTTTGGCCGGGGGAGCAAGGGGCGGGGGGATTGAGCGACCGTAAGGCTGTTCGGCTGTAATGGCTACTCATGCAATACAGACAGATCGATCCATACAGATTGGCATTCATCAAGCCCGGAGGGCTGACACATCACTCTGAGGAATGACCATGAGTGGCTTGGTAGATCCTGTGTGTCGGCCCTCCGGGCCTCTCGCGTTTTACTTTGCACCTGCAACCGAGGCCTTCGACCTCGGCAGAGGGTGTACCAGCCCTCCGGGCTTAGAACCAACAGCGAAGCAAACCAATAAACCGGATTCCGAGCATCCGGATAGAAATACCCGGGGACGAACACCTAAGAACATATGCACAAGATGTTGTTAGGCATCGGCACTACGTTTGTCCGCATTGCTCGACCCCCGTAGGGTACCTTGATGTTGCCATGAAGCGATTGCAGGAGGGGAAGACCGACATCGGTTGCCTCAAGTGCGACGATCCTGGTAAACGCGTACCGCTTGCCGGTGCCGGTGGCGGCTACGACGAGGTGCCGATGCTTGTTCTGCACTTCCCGCTCGGCAACGATGAGGTCGAGAATCTCCTTTTGGAATTAGACTCTTCGGCGTCGATCGAAGCTAGCTTCGCTAAGCGGGGATCGCTCAATGGAGCGATCTGGGCTTCGATGGACTTGGTCAGGATATGGTCGTAAAGTCCTGGTTTCACGTGGGTTGGGTGGGCGTTTGGGGGTGGGGCGTTGTTGGGAAATCATGGATGCTAGTTTAGCGTGTTTGGGTTGGGGGGAGGCGAACAGCCGAACAGCCTTACGCGCGGTCACCACCCTCACCCCCCAGCCCCCTAGTATCTAGCAATTGACCTTACTGAACTTCTCTGAGAGGCTAGTAAAGTCTATGTTGCCGAGTCGCCTGCAGCGATTTTGTAACGCAGCCACGCAGATCGTATTTCCCCCCTAAACCTCGTAGGAGCGTTTGTGGGAGAGCTTGAATCGTGTGGCTGTCTTTTTACCCGAACGGTCGCCAGATCGGCCTTTAGGCCAGATCGTATTTACTAGGATGGGACAAAAGATGAAAAGTTACAAAAGAGTGA
>Ga0315901_10002578_pt1 | contig 24739 bp, 20 predicted proteins | sample LakEriMetagenome_10_FD_203761 | JGI IMG/M metagenome (GOLD analysis project Ga0315901, IMG submission 203761) | Freshwater fungal communities from buoy surface, Lake Erie, Ohio, United States - Buoy 2 MA116 | ecosystem: Environmental > Aquatic > Freshwater > Lake | place: USA: Lake Erie, Ohio... | reverse complement strand
AGGTATAAAATTGTTCCCAGGATTCATCGAGTTGATGCCATTGCATGTGCAATCTATATTATCGTTAAGGTCTACCAAACCATCGTTATCATCGTCCAATCCATTATTGCAAATCTCTTGGGCTGAATAATGGAAAGAGAAAAAAAGGACAATCAGCAGGAGTACTAACGAATTATTCCTATACATGCGTTTCATCTTAAGTAATCAAATTTAGACTAATTTCTTAAAAGTGTCCAGACGAGGAAAACCGATTTGCTTAGCAACTATCTCTGATGCTCATGTGAATGAAATCTCCGCTCTCATTCTAATTGCCTTCGGTGCTTTTTTTTTAGTAGGGTTAACACGAATATCCTCCATTTCATTTCGGATGGTCCGCCGCGGCGGTCGAACCTGATATGGGAGGGTTTGGGGGAAAATGAATGTTTTGAGTTGGGCTATTTAGAAACCACCCCGATTTCTGAAAATAAATAAATTAATGTTCCCTGGCTTAGCGAAGTGCGTGCATTTGGAGTTGTGTCCGCCCGATAAGGTACAAAAGCCGATTAGAATTACAAAAGCCGAGTTCTAGGACTGTCCGCTTGCATTTTGTTATACCCGCGTTAACTGCTGGTTATTAAATTTCATTTTCCAATAAGTCTTTAGCTAAACTTGCAACTTTAAACTTCCTATTTCTGAGAATGTAATTAAGATCTGAGGTGTTGTCAACCATCAATTGTCTATTGTAATAATTGACGTGTTCGAGAATTCCAAAAACGTTGGCAAAAACAGACCAAATCAATAAATTATCGGCTGTTATTGTCCAGTTGGAAACGTAAAGCTGAATGAGGAAAACAATAGGGATTATACCTATTAAAATTAGATTCGCTTTTTTTGATTTTCTGAAAAACAACAGATTCTTGTGTTGATCAATTGAATTTCCTTTAAGACTTTTGAGTTTCAACTTAAAATAATGTTGTCCTTGGAATAAGATAAAAATACAAAGAATCAATCCGTATAATAGAAAGAGTATATCAAGAGGTGACCGGGTGAAAAGGAGATAAATCGCAATTGCAGGGAAAGTAATAAACGCATGCGACCTTTCCATCTTATAGGTTTTATTCAGTCGCTGGATTAATTCGGTTTTACTCATAGTCCATTTATTTTTTTGTCTCCATCCACTTCAGTACGTTTTTTCTCTCCTTCTTTCCATATTTCACCTTGATGTCAAGCGTAATTAGTTCTTTGTTGCGTGTAACTTTCAGTTTTACAATTTCGCCTTCTTGACGTTTTTGACCATTCGGTTCGAAAGCCTCGCGGTAATCGTTCACATTTACAATATCCCCTTGTTTTAAACCTGCCCATTCATTTGGACCTGTTTTGACGACAAGTTGTTCCATACCAATTCCAATCGCTTTTAATGTGATATCATTATCTTTCTCGATCAAGGGTGATAACATCCCTGATTCCTGAAGCGTTTCGTGGTAACTGATCCCAATGTAATTCAATTGATCGTTTGGTTTCCACTGGTTTTTTCCTTCAATATAGGTGCTGAAAAATTGCTGTAAATCCGGATGAACTTCTTTCACAAGTTCTGCAATAAAGGTTTGCTCATCGAATGACTTATTTGCTCCATATCGTGCGTTCAACAGCAACATCACATCAATCAAGGATTTTTGACCGGAAGTAAGGCGTTGTATTTCTGCATCAAGCAACATTGCCAATACGGCTCCTCGTTCATACACTTGACCATAATGTTTGTGGTACTTTTCTTCGAGTACATTTTCACTCATCTCTGTGAAAGACATTTCGCTCACTGGAAAAGATAATCCTTGCGCAAGTTTAGCTTCCATTTCCTTCAAATATTCATCGGGTGAAATTACGCCACCTTTGTATTTGATGAGGTTGGCAAAATATTCGGTTACGCCTTCGTAAAGCCACAAATGCTTACTCATTAATGGATTGGTGTAATTGAAGTTTCCAATGCGCTCAGAATGCAATCCGAGTGGGGTAAGTATGTGCATAAACTCATGAATGGCAGCACCTGAAAGTTGATTGTCCAAAGAAAGTTCTTTAACATCGGAAAGTGCTCCGCCGAAATCAGCCAAATAATAGGTAGATGAATTGCCATGCTCCAAAGCTCCGAGACCTAAATTGCGAAATTTCAAAGCCAGCTTGATTTTTTGGATGAGCCCCATTTTACCGGTCATCGCTTGGCCGATTTCGTTTAAGTCATCGACAAATACAATGAACGTATAATTATCCACCGGAAGATCTGGTAAGAATTCATCAATGGCCTGCATGTCACGCTTCAAGACTTCATAAAAGTGCTTTGCTCGTGGAACTGCATTGACATCGAAAACAGAAATAGTCACTTTTGTTTTTCCGACATAGAATTGTGCGGTATCGGGCACAGAAAACATAATGGGACAATCAATCAATTGGTGGTAAGAGTTTGCTTTGAAATGTTGTTGACCGCTATTACTTAACGTTTGAGGTAAGGAAGTAGAACCGTAAAGTTGTGCTGGCTTACTAATCTTAATCTCAATCGCTTCTGCTTCCTCTCCCGCAAAAAATCCAAAAATTCCGCCGTTGTTGAATAAGAAGTTTTTTCCTTCCTCGAAGTTTGTCGCCACTGGGTCAAAGATGGGATGTTTCTTCACCTTCCTGTCCATGATATCTTCAAGTGTGTATTCGAGGTACTTCAATTTTTTCGCATCGTAAATAACGAACGAATTATTGCCTTGTTTTTTAACTTTTAAGTTCTTTCCATCCGCTGTTTTCGCATTCATGGAAAGTACAAAGCGACCAAAATCTTGCGTGTCATACGTTCCTGGTACAGTAGCTGGAAAAGAGTAGGTAACAAGATCCGTTTGAGGCGAGTTGCTTAAAGTCATCTTAATAGGCAAAACATCTTTTTCGATCTTGTTCAAATCGATTTCATAGAGGTGTTGAGCGAACAGTGAACATGTACTAAACAAACATATAAGAACTATCAATTGATTTCTCATGTGGATTAAATTTTCGGTAAGACGAATAAGTAGGATATTTGTTACTTTAAAATGTTACCCCCCAATCCAACCATCTACAATCCCTTGTTTTATATCCGGATAGGAATACAAAAGATAGACTGTAATGACGATAATTGAAATCACCTTCCAGTTATTTTTGAATAGGTTTTGAAAATCCAAAATTAATTGTTTCATTTTTGCGTTTTTTAATTTAAAAATTTAAAATTTCCCCTTCAACACATCAACACCAATCGCATATCCATAAATTTTTCCATTAGCATCTTTGTAAATTCTGATTTTATTACAAGCCATTCCAAGGTTCACTGTTGTCCACGTAAGACCACCGTCTTTGGTTTCGTAACCTGTATTCATAGTACCCACAAAGCCGTGGTTTTCGTCAATAAACCCAATGCCAAATTCTCTTGCTCCAGCATCTTCCACTAAGTTGATTTCATTCCATGTTTTTCCACCATCTGTTGTTTTTGCAATACGTTGCTGTTTGACATTCGGGTCGGGATTGTACGATTGTATGGTAACATAGCCAACATCCTTTGTTGGGAAAGAAGCTTTCCAAGTACCTTCGAATGGACGATTGGATTGATACACTTTTTTCCAGGTCTTTCCGCCATCGCTCGTTTTTAAAATCAAGGCATTCGATTTTTCCATGTCTTCATCGGATGCCGCGCAAACGATCCCGTTGTTTTTATCAAACATTTTAATGTCAAACAACATTTTACAGTCGCTATTCATGCTATTCGATGTCCAAGTCAAACCGCCATCGTGTGAGACCATCATATTTGCCGGACTTCCGACGCGTCCAACTCCGTAAATGTGAATTTTATAATCTGTCTTTCCGTGATTGATGAATTGCTCCTTCACGATATCAATCGCACACAATCCTTTCACATAAGGTCCGGAATACGAAACAGGTGTCCATGTTTTACCGCCATCAGTTGTTCCATAAAGCGGAATGGTATCCGTTACGTTCGGAAAATAGTCTGTTCCGACAGTTCCTGCAAATCCTCTTAAACTATCTACAAATGCGATGCAACGGAAAAAGGTTCCTTTCTTTTCAAGCTGTTTTTCCCAAGTTTCGCCGCCATTTTTTGTGTGGTAAATGCTTCCGTATCCGTTGACATACCAACCTTCATTTTCATTGATAAACGCGATGTCATCTTGTTTCCCAGGATAGCGTTCGGTATTCAGTTTTTTCCAACCCTTTTCAGGAAGTTTAACCTCGTCCTTTTTAGATAGAATTTCATTGCTCCATTTCACCGCGGATTTTCCGACCTCATGGTTGTATTCATCAAATAATTGCTGAATTTGTCCGTTTGCGAATTTGTTGTAGGCTTCTTGCATCGTTCCCGATTTGGCAAAGTAGTGATCCGTTGAAGGATACGTCATCAACGTTGCATTCCCCGGATTGAAATAATTCACCGTATTTACAATTTGTTGATGGTCAGCTCTTGAAAAGGCTTGAAAATCGGACTCACCGAATTGAACCAACACTTTTGCCTTGGTGTTTTTCCAGTTTTCGAGGTGGGGATAGTCTTGAATTTGTCTCCAATATTCAGCATTTCGGGAGTAAATTTTACCATTTCCGTCGTACTCCCAACTCGTTCGCAACACACTATCAGCTTTGGGATCTTTAGCAATGTCTTCTAGTTTTTCTTTTTTGACAAAATACCGGTAATTCAAATCGTATTGCTCAATGACAGATTGCTCAACTTCGATGGGATTCATACCTGCCAACGCATTTTGAACTCGGTACATTTCAATCTGGTATTCGAACCACGATTTTGCAGTTGTTCCATACACTACAACCCCAGCTACTTGATGTTTAGCGCTAATTGCTGGTGCAACAATTCCACCCATGGAATGCCCAACGATGATGATTTGGTTGGTATCAACGTAGGGTAAGGACTTCAATTTTTTCAATCCGACTTCAAAATTTTCAATTTCATCCAATAAATCGCACGACTCACAAGGCGGTGTATTTTTGCTGTCTCCCAAGCCACTTTTTTCAATGCGTAGGGTTACGTAACCGGCATCCACATAGGCATCCACTATGCGTTTGTAAGGATGATCGCTAGTCAGTTCATCGATGCTACTGCACGTATATCCGGGAATGAAGAGCATCGCTGGCATTTTATTCTCCTTGAACGGTTTGTTGATGATCACCCGAAGCTGACCGCCTTTGTAATTTGCTTCATCGTAAATGACGGTGGCATTATCATCTGTTTCGTAGGGACGAGCAACGACTTTTGCTTTGAGCGTGAGTTTCTTCTTGCCGCGTACTACTGAAAGTTGAATTTCTTTGCCCGGTTCGTAGCTCAAAAATTGTGAAATAAATTCATCCGCAGAAGTAAAGGTTTTTTCACCAATCTTTGTGATAATATCCTTTTCTTGAAGCTTCAGTTCAACACTTGTTCCTCGAACAACTTGCACGACCTTACAGCCGTAATTCCCATTTTCAGTAACATATTCAATACGAGCACCAAGAAGAGGTTTGCGCTGAAGTTGAGCCAGGGAATTGAGTGAAATAAGAGCAAAAAATAGAAGGGGAATTAAACGTAGCATACAAACAATTTTTTCTCAAAGAAAGGTTATTGCCTCAAAGTTCAATTGTCAAAAATTGCTATTTATTCCAGAAAAACGAATGCTCTATTTTCAAACGGATTTAGTGCTCCCAAAATACATTTGGGTTATTGGTTTTGTAAGTAATCCAGAGCGTATTGTTTGTTTCACCTTTTTCTTCTGATTTATCAGGCTTTTGTTCAAAATAATCCAATGGAAGAAGCCTGATATAATTAAAGGTTTTTCCTTCGGAGCTTGTTTCCATGTTGTATTCGCTGGATGAATGACACTCAAGGATATAGAGATTTTTTGCCATATAATTTTCCAGATAGTTCTCTTTTGTTTGAGTGCTCTGATTATTCCAATTAGCATCTGGATTTAGACTTAGGGGTTTATCACTAACCAAACGCTCACGAACTTCCTCAATGCTCAATAGTTCTCCTTTTTCATTCATCACATAAGCATCGAAAGTGGGATCGATCCAAAGCCATTTTTTCAAGGATTCGGAGTAAACGGAATTAATGACGTGGCAATCTTGGTCAATTTTTAGGCTGTCTTTTGGTAAACAAGTCACAACTCTCGATTTAATGCCCATTGATAAATAACATTCATTCAAAACCAATGCAAGACCACGGCAATTTAATCCTCTGCTTTCCTTTTTGCAAATCTCCAACATGCTCATGGCATTTTTTACCTCCGGATTTCCATTCATTCCATCGTGTGGAACTAAATCATGGATCCAGTGCAACAGGTTTAAAATTTTCAATACATCTGTTCCTTGTCCGGCTATGCTGTCAAGATTGAAGCCTTTGCGCAATGCCACCAGATTGGGATTATCGCTTGCTTGATAGGTGAATTTTGGAATCGGTCTGTTATCTGAAAGATTGTATTTGCGTGCCCTTTTTAGGATACTAAGATAATCTCCAGTTTGTTTGAGTTTTTTATTGAGTTCAGCAAAATCTTTTTCTTTTCTAATGTTGTCTAAGTCTGTGTCAGTCTGCACATGTCCATAATCATTATAACCAGCGTCTATTGCCTTTCTAAAATAAGTTAACGCTGAGGAATTATTGTTTAAAAGCGAATAAATACAAGTTAAATTATAGTAGATGTTACCAAGCAAATAAGTGTATTGTTTCTTGTCATCCGCAGGTAATTTCTCATAAATTACGAGATATTCATTGAGTAAGGAATTAAATGACTTGGTATCCCTGCTGTCATACGATTTATTGAATCCATCTCCTTTTTGGTTTATAAATTCCTCCATTTGCTGAGTTGGCGTAGCTTGAGCCCTAAGAAGTTGTGAACTAAAAAATACTGCGATAAAAAGGATAACTTGTTTTTTCATTTTTGATGCTTGTTTTAAATTATTAACTGTTTGATTATAAATTGATGTCTTAACGGACAATTACTTTTCCTAAAGCTGTTTCCATTATTATTTTAAATTTCCCATTGCCAAAGGTTAATTGACTACCTGCTTTTTTCTTAAGTTCATGCCGATCTACTTTTACATTGCCTAAGCTCGTGCTTAAATCCAATCTCAACTCTGATAGAGCATTGCTCAATTGAACGTCGATATCTCCGAGGCTGCTCTCTAATTTACAGTCATCTTTTACGGTTATATTCTTTCCTGATACATCACCAAGCGAGGTGAAACAGCTTATTTTCCCCGATAAATTGCTGATAATAATGTCTCCTAAATCCGTTTTTAAATCAAGTGTGCCCGACGTATTTTTTGCGCTTATATCTCCAAGAGCAGTGTGAAGAGTCGTGCTTTTGTTTTTCAATCCATTGGCATCGATATCGCCTAAATCTGAATCCATTTTTACATCTACGTTATCCGGAACATAAAATTCTATTTTACTACTTTCAGAAAGCACACTGATACCATTAAAATTCTGATCTTTTCTTCGCAAATGAATCGTCAGAACGGAATCCTTCAGCACATAACTCAATTCGCAATTCCCTTCCTTTTTGCGTGAGAAAACTCCTTTTGCCTTTAGCTGATAGTTGTAATTCATGGAAATATCTGCCCGATTACTTCCACTAACCAAAATATCACTTTTATCCCCTTTGAAAACTAGTGATTTCACACCATTAAAAAGAGTATCGACGTGCAAACTGTCATTAGAAGAAAACCAAGATCCGGCATTAGATTGAATACTTGTTTTTGTTGAACTTTGTGAAGGGAAAATGGGGTCTAATTGAACTAAAGCAGCAGCAGGATCTAACTCCGCAAAAGGTAAAGTCACAAGACCTTCATTGATCCATGGTTGAATGAAAGCTTTTTCAAGGAAACGATTATTTTCAACGGGGAGCTGATTGGGTTGAATAGTTGGATTAGGGGAATTAGTCGAAGAATCTACCATTGCAGCTTGCTTGTCCTTTTTTTGTTTTGGAGCAATGTTTGGCTCTTTATTTCCGGACATAAATAGAATTCCGGTTACAATAATTGTGGCAATTGAACTCATAATAAAGAAGTTTTTTTGAATGATAATTTTACTAGTTGATTTTGGAACAGCAATCTGAGCAGGGGCCTCAATCCAAGAGGTAACATCAGAAACACTCGTAGAGGTTTTCTCGGTTCTTAATGTTTCAAATAGGTGATTTAATTTTTCTTCAGATTTCATAATACACCGTTTTTAATTTCAAGTGACTGCATAAGCGCCAATAATTGCTTTCTACCTCTACTCAGGCGTTGCTTTACGGCAGATTCACTTGAGTTTTGAATACCCATGATTTCTTTTATCGAAAACCCCGAAATTTCAAAGAGAATGATGCACTCACTTGTTACTTGATCCAGTTCTTGTAAGCATTTGTACAAATCATTGATTTCGAATTGTTGTTCAATCGAATTATTCCCGTTGTGAGAATGCTCGTAATTTTCTTTCAACTGATTAACATATTCTGGTCGTTTCTTCTTTCGGTGATTGGCTAATATTCGCGAAGCCGTTCCAAACAAAAAGTGAAGAAATGCATCCGTAGATTTGAGTTCATCAAACTTCTCAAACGCAACAACCAAGGTGTCGTGCATAATGTCTTTGAAATGAAATTCACCGTAAACACGCGTTTTGCAATAGCGCTCAAACCGTTCATGAACCGGCTCGTATACTTGCATAAAACGTTCTTGTTTACTGGATTTCATTTTAATTACACTCGGGATTTGGCAGTAAGTGTCTTAGCTATGAAAAAGGTGACAAGAGATGCAAAATTTTTCTTCTTTTCTCAAAAATATTCAGTGAATTTGTCTCACAAATTACATCCTATCGTAAATTCCTCTCGGGAGAATTTTCAGTACAAAAGCAATCAAACGCCATCTTTTTGTGACATAAACCACCTTATTTTTTCTGATGATGGCTTTATACATCTGATTGACAGCTTTTTCGAGAGGCATTACCCAAAACAATCCTTCGCCTTTCGCCATTTTTGTGTCCACAAGACCTGGACGAATATCCGTTATAAAAATGGGCATTTTAAGTTTAGCTGCTTTTTGTCGTAATCCTTCCGTGTAATTTATTTGATAAGCTTTTGATGCATTATAAGCAGGAGCTTGACGGCTGCCACGAATTCCGCCAATGGAACTTATTACCACTAAATGTCCGAATTTTTGATTTTCAAAATAGTTGAAGGTCCAATCTGCAATGGCTGTAAATCCTACTATGTTGGTATCTATGGTTTGTTTTTCGATTTCAAAATCTAACGCTTCGTTTATTTCGCCTATTCCTGATGATATGACAAGTAAATCCAAGCCACCTAGTTCATTAGTCAATTCCTCCAACTGTTGAATGGATGTTGCGGTATCGGTAACGTCTATAACTTTGGTAAAATAGGCATCTGGATTTTCATCTTTCAATTCGATAAGTAATTCATCGCGACGACCAGTTATACCAACTTTGTAATTATTTGCTGCAAATAGTTCGGCAAGTCCTTTTCCTATTCCGGAAGTTGAACCAATAATGATGACCTTTTTCATTTAAACGATGCTATTTTTTATCGCACCAGGAGTTTGCCCAAATTGCTGTTTGAATGCTTTCGTAAAAGTTGGAGCATCCGGAAAACCATAGCGAATGGTTGTGAAAAGAATTTCATTTCCACTCAACAAATCTAATTTAGCGAGCTCCAGACGTTTGCGTTTTTGGTATTGATAAGGGGAAATTCCGAAAACAGATTTAAATACACGAATGAAATGGTATTTCGAAATTCCTATTTGATAGGCGATTTTTTCCAAAGAAAGGTTTTCCGTAATGTATTCATCAATAAGCGATTTTGCTTGAAACACCGCCCTAAAAACTTCTTCGTTGGTCACGTTTCTTTTAAAATCTAATTTGGACAAATGGTCAAAAACAAAACGTTGATCAGTGATAATGGATTCTGCAAGGCTATAGAACAATTCGCTATGGTGTAAATCACTCGAGAAAATTCCAGTTTTTATTTTTTGGTTGATTTCATTAAGTGTATATCCCAAACTGGTATTCTTCACGTTGTAGCGGTTGACAAAGAACTGATCGGAAAGCAAGAATTCTTTCAACTCGGAGCCATTGACATCGTGAAACTCAGCTACTTCGGCAATGATCTCCGACGAAACATCAATACAAAGTCCTTGAACCATATCGGCGTGATCAATTTGCACATGTGATTTGGTAAATTCATTTCCGATAATGTATTCACCAGCATTGACCTTGTATTTTTTGTCATTAGCGTAATAGATTTCTTCACCTGATGCTACGTATTTTATACCTAAACCAGTGAACGGGCATTCCGTCTCCAACTTTTTAAAGTTCGAAAAGCGAATGGCGTTTTTTTCGTTGTCGGTGTATTTTGTTTGATTCATAATCTTGTCATCGTGAGGTTGTTGCTAACGTTTCCAAGCCTGGCGAAGTAGCTGATTTAAATTAGTTTTATTTGCGATCCAAGATCGTTTTGTTTTCATATGTTCGTTTTCGTTACAACAATTCAGGTTCTTGCTCTTGACGCGTGTTAGCAAACGTCTAAATCAAATCAATTGATTGAGATCTTGTCGCCCAATGATTGTCATAATTTCAACGATATCTTCATTGATTTTGTAGAATATGCTATCAACGCCGCATACACAACGTTTATATTCGGGTTTAATATAATCAACAGATTCGAATCCTAATGGATTTTGAGCAATAAGTTCAAAGTGAATAAAGAAAGCGTCAAAATACTTGTCAGCTTGTTTTATCCCAAACTGTTTTGCACCGTAACGATAAATACGAATTAAATCTTCCTTGGCAACATTGCTCAATTTGTATTTAGCCATTCATCAACTTTTTAGCTTGTTTTAGGATGTCAGACTTTGAATCCGATGTAAATCCAGATTTTTCAGCTCGGTCTAACTTTAGTCGGATTAGATCAATTTGCTGTTGCTGATTTCTTGCCTGTCGAATTAAATCATTCACTAATTCACTCTTACTTGAATATTCTTTATTGTCAACTTGACTTTTAAGCCATTCATCATTTGGCTCAGTAAAGGAAATACTTTGTCTTCTCACAATGCTGTCTTTTGGTGTAAAAATACACCATAAACGCATCAAAAACAAATCTGCGAACAAACTTAGAAAACACCTATGAATGAAACGTGACCTCACACACACTGCGAAAAGCCTATTTAATAAAGTTTGAGATGAAGAGCGGATTTTGAGAAAAAAAGAAAAACACCAATAGTCAGTTCTTGACCAGAAATGCCCTTTTGATGATCAATTAATTTAGTAGCGTGATGTTCCCAGATTGCTCGATATTTTGTCCGTTGAGCAATGTTGCTTGCAGTTTGTAAACAAAAACGTCTGCATTCATTGGTTTTCCTTTAAATGTTCCATCCCAGCATTGTGACAAACTCGCGTCGTTTGTCTCAAAAACTACCTCTCCCCATCTGTTGAAAATTTGAAAGGAAATTTCAGCAATACAGCTTCCATAAACACATACTGTTTTATTTACAGCGTTACCGGCTCCATTGGGAGATAAGATCGTGGGTACAAAAATTTCAGCACAACCCACAGTTGGTGGTTCAGGTGGGCAGTCATTTATGGTAATTTGCTGTTGTACCGTGTCTGTGTAGCAATCGAATACCACAATAGCGGATACAAGATAGCTTCCGGCAGATGAAAATTGATGGGAAGGATTCAACAAGGAAGAGCTGTTTAATGTTCCACTGGATGGATCGCCAAAATTCCATGTTATACCCACAACCGAAGAAGTTCCGCTAACCGAAAAAGTTTGAGCATTTTGAAAACAAGCATCTCCTGTTAAAGAGATCAAGTTATTACCGGGAGTAATTTCACCAGAGATTAGCGTAATCCATTGAGGCAGGCAGATTGAAGGCGCTACATTTGCTGGCAAGGCTGAAATTGGGCCAATAAGGGATGCAGGATTACTGGGATTTTCAATTTTGTACAGGGTATTGGGACCAAGTCCAGTGGTTGTATTGGCAACGACATAATAGAGGTTGCTGTCTGGACCCATTTGCGGGGCAAAATGGGGATTACTCGAATTACCAATGAAGAGTTCTGTGCCAGATGCAGCAATGAGGTTTGGATTGCCTAAGCTGAGGTCAAAATGATAAAATGAATAAGGCCCTCCCGCATATAAGTAATTTCCATCGAATGTAAATTCAAAATATTGCAAAACATCCCCGGAAGTTTGAAAAGGAATGTTGATAGGGTTGGAAATTTGTCCCGTTGCGGCATTAAAATCATAAAGTTGAAATCCTAAAAAATTTCCGATTATAGGATCATATTCACCCGTGCAGACAAATTTTGTTCCCTGATAATTCAACTTCCCTGAACCGTTTAAAAGAACTGGACTCAGAACAGGTACTGGATTGACCCCCTGGCTGGTTACCTCAAAAGCTGCAAAAGTAGGGTTAACGGCATCAGGACCATTGCTGATCAACCAATAACCATCACCCGAACTTTTTGGGTAGGCCATGAGCATTTCTGTCAAGTTGTTATCGTATAACGGAATGCTTTTTTGTCCCGGGAGAATATCACCCAATCCATTATCTAGCGACATATCGACCACAGAATAGGTAATGCCATCACTTCCTTCCTCAAAGTCATCTTGGCAGAAAATATAGTATCTTGAACAAGAGCCTGGAAGAGGAATAATCACTGCTGCCATGTAAGAAGAAAGCGCATCATTCCCTCCTAAATTCGAACCATTCGGCATCGGTTGATTAAGGCTATTCCACACCGTAATCCCATCCGTATAAAACAATAAATTACCCGTATTTCTATCGGCGATGGAAGCCGTTCCTTCGATTAAATCTCCCGCAATCAATGGTGGTTGAACTGTAGGAAGCGCACATCCTGTTGGATAAGAAGGTGGTGTTGTATTGAAATCGATTGCCGAACCAAAACCAAAGCGCCATTGGTTATTTTGGTTTTGAGCGAAGGAATAAAATGTGATTGCTATGTGAACAAAAAGGATTGAAAACCGCATAATCATCGAATTAAATGAACAAATCCATGACCTACCTTACCCGATTCAGTGGTGAATTTATAGGTATAAACCCCATCAACAAGTTCTTTACCTAAATTGTCTTTCCCATCCCAATTGTTTTGGTAATTTTCGGACGAAAAAACAATATTCCCCCAACGGTTTAGAATCACAACTTCAGTATTTTTTGGTAAATTTTCGATTTCAAAAAGGTCATTGACTCCATCCGAATTTGGGGTGATTACATTTGGGAATTCAACATTTGGCTGGGGGAACGGTAGTACATTTACAACAACGGTATCACTACCAGTACATCCATCTGTATCTGTTCCAGTTACTATATAAATCGTATTTTGAGATGGTTGAGCTATTGGATTTGGGCAATCAAAACAAGTTAAACTTGAAGATGGATTCCAAGTGTAGGAAACAGCACCTGTTGCGATTAATTGAACAGAATCTCCTTCTGTTATGGTCGAGATATCGGGTGTTGCATCAATTGTCAGTCCGCCTGTTTGAGCCCCTAGCGTTATTGAAATAGTATCAGAAAGATTGCAATAGTTTACATTTGATACAACCACTGTATAGTTTCCAGAACACACATTACTAATCGTGTTGATAGTATCACTCACATTGGATTGAATTACGCCATTGCTCCAGTCATACGTATATGTTCCATTACCTGATGTTACGTTTATAGTGATTGAGCCATCGCAAGAGGTGCATGTGTTCGGTAGAATATAATTCGAGTTCGTTTGTAACTGGGGTATTTGTAATTTGGAAATTATCAATTCTGCAAAGTCGCCCCCGGTTTGTAAAGTATTATCGAAATATGCTCCAGATCCGGGATCTGTTAAGGGATATGTGGAGGGAAGAAATGGACACCATGCATCACTTCCTGTACTACTACAAAAAACAATTGAATTACTTTGGTCTATATCGATACAGGTTCTCTTTTCAGCACCCGATCCTCCCATGTATGAGCACCACTGCAAATCGCCGTTGTTAGACAAGCGGCCAAGTATGGGTTCCGTGCTACAAGTAGCACTTGCAATAAAAAAAGGAGCGTTTATCGTGTTGGTGATATAAGGGAAGCTATTGTTAGGAATCGAGGCTTCCGCTCCAGTCATTGGAGACGTAAAATGAATAAATGCAAAATATACATGATCACATTTATCAACTCCTAAATTATCAAACGTACCAAAATTTTCGGATTCAACTCCTCCCATTAGGGTTGCCCATAAACGCGCCCCATTAGTATCGAATTTCAAAAAGAACGCATCAGAAAAACCTCCATTGAATGTTCCCTGAAAGAAAGTGCCTGAGTTCTGAAGCGGGAAATCAGTGGACTCAGAACTTCCCAAAACAAACAGATTACCCTGCGAGTCATTGCAGATTGAAATTCCTGTGTCATATCCGAGGCCTCCATAATACGTTGCCCAAAGCCTTGAGCCATTGTCTGCGAATTTTAAAACGAATGCGTCTCCCGCTCCTCCGTAATTTGACTGAAAATACCCTCCATTGTTTTGAGTGCTGAAATTATCTGAAAAGGTTTCCCCTGAAACAAATGCATTTCCCTCAGTATCATTAGAAATGGAATGCCCTTCGTCACTCCCTGTACCGCCATAATACGTGGCCCACTGTCGAATACCAAGGTTGTCAAATTTTAGGATGAATGCATCGGATTCTCCTGCATGTGATCCTTGAAAAAAAGTACCGGTGTTTTCCGTAGGAAAATTAGGAGAGTCTGTTTTCCCAGTGATCCATAAATTTCCTTGTAAGTCGGTGGATAAGCCATATCCTTGATCCTGACCTGAACCGCCGTAATAACTAGCCCAAAGACGCGTTCCATTGTTTTGAAATTTTAGGATAAATGCATCCATGGATCCCCCTCCGTATGTTGGCTGATTAAAAGAGCCTGATCCTGCACTTTGAACAGGAAAATCCTGAGACTTAGTCCAGCCCGTTACAAAAACATCCCCATTCACATCTGTTTCAATTGAATAGGCGGACTCCTCGCCGAAACCACCATAGTAAGTTGCCCATAAAAGATTTCCAGAAGCAGAAAATTTAAGCAAGAACACGTTAACATCAACAGCGAAGGGAAGAGTACTGTAGTCGTCCGAAAAATAAGCAGTTCCACCAGGATCCAGTAGTGGAAAATTATCCGATGTTGTGCCCCCGGTTATGAATATATTTCCGTCTTCATCGGTATCCGTAGAGAAACAATCATCCACATTGTTACCTCCATAAAATGTGTACCAGTATAATTGTGGATCGATAATTAAACGCTTCGATGAATCATAGCGTGCAAGATTAAATTTCAGAAGCGTTTTGTTGTTGCTAATTGTTGTAATCTGGTAACTACTTTTAACTTCAATGTCTCCCTCCTGTTCATACGTAAATGGTTTTTCCTCTTTTAGACTGCCTAATGGAGTTTGCATGCTGATGCTACCATCATCTAAAAGTGTTAACGGGTTCTGCCCATCGTATAGAAGATTTATTTGTGAAGGATCAGCACCAGGATGTACAACGAAATCGTATTTCATTCCGCCATTTTGGCTATTATAGAAAACCCAATCAATACCTGGATAGACCTCTCTAATTGTGATTTTATCATATTGGTGCACCTCAACTATTCCTTGTGGACAATGGCCATAGAAATAATTGAAATGCTCATTACTTTCCACTTCTTTGACAATGTTTTCGCGTTTTATTGTTGAGCCATCCAAATGAACATTAAACCAAGCCATTTCTGTTTTTAGTTGTTCATGAAATGATGTTGCGGGATTGATTTCTTGCTTTTGGCCTTCCTTCTCTAGGTGCTTCACAAAAACGTAGGTCAGTCCTTTTTCCGTGATATACAAGTTCATTCCAGGAGCTTCTGCCTTGAACAAAACAAAAGGCACAGGTCGTGCGTTCACGTCCACAATTTGCCCTTTATTTTCGATGAATCTAACAGGTTTAGATTTCAAAAAGCTATTGAACTTATCCTTTGAAACTGTTTTTTCTTCCTTCTTTTTAATGTCCGTTTGAGTAACTAGAGGGGTGTAATAAAGAAAATCTTCCGTATATATTGGCAAAGATCCATAAGCTATACTGCTTAAATAAAAGCAACAATAAAGAAGGAATAGATTAAATTTAAAGGCAACAATAAAATGCTTCATTCTACTTTATTCTTTTACGATATTAACGGTTTGCGCTAAATGTTCTCCAATATTTATGAAATAAATTCCTTTTGATAAATCCCCTAGATCAATAACACTCTGTTCTGAGAGGATTTTGCCGGTCAAAATAGCTTTTCCTGTATAATCATAAATCGTATAAACAGAACCAAGTAATTGCTTTTCAATATTTATAGTTAATTGATGTGTTGTGGGATTCGGGTAAAATTCAAAATTAGCATTGGTGTTTTCTTCCATACTATTGATTTCAATCTGGATGGTTTTTGTGATGGTGTCCGAAAAAATACAATCTGATGCTACTAAGGTAACTGTGTAAGTTCCATTAGTTGCGAATGTATGACTTGGGTTTTGAACACTTGATGTATTTCCATCTCCAAAATCCCAAGAATAGGTTAGTGTATTATTTAAGGAAGTAGATAAATTAGTGAATATTGCGGTGTTGCCTGAAATTGACTCATTAAAATTAGCACTTGGATTATTGATGTGAAGATTCCAATCATAAGAGCTATTGAAAATTGTATTGTCAGATTTCGATTGATAATATTGTGCCAATTGACTTGATAGACCGGCTGTATAGCTCAAACCGCTGGTACCTGCTTTCCAAATACTACTAAAAATGGTAAGTGCAGCAATATAGCTTCCATCTATATTAGGGTGGCTATTATCTCCACTGTGTAGCACCAAGGTTGTATCGTTTAAAATATTTTGCCAAGTAACACCCACAGGGGCGCATTGGATGTTTAATTGTTCGCTTATTTCAAGATAGGCGCTGGTCAGTGAATCCTGCATGTGATTAAAATTGGTAAACACTGGGCTGCAATAGGTTCCACTTGGATCGCATTGTTGTCCACCGAAACGTCTTCCCCAAGTCATATACGTGATGATTTTAGCACAAGGATTATATTGTTCAATAACTGATTTTAAATCTGTCATGGCAGGATACATGTCGTTATAGCGATAATAATCGATTGTAGGAATTTGACTTTGTTCTTGCAAAATGACATAATCCCAATTGCCTTGACTTATTTTTGAAAGTGTTGTCGCATCATTGAGATGGCTAGATATTAAGTATCCTCCCGGCATGTTCGAATCAATATGCAATGTTTTTCCAGCCGATGCTGAGAGGTTTTTAACAAGTAATGGCAAGTTGTTATAAGAGGTATAACTGTTGCCAATAAAAAGGACTGATAAGGTGTCTTGGGCCACGAATGTGCCGATTGATAAGAAAAATAAGGTAAGTGCTAAAATTGACTTTTTCATAAGTTATGTTTTGCTAATTAAGTCTTGAGATTTTGTTCAGCTGTTTTAAATCTGAATGAAGTCTCACCCAAAAAGCTTTTTATTCTCCACCCAACGCTGTACATGGTTCTTTTCCTTCATACCTTATTTCACTAATACATCCAATGTGATGACTTCATTGTTTCGTTTAACTTTTAATTTGGCGATTTCACCATCTTTGAGCTTCTGTCCATTTGGTTCAAAAACATTTCCTGAACAATAATTCGACACCGAATTAATTTGTGTGGCATAGCTAAAATCTTCGCCTTGGACAAAAACTGAAGTGGAGCACACAAAAGATAGAAAATTATAAATTTTGTTTTCATAGCTGTAAGCCAATTAAATCGACAAGCAAAAGCTCCTATCATCGAATTAAATGCACAAACCCATGTCCAATTGTACCTGTTTCCGTTGTGTATTTATACGTGTAAACGCCTTCAAGTAGATCTCTCCCTGATATGTCTTTGCCGTCCCAATTGTTTTGGTAATTTGAAGAGGAGAATACTACATTACCCCAACGGTTTAGAATAATCACTTCGGTGTTTTCTGGTAAATTTTCGATTTCAAAAAGGTCATTGAATCCATCACCGTTAGCAGTAATGACATTAGGAAATGAAAAATCAAATTCAACAGCATTATCATTGTTATCGTCATTGTCACAATTCTCAAATACTATTTGCAGTTGATCACTGCACGTATTGGCTTCGCCACAAGTTCCTGAAACGAAAGTTAAACTGGTTACGACACCAAAACTTTCTTGACATAAAACAGTACTTAATTGCGCTCCGGTTTGCTTATCTATTTCCACCAAAGTTGCTGAAGGACTTATGGCCCACAATGTATTCTGTATTTCGTCATAAGCAAGACCGCGCATTCCTGATGCAGTATTTCCTATAAAGGCTATTGCTGCCGTAGAGGGATTAATTTGATAAAGTTTCCCATTATCGGTAATGCCAAAAAGAGCATTTAAAGTAGGGTCATACGCTAAACCGTTTATGCCATCATCTGGTGTGTAGAAAAATCCGTCAATGGCAGGGAGATTAAGGTTGCCAATAGTGTCAAGAGCACCGGTTACAGGATTTATGCTGTAGAGCAACTGATCCAGAAGTTCACCGGAATTGATTTCCGACATACCCACAGCATAGAAAACATCATTGGTATTATCGTATTCTCCCGCATAAAATTGATGATTTGGGTAGCTAAAAATATCATTAACCACGCCTGTCTCAAGGTCAATACTTGAAAGCATTGGTGCAGTTACGATATTTGACAAGCCATACAAGAGACAATCGGCTGATCTGAATCCCATTGCAGTCCAATCCTTGCCTGTATTCTGCTGAATAGAATCAATGCTCCCATCTGCTGAATTAATGTAAAACAATAAGTCTTCACTCGCGTGATCATAGGCAAGGAATCCTGATGGGACACTTGATGTTGAAGCTAGTGAGACATTTAAACTAATTGAAGTAAGTCCGGCATTGTATTCCGAAGCTGCTGGTACATACAAGGGATTGGCTACGGCATTTGATGGTAAAAAAATACCGCTACCTGTCCATTCCAGGTTTGTTATATTTTGGAATCCGCTCAAGTCTGCTGATAGTTGAATGGTGTCATTTAAACAGGCAGTTATGCCATCTCCCAAATTGAAATCATCACAAGGAGAAGATGTTTCACATGGAAGGACGACAATCTGGTCACTGCCAGATCCGCATGGTCCATTGACGGTTGCGCTGTAAATACCGGGGCTTGTAACCGTGTAAAACTGGCCAGTATTAGTAGCCGCATCTCCTCCCCACGACCAGGAGGTTCCTTCTCCGGCATTGAGCTGTAAAGTGTCTCCTAGGCAGAGGTACAGTGTATCTGGACCAAATTGGATTTGAGCTTCATAGCTATTGTAAAAGATCCAAGAAGGAAAATTGGGTAGTGAGAAAAAGCCAAATGAATTTTGTCCATCACTTGGGTAGGAGAAAATTCCAGAACTAACTGTTGGTGTCCCAGTGTTCGGGCAATTGATTGTACCAAGTTGTGTAGAAATTTCTCCCGAAATAAAATCAATATTTTGCTCTGTGAAATAAATTTTACCATCCGGTGCTAATTGCATGTAGTAACCATCAAAATTTTGTTCAATAACTTGTGACGTTGTTGTCAAATTTTGACCTGTTTGATTTGCAAGTAAAACATCGTATTGCACCAATTGAGATGAAGAACTTAAAGGGTCGAAAATTGAGGCATACAAATAAAAGCCGTTAGGAGAGAATTCAAAAGAATTTAAGGCTGCCCCACCAAGATCCGTATCCAAAGTTAAAACACCCGTTGTAAGATCAAAATCAAACAAACCTACTTGGGTCATAACTTTATTGCAACATGTTTGCCCCTGAACAAATGGAAATGGGCTTGATTTGATAATACTGCCGGAGTTTGATATAGGGGTAGGGTATACTCCAGCCAATTGCACGCCACTCTGCGTAACACTGTACACCCCAATTCCGGTCGTATCCTGATTAATTAAAATCCAGTAATCTGTTTCATTGGCGTGTCGAATAGCACACAACCCTTCAAAGGAGTAGTCATAAAGCGGAACATCTGCTACAACTACATCACCAAGTCCACCATTCAAGGACATATCGATTTTAAAATAACGGAATCCTCTACCATTTGGTTCAGCGGCAAGTACTGCAGGTGTGGCATCAATGTAATGTTCGAGCTCCTCCATTGTGAAAAGGTAATATACGTCCGGTTCTCCCGGTGCAGGAACAATTACAGATGATTGCGCGGCACTCCACCCACCGCCTTCTATTCCTTGCATGTCGTACATTACCTGGTTGTTTTTATTCCAGATTTTGCCACCATCTTGTCCTGAGGCTGGAATCCGACCTCCACCATTGGAGTAGAAAAGTAAGTTGCCATTTTCATCGCAGTAAGAAGTACTCCCTTCAAAGGTGAACATTGGACTTCCCGGAATTTGAACGGGAACACCACTGTTAAAGTCAAGACTATAACCCGTTCCAAAATGCCAAACATTTGCCTCCTTTTGGGCAAATGAAGCGCATAAAAAGAGCAAACATATGAATGTGATCGGTAGTTTCATCGAATCAAATTTAAATGACCGCTAAAAATAGAGGCTTTATAAATAAACTAAATGGAATCGCTGCAGAAACTTGATCGTCAAAGTTTTGAGTGAATAGTGTAACATCGTTGGTTAAGCTATTGTATGCATTGAGCTGTTGATTGGAATATTGAAACTCCAATTGTTGAGACCACGTAACAGAGCAGTGCAATAAACATAGTATGAACACCCTTATTTTCAATCTATTAATTTGTTTTTAAACAATTTAAATATTAAAAAGTTCAATTCAAAAAACTTCGTGTTGATTGATCCAAATTTATAGCAACCATTGCTAAACAGCATATTATTTACTCTTGTAAACTGCATCAAACCGCTCCTTATACTCCTTGAACTCTGTTTTCATCCATTTATCCCAAAAAGTAAAATACAGGCCATAATTTCCATTGAATTTTTCATGGTGCAAATTATGATGTGTGGAGGCAGTTTTATAGTTCAAAAAGGGTAAGCGAACCCAGTTTTTAGGGTAGATTTCGTAGCCCAAATGAGCCAACAAATTATTTAACAAATCGAGTGTTTGCCAAAGTAAAAGAATAGGCCAATAAATTGGGATGAGCATCGGAAGAACAAGAAACGGAAGAAATTCAATCAAATTTTCCAACGGATGAAAAGCAAATATGGTTAATGGGGATGGATCCGTGCTTTTATGATGTGTTTTATGCACCCAACGGTAGATTTTCGGATGATGCATGAATCGGTGTGACCAATAAAAATAAGCGTCGTAGAAAAAGAGAAGAAAAAACAGTTGTAAAATACCCCAGGTAGTTTCGTGTGCGTTGATATCCCAATACAATTTCATATAGCCTAATTGATCGAGGAGTGTGATCAATGCTGTCAGAAAACCGGCCAGTAGAATAGAACCGAAAGAAAACAAAATATCATGACTGAAAAAATGCTTGCGCTGCTCACTTTTGGGTTGAATTCTCCGCCAGCGCCAAACGTTCTCAAGGCCTTTCCAAACCAACCAGAAAACAGCGATTCCGAAAACAGCATATAACGTTAAATTAAAGAAAGATTCTTTCAAGGCGCTTTGAAGGAAGTCAGTGAAGTTGGTCATTGTTTAACTTTAAAAAAGTTTGTTTACCAAATTTAATACCTCTTCCGGTTTTTCCAAAGGACTAATATGCCCGCCTCCAATAATTATCGTTTCAATGCTTGGAGGCGCAGGTACATAATCTTCGACTCCTTTCAGAGCAACGGCTTGAACCTTTAAATGTTTAATTAATTCGCTCGCATCTTCGGAGTCTGCAATTACCGCTTTGTCTGTGTGTTTAATCTGTGCGTTTGACAACAAATCCATTGGTCGTTTTAGTTGATCGACAAGAGAAGGATTTTCTTTTAGTGATGTTTTTCCAAACAATGCTTTGGCGGCTTGTTTCGTGTAAAAATTTCTGAAAAGCAACATGGAATGCTGAAGTCTGAACGTGATCTTTTGTTTTTTTGTGGCTGCAAGAAAGGGCATATTACAAAGCAATACACTTTCAAATCGCTCTGGTTGCTTGGATGCTGCTCGAAGAATGGTCATACTGCCCCACGAGTGTCCGACAGCTATAGCCTTGTTAATCTGTAAGCTATCCAGAATTTCAAGAAGCATATCGGCGCAATCGTTTAGCGTCCAATCTGTTTTAGTTATTTCCTTACTCAAACCGTGAAATGGCATGTCAACGGAATAAGTCGTTCGGTCTTGAATGGAATAGATTACTTCATCCCACAGGTGGTGGTCAAAATACACGCCGTGAAGGAAAATGATAGGCGTTTTATCTGAATCAACCAATTTCGGAAAGACGGCAATGTTGCCAAGATTTGTGTGAATCATTTTATTGCTGTTACTCGTTTATTCATTTCCATATTAATTACTTAAGGATGGGGCTTGCTTGATGAAAACCGTTTGTTTCAATTGATCGACCATAAATTTGGACAAATCAGCTAGAGTGATAGATAGTTTGAGCCCGTTGCCATCGAGTGTAGCGTTGCATGTTCCTTTCGCTGGTTTATCAACGATATTGGGACAACGAACAATCGTCCAATCCAGGTTGCTATTCATGATGATGGGTTCCATGCGGTTCTTATCTTCTATGATGACTTTCAGCCATTTCATGAAATACGGAAGAATGATTTTGGTGAAAAACCACGGTTGAAACACGATGCTGTTTCCTGCTCCCACATTACTCATGGCAATCAGGCGTTTGATGTTCTGCTTTTGCATTTCATCTACAATGACTTTCGTTGCATCGGAAATAAAGGTCGTTGGCTTACCGTCGCCCTTACCACCAACTCCCAAACACTGAATCACTGCTTCTTGATGATGTATAACGGAAGCAACTGTTTGTGGATCGAGCACATTTCCTTCGACAAGTGTTAGATTTTTGTGCTTGATAGGAACTTTGGATGCATCACGCACCAGAATGGTTACTTCATGTCCTTGTTGGAGGGCTCCCGCTAAAATTCCTTGACCTGAAAAGCCGGTAGCGCCAAAGATGATTACTTTCATTTGTATCATTTTGTTTGATACAAAGTTCAGTAAGATGGATACTTTCAACCTGACACATTTGTGTCAAAAGGATTATTTAGAGGTTATTCAAAGAAGTTTTCCTTTCGCTATTTTTTATTGTTTTACCAATTTTAGCGTGTAGTTGTCAAATCGAAGAAAGTATAAACCATTTGATAAATTTGAAAAGTCTTGTTTTTCAATGTTTTTGCCTAACCAAATAATTTGACCGAAATAATTTTCAAGAATTAAAATTTCATTCTCCGATGCGTTTTTTACATTGATTTTGTTTGAAAACGGATTAGGAAAAACTTCGATTTTTGAATTGGCTTCACTTGAGTTTTCGAGACCCGTTGTCAGGCAGCCCAATGTATAATTCTGAAAAAAAGACCAAAGTAAATCAGTCGCACTGATTTGAGTTGAAACAGGATTGTTATTTGGATTTCCGCCTGGCCAACTATGACTGCCATCGGTTGTAGCATAATGGTGAATTTCTACATTACATGAACAGTTATGTATTTTAATGAAGTCGTAATTCGTTCCATCTCCATTTATAATTGTGTCTCTTGATTGGCAATTATTATTTTGAGACCATAAATTTAAGGTACTATCCTGTGAAGGGAAATAGATTGTTGTCAATGGAGGAGCGCCACCCATTCCACCGTTATAAAATACGATTGGATCAACTTTGGAGTGAAAATTAATTATGGGGATTTTATTTGTTGGATTGCAAGGAAAATACATTTGAGCGCATGCATTTGGTGCAATGGCTGCAAAACGATGGCTTAATTCGCACGCTAATCTGTAACAGAGCATGCCGCCATTTGATGATCCTGTTGCATACACACGTGTTGTATCAATTGAATAATTAGCGAATAATGAGTCCAATAAATTATCAATAAAACCAACATCATCAACGTTTTGATTCATGGCAGGTGGACAACAATTACCCGCATTCCATGATCGATTTTGATTAAAAACCCTACCTTCCGGATAAACTACTATAAAACCGGAATTGTCTGCTTTTTCAGAAAGTTTACTTTGATAAGCAAATACAGTCCAACCTTGAGCGCTTGTAGCAGCCTGTTGACCACCGTGAAAACCTACTATTAATGGATAATTTGTACTTGAATTGTATCCAGTTGGTAAATGAATGTTATAATTTCTCCAAACGTTTCCAACATAAATGCTATCGTAAATATCTGTTTGCCCAAAAGCGGTCGTCAGTACTATAAAGTTTATAATGCAAAGGAGTATTACTTTTTTCATAATAGATAAATGAACAGCTTAATTTAGGGATTTAAATGGAAAGTTTATTCGTTCTCAAACTCATTGTTTAATAATTAAATCAATTAGCCCACAAACCCCTGCACCAATGATGATTGACCAAGAAATCCAATCCTTAAACTCGTTCTTTTTGTGTTTGAGAAATAAAACATGAAGGAATAGATGTGCAATCATAAAAATATCAAATCCCTTTCTAAACGCTTCTGTGTTTTCACTATGCGTTAACTGCCAATAAAGGAAGAAAAACAAGGGAATGTGAGCGAATATAAAAAAGATGTGTCCCAACTTATCGTTGAGCATCGAAAGTCCGGGGAAAATGCGCCATTCCTTGCATCGAATTGCATCCATTTCGTGAATGGTAATA
>Ga0315901_10002575_pt1 | contig 24758 bp, 19 predicted proteins | sample LakEriMetagenome_10_FD_203761 | JGI IMG/M metagenome (GOLD analysis project Ga0315901, IMG submission 203761) | Freshwater fungal communities from buoy surface, Lake Erie, Ohio, United States - Buoy 2 MA116 | ecosystem: Environmental > Aquatic > Freshwater > Lake | place: USA: Lake Erie, Ohio... | reverse complement strand
AGCGGGCCTGGAGCGGCGTGTCGGCCGCCTGGCAGGCGGCCTACCTCGTGATGGCGCTGCTCGCCGTGGCGGGCGTGGTGCTGGGCGCCTGGTACATGCTGTGGGCGGTGGAGCGGGTGTTCTTCGGCGGCTCCCGCGAGCCGCCTCGCGAGGCCGCGCACGGCCAGGGACATGGTCACGCTCACGCCCACGGCCACGGCCACGGCCACGCCGCCGTCGAGCAGTGCGACCTGAAGTGGCACGAGTTCGCCGCCCTCGCGCCGCTGGCCGTGTTCGTGCTCTGGATCGGACTGACGCCGGCTACCTTCCTCGCGCCGGCCGCCGCCGCGATCCGCCAGTCCACGCAGGCCTCCTCCGTCGCCTTCGCCGCGCGGATGCAGGAGGCGCCCGCCCCCGCTCACCAGGTTGTCCGCATGCCATGACGATGCCTCCCACCTCCCTCGACACCTTCGCCCTGCTCGCCCCCGAGATCGCCCTGGTCGTGGCGGCGCTGGTGGCGTTCCTCGGCGCCGCCTTTCTCGGCCTGCGGAGCGGCTGGCTCGTGGCCCTGGCGGGCATCGCCGTCGCGCTCACGCTGGCCGGCGGCCAGCCGGCCGGCGGGGCCGTGGTCGCCAGTGGGGGCGTCCGTGTCGATGGCTTCTCGACGTTCGTCCGCTGGACGGTGCTCGGCCTCGGCGGACTGCTGGCGCTGGTGCAGGCCGGCGATCTGTTTGCCGCGGCGGTGAGCCGCGGGCCGGGCCTGCGGCGCAGCGGCACCTGCGAGGAGGCGGGCACGTTCCTGCTGCTCCTCGCCGGGCTGTCGCTGGTGGGCGTGGCGGGCGACCTCGTGCTCCTGTTCGTCGGCCTCGAGCTCGTCTCGGTTCCGACCTACATCCTGCTGGCGCTGAAGCGGACCGATGCCCGCGGTCAGGAGGCGAGCCTGAAGTACTTCTTCCTCTCGCTGGTGGCCTCGGCCTTCTTCCTCTACTCGGCCGTCTGCCTCTACGGCCTGGGTGGCTCGACCGACCTCGCCGCGATCGGGGCCCGGCTGCGGTCGACCGAACCGAACGTGGCGGGCATGGCGACGGTCCTCCTCCCGGCGGCGCTCGGCATGGCGATCGTGGGCGCCGCCTTCCGTCTCGCGGCCGTGCCGATGCACTTCTACGCACCCGACGTCTACGAAGGCACGAGCCCGGGCAATGCCGCGGTGCTCTCCACGCTCCCCAAGCTGGCCGGCCTGGTCGTCCTGGCCCGGGTCCTGGGCCTGGCAATCGCCCCCGACGCGGTCGCCGCCCCGGCGGGCCCGGCGGCGCAGTTCCACCTCGGCCTGTTCTGGCAGCTCGCCGCGGTGCTCGCCGCCGTGACCATGACCGTGGGCAACGTGATGGCGCTGATGCAGCAGAATCTGCGGCGTCTGCTGGCCTGCTCGTCGATCGCCCATGCCGGCTATCTGCTGGTGGGCGTGGCGGTAGCCGCGGCCGCAGCCGCGACGCAGGCGGCGCGGCCGCTCGGCGACGCCGGCGGGATCGAAACCCGCTGGGTGTTCGGCCTCGGCGGCATGACAGCGGCCATCTTCTACCTCGTCACATACGCCCTGGCCACGATCGGCATCTTCGGTGCCCTGGCCTACCTCGGGCACCGCTGGCCCGAGTGGACCGCCGCCAGCGGCCCGCGGCCCCCGCGTGAGGAGATCACCACCGTCGCCGATCTCGACGGTCTTTCCGGCACGAACCCCGTCGCCGCGTTCGCGATCGCCCTGTTCCTGTTGAGCCTCGCCGGGATCCCGCCGTTGCCCGGCTTCTGGGGCAAGCTCACGCTGGCCGCCGCGGCGCTCGAAGTCGATTGGAACGATCCGGTCGCCCTGGGAAGCCGCCGCTGGTGGTTCGTGGGGCTGGCGGTGATCCTCGTGCTCAACGCCGCGATCGCGGCGGGCTACTACCTGCGGATCATCTCGGCGATGTACTTCCGCACCACCAAGCGGGGCGTGCAGGCCGACGGCGGCCTGGCGGCCGGCATCGCGATGCTCGCCTGCACGGCGCTGGTCTTGATCGCCACACTCCAGCCGCAGGGTCTGTTCCGGGCGGCCTCCCGGGCCGGCGCCAGCCTCTCCGGCACGCAGCCGCAGGCGGCGGCGACCGCCGCCATGCCCCACGAGAGCCGTTCCCGATGAGCAGCGCTGCCGATCACGACTCCGTCATGGCGGTGCTCGCCGGCGTGTCCGACCCCGAGTCGGGCCGCCCGCTCACGGAGATGGGGCAGGTCCGCACGGTTACGGCCACGCCCGCGGCGATCGCGGTCACGGTCGGTCTCACGACCCACGCGGCGATCCTCTGGAACGCGACCCGTGGCCGCATCGAGGAGCTCCTCCGCAGCCGGTTTCCCGCGGTGCCGTCGGTGACGGTCAGCATCGAGCCCCACGACCGCCCGCCGGCGAAAATCGGCCAGATCGGCCTCGAAGCCAAGAGCGTGATCGCCGTCGGCAGCGGCAAGGGGGGCGTGGGCAAGAGCACGATCGCCGCCAGCGTCGCGATCGGCCTGGCCCGGGCCGGCAGCCGGGTGGGCCTGCTCGACGCCGACGTCTACGGCCCGAGCGTTCCCCACCTGCTCGGCCTCTCCGGCCGGCCGCAGGTGGACAACGGCAAGATCCTGCCCATGCGACTCGCCATCGCCGCCGGCTCGATGCCCGTGATGTCGATGGGCTTCCTCGTGCCGGCCGGCGAGGCGGTGGTGTGGCGCGGCCCGATGCTCCACGGAGCGATCACGCAGATGCTGCGGGACACGCTCTGGGGCCCGCTCGACTATCTCGTCATCGACATGCCGCCCGGCACGGGCGACATCGCACTCACGCTTTCGCAGGTCCTGCCGCTGACGGGCGCGGTCGTCGTATGCACGCCACAGGACGTGGCCCTGCTCGACGCCACGAAGGCGATCGCGATGTTTCGCAAGGTGAACATCCCGGTGCTCGGCATGGTGGAGAACATGGCGTTCTTCGTCTGCCCCGACACCGGCAAACGCTGGGACATCTTCGGCTCCGGCGGCGCCCGGCGGACGGCGCAGGAACTCGACATCCCCTTCCTCGGCGAGGTGCCGATCCAGATCCCGATCCGCGAGCACGGCGACGCCGGGAAGACCGCGGCCAACTACGACGATCCCGCCGCCCGTCCCTATCTCGAGGCCATCTGCACGCGGCTCGTGGGCAACCTCGCCGCCGCGACCGCGGCCCGCCCGCCGCTGCCGAGCCTGCCGGTCCTCTGACGGCCACGTGCCTCACCCGGCCCGCGGCAGTGGGAAACTCCCGCCCCGCACGGCCGCGGGAAGATTTTTGCATCCAGCGGCCGGAAGCCGGCGAATACCTGCCCACACGGGGTCGCGCGACCCCGGCTTGCAGCTGTTCCTGCCCGCGAAAGGAAGTTCCCATGCGTCGTTTCTCCGTCACCGTGGCCCTGGGTGCCATGCTCCTGCCCGTCGCCACATCGGCCGTCGCCGACGAGTGCCCTGTGGCCGCCGCCGCAAAGGCCCGGGCCGGACACAAGGTGCAGACCGTGGCCTTCAAGGCCGACGGCAAGGACATCGTCGACACCGCGGTCGGTGCCGGCAGTTTCAAGACGCTGGTGGCCGCCGTTCAGGCCGCCGGGCTGGTCGACACGCTCAAGGGAGCCGGGCCGTTCACCGTCTTCGCCCCCACCGACGAGGCCTTTGCCAAACTGCCCGCCGGCACGGTCGAATCGCTGCTCAAGCCGGAGAACAAGGAGAAGCTCGTGGCGGTGCTCACCTACCACGTGGTGCCGGGCAAGGTGATGGCGGCCGACGTGGTCAAGCTCACCGAGGCTCCCACGGTGCAGGGCTCCAAGGCGAAGGTCAAGGTCGTGGACGGTGCGGTGATGATCGACGGCGCCAAGGTCGTGAAGACCGACATCGTCACGAGCAACGGCGTGATCCACGTGATCGACGCGGTCATCCTGCCGCCGGAGAAGAAGTAGGCGGGCGGCCCGCAACGGGCGCCGGCAGTCAGTCGGACAAGGGCGGGGCGGGCTCGAGCCCGCCCCGCCCCTCTAGCAGCGATAGCAGATGAAACAGGCGTTGAGCCTCGGCACCGGCAACGCGGTGGCCGCGCCGGCCACGCCGCCCCCGCTGCCGGGAAGCCCGAATCGTCAGATGAGGGAATCCGCGTCGCTCCACCAGAGGCCTCCGCATTCCCTCGGCTCACGCCTCGGGCTCTTCCGTGGCGCATGCCTCCAGGCATGCGAATGGACGTCCATGCTTCCAAGCCCGGATTCGCACGCCTGGAGGCGTACGCCACGAGACCGGGCTCTTCCGTGGCGCATGCCTCCAGGCATGCGAATGGACGTCCACGCTTCCAAACCCGACAGCCCGGACACGCAACACCAGTCCCAAGAGCCAGACTGGCTAAACTACGGAGCGAGATGTGCGAGTGACGCCCAAATCAAATTCGCTCTAGCATGCGACGCTGAAGGCAGCAACGCACGATCACGGATCCAGAGGTTCGTTTTGGAAGACCTGCTCCTGCCGCGCATCGCCGCTGGTGACCAGTCGGCCGTCCCGGAGTGCATCTCCCGGTATGGCTCGCTGATCTGGTCGCTCGCGCGGCGCAGGCTGGCGAGCCGGCAGGATGCGGAAGATGCCGTGCAGGAGGTGTTCGTCGATTTGTGGCGGTCGGCCGACCGTTTCGATCCACTCGTGGCCGAGGAGATCACGTTCGTGGCGATGATCGCCAGAAGACGTGTCATCGACACGCTCCGCCGGCGGACGGGGCTGCCGCAGGCGGCGGCGGTCGATGCGGCGGCGATCGCGAATCTGCCCGATCCTGGCGGCGATGCGCCGGTGGGGCGGCGGCTCGAACTGGGCGATGAGGCCCGGCTCGCCGACGAACATCTCGATCAGCTCAAGCCCGAGGAGCAGCGGTTGATTCGGCTCTCCGTTTACGACGATCTCTCGCACGTGGCGATTGCCGAGCATACGGGCCTGCCGCTCGGCACGGTCAAGTCGCACATCCGCCGCGGGCTCGACAGTCTGCGACTCAAACTGGCAGGACGCAGCCGGGCGCACGCCGAAAGGAGCGCGCGATGAGCGGGTTCGACGACACACGCGACGACACACGCGACGACGCGGCCTGGGCTGCGGCCCCCGGCACGGACGCGCGGGCTTGGGAACCGGCCGCGGCGGCGGCCGAACTGGCGTTCCTGCGCCGGAGTGGCTCTCCGTTGCCGTCCCTGCCCGCCGACCTGGCCGAACGCATTCGCCGCGACGCGGCGGCGCACCTGCCGCGGCCCGTGGCGATCCATGCCCGACGTGACCTGCCTGCACGGAGTGGGCCGGCCGGTGGACGGTCGTGGCAGGCCGCGGCCGGCTGGTTGACGGCTGCCTGCCTCGCGGGCCTGCTCTGCTGGCAGTGGACCGGAGCGGGGCGGATCGCGGCACCGGCCGGCGGCACCGTGGCACCGAAGACGGACCCTCGGCCGTCGCTGGCGGAACTCCGCGGCAGGCTCTTGGCCGAGGACCCCGCGGCGGTGAAAGTGGCATGGAAGAAGGCAGGTGACGACCCGGCCGTCGTGGCCAGCAAGGCGGAGATCGACGCCGCAGACGGCTTGGGCGACGTCGTCTGGAGCCCCGAGCGGCAGCAGGGGTTCATGCGGTTTCGGGGGCTGGCGGCCAACGACCCGTCGATGGCGCAGTATCAGCTCTGGATCTTCGACGCGGAGCGGAACGCGGCCCATCCCGTGGATGGCGGCGTGTTCGACGTGCCGGCCGCGGCCGATGGCGAGGTCGTGGTCAGGATCGACCCTCGGCTTCCGATCCGCCGCGCCACGGCGTTCGCGATCACGGTCGAAAAACCCGGCGGCGTGGTCGTCTCCGGTCGCGAACGGCTCCCGCTGATCGCCGCACTTCCCTGATCGGTCAGCCGGCCGGGCATCGAGCGGGTACGCCGGCTGTGGTGAACCGGCCGGCGGACCGGTCCTTTGCCGACGGTGGCTTGCGTGGATCGACGCCCCGGCCGACACTCCGGGCATGATGTTTCACCTTCTGTGCATGCTCCTCCTCCTGGCCGGCGCAGGCGGCTGCGCGGCCCAGCCGCCTGCGGCAGGCGTCACGATCCAGGTCCCGCCTCCCAGCGGCGCCGACGACGATGCCCCGTCGATCCAGGATGCCATCGACCGCTGCCACGCCGCCGGGGGCGGCCGCGTGGTGCTGCCGGCGGGCGCGGTCTTCACGTCAGGCCCGCTACGGCTGCGATCGGGCGTCGAGCTGCACCTGGCAAAAAACGCCCTCCTCCGCGTCAACCTCGATCGCAGCGTCTGGCCCGCGAAAGGGCGGTCGTATCTCGTCTCCGCCGAGGATGCCGAGAACATCGCCATCACCGGCCCGGGCACCATCGACGGACAGGGTCAGCAGTTAATGGCCAAACTCGGCGACCACATCCACAAACCCGGCCCGTGGCGGCCGGGGATCGTCGGCCTGCTCCGCTGCCGGCAGGTGCGGATGCAGGACCTCGTGATCCGCGACGGCCCCCATTGGACCGTCCACTTCATCGGCTGCGACGGCGTGCTCGCCGAACGGGTCACGATCCGCAACGACCGCCGCATCCCCAACTGCGATGGCATCGACCCCGACCATTGCCGCAACGTCACCATCCGAAACTGCGACATCGAAGCCGGCGACGACTGCATCGTCATCAAGAACACGCGGCCCTACGCCGACCTGGGCCCCACCGAGAACATCCGCGTGGAGAACTGCGACCTGAAGAGCACGTCCGCCGCCCTGAAGATCGGCACCGAGTCGGTGTCCGACTTCCGCAACATCGTCTTCGACCGCTGCCGCATCCGCGACAGCAGCCGGGGGCTGGTGATCCAGCTGCGCGACGAGGGCAGCGTCGAGAACGTCGTGTTCTCGAACATGACGGTGGAGACGCGACTCTTCTACGAGGCGTGGTGGGGACGGGCCGAGCCGATCCACGTCAGCGCCTTCGCCCGGAAGGCGGACGGAAAGCTCGGGCAGATCCGCAACGTCCGCTTCGAGAACATCGAGGCGCGATCGGAAAACGGCGTCTATCTCTCCGGGTGCGACGGCAGCCGGCCGGAGGGAATCGCCTTCGACCGCGTGCGGGTCAGGATCGACAAGTGGACCGACTGGCCGGGCGGCCAGCACGACCGCCGGCCATGCGTGATGGAGGGGCTGGTGCCGCACCCGACGGCGGGCTTCTATTGTGCGCAGGCCGAGAGTGTTTCGCTGCGGAACTGCCGGGTGTGCTGGGCGGGCCGACCGCAGCCGCACGACGGGGCGGCGCTGGATGTGACCGCCATCGGCCGGCTCACGGTCGAGGGCTTCGAAGGGAACGCCCGCCGATAACCGGATGCTTGCGCTACGGAATCGGCAGTGGCTAGCCGTCGCTGGCAGAATAAGCCCTAATGAATCTGACCCGCGCGACCGCTCAGCGTCATCCTTGTATTTTCGGACCATCGATACGAGAATGCATGCATGGTGCCAAGGGCTCACTATCGGAAAGCCGTCGAAACCGCGCTCGCCCGCTCTCCAATCTGTGGACTGATGGGGCCGCGGCAATCCGGCAAGTCCACGCTGGCCCGCGAGATCGCCGGGGCGGCTGCGAGCCATTACTTCGACCTCGAGTCGCCGCGCGATCAACTCCGGCTGCAGAATCCCGAACTGGCCCTCGGCCGCCTGTCCGGTCTCGTGGTGCTCGATGAGGTGCAAACGCAGCCGGATCTGTTTCCAGTGCTCCGGGTGCTCGCCGATCGGGCCGACGTTCCGGCACGATTCCTCATCCTTGGCAGCGCGGCGCCCGAACTGGTGGCGCGGTCGGCCGAGTCGCTCGCGGGCCGGATTGAATACGTGGACCTCCACGGCTTCGATCTCACCGAAACCGGCTCCGGCACACAAGAGACCCTGTGGCTGCGCGGCGGGTTTCCCCGGTCCTACCTCGCAGCCTCCGACGAAGCGAGCGTCGCCTGGCGGGAGGGATTCGTTCGCACGTTCCTCGAACGCGACCTGCCGCAGTTCGGCATCCGCGTGGGAGCCGCAGCGATGCGTCGTTTCTGGACGATGCTCGCGCACATGCATGGGCAGATCTGGAACGCTTCGGAACTGGGGCGGGCCATGGGCCTGTCAGACAAGACGGTCCGCAAGTACCTCGACGAGCTCAGTCAAACATTCATGGTCCGGCAGCTCCAGCCCTGGTTTGAGAACATCGGCAAGCGTCAGGTAAAGTCTCCGAAAATCTATCTTCGCGACTCCGGAATCCTCCATCATCTCATCGGCCTGGAGACCGAATCACAGCTCCACGCCCATCCAAAAGTGGGCAGCTCGTGGGAAGGCTTCGCCCTCGAACAGGTGCTGCGGCAGACGCGTCCGACGCAGGCGTATTTCTGGGGCACGCAGGGAGGAGCCGAACTCGACCTGCTCGTGTTCGCCGCAGGCCGTCGGCTGGGCTACGAGTTCAAATATGCCGAACGGCCCCAGTTCAGCCGCTCGATGCGGGTGGCCATGGAAGACCTGCGGCTCGATTCGCTCGTCGTGATCTGCCCGGGATCGGTGCAGGCCACGCTCGCTCCGGGCGTGGAGGTCATGGGAATCGACGCCTTTGCCGGCATCGCACGCCCTTGATCGGCTGTCATTCGACGGTTGCAAAACCGACCACCCATCGGCGGCCGAAGCAGGCCACCGAGCGGGGGATATTGAACCGAAGAGTTCTCATGTTGCGGCCTCCTCGTGGCAACGCTTGGAGACCGATGCTTGGTTTGCTCCAGAATCAGTGGTAATCTACATTTCCGTCGCGCCGATCCCCACGCCTGAACTCCGGGCTTCCTCGGATGGTCGCATGAGCCGGTTTATCAATCGTCACCAAGCGAAGCGTTCCTCGGGCTTCGACATGATTCGCCGTCCATCAGCCCTGCTTCCGGTGTGGCTGGCTGTCGCCATGCTGCCTGCCTTCGGCACTTCTTCACCGCAGGCGGCACCGGCGGATCACATCGTTGCGTTTGTCGAGAAACACTGCGCCGAATGCCACGTCGGGGCCGCTCGCGAGGGGGAGGTCTCGCTCGACGGCTTTCAGGACGAGACCTCGATCCTCGAGGGGCGGAAGACGTGGACGCGGGCGATCGAGCAAGTCCGCACGGGCGCAATGCCTCCCAAGGATCACCCCAGGCCGCCCTTCGACGACGCGGAACGATTCACGAAGGCGTTGCAGGTCGTCTTCGAGAAGTTCGACCGCACCGCCCCGCGGGATCCGGGAACCGTGATCATGCGCCGGCTCAATCGGGCGGAATACGTCAATACCGTCCGAGACCTCGTCGGCGTGAACATTCCGCTCGGCGATGATTTTCCACCTGATGAGCCGGGCTATGGCTTCGACAACGTCGGCGAAATGCTTACCTTGTCGCCGACGCTGCTGGACCGCTACCTGGCGTCGGCCGACGCGATCGTCAGGGCAGCCATCTTGGAGGGGGAGCCGCCCAAGCCGCCCAGCACCTCGGTTCGTGGCGTGCTTTTCTACGGCACCCCCTACGGTCCCGGTTACGATCCGAAGACCGGCAGCTTGATGTACGATGCGAAAGGGAAGTGGCTCCCGCCAAAGGAGCGGATTCCAAGCCTGCACGAAACGATGAAGGTCTTATACGACCAGGTGCCGGCGCGATACGAGTTCGACGGCGGGGCGACCGGAGGTGAGGGCACCCTTGTCGCCAAGCTGCAGGGCCACCTCGTCGGCCCCGATCCGCCGCAGTTCGCGCTGCTCGTGGGCGACAAGGAGGTGTTCCGAGGCGTCTGCAGCGACAAGGAGGAGGAGTTCAGGGTGCCGGTGCGACTTGCACCGGGCCGGGTCGATGTCGGCATTTCGCTGCTCAACGAGTTCACCGACCCTGAAAACCCGCGAGGCCGGCGAGGGATCATCCTGCTTTCGATGACGCTCGTCGGCCCGAGCATCCCGGGGTCGCACGAACAGCTGTTCGGGGGCAGCGAACATCTCACCGGGGACGACCGGTCTCGGTTCGTCCTCGAGCGGTTCGCGACCCGCGCCTGGCGGCGGCCGGTGGCCCGCGAGGAGATCGACCGCCTCCTGCAGATCGTCCATGAGGCGGAAAAGGTGCCGGTCCTATTCAGTTTCCTGACCGGTCCCGAGAGCCTCGCCGCGCTCCAGGCCGCCCAGGTGCCCGAAGATGTGATCAGCATGACGAGGCACCTGCACAAGAGGCCGTTCGTCGACGAGGAGCGTTTTCTCAGCGACCTCAAGAAGCGCATGGCCCCCGACCAGTTCAGGGCCCACGGGGCCGCGATCCTCGGCGCTGCCGAGAAGCAGCCGGCGGCTTGGGAGGGGCAGATCGGCCTTGCGATCAGGGCGGTGCTTTGTTCGCCGCACTTTCTCTACCGCGTCGAAATCGACGATCAGCCGCAGGCAAAGGGGCCCCGGCCTCTCGAGGACTTTCAGTTGGCGTCGCGGCTGTCGTATTTTCTCTGGAGCTCGATGCCCGATCAGGAGTTGTTCGACCTCGCGTCCCGCCGGCAGCTCCATCAGCAACTCCCCGCTCAGGTGAAGCGGATGCTGGCCGACCCGCGATCGAAGGCCCTGGCTGACAACTTTGCGATGCAGTGGCTCGGGCTGCGGCAATTGGACGAGTTCACTCCCGCGCCCGAGGTGCTCGGGAAGCCGAAGGCGCCGGGCTCTTGGGCCGACCTGCGTGGTGACATGCTCAACGAGACGGGCATGTTCTTCATGGCGCTGGTCCGCGAGGATCGCAGCATTTTCGATCTCTTCGATGCGCCGTTCACCTTCGTCAATCAGCGGCTGGCGGAGCTCTACGACATCGGCGACACCAACGGCAATTCGGCGCAGCCCAAGGCGAAGCCGGTCAATCCGCCCGGTGCGCCGATCCCGAGCATCGTGGTTCTGGACCTGGGGCAGGACGGCCTCTCGTTCACCCGGTCGCGGAATCCGTTCGTCCGCGTCAATCTGGAGAACACGCCGCGCGGGGGCCTGCTGACGCAGGCCAGCGTGCTGGCCGTGACGAGCCACCCGAAGCGGACCTCGCCGGTCAAGCGCGGGGACTGGGTCCTTTCGCGCATCCTCGGCACGCCGCCGCCACCCCCCCCGCCCAACGTTCCCGGCCTCGAGGAGGTGAAGCACGACGCTTCGCTCTCGCTGCGGCAGCAAACGGAGATCCATCGAAAGGAACCGAGTTGTGCCGGTTGTCACGCCCGCATCGATCCGATCGGCTTTGGATTGGAGAACTTCGATCCCCTGGGACGATACCGGGAAAAAGATGGCGAACTGGCCATCGACGCCGGGGGCGAGCTGCCTGGCGGCCGGACTTTCACCGGGGTGGGAGAACTGAAGCAGATCCTCAAGGGGGAAAAGGACCTGCTCGGTCGCCACCTCGTCGAAAGCATGCTGATCTATGCCACCGGACGCGGCCTCGACGTCTATGATCGTCGGACGGTGGACGAGATCCTCGCCACGGCCGCGAAACAAGAGCATCGTTTTCAGTCCGTGATCACCGCGATCGTGCAGAGCGATGCGTTTCGCCTGAGACGCAGCGTCGGTTCGGATGGTTCAGCCGGTTCGGATGATTCAGCCAAGGATCTGCCATGAGCAAGCCTCTCTCGCGTCGTGCGGTTCTCAGGGGTGTCGGTGTGGCCGTGTCGCTGCCGTGGCTGGAGGCGATGATGCCTCGGACGGCCCGCGCCGCTGCCGCCGCCACGCCACCGCTGCGAATGGCGTTCCTGTATGTTCCCAACGGGATCGCGACGGTCCGGTTGCGGGACGGTGCCTTGCTCAAACCGGCCTGGGCTGCGGACGGCACCCTTACCTGGGATGCCGCCTGCCCCAGACAATGGTCGTGCATGCCCCCCGCCTGGACGCCGGAGAAGGACGGACCGCTGCCCGAGAAGCTACCCGAGATGCTCGCCCCGCTCGCCGAGTTCCGCGACAACTTCAGCATCATCACCGGTCTGGCAAACTCCCCGGGCAACACCAATTTTGGGCATGGCCCCGCCCAGACGTCGTATCTGACATGCGTCACGCCCAGACTGACGAACGGTAGCGACCACCGCGCGGGCGTGTCGGTCGATCAGGTGGCGGCCAGTCGGTTCGGCGATCGCACGAGGATTTCGTCATTGCAACTGGGCGAAGCCGCCCGCGGCTTGGACGGAGTCCTCATGGCGCTTTCGTGGCGTGACGCAGTGACGCCCCTGCGCGACGCGGGCGGGCCGAGCATCATTTTCGAGCGTCTGTTCGCGACGGGCCGATCCGGCATGCGTCACGCGGCGGAACGCCGCAGCGTCCTCGACTTCATCCGGGAGGATGCCGGCAGCCTGCATGGGCGACTCGGTGCCGATGACAGGCGCAAGCTGGATGAATACCTCGGGTCGATCCGCGAAATCGAGCTGCGTATCGAGCGGAACGCCGCTATGACGGTGCCGAAGCCCCCCGCGGACCTGTCGATTCCGGCCAAAGCCGAAGCGCCCCCGACGTGGGCAGAGCAGATCCGTCTGCTCGGCGACCTGATGGTGCTGGCATTCCAGACAGACAGCACCCGACTGGCCACGTTCTGTTTTGGCTCAGAACTCAGCAAGGTGTCCTTCCCCTACGTCGGAATCAACGATGCCCATCACGATGTGTCACACCACGGGCTTGATCCCGCCAAGGCGGAGGCCTGCACGCGGATCAACATCCACATGTTGGAACAGTTCGCCCACGTGCTGCGGCGGCTCAAGGAGGTGAAGGAAGGGGAGGGCTCGCTCCTTGACAACTGCATCGTGACCTATGGCTCGGGCAACTCCGATGGGGAGAAACACAGCAAGAGCAATCTCCCGCTTCTGCTCGCCGGTGGCGGTGCCGGCACGCTCAAACCGGGCCGGCACGTCCGGTTTGCCGCCGAAACGCCGCTGGCAAACCTGTGGCTCAGCCTGCTGGAGCGTTACGGCGCCAATCCCGGCCGGTTCGGCAACAGCACGGGTCTGCTCGAGGGACTCTGAGCCGGAGCCGCGTCAGTACATCCACACCCGCAGCCCCGCCCGCGCCACGACGGGCTGCCGCGTGAGCAGCGGCCGCCCGGCGAGCGACCGGACCTCGGCGGGCTTCGCGGCCAGCACGGCCCAGTCCACGAGCTCCGCCCGCGGCCGGTGCCGGGCCGGCGGCAGCCCCCAGGCGTCGCCCACCCGCTGCCAGAGTTCGGCCAGCCGCGGCCGCCGCACGTGGATCGCATCGAAGCCGTACCACTCGCCCGGCTGGTCGAGGAACACGCTCCCCGTGGCGGCGGCGATCGTCCGCAGTTCGTCGTCGAGCCACCGCGAGGCGTCTTGGATTGCGGCGAGCGAGAGCTGGCAGCCGGGCACGTAGACCGTGCGCATGAGGCGGTAGCGGACCGGACCCACCCCGGCGATGCTCGCCAGCGGCAGGCCCGTGATCGCCACGCGACCGCCACGGTCGCGGAGCCGCTCCACCGCGTCACGGACCGCCGTGGCGACGGCCGTGACGCCGAGCCCATAGAGCAACTCGTTGCCCACGTCCGTGACCAGCGCCGCAGGCCGCGCCACCCGCTCGCGATCGAGCGCCCGCCACAGGCCGCTGGTGAGGATCGCGGGCAGCCGGCGCCAGGCTACGCGGGTGTTGACGCCATAGCCGCGGCCGTGGCCCGCCGCCACGAACAACTCCACCGGCCCCGGGGCGCGGGCCCGCAGCGCGGCGACCAGGCGGCCGAGGCCGCGCGACACGTTGCTCGCCCCGAGGACGACGAACGACTCGGCCATGGCGGTGCCGCGGGTCAGTTCCACCGCCGCCACGGCGGCGATCCCGCCGAGAGCGACTGGAAGCAGGAGGCCGCGAGCATCGCGAACATGATGCCGAGGTAGGGCTCGCCGCGGGTGTAGCCCCACCAGGCCACCGCGCCGCCGGCCACCACGCCGATCATGCCCGCGATCCGGTGAGCGTCGGGCACGTCGAGCGCCAGCAGCCCTTCGCGCACGATCTGCCCGCCGTCGAGCGGCGGCACCGGCACGAGGTTCAAGAGCGGCCAGAAGACGTTCACGAAGAGCAGGAAGTCAAACAACGCGGAGGCGAAGGGGGACGAAAACTCGCGGCCCGCGAACAGCCCCAGTCGTTCTCCGAGGCTCACCAGCGGAAACGGCACGTACAGCCCCGCGGCCCGCAGCCCGACCACGACCACCGCCGCCAGCGCCAGCTGGGCCGCCGGTCCCGCCGCCGCGACGAGCAGCCGCTGCAGCGGCCGCAGGTGCACCCGCCGCCCCCAGGCCTGCGGAATCGCCAGGCCCCCGAAGTGGTAGAGGACGATGCTCGCCCCCTGGCCGAACCAGCGGTACGCCAGGGCGTGGCCCAGTTCGTGGACGAGGATCGAGGCGAACACGACGCCGATCCAGATCGCCAGCATCTGCAAGAGCGTCCGCTGGTCGCCGCCGGAGAACGACTGGCAGACGTTCCAGCCGAGGAGCGCGGCGGCCAGCCAAAACCACACCGAGATGCGGACGGGGATGCCGAGGATCTCGAACCGCCAGTCGGCCCCGGTCTCCTGCGGTTCGGCGAGCAACATCATGGGACCTCGGCAACGGCGTCGAATGGCGACCATCTTCCGGCCGCGCAGGCGGCCTGGCAAGCCGGCTCGACCGGTGTCCGGGATACGTGGAGCGTTTCCCGGACACATCGGGAGAGGTCGGCGAGGGGGTCGGCGAACGCTCGACGAGCGTGTGGCCGCCGCGGCCACAGCAAGGAGACTTTTGCCGCCCCCGAAGCCGGTGCTGCACCAAAGTCGAATGCGCTCTACGCGGCCTGCCGCCGCGGGCATGGCGTCGCGGACGGCGCGGCGATCGCCAGCACCGCCGCCGCGGCCCGCGCGGGCGACCCGCCACGGACCACGTCCGCGGCGATCGCGTCCAGTCGGTCGCCGACCGACCGCCGCGCCCGTGGATCGACGAGCCACTCAACGACGTGGCCCGCCGCCCGCGCGGCCGGATCCTGTACGGCGAGGTACTCGGGATACACCGCCTCCGGGTCGGCCATGGGCACCGCGGCCGGGGGCCGGAGCACGGGCCGCACCGGCCCGATGGGGTCGCGGCAGGCCAGCAGGTTGACCAGCGTGATGAACCGCGCATGCCGAAACCAGCTCTGCACGACGTAGGCCAGGCCGCTGATCCGGTAGACGATCACCGTCGGCACGCGGGCCGCCAGCAGCTCGAGCGACACCGATCCCGAGCAGGCGATCGCCGCCGCGGCCTGACCAATCAGGCGGCGGGTCTGCCCGGCCTGGACCTCGAGATCGAGACCCCGGGCCGTGACGTTCGTCCGCAGCGCCTCCTCGATCCGCCGGGCATGCCGCTCGTGGAGCGCGGCGATGGCGAGCCGCACAGCCGGAACGCTGCGGCGGACGACGGCCGCGGCCTGCACCAGCGTGCCGAGCACGCCCTCGATCTCCTGGCTCCGGGAGCCCGGCAGGAGGAGCACCAGCGGCCGCGGGTCCCGGCCCACGTCATGGGCCCGGACGTCGAGCTCATCGAAGAACGGATGGCCGACGAGCGTGCTCTGCATGCCTTGGCCGCGGAACCATTCGTGCTCGAAGGGGAGTGCCGCGAGCACGTGATCGACGAGCCGCCGCATCTTCTTCACCCGCCACTGCGCCCAGGCCCAGACCTGGGGCGGGCAGTAGAAGACGACCGGGATGCCGTGCCGCTTGGCCCGCCAGGCGAGCCACCAGTGAAACCCGGGAAAGTCCACGAGCACGCAGACGTCGGGCCGGGCGTCGAGGAAGCTGCGTTCGGCCCGCCGGGCCAGGTCCACGAAGCGGTGGATGTTGACGAGCACCCGCAGGAACCACATCACGGCCAGCCGCGTCATGTCGGCGACGAGGCGGCAGCCGGCCGCCTCCATCTGCGGCCCGCCGAGCCCCACGCACTCCACGTCGGGCCGCGCCGCCCGCAGCGCGTGCACGAGCAGCGCCGCATGGTGATCGCCCGAGGGCTCGCCGGCCGAGAGGAAGACGCGCATGGAACACTCCGCCGGGCCGCACCGGCCCGGGCGGAGTATTTCACGTGCCCGCCCCCTGCCCTAGGCCACTTTTGCGGAGCAGAAACCTTGAACGGCAGGCTTCGGGCTCACGGAACCCGGGAGCCGGCGTACCTGACCAGCGCAGGCATGGATGCCGGAGCGCAGGCAGGTCCGAGTAAGCGCAGGCCGGGAAGGCCGGAGCGAACGTCCGGCGACGGGGTTTGTGGGCCCGAAGCCGCGTTGGGCCCACTGAGCCATGCGATGTCGGACCGCCGCAGACATGCAGTGAGCCGCGGCTTGGAGGGCCGCGGCGAACGTCCGGCGAGGGGGCACGGGCAGCCCCGCCCGCGCCGGACGTCGCCACTGCGAAAAGTCACTTCGCCGGCGCGAAGCCCTTCTCGATCTTCCCGAACACCAGATTGACCTGCTCTTCGGCCGACGCCTTCTCGACCTTGCCCTTGCAGTTCGGGCAGCAGAAGCCGACCTCGGCGTCACCGATCGCGATCTTCGTGCCGTCCTTGACAGGGCCGCCGCTGAAGGGGCAGCCCTTCTGCACCAGCTGGCCGGTGCTCACCATCTGCTGGTGGGCCTTGGCGGCGAACTTCGCCGCGTCTTTCTCGAACGCGCCGGCGCAGTTGCCGCAGCAGAAGTACACCTTGCCGCCGGCGAAGGCGACGCTCTTCTCCGGATTACAGCCCTTGCCGGAGACCGGGCACTTGGCGTCCTTGGGCTCCTTGACCGCCGCCGACACGGCGCCGGCCGAGCAGACGATGGCGACACACAGGACCGTGGCGATCCGGGCGATGCGGCTCTTCATGACAAATCCTTTTTCGAGGTGCAGTGCGGCGGCGAAACCCGCCGTCGAACCGCTGATCTTACGCCCCACGTCGACCCCGGAGCAACCGGTTTTTCAGCGGCATTTACGGCCGCCGCGGCTCCGGCAACCCCAGCGCGACCAGGCTGCCGGCCGCGATCACGGCCGCCCCGATCACGAAGGCGTGGCGGAACCCGGCGAGGTCGATCGCCATGCCGATCAGCGGCGAGATCACGAAGGGGGCCGCCAGGGCCGCCCCCACGATGCTCACGTACCGCGGGTGGTCGGCCCGCCGCGGTGCGAGTTCGAGGGCGTAGTTGGTGAAGATCTTCAGCGAAATCGGATTCAGCCCCAACGGCACGTAGACGATCCAGAACCACTCCACGGCCGTCGCATGCGGCAGCAGCGAGAGCGCCGTCACGACCAGCGGCGTCAGCGACGAGAGCGCCACGAGCCAGACGAGCACCAGCCGCGTGCCGCGCCGATCGGCGAGCGGGCCGGCCACGAGGCTCACGGCTCCGGTCGAGGCGTTCTGCACCACCACCCACGTCAGCAGGCTCGCCAGGCCGCTGCCAAGGCGGTCGCGAGCGAAGGCCTGGTAGTGCGGAAACAGCATGAGCACGGCCGAGAAACAGGCGGCGACGATGCACAGGCGCAGCAGGGCGCGGTCCCGAACCAGCGTGCGTCGCCAGTCCGCGATCCCGCCCCCCGCATGCGTGATGACGCCGCGCACCCAGCCGTGGGCGGAGGGCGCACGCCGCGGCTCCACGGGGTCGGCGGGCTCGTCAAGCAGCACGGGCATGGCGGCGGCGATCGCGAAGAACACCGCCGTGACGCCGAAAATCTTGGGAAACCCATCGGATTGCTGGAGCCAGGGGCCGAGGAGCAGCAGCGCCGCCACGATCGCCAGCAGGCTGCCCACGGCCACGCTCACCACCAGCGCTCGGCCGCGGTGCCCCGGCGCGATCAGTTTTCCCTGCAGCGCCGCCGCAGCCAGTTGCGTGAGCCCGTTGGCCGAGGAGAAGGCGGCATAGACCACGAGAAACACGCCGGCCAGGATGTCGGGCCGCGTGGCCTGCAGCGGCTGCCAGACCGCCGCCAGCACGGCGAAGCAGGCGGCCATCGCCAGGGTCGTGCGGACGAGCGTCCACTTCTTCACCGGCCGCCGGGCCAGAACCGACGCGAAGGCGAGGGGCGGCAGGCTCTGGCCGCCGCGGTTGAGCACCGGCAGCAGGCCGCGCAGCAGGCCGGAATCGACGACCGCATCGAGCACGGCCGGCATGATGATCGTCTCGGTCTTGAAGATCCATCCAACGCGGACGACGACCTGGTAACACTCCAGCCACAACGTGTTGCGCCGCTCCCGCGGCCCACCGACGGTGGATCGAGTCTCGTCGTTGCAGCCGTCGGCCATACGCGTACGATCAGGACAGGAGGCTGGCCGCACGTTCGGCCGGCCGTATTCGTGCCCGAGGGAGCATGAGGAGTTTTGCCGATGGCGTCCACCCGCGTTCTCGTCTCCATGCTCGTCGCCGCGACGGCCGCATCGGCCGCCGCCGCCGAGCACCTCGTGTGGTTCGGCACCTACACCGGCCCGAAGACCGGCTCCGAGGGGATCTCCGTCGCGCGGTTCGACGACACGACGGGAGCGGTCTCCGCGCCGCAGCTCGCCGCCGCGGCGCACAGCCCGTCGTTCCTCGCCCTCCACCCGTCGCTGCCGGTGCTCTACGCCGTGAGCGAGGTCGCGAACGACGCCGGCAAGCGGGTCGGGGCCGTGCAGGCCTTCGCGATCGCCGCCGCCACGGGATCCCTGACACCGCTCAACCATCAGCCCTCGGGCGGGAGCGGACCGTGCCACGTGTCGGTCGACGCGGGAGGCCGCGTGGCGCTCGCCGCCAACTACGGCGGCGGGAGTGCGATCTGCCTGGGGCTCGCGGCCGACGGCAGCCTGAAGCCGGTCGTCGCCGACCAGCCGGGTGGATTGCTCCGGCATGCCTACGACCGCACGGGCGACACGGGCTTCAACCCGAGCCGGCAGGAAAAGCCACACGGTCACTCGATCGACGCCGCGCCTGACGGCCGGTTCGCGATCGTCTGCGATCTCGGGCTCGACAAGGTGTTCGTCCACGCCCTCGATCGGGAGCGGGCCACGCTCGCCCCGCACGGCTTCGCGGCCACGAAGGCTGGCGCCGGCCCCCGACACTTCGCCTGGCACCCATCCGGCCGCTCCGGCTACTGCGTCAACGAACTCGACCTCACGGTCACCGCGTTCACCTTCGACTCGCAGGCCGGCGCGCTCGCGGAGATCCAGTCGCTGCCCACGCTGCCCGCCGACGTCACGGAGCGGCGTGGGTTTTCCACGGCCGAAATCGCCGTCCATCCGACCGGCAGGTTTCTCTACGCCTCGACCCGCGGGCATAACTCGATCGCGATGTACGCCATCGACGCCGCAACCGGCAGACTCACGTTCCTCGGCGCCGAACCCGCCCACGTGAAGACGCCGCGTCACTTCGCGATCGCTCCCGGCGGCCGCTTCCTGCTCACGGCCGGCCAGGATTCCGGAACCGTGGCGATCTTCGCCCTCGACGCCGAGACCGGGCGGCTCTCTTTTACCGACCGGTCGCTCGCCGTGCCGGGCTGCGTCTGCATTTGCTTCCAGCACCGCGGGTCGTGAAGGGCTCGGCGCGGGCTTTTTGTGGAAGCGGCGTGCTGAATCAAGAAGCCCCGGGTAGAAACCCGGGGACACCTGGCATGAAAACCATCCCACCGTCCATGTCGAACGGCGGCAGACGTTTTCCCGGTTCAAACCCACATCGCATGGCACCTGGCAAGGCATGCCACCCGGAGTCCCCCGGCTCCCGCCGGGGGCTTCTTGGACAGGCGAAGAGGCTCCACAGCCCACATTCGCAAGCCTGGAGGCTTGCGGCACGGTAGCGGCGGGAGCCGCTCGTCACGCCTCGCGTCGAGCGAGTGGCGGGCGTTACGCCAGCAGCAGTTCCAGGTAGCTCCGCCGCTCGGCCGGGCCGCAGCCGAGTCGCCGGGCGAGTGACTCGAGCCGGCCGCGGGCCAGCGGCACCGCGTCCGCGGCGGCCTGGAGTTCGAGTTCCAGGTAGTCGCCGAGGCCCGTAACCGCGTCGAGGGACACTTCCACCTCCGCCCCCTCCCAGGCGACGACGGCGGCCCGCCGTCGCTTGACCACCTCGCGAACCCGCCGAAAGCCGAGCGCTTCGAGCAGCCCGGTCCAGCGGTCGATCGCGACCGGGCCGCCGCCGAGCGCTGCCGCGGTGACGCCAAGCTCGATCTCGCGTCGGGTCTTCGTGGTGGCGTCGATCCGCGGCCCTTTCCAAGTGATCGCCACGTCGGTTCCCGTCCGCCGCAGCCGCAGCGCCTCGTCGGTCGCGGCGAAGTCGCGGCACGGATGGGCGAAGTAGCGATCGACCTGCTCGACGGCGTTCCCGAAACGTGCCCCCAGGGCGAGCAAGTCCCGTTCCAGCGCCGGTGCATCGGACACCTGGAACTTCAGCTCGACTTCGTACACTGGTCATCTCCGTCGGCTGCACGCGGCCCCGCCCCTGCGGGGTCCGCAGCGACGCGGCCGGGTTCCACGTCGCGGAAGGTTGACTCGAAATGATAGCCAACACCATCCGCACCCAGTTCCGCCGCGCCGTGGCCCTCGCCCTGCTCGCGGCGGCAGGCTGCGGCCGCCCGGTCTCGCCCCACCCCGCCGTGGGCCGCAGCGTCGGGCCACTGCCGATCGCGGCGGTCGCCGACCCATCCGCCAAGCCGCCCACGCTCGCTGGCAAGGTGTCGCTCGTCAACTTCTGGGGCACCTGGTGCCCGCCATGCCGGCAGGAACTGCCCGGGCTCGTGCGGCTCGCCCAGCGGCTCGCAGACGAGCCGCGGTTCCAGCTCGTCGCCATCTCCTGCAATCCGGGGCCGGACGACTTCGACACCGTGGCCGGGGAGACCCGCGAGTTCCTCGCGGAGCAGCGGCTCGATCTCCAGGCCTGGGCCTGCGACGATCCCGTGGGCCGCGACAGGCTGTTCACGACGATCGGCCTCGACGCCTTCCCGACGACGCTGCTCGTCGGTCCCGACGCCACCGTCCGCCGGGTGTGGATCGGCTATCGCCCCCGTGACGAGGCCGAGATCGCCGCCGCCATCGTGGAACTGCTCAAGGACGTGCCAGCCGCGCGATGAATGCCCGCGCCGCGGCGGCCGGGTCCGGCGCGGACGTCACGGCCGCCGCCACCGCGACCCGCGTGATGCCCAGCGCCGCGAGCTCGTCGAGCCGCTCGAGCGTGACGCCGCCGATCGCGAACGCCGGCAGGGCGATCTCGGCGGCGACGGTCCGCAGGAACTCCGGCGGCGCGAACGCGCGGAAGGTCTTGGTCGCGGATGCAAAGCAGGGGCCGATGCCGAGGAAGTCGGCCCCGACCGCGGCGGCCTCCCGGGCCTCGGCCACGTCGTGGGCGGTGCGGCCCAGCAGTGCCGCAGGCCCCAGCACGCGGCGGGCCAGAGGCACCGGCAGATCCTCTTCCCCCACATGGGCGCCGGCAGCCCCGACGGCGGCCGCCACGTCCACGCGGTCATTGACGATCACGAACACCGCCTCCTCCGGCGGCCGCCGCCGGGCGATCGCGAGGGCGCGACCGACACGGTCGACGAGCGCCGGCGTGGCAAGCCGCTTGTCGCGAATCTGCAGCATCCGCACGCCCGCCTCGACGAGCGACTCCACGAGCCGGGAGAAGGCGGCGCCGTCCGCGCAGCCATCCACCAGCACGCACAGGTTCACGCCCGCCAGCCGGTCGCGAGACCGAACGGCAGCCAGCGCGCGGCGTTCGAGATCGTAGAGTCGATACCGAAGCCGCTCGAAGCCCGCGACGGCAGCGGGTGTCACCACGGCCGCGCACTCCGCGAGGCTCCGCAGCGCCTGCCCGGCCCGCGCGGCGTTGGCGGCGACGAGGTCGGCGACCGACGACCGGCCTAGTGCCGCGGCCGCCTCCATGCCGTTCCCGACGTCACCGGCCACGTCCCGCGCCCCGACCCGGTGGCGGAGTGGCTCAGTCGCGAGGACCGCGGCCAGATCATGCCGCAGCTCCTTGGCCAGGCCGGTGAGCACGACGTCGTCGAGCGTGAAGCGGACCGCATCCTCCACGACCCGCAGGGCCTCGGCGGCGCGATTGGCCGACGCGTCGATCGCCCGCCAGACGCCCGCCTGGCCGCCGGGACCGCTTGTTGCTTGTTCGTGCATGGGTTCCACAACCGCTGGGCTGTCAGAGGAGACGAATTTTTGGACGTTCATGGGCACGAGGATGAGGGAGGGGCCGCCCCCACCATGTCGCCGGGCTATGGAAGCGAGCGAAGGCATGGATGCCGGAGCGCTGCGGACATGCAGTGAATGGAGGCCCGGAGGGCCGGAGAGAACGTCCGGAAACGTGGTGGGGGCGGCCCCGAACCGCGGCTCAATCGCACTCTTTTTACCACGCCCATCAGGCCGCCTCATCAGCCTTGGCCGGCGGCGGCGGCGGCCCTACACTCCCCGCCCCTGCGGACCCCCCCGGATCGCCCATGGCCGCCTTCCGCTACCTCACGCTCGTCTGGCCGGGAATGCCGTGGCTGTGGCTGCGCGGCAGCCGCCTGGGACTCGTCCTGGCGCTGGCCTTCGCCGTCACCGTCGACGTGGCGGTGGTGACGACCTTCATCTGGCCGGAACTGATCGGGTTCGGTTTCGCGATCGGCACGTGGACGGCGACGGCCGCAATCTGGCTGATCTCGACGGCGTCGGCCATCTCATCGTTCCCGCCGCCGATCCCCCGGCCGCGTGCCGCCGCGGCCGACGCCCTGTTCCTGCAGGCCCGCGACGCCTACCTCGCCCGTGACTGGCTGGCAGCCGAGGCACACCTCCGCGCCCTGCTGGCGATCGCGCCCACCGACGGCGAGGCGCAACTCCTGTGGGGCACGCTGCTGCGCCGGGTGGGACGGACCGCGGAAGCCCGCGCGGCACTCGCCCAACTGTCGCGCAGCGACTCGGGAAGCCGCTGGCGGGCGGCAATCGACCGGGAACTCCAGTTGCTGGAGTCCGGGGAGGGCCACGACACCGCGGCGGCAGGCCCCACGATCCTGCGAGTCGAGCCCGATTCCACCGCCTCCACCCCCCGCGGGGACCGGCACGGAGCGGCCGCCTGAACGGGCTTTTTCACCGTTCGCCAGCGGCTGCCACAGACATTCCGGCGGGCCTCTCCTACAATCCTGCCGTCGGTTTGGCGTGAGGTTTGCACCGTCCCCACATGGCGGAACGCAGCCTGCCGGAATGGCACGCCGGCCAACCGCAGCCGCCCCGGCCTCCGGGGCAATTCCACGAGGGCAGACCCCGATGTACGAGCGTTTCACGGACCGGGCGAGGAAGGTGATGCAGCTGGCCAATCAGGAGGCCCAGCGGTTCAACCACGAGTACATCGGCACCGAGCACGTGCTCCTCGGCCTGATCAAGGAGGGCAGTGGCGTCGCGGCCAACGTCCTCAAGAACCTCGACATCGACCTGCGGAAGATCCGCATGGAAGTCGAGAAACTCGTCCAGAGCGGGCCCGACATGGTCACGATGGGCAAGCTCCCGCAGACGCCCCGGGCCAAGAAGGTGATCGAGTATTCGATGGAGGAGGCCCGGAACCTCAACCACAACTACGTCGGCACGGAGCACATTCTCCTCGGCCTGCTCCGCGAGCAGGAAGGCGTGGCGGCCCAGGTCCTGATGAACCTCGGCCTCAAGCTCGAGGACGTCCGGGAAGAGGTGCTCAACCTCCTCGGCCACGGCATGGAGGAGGGGGGCGAGCGGGCCGGGATGGGCGGCCGGCAGCCGGCCGGCGCCGGCGGCGGTGGTGGCGAGGGCAGTCCCAAGGCGGGCAAGAGCAAGACGCCGGCCCTCGACAGCTTTGGCCGTGACCTCACCGAGCTGGCCCGCCAAGGCAAGCTCGATCCGGTCATCGGCCGCGAAAAGGAGATCGAGCGGGCGATCCAGATCCTCTGCCGCCGCACGAAGAACAACCCCGTCCTCCTCGGCGAGGCGGGAGTCGGCAAGACGGCGATCGTGGAGGGCTTCGCCCAGCGGGTGGTCGATGGCAACGTGCCCGAGCTGCTCGCCGACCGCCGCATCGTCGTCCTCGACCTCGCCATGATGGTCGCGGGCACGAAGTACCGCGGCCAGTTCGAGGAGCGGATCAAGGCGGTGATGAACGAGGTCCGCCGCGCGAAGAACACGATCCTGTTCATCGACGAGCTGCACACGCTCGTCGGCGCCGGCGGCGCCGAGGGGGCGATCGACGCCTCCAACGTGCTCAAGCCGGCCCTCGCCCGGGGCGAGATCCAGTGCATCGGCGCCACCACGCTCGACGAGTACCGCAAGTACATCGAGAAGGATTCGGCCCTCGATCGGCGGTTCCAGATCATCATGGTGGAGCCGGCCACGAAGGACGAGGCGGTGGAGATCCTCAAGGGCCTCCGCGACCGCTACGAGAGCCACCACCGCGTGACGATCAGCGACGCCGCCCTGGAGAGCGCGGTCGAGCTCTCCAGCCGCTACATCACCGGCCGCTGCCTCCCGGACAAGGCGATCGACGTCATCGACGAGGCGGGGGCCCGCGTGCGGCTCAAGGCGATGACGAAGCCGCCAGACCTCAAGGAGATCGACGAGGAGGTCGAACGGCTCAACAAGGAGAAGGAGGAGGCGGTCGCCAACCAAGACTTCGAAAAGGCGGCGGCGCTCCGCGACCAGGCCGACAAGCTGAAGAAGAAGAAGCAGACGATGACCCGCGACTGGCGGGACAAGAGCCGCGAGGCCGACGGGGTCGTGGACGACGAGGTGGTGGCCGAGGTCGTCTCCAAGATGACGGGCATTCCGCTGACCCGCATGTCCACCGAGGACCAGGCCCGGCTGATGGGCATGGA
>Ga0315901_10002573_pt1 | contig 24770 bp, 23 predicted proteins | sample LakEriMetagenome_10_FD_203761 | JGI IMG/M metagenome (GOLD analysis project Ga0315901, IMG submission 203761) | Freshwater fungal communities from buoy surface, Lake Erie, Ohio, United States - Buoy 2 MA116 | ecosystem: Environmental > Aquatic > Freshwater > Lake | place: USA: Lake Erie, Ohio... | reverse complement strand
AGGGCGACCTCGGCCGCCGTGGTGGGCGCGGACTCCCCCGAGCCACAGGCGGAAGCCATGAGAACGAGCGCGGGAGCAACGAAACGGAGGACTCGGGAGGAAGAAGAATGGCGCATGTCAGAAATGATAATCGTTCTCATTTCTCTCGGCAACCCCGATCTCAGCGACGAGCCCCACCACTAGCGTTCAGACCATGCCCTCGGCCTTCCTGCACCCCTTCGCCAAGCCCACGCGCGAGTCGTTCATCACCCTCGTGCGCGGCCAGGGGGCCGTGGTCACCGACTCGAATGGCCGCGACTACGTCGATGGCATGGCCGCCCTGTGGTATTGCGCTGTGGGCCACGGCCGCGCCGAGATCGCCCGCGTGATCGCCGAGCAGGCCGAAACCCTCGCCGGCTATTCCACCTTCGACCCGTTCACGAACGAAGCCGTCGAACGCCTGGCCGAGCGCCTCGTCGGCATCGCGCCGATGAGCGACAGCCGCGTGTTCTTCACGTCATCGGGTTCGGAAGCCGTCGACACCGCCATGAAGTTGGCGCGCCTCGCTCACGTCCAGTCGGGTCATCCCGAGAAGACCGTCATCATCTCGCGTCAACGCGGCTACCACGGCACCACCTACGGCGGAACGAGCGCCCAAGGCATTCCGCCCAATCGCGAGGGATACGGCCCGTTGGTGGGCGACGTGATGCAGGTACCCGCCGACGACCTCGAGGCGCTGTCCATCGCGATGTCGCAGAACCAGGATCGTCTCGCCGCCGTCTTGATCGAACCCGTACAAGGTGCGGGTGGCGTGTTCCCACCCACCGAGGGTTACATCGAAGGCGTGCGCCGACTGTGCGATCAGCACGGTGCCTTCCTGATCTTCGACGAGGTGATCAGCGGCTTCGGCCGACTCGGTCATTGGTTCGCCGCCCATCGTTTCGGCGTGCGCCCCGACCTCGTCACGTTCGCCAAGGCCGTCACGTCGGGATACCAGCCGCTCGGCGGCGTGTTCGTCGGCCCCGCTGTGCGCGGTCCACTCGAGGCCGACCCCAACTTCTTCCTGCGCACCGGCTTCACCTACTCGGGTCATCCCACCGCCTGTCGCGCCGCACTGGCCAACATCGACATCATCGAACGCGAAGGTCTCGTCGAGCGCGCGCATCACGTGGGCAGGAGACTTTCAGCCGGCTTGCACTCACTGCACGCCGACGGGCAGATCGCGGCCGTGCGCGGTGACGGCGCGGTGTGGGCGGTGGCGCAACACCCGCACATCGACCCGGTCAAGGTGCGTGATCGCATGCTCGAACAAGGTGTCATCACACGTGCGGTTGGTACCGACACCAACACGTTCTGTCCCCCGCTCGTCATCAGTGATTCGCAGATCGACACCATCATCGACGCGCTGGCCGAGTGCTCGAAGCCATGACTCAGCCCGTCTTCAATCCGTTCGACCCGGCCTTCCGCGCCAACCCGTACCCGTTCTACGACGCACTGCGCGAGCTCGACCCGGTGCACACCACGCCGTTCGGCACGATCGTGCTCACGCGCTACGACGACATCGCACACACGCTCCGAAGCAACGACTTCAGCCGTGACATCGAGGCCAACGCGAACGAACCCACCGACCCGCTGAACAAGGCCAAGCGCGATCGGCGCCGCGGGCGCGAAGGTGCCAAATCGATTCTCAACCTCGATCCCCCCGATCACACGCGGTTGCGCCGTCTCGTCAGCAAAGCGTTCACACCATCGGCCATCGAAAGGCTGCGCGGGCGTGTTCAACTCCTCGTCGACGAGGTGCTCGACAAGGCGGCCGCCCGAGGCGGAATGGAACTCATCGACGAACTCGCGTTCCCGATCCCGTTCCAGGTGATCTCCGATCTGCTGGCCATGCCCACCGATCGCGCCGACGAAATGCGCGAGTGGAGCCAGATCATCACGCAGAACCTCGAGCCCACGTCCACGCTCGACGATCTCGACAAGTCCGACGAAGTGTTCGGCCTCCTCATCCCGTATCTCCTGAACGTGATCGAAGATCGCCGCAAGCACCCGGGCGACGACTTGTTGTCGGCCCTCATCTCAGTCGAAGAAGACGGCGACGTTCTGTCGTTACCCGAACTCATTTCGTTCGTGGTGTTGCTCTACATCGCGGGTCACGAAACCACCGTGAACCTCATCGGCAACTCGATCAACACGCTCCTCGCCCACCCCGACCAGTTGGCGCGTTGGCACGCCGATCCGAGCATCGGATCACGCGCGGTCGACGAATGCCTTCGCATGGACGGCCCAGTGCAGCAGACCGTCCGCGTGCCCCTCGTGCCCGTCACATATCACGGACTCAACGGACCGGTCGTGGCCCAGCCCGGCACCATCGTCACCACGGTTCTCGGGGCGGCCAATCACGATCCGTCCGTGTTCAGCGATCCCCACCGACTCGACTTGGGCCGAGAGAACGCGAACCGCCATCTGGCCCTGGCCGCGGGTATTCACTACTGCCTCGGCGCCAACCTGGCCCGCCTCGAAGCCGAGGTGGCGGTCGGTTCACTCGTGGCTCGGTTCCCGTCGATGAAGGCGACCGGAGCCATCACCTGGCGTGATCGACTCACGATTCGCGGTGTCGATCACCTCGAACTCTCGTTCTAGACAGCGAGTTCGCGGCCTCAGCGCGGTCGCGAGTGGTAACGCACCGCGAGATTGCCGTTCTCGTCGCGCACGTCGAATTGCTCGGAGATGTCTTCCACCCACTGGATGGTTCCGCTGCGGTCCATGAGATCGGGAGCCACCGCCAGTGCAGCGATCGCACGGCCCACACCGAGCGTGGTCTGAGCCTGCGTGAGATCGCTCCCCCGCTTGCCAGCCCACTCCTGAATGAACTCGGTCGCAACCGAACCCGGGTAGATCGAGCAGCAGGCAATGCCCTTCGGCTTCAGTTCGATCGCCATGTCGGCGCTCAGACGGTCGAGTCCGGCCTTGCCCGCACCGTACGACGAGCTGAAGTGATACGAGGAACCACCCGGTGACGACACGTTCATGATCGAGCCGCCTACACCACCTTCGAACAACAGCGGCGCGGCGTGCCACGACGCGACGTAGTGAGCGCGCAGGCCGATCCCGACCTGATCGTCCCAGATGCTGACCGGGTGCTCCCAGAAGCCACCACCCCAGGCCGGCGGATCGGGAATCTTGTACACGTTGTTGACGAGAATGTTGAGCTTGCCGAAGTCGGACTTCACACGCGCGAACAACGCCGCGATCTGCGCGTCGTCACCGTGATCGACCTGCACGGCAATACCAGTACCGCCAGCGTCGTTCACCATCTTCACGGTGGTGTCGATCGTGAGCGGACCCGAGCCCGTGGAACGACCGGTGATGTACACCGTGGCTCCCATCTCGGCCAGGGCGATGGCGGTTCCACGACCGATGCCGCGACTCGACCCGGTGACGACCGCAACCTTGCCCGCGAGTTGGCCACTCATGCCTTCACCGCAGCCGGCGTGAATTCGACGTCGAGGCTGGTGAGGCCACGCAACATGAACGACGGGAAGTACTCGTACTTGTTCGAGTCGGGCAAGGTGATGGTGTCGAGGCGCTTCGACAACTCCTCGAGCGCCACCTTGCCCTCGAGTCGCGACAACTGGGCACCCAGGCAGAAGTGGATTCCCTTGCCGAACGCCAAGTGATCGCGCAGGTTCTCGCGGTCGGGGTCGAACGCGTCGGGGTTCAAGTAGAGGCATTCGTCGCGGTTGGCCGACGAGAACACGATGATGAGGCGATCACCCTTCTTGAGCGGATAGCCACCCAACTCGGTGTCGGCCGTGACCATGCGCCACATGCCCTGGGTCGGGGTCGACATGCGCAACGTCTCTTCCACGATGCGCTCGACTCGCGACGGATCTTCTTTCACCTTGCGCCACTGATCGGGGTTCTCGGCCAACAGTCGGATCATCTCGGTGAGCATCTTGGTGGTGGTCTCGTTGCCCGCCACGAGGAGCTGCTGGATGATGCTCAGCATCTCGGGCATGTCGAGCGGGCGCTTGTCGGTGACTTCGGGATCGTCGTCTTCGATCGTGGCGTTGAGCAGATTTGTGAGGATGTCGTCCTGTGGCTCGGTGCGACGCTTGTTCAACTGCTCGGCGAAGTAGTGCTGGAACTCGTTGACGCCGTACTCGGCCTGGATCCGCTCCTCGATCGAGATGTTGGTGCCAATGCCCGCGATCGAGTCGTCCGACCAACGCTTGAAGTCGTCGAGGCGGTCGTCAGGTACGTTGAGAGCTTTGGCGATCACGCGCACCGGGAGCGGAACACCGAACTCGGTGACGAATTCGATACGGCCCTTGTCGATCCAGGACTCGATGAGACGCACCGTGATCTCCCGGATGGTGGGTTCGAGTTCGGCCATCACCTTGGGATGGAAGGCACGCGACACCAAGCGGCGATACCGCGTGTGATCGGGCTGATCGGCCGTGAGCATCGTGCTCACCCGCGGATAACCCTCGGCGTACACCTCCTCGAACCGCTTGCGGATCTCGGCCGGCAAAGGCATGCCCGACGAACCGAACTGCGACGAGTAGGTCTGCGGGTCGCGCAACGTCTGCATCACGAGATCGTGGCGGGTGACCAACTTGATTCCCATGCCGGGAATCTCCATGACCGGCGCGTCCTCGCGCATCTTGGCGTAGTGCGGGAACGGGCACTGCATGGTGCCCGGGTCGAACGGATTGAACTTGCTGATGTCGACGCTCATGACTGTTCTCCTCAATCTCTTTCAGGACTCACTCTGGGGCCGGATCACTTGCCGGCCAGCCGCTCGACCACGGGGGCCACGGCCTCCATGACCGACGAGCCGAAGCTCACGTACGAAATTCCGAAACGCTCGCGGCGTTCGACGATGCGATCGCAGATCTCGTCGACCGATCCGATGAGCACATTCGGGTGCTCGCCGAACTGCTCGGGTGTGAGACCGAACATGGGCGCCATCTTCCCGCGGGTCGCGGCACCGTCGGGCGTGACCACCGTGAAGTACGCGGCGATCTCGAGTTCGATCTCATTGAATCGCGAGCCCGCACCGTCCTTGATCCACTGGATCTTCTGATCGGTCAACTCGGCGGTCGACGAACCGATTCCCTCCGGCCCGAGACGACCGGTCGAGTTGTTGAAGTTGAGGCTCACGATGTCGGCTTCACGTCCGGCGATGCCGAGCACGCGCTTGGCGCCACCGCCGATCATGATGGGCGGACACGGCTTGTTGACCGGCTTCGGCACCGCCTCGAACCCGACTGCGTGCACGTGCTTGCCGTCGATGTTGAGTTCACCGTCGGCGAACGAGGCACGAATGAGCGCGATCACTTCTTCCATGCGATCGAGGCGAACGCCGGCCGAATCGAACGGAATGCCCATGGCTTCGTACTCGTTCTTGAGCCAACCGGCGCCCAATCCGAGTTCGAGGCGACCCTCGGAGAAGAAGTCGAGAGTGGCCAGTTCCTTGGTGAGCATCACCGGGTTGCGGTAATCGACGCACAGAACACGGCACCCGACCTTGATGGTGCTGGTGGCCTCGGCCGCCACCGCCATGGCCGGAATGGCCGCGACCGTCTGCACCGGGTGACCCGTTGCGCTGAGGGCCGGGCCGGGTCCGATCACATGGTCGGCCAAGTGAAACGACGAGAAACCGAGCGACTCGGCGCGCTTGGCCAGATCGCGCCATTCCTTGGCCGACGCCGGGGCGTAGGCCTGCACTCCGAAGCGGAACGGGTTGGTCATGACGGAACCTCCAGGATCGTGACGGCTCCGGTGTCGCCGTTGACTTCGATGAGCGCACCATTGGGGATGCGCTTGGTTGCGTCGGTGGCCGACACGACACACGGCAATCCGAGTTCGCGGCTCACGATGATCGCGTGGCTGATGGCTGCGCCCACGTTGACCACCACCGCACCACACGGCATGAAGAGCGGAGTCCAGGCCGGATCGGTGTTGGGCGCGATCAGGACGTCGCCGGGTTCGAGGTCGCCTGGCTCGGTCGGGTCGAGAATCACGCGAGCCCGGCCCACGTACTTGCCCGGACAGCCCGGCACACCTTGCACGGTGTCGCCGGCACCGGCCTTGGCCACACTGCTCTCACCCTTCTTCGCGTACGAGCTGAGCGGGGGCACCACTCCGTTCTTGATGAAGAACGGCGGTTCGAGTGCCTGCAGTTGCTGCCACTGGACGTAACGCTCAGCAAGCGGTGCCGAGAACGACTTCGGATCGGCCACGAACTTCTCGAGTTCGGCGTCGAGGAGCATGAACACGTGATGCGCGTTGGCCAGATTGCCGAGCGCCGCGTGGCGGCGACCGAGTTCGCGCACCGCGACCCGCACCTCGTTGACCGCGCGGATGATGTTGGTCTTGGTGCGCTCGCGAATGGCCATCTGCGACGACGCGACGATGGCACCTTCGAACTGCCCGGCCAGTTCGGCGCCGAGCGGAGCAACCTTGTCTCGGATCTCGGCGGTGAGACGCTGGCGCTCCTCGGCCTTCTTCTTCTGACGAACGCGGGGTGACTCGTCATCGGACTGGAGACGAATGCGATCGATGGCCGCCAACGCGATTTCCGGTCGGGTCTCCCAGGTGTCGGCGCTGATCTCCCATTCGTTCGGACCACGCGAACCGAAGTCGAACAAGAACTGATCGAAATCGGCCAGGAACGCGGAGGCATCAGCCGACCCCGTCGACGACAACCGATCGAGCAGACCAGTCACGCCGGCGTCGAACTCCTTGGTGAGTTCGGCTGACGAACGTACGCGGCGCGAGATGTCCCACATGCGGTAACTCGGTTCAGCAGAGTCGACGTCGCCGATACCGGCAAGCAACTTCATCGCCGTCTCGGGTTCGCCGAGGGCGGCGCACACCGCACCGAGGATTCCGGGGGCGATGGCCGAGTCGGAACTGGGCGGCGTGTGACTGTCGAACAACTTGCGCAACAGCGGCTGCAGCATCCGAATGCGCGCGACGAGATCGGAGTCGGACGCGGCACCGAGATCAGGGCGGTTGCGCCGCAGAGCGATCGTCATCTCCTTTTCGGCGTCCACTTCGGGGACCGAGGTGGTGGTCATGACCCACCCGAGGTGGCCCATGATGCCCTCCACGAGGTCGGGGCGTTCGTCGAGCGGGTGAGGTTCGTAGGGCGGAACGTCGGGATGATCACCGAAGAAAGCCAGGTCGAGTTGCTCGACAGTCAGCAGCGGGCTGCGCACTCCCTGCATGCGCACGTTCGAGAGGTTGATGTAGAAGTAGCCGGCGAAGAACCCCGCGACCTCGGGATGGCCATCGGTGAACTCGTCGATCGTGTAGTTGCCGCCCCGCACGTAGCCGTCACGCCATCCGAGCAGGATGCCGTTCTCCCAGCACAACTGCTGACTCAAGGGACTGGCCGCCGAGGGCAACACTTCACCGGCATTGGCACGCGTGTAATGAGGCCAGCGAGGACTCGGGTCCCGGTCAGTGATCCAGCGATCGGCCATTGCGCACCCCCATCTCCACGTCCGACCCCCCGGACGACCGCTTCAAACTAACCGACCGATCACTTCGGCCGCCATGCCGGCAGTCGGTGCGTCAGGAGCGGGGGCGAGCCGAGACGACCAGGCGCTTCAAGCCCCGCAGCACGAAGGAATCTTCGAATTCGAAGTCGTTGCCCGGGGCCAGGGAGATGTCCTCGAGTCGATCGAGGAGAAGGTCGACCGCGATGCGGGCCTCGGTGCGAGCCAGACCCGCCCCCGGGCAGAAGTGCTCGCCGTTGCCGAAAGCCAAGTGCTCTTTGACGTTCGGCCGGTCGAGGTCGACTCGGTCGGGTTGGGCGAACTTGCACTCGTCGCGGTTCGCCGACGCGAAGAGCAACCACATGTGGTCGCCGGCCGGGATCTTCGTGCCGTTGACCTCCACGTCGACCTTGGCCTGACGGAACAGGCCGCCCACGGGGGCCTCGATGCGCAGCATCTCCTCCACGAGGGTCTCGACCAGGCTGCGGTCGGCACGTACTCGGGCCTGCAGCTCAGGATCTTCGGCGAGGTAACGAATCGTGTTGGTGATGAGCTTGGTCGTGGTCTCGTTGCCGGCCACCAAGAACTGCGTGAGCATCCCCAACTGCTCGTCGTCCGACAACTCTTCGCCGTCGATCTCGGCATTGGCGATGTCGGACAAGATGTCGTCGGTGGGTGTCACGCGACGCTCGGCCACGCGGGCCAAGAAGTACTCGTTGAACGCCTTGGTGGACAGCACGAACCCGCGCACCTGCTCGGTGGACGGATTGTGATTGCCCACCGGCATCACGAGATCGTCCGACCAACGCTTGAAGGTGGCCAGATCGTCGTCGGGAACTCCGAGAGCGAGCGCGATGATGGTCATGGGAAGACCGACGGCGAAGCGCGACACGATCTCCACCGTTCCGGTCTCGCGAAGATCGCGACACACGTCGTCGAGCAGCCGCTCGGTGGTCGCCCGGATGGCTGGCTCCATACCGCGAATCCGGTCGGGACGAAAAGCCGGATTCACGAGACGACGCTGACGACGATGTTCGGGCGGATCGGCGTTGAGCAAGACCGCCGCACGACCCCGCTGCATCGAGTTCGACCCCAACACCGCCTGCATCTCGGGTTCCTGCATCAACTGCATGATCCCCTTCATGAGGGCCTCCCCGCCGGCCGCCGGTCCGGTGGGGAACAAACTCGAGAAACGTTCGGTGTCGCGCAGGATGGAGCGCACGTCGTCGTACCGCGTGATCATCCAGGCGCCCAGGCTCTCGACCCAGGCCACCCCACCGCCCGAACGAAGGTCGGCGAAGATCGGATACGGGCAGGCGATCGCCGACTGCTCACGGTGAATCAAGTCGTCGACGCGCGACGTCGGATTGCTGGCCGTACTGGTCATGTTCTCTCCCGTCCGGGCTCGAGTCCGGTCACGCTGAAAACTTACCGTTCGATTAGTTTGTGGGTCGGAGCGGACGGGGGTCCCTCCGAGGGGGTACCCGATGTCCGACACCGTCTCGACCCAGCACACGTTCTGCCGTGTGTGCCACGCCAGTTGTCCGCTCGAGGTCGACGTCCAGTTCGGGCGCGTCACGGCGGTTCGCGGTGTGCCCGAGGATCCGATCTTCGCCGGTTACACCTGCATCAAGGGCCGCCAACTCCCCGACCAGATGGTGCACGACTCGCGTCTGCGTTCGCCATTGCACCGTCGTCCCGACGGGACCTTCGAGCAAGTGTCGTCGGGGGATGCTCTCGACGCGATCGCATCCGAGTTGCGCCGCATCATCGACACCTACGGCCCACGCGCCGTGGCCAGTTACACCGGCACCGGTGGCTACCAGAACTCGCTCGCGGTCCCGGCCGCCCGTGCATTCCATCAGGGCATCGGCTCGTCGTCGTTCTACACATCGGTCACCATCGACCAGCCAGCCAAGGGAACCGCTCCGTTCCGCACCGGCATTTGGGAAGCCGGCTACCACAACTTCACCGGCGCCGACGTTCTCCTCGCCGTCGGTTACAACCCCATGGTGTCGAGCTTCGGACCCACCGGCGGTCTCCAGGGAACGAACCCGTTCGTCGTGATCCGCGATGCGAAGAAGCGCGGCCTCAAGTTGATCGTGATCGATCCGCGTCGCACCGAACTCGCCACACAAGCCGACATCCACCTGGCCGTCAAGCCGGGTGAAGACCCCACGCTCCTGGCTGGTATCACCAAGATCATCCTCGACGAGGATCTGATCGACCACGAGTTCTGCGACCAGTGGGTGGGCGACCTCGATCGACTGGCCGAGTCGGTGCGCGATTTCGATCTCGAGTACGTAGCCCGTCGCTGCGACGTCCCGGCCCACGACATCGTGGCCGCCGCGCACATGTTCGCCAACGGCAAGCGCGGAACCGCGGGCTGCGGAACCGGTCCCAACATGGCGCCGCACTCAAGCCTCGCCGAGCATTTCGTGATCGTGCTCAACACCATCTGTGGCCGCGTCAATCGCGAGGGCGACGAAGTCGAGAGCGGCTTCTTCCTCTATCCCGACATGCCGCGCCGCGCGCAAGTGATCGCTCCGCGCAACCCCACACCGGGCCCGGCCGCACGTTTCCGCAACCTGCACGGAATGCGCGGTGAGATGCCCACCACCACTCTGGCTGAGGAAATTCTCACGCCGGGCGAGGGACAGGTACGTGCGCTCATCGTGAGTGGCGGCAATCCGGTGGTGGCCTGGCCCGACCAGGAGCTCACCCTTCGAGCCATGAAGGACCTCGAACTCCTCGTCGTGGTCGACCACCGCATGTCGGCCACCGCCGAATTCGCGCACTACGTGATCGCACCCACGTTGTCGCTCGAACGCGCCGACGTTCCGCATCTCATGGATCGTTGGTTCCGCGCGCCCTACACCAACTACACCGAGGCCATCGTGCCGCGCCTGGGCGACGTGCTCAACGAGTGGGAAGTGTTCTACGAACTCACCAAGCGTCTCGGCGTTCCGCTGCCGTTCCCCGGTGGTGCGGCTCCCACCGATCACCAGCCCACCGACGACGAGATTCTCGAGTTGGCCTACGCGGGTTCGCGCATGTCGCTGGCCGACATCAAGAACAACCGCATGAAGGTGCACCCAGAGAAGTCGCTGCGCGTGCAGGGTCCCGATCCCGATTGCACCGCCAAGTTCACACTGGCTCCGGCCGACATCGCCGACGAACTGGCCGTGGTGCGCACCGAATCCGACGCGGCCGAAGCCCTCGGTGCATCGTCGTCGGAGTATCCGTTCCGTCTCGTGAGCCGACGCCTCAAGCACGTGCTCAACTCACTCGGCAGCGAACTTCCGGGCTTGGCCGTCAAGGGCACCACCAATCCGGCCTACATGAATCCCGACGACATGGCCGAACACGGCATCGCCGACGGTGACATCATCGAGATCACGTCACCGCGCGCTTCGTTGCACGCGGTCGTCGAGACCGCTCCCGACATCCGTCGGGGCGTGATCTCCATGGCTCACTCGTGGGGCGGTTCATCGCTCACCGACGAGAAGGTCCGCGACATCGGCGCGCCCACCAACCGGCTGGTGTCGGTCGATCAGGGCTACGACCGCGTCACGGGTATGGTCGTGCAGAGCGCCATCCCGGTGCGCATCCGAATCTTCGAATCAACCAAGTAGTCACCCGAGGAGGAGCCATGGCTCGTATCGACGTTCCCGACGGAGAAGGTCTCGAAGCCGCTCGCATGTGGCAGTTGGCCCCGCACATGGGCAAAGGTGTGCACGCCATGAGCGAGGCGGTGTACGTGCAGTCGTCGCTCAGCATTCGCGAGCGGGAGGTCGCGCGCATGCGCGTCGCCCAGCTCAATCAATGCGTCGTTTGACTGAATACTCGAGCCGCATCGGCGATGCGGCAAGGACTCGATGACGAGCTGTACAACTCGGTTCAGAACTACTACGACAACCCCCACTTCAGTCCGCGTGAGCGACTGGCCGCCGAGTACGCCGAGCGATTCGCGATCGATCACACCGCGGTCGACGACGACCTCTGGAATCGGCTGCGCGCGAACTACTCCGACTCGGAGTTGCTCGAATTGACCGTCACCATCGGCTTCTGCGTAGGTTTGGGACGCGCGTTCCAGGTACTCGACGTCGCTCGCGACTTCGACGTGCTCTGGAGCAAGGAACCGCCCCACGACCACGGAGACACACCCGCATGAGCCCCCTCGACATCGTCAACGCCTTCATCGCCGCGATCGAACGCAACGATCTCGACTCGGCCCTCGCCCTGGTCGCCCCCGATTGCGAGTACGACAACGTGCCGATGATGAAGGTGCACGGCCCCGAGGCCATGCGCGGCATCCTCGGACCCATGTTCGCGCGGTGCCACGAGATCTCGTGGCCGATCCACCGTCAGTCGGCCTCGGGCAACGTCGTGTTCAACGAACGGACCGACAAGTTCCGCATGGACCACGGCTGGGTCGAGTTGCCGGTGAACGGTGTGTGGGAAGTGGTCGACGGCAAGATCACGCTGTGGCGCGACTACTTCGATCTGCAGAGTTACCTCAAGCAGTTCCCCGCCGACAACCCGCGCTGACTCGCCGCAGCGCGGCGATCGTCAGTGCGATTCGCCGAGGTACGACGCTTCGATGAGGCTGCGGTCCTTGGCCAGTTCGGCCGCGCTCCCCTGCATCGCCAACTCGCCGTGACTGAGCACGTACGCGCGATCGGCGACACCGAGGGCCATGTGCACGTGCTGCTCGACCAGGAGCACACCCGCACCGGTCTCATCGGCGATCTGACGCAAGATCGGCAGCAGGCGCTCGACGATGATCGGCGCCAAACCCAGGCTCATCTCGTCGACCATGAGCAACTTGGGGCTCACGGTGAGTGCACGGGCCATGGCCAACATCTGCTGTTCGCCACCCGAGAGCAAGCCGGCGCGGCGATCGAGAATCGCCTCGAGGGCCGGGAAGTAACCCAGCGCCTTCTTGATGTCGGCCGATCCCTTGGCTGCGCCGAGACGCAAATTCTCGGCCACGGTGAGCTGGTAGAACAGCGAACGGCCTTCGGGTACGTGAGCGAGGCCCTCGCGCGCGATGAGGTGCGGACGGCGACCCTTCACGGTCTTGCCGAACACCTTGATGTCACCCGAGATGATCGGTACGAGACCCGAGGTGGTGAGCAGAGTGGTGGTCTTGCCGGCACCGTTGGGGCCGAGCAATGCGACGACTTCGCCCTCGTTCACTTGAAGGTTCAGACCGCGAACCACCGACACACCTTTGTAACCGGTGTTGAGGTTCTCGATTTCCAGAAGTGCCGCCATGTCAGGCCTCCTTCGCGCTGCTGCCGAGGTACGCCTCGATCACCTTGGGATTCCGCTTCACTTCGGCCGGAGTTCCCTCGGCGATCTTGACGCCGAACTCGATGACGTAGATGTAGTCGCACACGTCGAGCACGAGGCCCATGTCGTGGTCGACAAGGAAGATGGTGATGCCGGCGTCGATGATCTGACGCAGACGCTTGCCGAGCTCCTGCGACTCGGTGGTGTCGAGACCGGCTGCCGGCTCGTCCATGCACACGAGTTCGGGACGGGCGGCCAGAGCACGGGCCGCTGACACGAGCTTGCGCTGGCCCTGGCTGATCTCGTTGGGATACTTGCTCGCGAGGTCGCCGATACCGAGAACGTCGAACGCGAAGTCGACACCGTCGCTGCCACGCTTGCGGTTGGGCTTCACGAGGTCGAGCAAGAAGTTCTTGGTGGACTGTCGCTCGGCCGCCACCTGGACGTTTTCCTGGATGGTGAGATCGTCGAACAATTCGAGCGACTGCCAGGTACGACCCAGACCCAAGCGGGCGCGTGCGTGCACCGGCATCGAGTTGATTTCTTGACCCTTGAACTCGATACGGCCCGTAGTGGGCACGAATCCCGTGATGCCGTCGATGAACGTGGTCTTTCCGGCGCCGTTGGGGCCGATCAGACCGACCAACTTGCCCTTCTCGACCGTGAGATCGACGTTGTTGACGGCGCGCAGACCGCCGAACGTCACCGACATTCCTGTCGTCTGAAGCAGACTCATGTGGATCCCTCCCCCTGGGATACCCCGACCTTACTTCGTTCGGCCAGGGCTTTCTTTCGAACCGCCTTGTCGATCTGTCTCTGTTTGATGAGCCGCGGTGCGCCGGCCAGACCTTCGGGGTTCTGCACCGCGGTGATGATGAGTCCGATACCACCGATGAGGGTCGCGTAACTCTGGTCGATGTGCAAGATGTTCTCGAGGAAGTTGAAGTTGAGGCCGTTGGGTGCCACCACACCGGCCAGCACCGCACCGCTCACCGACGCGATGCCACCCAGGTAGGCGAACGACAGGAAGGTGAGCGACGCGAAGGCCCCGAAGTAGGTCGGAGTCACCGACCCGAAGCGGTAGCCCGAGAGCGTTCCACCCAGACCGGCGATGAACGCGGCCAGACCGAACGCGAGGATCTTGGTGCGAGCCACGTCGATACCCGCCGCGGCGGCGGCACGCTCGTTGGATCGAACGGCCAAGAACTGGCGACCCGTGTTCGAACGGCGAACGTTCACGACCATCAAGCACAGGATGATCACGAACACCAGGCACACGACTCCGAACCAGGCATTGGGCGGAATGTCGTCGCGACCCTTCAACCCGGCCACCTTCAGCAGTGTGTTGTTGGGGCCGAAATCCTTGCCACCGATCTCCGGCGGCTTCACCGGCAGAGCGCCCAACTCACCGGCGAACGTCTTGTTCTTGAAGATCAGCTGCTCGATGGCCACGGCCGCCGACAGGGTGATGACGGCCAGGTTGACACCGCGCAATCGAAGAGCCGGAATCGAGATGATCGCGCCGAAGATGGCCGCCACGAATGCTCCGATGATCGGGGCGATCGGGAACGGAAGATCTTCGAAGTACTTCGACATGAAGAATCCGGCGGTGCCGGCGATGGCCATCTGAGCCAGCGAGATCTGACCGACGAAGCCCACTAGAACCACCAGCGACAGTGCGATGACGATGGCCACGAGCGTGTTGATGGTCGACTGACGCCAGTCGTAGTTCCAGCCGAAGAGCAGAGCGAGAACGACCACCGACGCACCAATGGTGAGCGGAATCACGTTCTTCGGAGCCGCCGCGAAGGGCATCTTGCCAGTGGACACGGCCCCGCGGACCGGCAACGACTTTCCGCGCAGGAACATGGCCACGACGATCACGAAGAACGGCAGCGCTTGGGTGAGGCCGGCGGTGGGTAGCACACCTTTGGGGAACCAGGTCTGCGCACCCTGATACTGCACCCAACCTTGCAACATGGCGATGCCCACACCAGCGGCCACCGTCATACCGAACGACGTGAAGTTGGCCAGCAACGCCGCGCCGAGGGCCGGCACGATGAGAAGCGGAAGCGTGATGGTGTCGAGGTTGGTGATGGGTGACGCCAGGATGCCGAGCAATCCGGCGATGAGCGTGGACAACACCCAGTTGGCGCCAGCCAAGAAATCGGGCGAGAAGCCCAGAACGATCGCACCCTTCTCGTTCTCGGCGGCGGCGCGAGTGGCCAGACCGAAGCGCGTGTACTTGAAGAGGGCCCACAAGCCGATCGCGATGACGGTCACGATGATCACGAGGAACAACTGGTTCTTGGGGACGATGCCCAACTCACCCGGCAAGTCGATCTTGCCCTTGGGCAGAGGGAACGGAACACCCGTCTTGGCCAGTTCGCCGAAGCGGATGCGCATGAACTCTTGCAGCACCACGAACAGACCGACCGTGGTGACGACCTTGGCCAGCACTGGCGCGTTGCGCAGAGGCTTGAAGATCACGAAGTGGAGGAACAGGCCGAGCAGAACGGCCACCACCAGAGCGATGAGCATCGCCGATGCGGTGGTCATGCGATCACCCGGCAGGTCGATGGTGGTCGGCCAGTTCGGCAGGTCGAGGTACTTACCCTCGTCACGGAACCAGTTGACCGGGATCTCGATGAGAACGAACGGGTTGGGCAACGGTGGAACGTAGAACTTGCCCTCGACCTTCAGGCCGTAATACCAGTAGGCGACGAACACGGTGATCACGCCATTGGCGAAGTTCACGACACCCGAACCGCGGAACGTGAGCACCACGCCCAGACCCACGGCGGCGATCAACGCGCCGGTTCCGATGTTCGAGAACATCGGCGCCAACTGTCGCGCGTCCCACGCGTACAGGATCGCGAACAACGCGATCACGGCCAGGATGCCGACGACAACCTTCTGCTTCTTCACGAAGGCCTTGAGCGATTGCTCCATGTCACTCCCCCTGAACGCTCCAACGAGCGGTACCCCACTGTGCGGACCGAATGGCCCATGCGGGAGGGTGCGGGGATCTCTCCCCGCACCCTCGACGCGATGTACTGACTACTGACGGGTGATCGACGATCAGCCGGCCAGTTCGGCGATCGGGTTGATCGCCTTGCCGTTGTAGCCGTCGGCAATGGAGACGTACTCGGTGCCCTGCTGCTGCTGGATGCCCATCGAGAATCCGCAGAGCGACGGGAAGGTGGGGTTGCCACCGCACTTGAAGTCGCCCACGCCGGCCCACATCGGACCAGTGAACGCCTTGGCCGAAGCACGGATGGCAGCCGAGTCCATCGCACCCTCGTTCATGAACTTCACGAGTGTGATGAGCGAGCCGAAGGTCGGTCCACCGAAGCCGGTGTACTCGGGGTTCTCCACGCCGGTCTCCTTGGCCCACGCGAGCGCTGCGTCGATGTACGCATCCTGCTCGGGGTTGCCCGGGATTTCGTACGCGTAGCCGTAGCCGCCGAAGTACCAACCGTCGGGCAGGTTGCCCTGCTCGCCAGCCGCCTTCAGGTGATCCTGCATCGGGACGCCGAAGCAGAGACCGGTGGTGACGACCGTGGTCTCGATCTCGAGGGTCTTGAGCGCGTCGTAGATGCCGATGCAACCCTGGATCGTGACGAGCGGGTAGAACACGTCAGCCGTGTCGGCACCCGACGACTGGATGGCAGTGGCCATTTCGGTCGCACCAGCGGTGTCGGCCACCGGCACGCCGGTGACTTCCACGCCGAGCGACTCGAGGATCGGCTTGGTGAGCGCGGTGAACGCCACGGTGCCGGCCGGGTTGTCGTTGTACACAACGGCAATCTTCTTGACTTCCTTGCCTTCGATCTCGGGCACGTACTTGGCCGCGAAGACCGAGAGACCCTGGATCACGCCGGGCGAGCCGGGTGTGAACGCGTAGGCGTCGGTGGCGAGGAACTCGGGCGTGGTGACCGGGTTGGGCAGGAAGACCGGCTTCTTGTCCTTCAGGGTGTCGAGCAACGGAGCGTTACCGTTGAACATCGCACCCACGAGCACGGCCTGGATGCCATCGTCGGCCAGGAATTCCTGGGCGCACTTCTGGCCGTCCTCTTCCTTGGTGACGAAGCACTTCACGAGCTCGATCGGACGGCCGCCGACTCCGCCGAGGAAGTTGTTGATGAACCACACGCCGGTGTCAACACCAACCGAGGCCTCGGGGAACGCGGGCGTGCCGCCTTCCTGGTTCACGTAACCGATCTTGACCGGGTCGCCCGAGGCGACACCACCGGGTCCACCGGTGTAGGCGAGGCCGGTGTCGATCGACGCCTGCAACACGGGCAGTTCGCCGGCCGGAGCCTCGGTGGACGGAGCTTCCGAACCAGCCGGGGCCTCGGTCGCCGCCGGGGCTTCCGTGGCCGGGGCCGAGCCGCCGTCGTCTTCACTACAAGCTGACGCGAGCAAGCCGAGAACGGCGATGCCCGCGACAAGAGCGGTACTTCTCTTTCTCACGTGATTATCCCCCTGGATAGACGACCGGCCCCCGGATGGCGACCGGATTCAGAGAGCGTTCTTAGCACGAAGTAACTGTCCGGTTAGTAACCGAAGTCACGGATTCGGGCCCGACTCCCGGTAGTCGCCGAAGGCGGCGTCGCGCTGGCTGAGGGCGGCCGTGACCCCCTTGGTCGCGAACGACTGCATGTAGTCCATCGACGATTTCTGGTGAAACCCCAGGGCCTGGATCTCGGCGGTGGCTCGAATCCCGGTCCGGATCCCCATGGCCTCCATGGCCCGGTGGGCGGCCCGCTTGTTGAGCGCCAAGAGGTCGGGAGGAATCTTGGCCACTCGCTCGGCAACCGCCACCACGGCGGCGTCCAGGTCGGCCAGCGGGAAGGCGCGGTTGGCGAATCCGTTCGTGACGGCCTCGGTACCCGACATGGAGTCCCCGGTGAGCAGAGCCTCCATGCCGCGGCGCAACCCCATCATCCAGGTCTGCCACTGCATGTCGGGCGGCGACATGAGCCGCACCGGCGGATACCCGATCTGAGCGTCCTCGGCCACGTAGACGAGGTCGCAGGCGGTCGCGAGTTCGGTCCCGCCGGCCAAGCAGTAGCCGTGCACCTGGCCAATGATCGGCGTGGTCATGTCCCACATCTCGAACCAGTTGTTGACGACGTGACGCGACCACCAGCCATCGGCCCGCGAGATGGCACGCTCCACGTCGCTGTTGGCCGATCCGAGGTCGTAACCGGCCGAGAAGCACGGACCGCCACCCCGAATGATCATCACCGAGACGTTCTTGTCCTTGTCGCCCGCGCGCAGTGCATCGAAGAGCGCACCTCGCAACGCGTCGTTGAGCGCATTGCGCTTCTCTGGTCGATTGAGCGTGAAACGGCGCACCTTGGGGGCCGGATCGTCGATGAGCAGAACGGGTTCGGACATCACTTCTCCCAGTACGGCGCGCGCAGCTTGCGCTTGTTGATCTTGCCCATCGTGTTACGCCCGAGATCGTCGACGAACTCGACGGTGCGCGGACACTTGTAATGACTCAGTCGCTCGCGGCAGAACCCGATGACCTCGCTCGGGTCGGGCGGCGACGCCGGATCACGCAACATCACGAGGGCCTTGAGTTCTTCGCCCATTTCCGGATGCGGCACACCGATGCACGCGACGTCGAGCACGGCCGGATGCTGCACCAGTACCTGCTCGGCCTCGGCCGGGTAGATGTTCACACCACCCGACACGACCATGTCGCTGAAGCGATCGGTGATGTACACGTAGCCATCGGCGTCCACGTAGCCGATCTCACCGAGAGTGAAGACACCCGGGGCGATGTTGGCCTGCTTGGTCTTCTCCGGATCGTTCGGGTACACCACACCGCGGCCGGTCGCGTCCTTGAAGAACAAGCGGCCTTCGGTGTTGGCCGGCACCTCGTTGCCGTCGTCGTCGAGGACCAGCACCGAGAACGGCGGAATGGGTCGACCCACCGATCCGGGGTGCTCGAGCCACTCCACACTGGTGATCTGACACGTGGTACCCACCTCGGTGGCGCCGTAGGCGTCGGTGAACACCGGACCCCACCACTCGATCATCGCCCGCTTGACGTCCACCGGGCACGAAGCGCCGGTGTGAGCGGCCAACTTCATCGACGACACGTCGTACTTCCTCTTCACCTCGTCGGGCAGTGCCAAGAGACGAACGAAGTGCGTGGGCACCATCACCGACGACTCGGTCTTGTGATCGTGAATCGCCTGCAGTGTCTTCTCGGCGTCGAACTTGGCCAGGATCACCATCGGCACACCGCACACCAAGAGACGCATTCCCGTGAGCGGACCGGTGTGGTACATCGGCCCCACGACCAAGTGGGTGCCGAAGATCGCGAAACGATTGCCCTTCATGGCTTCGAGGTGCTCGGCCATGGTCGATCCGCCGGCGAACATCGTGGGCGGCAGTTCGGTTCCCTTTGGACGACCGGTCGTGCCCGACGTGTAGAGCAGATTCGCGCGCGGCTTCACGTCGAGCGGCGGATCGCCCGGGTCGCCGGCGGCTAGCCATTCGCGCCACGGCGTGACACCGGCCGTGTCCACTCCCCAACCCACCAATTCGATGTCGCGGCCCTCGGCTCGCGCGATGGCCACCGCGGTCACTCCGCGATCGACGGTCTCGGGACCCACGAACACGATGCGCGCGTCGGAGTCGACGAGGATGTACGCGGCCTCGTCGGCGGTGAGGTGGAAGTTCACCGGAACCGTCGACGCACTCCCGAGGAGTGAACCGAGATGAGCCAAGGCGGTTTCGGCAGCGTTCTCGGCGAACACGGCGACGCGGCGTGACGACCCGAGATCGCGTGACAACACGTTGTTGGCCACGCGATTGAGAACGTCGCCGACCTCGGCCCACGTCATTGTCTTGTCGGGATCGCGAACGGCGATCTCGTGCGGACGATCAGCCGCGAGTTGGCTGGCGAAAGCAGGCATGGTGACGAACTCGCGCGATCAGACGTCGGGCGCGACGCCGCGCGCCTCGAGGCCGGCCCGGTCGTTGCTGAAGTCGGCCGACAGGTCGGCCGGGCCGCGATAGTGCGGCTGCAGGAATCGACGCGTGAAGAGCCACTCTCCGTTCACCTTGCGGTAGCCGTCGTCGTAGTGCGCGAGCAGGATCGCTCGATCGTTGTTGACGGTGCGGAATCGCTCACCGATGGCCCAGCGCCCCACCGCACGATCAGTCGCGCCGTCCTCGTACCAGACGTCGCCGTTGTAGACCTGCTGCACGACCGAGGCCATGCCACCCATCGCGGCATACCAGAGCTTCACGATGGCTTCCTTGCCCTCGACGAGTCGACCGCCACCCAGATCCCACACGGCGTCGTCAGCCCAGCAACTGGCCCACTGGACTCCGTTGCGGTGCACCACGGCATCGGCGTAGCGGTTGATGAGGCGCTGAACCGCCACGTAGTCGTCGGTGCTGGCCGGACGGCCGGGAGCGTGAGGTGAAGTCATGGTCTCGTTCTAGTCCACGACCCGGCCCCATGAAGACGGCGAGCCCGGTTTGGGCCATGATGGCGACATGGCGGACGAGGGAACGCCCCCGGTCGATCTCGCGCGATTGACGCTGCTCGACCCCGATGTTTCGGACTGTCCGTACGCGGCGTACGACGCACTGCGTGACGAGGCCCCGGTCTGGCGCGATCCTCGCACCGGAATGTTCGTGATCACGCGGTACGACGACGTCCGCACGGTGCTCCTCGATGTCGAGCGGTTCACGAGCGCCCGGCACCGCGGTCGCGTCGACCCGCGCTCGGCGATGTTGCGCCGCATCTACGAAGAAAAGGGTTGGGTTCCGGCCGCGACTCTGGCTGGGCGCGACGATCCCGAACACCGCGAGATGCGCGGACTGTTCAATCACGCGTTCAGGCCCGCCAAGATCAAAGAACTCGACCCGTTCATCGAGTCGCTCGCCCACCGCCTGATCGACGGCTTCATCGACTCGGGGCGTTGCGACTGGGTGCGGTCGTTCGCGATTCCGCTACCACTCATCGTGATCGGCCGTCAGATGGGCGCACCCGAAGAAGACATCTGGCAGATCAAGGCCTGGACCGACGCATGGGTGCAGCGACTCGGCATGATGCAGACCGAAGCCGAAGCGATCTGGTCGACCGAACAGGAGATCGCCGCGCAGCACTACTTCCAGCCGATCTTCGAACGTCTTCGCCGCGAGCCCGACGACACCCTCCTCTCCGATCTCGTGAACACCGTGATTCCCGAGTGGGGACGCACACTCACCGACAACGAGTTGCACTCCGAGATGATGGCCGACACGTTCGTGGGCGGATCGGAGACCACGACCAATGCACTCGCCGAGGGAGTTCGACTCCTCGTGCAGAACCCGTCCGAGTGGGAGAAGGTCACGTCCGATCCCGACAAGTACGTTCCGCTCCTCGCCGAAGAAGTTCTGCGCCTCGAAGGCCCGGTGCAGGGCCTGTTCCGCACCGCCGCCGTCGATGTGGAGATGCACGGCGTGACGATTCCAGCGGGCTCAGTCGTGAACGTTCGGTACGCCGCCGCCAATCGCGACCCACAGCAGTTCGAGTGCCCAGCCGACATGGATCTCGATCGCGAGAACCTGCGTAGCCACCTGGCGTTCGGCTTCGGAACCCACCACTGCCTCGGCGCACCGTTGGCTCGTCGCGAACTCGTGATCGGTTTTCGCGCTCTCGTCGATCGTGTCGAACGTGTGTGGTTCGTCGACGGCGCCAACGACTTCCGCCATCACCCCAACTTCTGTCTGCGCGCCCTCAAAGAACTACACGTCGGCTTCACGCCGCGACGTTGAACTACGCCGTTGAACACCGCCGACACCTGACCTTCGAAGGAGATCCATGATTCCCGATCACTCGCACAAGACACTCGCCGAGTTGCTCGATCTCTCGGGACGGCGAGCGGTCGTCACCGGAGGCGCCAAGGGAATCGGCGCGCAGACGGCCTACCGACTCGCCGAAGCCGGAGCCGACGTGGTGATTGCCGATCTCGATCTGTCGGCCGCCACCGCAACCGCGACCGACATCGCCAACGCGACCGGACGAACAACGGTGGCCGCGTTCATCGACGTCGGTGACACCGCATCCATCGTCGCGGCCGCCGACGTGGCCGTGAGCCGACTCGGCGGCATCGACATCTGGGTCAACAACGCCGGCATCTACCCCACCACCGGCCCGGCCATCGAGGCAACCGACGAGTTCATCGACCGCATGCTCTCCATCAACGTGCGAGGCAGTTTCGCCGGGGCGCGAGAGGCGGCCAAGCGCATGCAATCCGGCCCAACGAAGGGTGGCGTGATCGTCAACCTGGCCTCGATCGCCGGTTTGAGCGCCACGCCCGGCATCAGTGCGTACGTGATGTCGAAGCACGCCGTGATCGGCATGACCAAGGTGCTGTCGCGCGAGTTCGCACCACTCGACATCCGCGTCGTCGCCGTGGCCCCGGGTCCGATCGATACACCCGGTGTGCAGGATCAATTGGCTCCGCTGAAGGCGGCTGGCGTCGACGTGGGCGCCATGTTGTCGAAGACACCACTCGGACGCGGCGGAGTGCCCGACGACATCGCACGCGCCATCGTGTTCCTCGCATCCGATCTGGCCGCCTGGGTCAACGCCGAGACCTTGGTCGTGGACGCCGGATCACTCGCCCGCTAATGACACCCGAACTCGTCGCCCGGCTCACCGAGCAGATGCGCTACGAGTTCGCGCGCACCGCACCGCCCGACGGATTCCCGAAGTTTCCCGACATTCCCGTCGAGCGCTTCACGAGCGACGAATTCTGGGATCTCGAGCGCGAACACCTGTGGCCCAAGGTGTGGGTGATCGCTGGACGCGTGGACGACGTGCCCCATGTCGGCGACTTCATCACGTTCGACGACCTCGGACCGCCCATGATCCTGGTTCGCGGCCGCGACCAACAGGTTCGTGCGTTCTACAACACGTGCCAGCACCGCGGCGCTCCGGTGGTGCGCGAATCGAAGGGCACGTCGAAGTTGTTGCGCTGCCAGTACCACTCGTGGTCGTACGACATCGACAGCGGTCGTCTCGTCTCGGTTCCCGACGAACGCGATTTCGTCGGCCTCGACAAGGATCAACGCTGTCTGGCCACGATCCGCTGCGAGGTGTGGGACGGCTGGATCTTCGTCAACCAGGACCCCGATGCGATGTCGCTCAGCGAGTGGCTCGGTCCGATTGCAGGCGAACTCGCCGAGTTGCAAGGACCCCGCCTGCGCACGGTGGCGCGCGAGAGCGAAGTGGTGCCGTGCAACTGGAAGGTGACGGCCGAAGCGTTCCTCGAGGTGTACCACTTCAAGCACATCCACTCACGCGGCGGCGACAGCCTGCTCGACAACCGTGGTGCGGTCATGTCGCTGTTGCCCAACGGCAACTCGCGAATGATCACGCCGTACTCGAAGACCACCTATTCGCTCCTCGGAATGAAGGACTTCGACGACTACCAGCACATCGTGTTGCCCGGATTCGAAGACATCGACACGGTGAACGACATGGTTCGCTGCACGAGTTCGGCCTACTCCGTGTTCCCCAACCTCATCACGCCCATCGCGGCCTACGGATTTCCGTTCATCACCTTCTGGCCCATCGACAAGCGCACCACGCGCATCGACTGGACGCACTACGCACCGATCGACTTCGAACCGGCCGACGGACTACCCGAACACTGGAAGGGACGCTTGGCCAACTTCGCGCAGATCATGGCCGAAGACTTCTGGAACATGGCCCCGATGCAGAAATCGCTCGAATCACCGGCCATGCGCGGCGTGCCGATCAACTACCAGGAGCGCCGCATCTGGCACTTCCACGAACAACTCGACACCATGATCGGACGCGAGCGAATTCCGACCGAACTCCAAGTGGCCCAACTCATCGGGCCGTACATCGAGCGCTGACGCGGCTCGAGGGGCGGCGTCAGCCGCGGGCCACCGCCGGGTTGCCATCGGTCCACATGATCACGAGTTCGCGGCGGGCGATCTTCCAGCCGGCCGCCTTGCGAACGAGTTGATCTTCGTATCGGCCGGCCACGATGAAGTTGGGGCCACCTTGGGCCGAACGCCTCACGTGCTGCGCCTGCAGGTAACAACGACTCGATGCGTGATCACCTTCGATCACGATCTGGTGATTGGAGATCATGTGCTGACTCTCGTCGAGATGCGACAGAGCGCGTCGGACGCGATCCTTGATGGCGGCCACCCCCGACAGTTCTTCGGTGAGGAACGCCGTGGCATCGGGCAGGAACACGTGATCGAGGTCGTCCCAGTTCTTGGAGTCGAGGGCCCACGTGTACCGCACGGTCAGATCAACGATCGCCGCGCGGTCGACGAGCAGGCGTGACGGCTCGACGTCTTCGACCGACTGTGCACCGAACCGAACCGGATCTCTCCCCATGTGCGCCACGGTAGTCGGCGTCTGGCAGGCTTCGAACGTGAGTCCACTGGCGCGACCGGTACAAATCGCCTACGCCGTCGACCCATCACGTGATCTCGACGAGGTGGCTTCCGAGTTCAGGGCATCCACCGGGGCCGGCCCATTCGTGGTGGCACGCAAGATTCCGCTCACCTCGTGCACCATCACCGGTCGACCGGGAGAGTTCGACCATTCGTCGGCCTACGGATGGTGGGGTGAGTTGATGGTCGAGCTCGTGCAGGAGCACACACCATCCGTCATCGGCCGAACATCCGGACTCCACCACATGGCGTTCATGGTCCCCGATCTCGAGCAGGCCATCGCCTGGTGTGCACGGCAGAAGTGGCCGACTCTGCTCGACGCCAACACCAGTACCGGTCAGCGCTTCGTGTTCGCCGACGCACGTGAGACGCTCGGCCACTTGGTGGAGATGTACGAGCCCTCGGAGCGGCTCCTCGGGTTCTACGACCACGTTCGCCAGTTGGCGACCGCCTGAGTCAGTTCATCACCGAGTCGTCGATCCAGCTGCCGTGGAACCCGAAGGGCACGCGCTGCGG
>Ga0315901_10002572_pt1 | contig 24774 bp, 25 predicted proteins | sample LakEriMetagenome_10_FD_203761 | JGI IMG/M metagenome (GOLD analysis project Ga0315901, IMG submission 203761) | Freshwater fungal communities from buoy surface, Lake Erie, Ohio, United States - Buoy 2 MA116 | ecosystem: Environmental > Aquatic > Freshwater > Lake | place: USA: Lake Erie, Ohio... | reverse complement strand
TGTTACATGAAGAGACACAAACCGGAAGGATTAAGCATAGCAACTAATACTATGGATATCCTGACGGAGATTAATTCACATGCATACTTTGCAGATGTAGAGAAACCAAATCAGACGGGAGAGTATGTAACTTATGATATTTCTTGTAATGAAGACTTTGCTCTGCATGCTAAATATCATGAATGGGAAAAGATCTTTGCATTCTTTAGAGATCATCCACTTGCTATGGGTTCATTTGCTACTAAGTATGTAAATAAGGATTTACTTAAGTTTAATCCTGAAGGTAAAATCAGAATTAGATTTAGTCTTATGCCTGAACATTATAGAAGAATACTTGAACCAAATACTTCTTCTACGTTTGAAAGAATTGAAGCCCTTGATATGTTTATTGATGCTGGCTATGAAGTTCATCTTAATTTTAGTCCTGTCATTGTAAAAGCTTTTTGGTTAGAAAGTTACAGGGATTTGTTTGATGCAGTTAGTGCAAGAGCAAATGTTTTTGCCTGGGATACTAATGATGTCAAAGCTGAAGTAATCTTCTTAACACACAATGAACAGAAACATTTGTACAATCTAGAGCATAATCTACCAGGTGAGGAGCTATTATGGAAACCAGAAATACAAGAGAGTAAAATATCTGAGTATGGTGGTAAGAATATCAGGTATAAACATGATCTAAAAGCTGAGTATATTAAACAGTTTACTGAGCTACATGACCAGATTATACCTTGGAACACAATAAGATATATTTTCTGATATGGCAATTAGTATAGGTGGTGATTGGGATATTGATAAAAAAATATCCAAAGCAACTCTAAGTAAAAGAAAGAGTTTGGTAAAGAAAATTATAGAAGAACACTTTGAAATGACCTTAGTTGATACAACCCCTGTTGGTAAGAATCTAAATTACTTATGGTGGATGTATAGAAAAGGTACAAAGCAAGATCAATTTAAACCCTTCATTCTAATCTTTGAGATCAATTTATTAGTATCTTTAAATATACTCAAGGAAGATGAAGGGAAGAATATTGAATCTATGCTTGAGTCTCAGGATGAGGATAACTACTACATGGCTCTTCTTGTCATTGACAAACAACGTGAAGAAAGAATTAAACTTCACGGTAAATGGAATAAGACAGATGTATCAAAAGAGTTTGTAGATTTGGTAATGAATTATTCTGATAAAGTAGTAAAGAATTACCCAATTAATAAAAGATAAATCATGAGAGAAGAAGAACTTATAGAAGAAGGATTTGAGAGAGTTGATGTTCTTGTAGAAGAGAGTGGTGATCAAAGTGATTACTATTACTATACACTTAATCTTGAACCTGCTCTTGATTTGACATCTAATGCTAGTGATGAAGCCGGTGAAAAGAATTGGGTAGTTTACTGCTATGACTTGGAGATATGTATTAGAGATATAGAAGATATACAAACTCTAATTCTACTCTATAAGAAGTGGGCTAAGAATAAAATGTAATCCTTATGTTTTCAGGAACTTTAGTGAAGAAAAACTCCAAGCTGGGTTATTCTAATAAGAAAGATATGCTCTTGTATAATCTCTTCTTAGAAAAGATACAGGAAGGAGAAGAAGTAGAAATATTTATTTGTAAAAAAGGTAAGAAGGGTAGTGCTGCCCAGATTGCTAAAATACATGCAAGTATCAGAGAGCTTGCAGGTGAATTAGGTTTTAGCTTTGATGATATGAAACTTATTATCAAAGAGAAAGCCGGGCTTTGTTATGAGATATATGATGATGGCACAAAGAAAGCTATGTGCAAATCCTTTGGTGATTGTAGTACTATGGAGCTTACTCTTGCTATAGAAGCATTAAATGAGTTAGCTAGTAAGTACAATATTATTCTTGGGTAGGTGCTACATAACCTTCATCACCAGGTTCAAGAATTTCTTTTTCATCATAAAGATTATTTTGCTGAGCTTGTCTCTCTATTTCTGCTAGTAAAAGTGTTGTAGTATAGAATGATCTTTCAAAGTCATTCATATCCTCATACTTACCAGTCATAATTTTCTTTAGAGATTCTTCTCTTTCAGAATCATCTTTGATTGTTTGAAAGAGATGGTAAGACAAAGCTTTTACCATTAAATAAAAGCTCTTGTTGACTTTAACTTCAACAAGTGCATCATTCTTAAGTTCTTTTACTTTAATTGCCATAACACAAATATAAAAATTATGAGTTACAAACTTGATATTGAAGAAATAAAAGACAAAATACATGCTAAGCTAGAACCATCAGGATGGGGAAGAGTACTAAGAACATTTATCTACAGTAAAGAATTTGAGACTATTGTTAGTCAGTTAGTAAAGCAAACCCAAGATGGTAAAAGATTTACTCCTACTATGAAGAACTGGTTTAGAGCATTTGAAGAGTGTCCCTATGATCAGTTAAAAGTAGTTGTAGTAGGTCAGGATCCATACCCAGGGTTAGGTCATGCTGATGGGATAGCATTTAGTCTTAAAGACACTGATGATATGCAACCAAGTTTAGAGTATATGTTTGATGCAATAAACAGAACTGTTTACAACGGTGTAACTGCATGCAGAGATAAAAATCTAACAAGATGGGCTAACCAAGGTGTGTTGTTACTTAATACTGCTTTGACAACTAATGTAGGTAAGGTAGGTCAACATTATCTTATATGGAGACCTTTCTTAGCCTATGTGTTTGATTGGTTATCTTGGAATAACCCAGGCCTTGTGTATATCTATATGGGTAAAAAAGCAGAAGAGTGGTCAGACTGTGTTAATGATAACAACTATAAGTTCAATGTAACACACCCTGCTTCAGCAAGTTACAACAACTTAAAAGAATGGGATTGTAAAAATGTTTTTCAACAGACATCTGAGATAGTAAAGAGAAACTATAAATTTGACATAGAATGGTAGATATCTTTAACAAACTGCTTAAGAATGATCTTACTCCTAATCAACTTTATTTGTTGTGGTGTAAGAAGCATAACATGTGTCCTTTGTTTAATCTTAACCTGACCGTAGAATATATGCGGTTAACTAATGATGGATGGTTATTAGAAGATGGTAAATTATCTGGTAGAGCATTTGTCTTAGTACAGGAGTTAGAGTCATTCTTCAAAAACAGTAAGAAGAAAACATCTTCTGCTATTATGGGTGAAGATTTTGACAAAAGAATTGATGAATATTTAGAAATTTTTCCTAAATTTAAACTTCCATCTGGCAAATATGCTAGGACTGACAAGAAGAATTTAGAGAATAATTTTAGGTGGTTCTTTGAGAATCACAATTATGATTGGGAGACGGTGATTAATGCAACAAAAATGTATGTAGATGAATATGAAAGGCAGGGATATAAGTACATGAGGACATCACAGTACTTTATCAGAAAACAAAACTCCGCAGAAAAATCATTTGAATCTGAACTAGCAAACTATTGTGAAGTATATCAGAATGGTGGCGGGGATTACACAGAAACACATTTTAGTGAGAGAGTAGTATGAGAAGTTTTAGACTTCTCAGTATTGCTGTAATAGGAACAATCATTGGTTATACAGTTATTAACCTTGTTATTGTACCCCTGTCTATCTGGCAATATCTGGGAATAGAATTAGTAATTACAGTGTTACATCTTCTCTATAACTACGCAAAGAGAGAAGAACAAACACAAGTAATAGATGAGTAATGTAAACAAGACTCCAAAGAAAAGATGGAGTAGTCAGAGGGAGGGTTTTCAAGAGTCACTTAGATATCTGCAAGGTAGAATGCAGGGTAATATCAGAAGCCTCAAGACACCTTGGCCAAAGTTTAATGATGCTATGACAGATGGTATTGAATGGAATACTATTACTGTTATTGGAGGAAGACCTGCAAGTGGTAAGACATTGATTGCTGAGCAAATTGTAAGGGAATCATTTGTTCTGAATCCAGGGGAAAATTTCAGAGTCTTGCAGTTTCAGTTTGAGATGCTTGCAAGAAGTTCTGCAATCAGGGAATACTCCAGTGTCATAGGTAGGTCATATAAGTACTTATGTAGTGCTGATGGTAAGCTAAGTGATACTGATTTACAAAGATGTTATGATTATGCAAAGTCCAAAGTTAAATATCCCATAGATATAGTAGAGACACCTTGTACAATAGCTGAATTCAAGGAGATTATAGGGGAGTATATGATGGAACACGCAACGTATGATTCTACAGGCAATATGATTTTTCCAAAAGTGTTGATTACTATAGATCACTCTTTATTGTTTAAGAAAGCACCTTATGAGAAAGATAAGCATGATATGCTTAACAATCTTGGTGAGATGCTTACACACCTCAAAAGAGTTTATCCTATAGCTTTTGTTGTGCTGAGTCAGCTCAATAGAAATATAGATAACCCTGAGAGAAATGAAGAGGGTAAATATGGTAATTACATACTTGAATCTGATTTATTTGGGGCAGATGCTCTGTTACAGCATGCTGATACTGTTATAGGTATCAATAGACCTGCTAAACAGAAGATTAGGTTTTATGGCCCTGATAGGTATGTGATTGAGGATGACCGGGTTTTAGTATTACACTTTCTAAAATGTAGAAATGGTGATACAAGACTAAGTTTCTTTAAAGCTGAATTTGAGAAAATGAAAATTGTAGAGATGATTACACCTCCTCAACAGGAGAAAAGACTAACAACTAAATAATGTAAATTATGAGTTTATCAACTAAAAGTACAATCAACAGGTATGAGAAAACTGAAGAGCTGATTAAACACCATGAGTGGAAGTTTAATCTCATTCAGGAAGACAGTCCTTTGTTTATTCCCAAGTGTGCTTATGTTCCTAAAGGAAAGAGTGAACAACATATTGGTTTCTTTCCAAGTGAGATCAAGAAAGGTAAGGACATTTACACGGAGTTTACAAGTATTGAACTTGAACCTGAAGACCCAAACAGAACTCTTTACAAGTGGAGGCATAATCCTCACTATGAAGAAGAGTATGACAAAACTGAAGTGACCGCAACAGGTCAATTTAGGTATTTGATTCCTGTATCAGAACTTGTTAAGATTGAGTTTGAACCACAGGATGCTACAGAGACAGGTGTGTTTCCTGACTTTGAAGAGATAATGGATCCAGATTCTGATTCTCCTATCAGTCAATTGACTATTAGAGATCTTGCTGCAATCTTGTTAAAGAAACCAGTGAGTCAGAAAGCATGGTTAAATGAAATTATCAAATCTTAAGTTATGGGAATAGTATTGCCAACAACAAAGCAAGCTCCTACTCATAAGAGCCCTAAGAATCTAATTATCTTTTCTAAGCCTAAAATAGGTAAGACAAGTTTGTTGAGCACTCTTGACAACTGTCTAATCTTAGACTTAGAAGGAGGTACTAAGTATCTTAACTCTATGAAGGTAGAGGCCAGTAGCTTTGAAGAAATCAGAGAAATTGGAAAAGCTATCAAAGAAGCAGGCAATCCATACAAGTACATTGCAGTAGATACAATCACTGCATTGGAAGAGATGGTAGTACCTTATGCTGAAGTGCTTTATTCTAAGAGTCCAATGGGTAAGAACTGGTTTAATCCAGGTGGTGGTAAAGAAAAGTATGGAACTATTCTTGGCCTACCTGAAGGTGCTGGTTATTATTGGACAAGACAAGCCTTCACTAAGGTGATTGATTACATTCTAACTTGGGCTCCTTATGTGATCTTTGTTGGTCACGTAAAAGACACTCAGTTAGAAAAGGCAGGTGGTACATTTAATGCACTTGACCTAGATCTGACAGGTAAGTTAAAGAGAATAACAACTTCTAACTCTGATGCTATTGGTTACTTGTATAGAAAGGGAGATAAGAATATCCTTAGTTTCAAGACTAATGATGATATCTCTTGTGGTGCAAGACCAGAGCATTTGAGAAATCAAGAAATTGTGGTTTCTGAAATTGATGAGACCGGTGAGTATAAGACTTACTGGGACAAAGTATTCGTAGATTAATAATTAAAAACAAACAAGATGGCTTTAAGCACAACAGACCTAGTAAAGGAAGGTGGCGGTGGACTACCTAAGACAATTGCACCAGGAAATCATACACTAAAGATTAATAGTGTAGCACTTGAGGAATTCAAATTCATTGCAAATGCATATCATGTGATGATTAATGTAGAAACTGAACCTATTGATGGTTTTGAAGGTTTCATGATTGACAAAGATGATGAAAGCAAGGGTCACTATGCAGGTCAAATAGGTAGGGTGAAAGCATCTCAGTATGCATATGCTGACGGTGAAACTAAATCCGGTATTAAGATTCAAAGAGATAGGTCTATCCTAATCTTCTTACAGAACTTGTGTAAGTCTTTGGATATTAATGACTGGTTCTTGAGCCAAGATAACAAGCATGACTCTATTGAAGAGTTTGTTGCAGCGTTTAATAGTACTGCACCATTTAAGGATAAGTATCTGGAGATGTGTGTAGCAGGTAAAGAGTATGAAGGCAAAGGTGGCTACACAAATTACGATATGTGGTTACCAAAAGGGTCCAAAGATGGATATGCCTTTGCTCCTAAAGGTGGTAAAGTTCTTCAATATGATGAGACTGAACACCTTAAGAAAATGGAAGTACGTCCTGTAGAATCATTTGGTGATGATATGGATGTACCACCTAGAGTTGCCTCTGACTTCTCTCTTGACTAATAGTTGAGGGGGAGTTAGAAATAGCTCCCCCTTTATTATTAAACTTGCTGTTATGATTTCTACAAAAAATATTATTGGGAGTATTAATGATGTCCCAGCAGAATGGGTATTTGAATATTATCTTTCATTAAGTGAGAAACTGACAGGTCAAGATGTAAAGATTCACTCTGTATTTAAGACAGAGAAAACACCATCAATGTTTGTTTACTTTAAAGCCGAAAATAATGAGTATAAGTTCAAAGACTTCTCATCAGGCAAACAAGGTAACAAGGTAACACTAGTCAGTGAACTCTTTAATATAACTTATGCTACGGCAATCAACAAGATATGTTCTGATTATGAAAGGTTTCTGAAGGACAATAACTATTGTTCTGTGAATGAATACAAGATTCAATCAAAGTATAGGGTAAGTGATTATGAAATGAGACACTGGACAAATGTTGACGGTAAGTTTTGGATGAAGTTTAAACTTAATTCTGATTTACTTGAGAAATATAATGTCTCCGGGCTTTCATATTTTACAATGCAGAAAGAAGAAGATGGTAAAGTATCTGAGATAACATTTAGAGGTAATCATATCTATGGTTACTTTAGAAATGATGGTACTCTATACAAGATCTATCTTCCTAACAATCCAAACAAGAAATTTATCAAAGTACAAAACTATATCCAGGGTCTGGATCAGTTGACGTATGAGAAAGAGTTCTTGATTATTACATCCTCACTAAAAGATTTAATGGCCTTTGCTAAACTTGGATACAAAAATGCAGAGTCTGTTGCACCAGACAGTGAGAATACTATGATTCCAGAACAGTATATTAAGTCTTTTAAGAAGAAGTATGGTGGAGTATGTGTCCTGTTTGATAATGATGAAGCCGGTATTGCTGCTGCTCAAAAGTATCAGGAGAGATATGGACTTAGCTATATAGTGCTGGATATGTCCAAGGACTTATCTGACTCTGTAAAAGATTTTGGTATACAAAAGGTAAAAGAAAAACTACATGGATTATTAACTAATGCACTTAAGAAATGAGTTGGATATTTGAAGGTAAAGAGTTTACAATACAGGATATTCCTGAAGGAGCAGTAGGGTTTATTTATATTATGACAGCCATAATAGATAAGAAATCTGTTGCTTACATAGGAAAGAAAAACTTCTTTGCTAATATCAAGAAGCCGTTGGGTAAAAAAGCTCTGGCTATGGTTACTGATAAGAGACTCAAGAAGTATAGGCATGAATTAAAGCCTGACTTTATAAATTACTATAGCAGTAACAAGACTCTTAAAGAATTTGCAAAGTCTGGAGGAGTAGTTAAAAGAGAGATTCTCCGTATATGTAACTCAAAAACTGAGCTAACATATCAAGAGACTAAGTATCAATTTATGTATGAGGTTCTTGAGAAGGATGAATACTTGAATAGTAACATCTTAGGTAGGTTTTACAAAACAAAGTAATTATGACAGAAATAGAAGTAACAGGCCTCTTAGTTGAGTTGGCCAATAAGGGTATTGGTGGAATATTTATATCATATGATGGCGGAGGAGACTCTGGGCAAATAGAACAAATTACATATACAGAAAAAATGATTGATGATCTTGATACATTAGAAGAGATGTACGATCATGGTATTGATTACAATAATGATTTACAAAAACTTGATTCATCTTTATATGCACAGTTAGAGAATTATGCATATAGAACTTTGTTAGATAATATAGAAGACTGGTGGAATGAAGAAGGTGGTTTTGGTTATGTAGTAATACATATTCCCTCTGGTGACTATAGAATAAACAATAGTATACGAGTAAATAATGTTATTGATCATATTCATGAAGGTAAACTAACAGAAAAAACTAATGGATGATTTTAGATTTTGGTTAGAGAATTTGGATACTCAAACTCTGACAGATGAATTAAAGCAAGAGATAATTGAATATGCTGAAGACTTAATAGAGGATGCACATGCTGAAGGTTATCAACAGGCAAAAGAAGACGCACTTGAAAAAATAAGTTCTTTATAATGGCACATCCGTATGAACATGCTAAATCTAGTGCCCGGAAATGGGGTGGAGAACCTGAAGAGTATTTAAAGTATCATGAATGGTTTGATGCTACTAAAGCTTGGTTAGGAAATAGCATGCATAGAATGTTTAGGCATCACAGTGAAGGTATATTTGAATTGGAAAGACTTTTTGGAGTTAGCTTTATTAACTCTATAGGTAAAACAGTATATACCAGATACATAGGTGAACAACATGTAAAGGAGGATTGCTTTGGATATATTCCTAGTGCAAAAGAATGGATTGATAACATTAACAGTCCAAAGGAGTGGATGATTAGAACAATTAAAATTGAAGACTGATGAAAATAAGCAAAGAAGAAGCTGAGAATGTAATGACTATGTTGCTGTCTACAGATCAGGAGAATGCAACAATAGGTTTTGCTGCAATTGAGGCTTTTAAATTTAGTAGTGACAATGTTGGATATCTGATTTACTTCTATAAGTTTTCTAAGTATACTATTGACCAGTGGAAGACAAATGCTCCCAAGGCAACTGCTGTACTTAAGAAGCATATAAATATTGAGAGACCCTTAACTTATGCAAGAGCAATTCAAATTATGATAGATTTGAAAACTAGTAAGGATGCAATTGAGCTAACTCTAAACAGACATGTTGGAGAACTTACAAGAATGCTTGAGAGTATGGGTTACCCTACAGACAAAATGGTTATTGATATTAAACTCAAAGAACAATGAGTAAAGCAGCAACACTTGCAAAGGCAAGTAAAGACTTGATGTGGAAAGAGCCATTCTATGGGTTCTTTCTTATTATGCTAAATAAGGTGTGGGATAAAAGAGTTCCCACAGCCGGTGTTAGTAAGAATGGTATCAACTATCAGCTTACTATTAATGAAGACTTTTGGACAGATCTTTCTGATAATCACAGACTGGGTCTTCTGAAACATGAGTTATTGCATATTGCATATTTTCATTTGAGTAAATTCTTTGAGTTTCAGGATAAGAGAATGGCAAACATTGCAATGGATATGGAGATCAATCAATATATTGATGACGAGTTTCTTCCTGAAGGTGGTATTAATATAGATGATTATCCTGATTTGAATTTACAGAGAAAAGCAGGTACTAGGTATTATTATGATGAGCTGAAGAAAGCTCAACAGCAAAAGCAACAGAACGGTAGCTCAGGTGACTCTAACTTTGATAAGTTATGTGATGCTATGGAAGCTGGTGCAATTACTGTTGTAATATCTGGAGGGCCTATGGGTGATAAGGAAGTAAACATGCCTAATCATGGTACTTGGGAGGAGTTTGAAAACTTACCAGAAGCAGAGCAAAAGCTTATTGAAAAGCAGTTAGCTACTCTACTTAATGAAGTTGCAGAACAAACTGCTAAGAAAAGGGGTAATGTACCTGGTCATATTGAAGACTTTCTAATTAAAGCAAATCAAATAATTCCACCTAAGTTTGACTGGCGTGGATATATTAGAAGGTTTACTGGAAATAGCACAAAGGTGTTTACTAAGAAGATACGCAGAAAGGAGAACAGGAGATATTCTGATAATCCAGGTCTTAAGATTAAGATGAAACAGCATATGCTTCTTGGTATAGATACTTCTGGGTCAGTGAGTAATGATGAACTTCAAGAGTTTATGAATGAGATGCAACACATCCATAAGACCGGAGTTGATATTACTATTATCCAATGTGATACTGTTATTAGATCTATAGAACCATACAATGGTAAAGATGAGATAAAAGTACATGGTCGTGGTGGTACTGAGTTTGACCCAGTATTAGAGTATTATAATGCAAATCTTAGAAAGTATACAAGCCTTATTTATTTTACTGATGGTGAATGTGGTGCTAGTGTAAAACCAAAGAATCCAGTGTTATGGGTTCTGTCTGAAAGATCAAGTATGAATAATAGCCTTCCTGGCAAAGTAATTAAGTTAGAACTTTAAAAACAAACAAAATGGCTCAAGTAAAATTAAACATTGATGAACTGAAAAATTTTATAAATCACATGGTTGTTAACAACCAGTTTATTCAAGCTCAGGGTAAAGTTCCTGTAGCTGTTAATATTGAGGGTGAGGCAGGTCTTGGTAAGACTTCTTCTATCCTGCAACTTGCAAAAGAGCTTGACATGGCTGTAATTAAACTTAATCTAAGTCAGATTGAGGAGTTAGGTGATTTGGTTGGTTTTCCGTTCAAAGAGTTTGAGGTTGAGAACAAAGATGGAGCTAAGAAATGGATACAAGAGAGTTTGCTTGATACTTATATCAAAGGTGGATTTAGACCTACAAGTCAAAGCAGAATGTCTCATGCTTCTCCTGAGTGGATTCAGGGACAGGGTGAAGGTGGCTTCTTGATTCTTGATGACTATACTCGTGCAGATCATAGATTTATGCAAGCTACTATGGAATTAATTGACAGACAAGAGTATATCTCTTGGAAGTTACCAAAGAACTGGCATATTGTTCTGACTACCAATCCAGACAATGGTGACTATAATGTTACTAGTCTTGACGTAGCTCAGAAGACCAGATTTATTTCTGTTGAGGTAGACTTTGATGTAAACGTATGGGCTAAGTGGGCAGAATCTGCAGGCATAGATGGTAGATGTATCAACTTTATGTTGATGAATCCAGAGGTTATTGGTAAGTCTGTTAACCCAAGATCAATTACTACTTTCTTTAACTCAATTAGTTCTATTCAAAAGTTTGAAGAAAGCTTGCCGTTGATTCAAATGATTGGTGAGGGTTCTGTTGGTGATGAGGTAGCTAGTCTATTCACTATGTTTATTAATAACAAGTTGGATAAGATTATACCACCACAGGAGATCATAAATAATCCTAATGAGCAGTATGTAATTGGTGCTTTGACAAGTGCAGTTGGTAAGGGAGATGACTTCCGGGCAGATTTGTCTAGTGTGATTACTACTCGTGTTATCAACTATTGTCTACATCATGCAGAAAACAATAGTGTGCCAGATGCAATGATTAAGAGATTGGTAAAACTGACTACAGACTGTGACTCATTTACTGATGACCTTAGATATTATATGGTCAAAGAGATAGTCAATGGTAACAAAGTTAAGTTTAGTAAGCTCATGATGGACAACGCGGTAGTCAAGATGGCAGTCAGGTAAATCAGGATTACATCAGTTCCCCCCTTAACGGAACACCTACCTATATTTAAACAATAATAGGGCAGTGATATAGCTGCCCTTAATTTCCTTTATTATGAAAAGATATCTTCATATAAATTTTAATAATTACAGTCCGCTGGAAATTAAAGACTTATCCTTTGTATTAGGATATATGGATGATCACAATGAAAAAGATTTGTCTGAATTTATTACTGTACACAAAGATATTAGTATTGGACAGAATGAGAAGTTTTATTTTCTGCCTGGAGTAACTATTCCAAGAATAAAACTAAAAGATCTCTATGCTAGTACTAAATCTAAAACAGTACGTGACATATCTGATGCAACTAAGATTATTACAGGCATCAAAACTATAAATGCACTGTCTGATAGAAGATGGTATCATTATGCTAAAACTGAAATAGTAAAAGATCTGATTGAACAAAGAAGTGTAGATATAGGAGAGTCTAGATACAAGGAGATTATGGAAATTCTAAATAACTATAAAGAAGATATAGTTATTGGTGGTTCTGATCTTCATAACATACTAAAGCATTATCATTATGATACTGAAAATTATTCTAGATATTCTGTAGGCTTTACTTATATAAATAAAGACTATGAAGACTTGTATGAGCATATTGCAAAAAATGATATTTATGATGAGGCATCTTTAATCAGTATTGTAAACGGAGAAGACTCTACTACTATTGATGAAGCAATGTACCAGACTCTTACTGAAATGTTTACAAGTTCAGATAAAGATAACTGGACTCTTGCAATGGAGATCATGGCTAACTGTAACTATAATGAGAGTTTACTGTATCTATCTTTTCTATTTGAGAAATATTCTAATAGAATATCAGATCAGAAAACAAGAAATCATGTAAACTTTAAGTCTTTGTGTTCTTATATGGGATTCACTAGTACTACATATTGTAGTATGAGGATAGATGATGTAATTCAAATTCAGTTAGATAAGGATGTTTTTACTAAAGAAGCAGGTCGCAGAATTCTTGAACAGTACAAATCAGACATTGAGTATGGAGGAAACACAAAATTCCTTAAGGTTGCTAAGATCACCTTTGATGAGTCAGTAATGGAATATTTAAAACAAAAGGAGGCAAAAAATGAGCCTGAGCATATTGAATGAGGAATTAGAAAGATTCTATTCTGAGAAATTTTATTTCAGTTATAGTAGCATAAACAAGCTTATGTATTCACCACAAGCTTTTTATAGTCACTATATACTGAAACAGAAAGAAGATAAGACAGATGCCCACCTGATTGCGGGTAGGGCACTGCACTGTCTTCTGTTTGAACCAAATAAGTTTGATGATTACTTTGTAATGTTACCGGGTAAGATTCCAACAGAAAGTAACAAGGTGATTATTGATCATATTTTTAATAATCATTATGTTCCAATGAATAATAATTCATTATCTTTGGAAGACTTCCCGCAAGAGATACTCAATCAGCTACTCACAAATAATCTTTATCAATCACTCAAGACTGATGCTCAAAGAGTAGAGAAGATTCTCACTGACAACAACAAAGAATATTTTGATTTCTTAAAGATCAGAGATACTAAAACTGTAATTGACCCTGCAGTAAAACAACAGGCAGAAACATCAGTTGAGGTTCTCAGAAACAATGACAAGGTTAAAGCTTTACTTCAATTGGATCATGATAACTCTCAGAATGTCACAGTGTTCAAGGAGTTACCATTGATGTCTGATTCTGACAAATATGATTTTGGTTACAAGGGTATCCTTGACAATGTTGTTGTAGATGAAAACATCAAAACTTTATTTATTAATGACTTAAAGACAACTAACAAAGCAATTCAGGATTTCCCAAACTCAGTTGATTATTATCGTTATGATATTCAAGCAGTGATCTATTCAATTTTAGCTTATAATGAATTCATAAAAAACAAAACAGACTCTGAAGAATGGAAGATTGTAATTACGTTTATTGTTATTGATAAGTATAACCAAGTCTATCCTTTCCAAGTGTCTGAAGAAACACTGGCTAAGTGGTATGATAATTTCTATGATATTCTTACACAGTTAGAGTATCATTACAAGAGTAGAGATTACACCTTGCCCTATGAGCTAGCAGTAGGTAATGTAAAACTCTAAATTTTATGGCAATAGATGCGCTTTATAAAGATTATTTTCAAAAGTCCAAGGTGTTCTTATATCCGCTCCTTGGTTTAAAAAGAGGTAGTGCAGCAGCTCCAAAACAGTGTTATCTGAGTTGGAATAATGCTATCACTCCCGAGGATATGAAATTAATATGTGTTTACACAAAAAGATCTGATTCAGAATACAAGCAGTTTGAAGCAAAGTTTCTAATTAATCATAAGAGATTATCTGATTATATAGAATTACAAGACAATGAACTGCTACTAGCATTTGATTTTTCTGACATAGAATCTGATTGGAAGTATTTTATTAATGGTAAATACAGCAAAATGGACAGTGATTTAAGGCGCAGAATCTTAAACCATTTTGATAAGCATAGCGGAAGCTATCCTTATTTGGAAAGTTTCCTCTTTCCAAATAAGTACTTCAGCCTTTATTCAACACTACTAGCTGTTGATGAACAAATTTTAAGAGATGTTGGAGAATTATGTACTCCTCCAGACCTAGAAAAAGAAAACTTAGTCGCACAAGTATTAGATTTGGAAAACAAAAAAATTCTAGGTTAATTTGTCAAACAATTAAAAACCAACAAAAATGAATCCAATTGGAGGTAACATGCTTCTTGTAAAGTCTTCCTGGAATGACGGAGAAACTTTCAGAATGCTCCCAGTAACAGAAGACTGTCCTTATGTAGAATGTATCTTTGATCCTTCTACCAAGGTGTTTGTAATCATTAGTAAAGTAGTAAAGACTACATTGCACATGCTGCCTAAGCTTGATGACAATGGTGATCCTGCTCCACTAAAGACTAAGAGACCTAATGGTAGAACTGTGAAGGAAGAACGTAAGACTATTGAAACTTTTCAAGAGTTTTACATTGAAGACAAAGATGCTATTAATGCTTTGGTAGACTTGTTTGCTATTAACAAAGACAAGTTTGATTACAAGAAGTATTTAGAAGTAAAGTAAACCCTGTTGAAAACAGATAGAAGGGGGAGTGGGTAACTACTCCCTTTTCTTATCTAAACACATTACAAATGAAGACACACTATGTCATGGATTACGAGACTCTCAGTAATTGTTTCGTAGCAGTATTTGAGGATATAAAAAGTACACACACTGAAGTATTTGTAGTACATGATCTTCAGAATGATATTGATGCATTGATTGAGTTTCTTGAGAGGAATGTCACCCTTGGTGAATGGCATGTGTCCTTTAATGGTCTCGGGTTTGACAGTCAGATTACTGAGTATATTCTTAGGAACTCTGACCAGTTGCGTGAGATGGGTGGATGTGAGATTGCTGAATGGTTATATGGTAAAGCCCAAAGTATTATACAGAAACAAGATACCGGTGAATGGTTGGAGTTTAGTCCAAAGGATCTCCAGATTAACCAGGTAGATGTATTCAAACTTAATCATTGGGATAATCCAGCTAAGAGAAGTTCACTAAAGTGGATTCAGTTCACAATGGATTGGGAGAACATAGTTGATATGCCTATCCATCACAGTACTAAGATTAAGTCTCTTGATCAGATAGAAGAGATAATCAAGTATTGTAAGAATGATGTGAGCTCCACTAAGAAGATTGCTTTCCTTAGTAAAGATCAAATTGCTCTCAGGAAACAACTGACTGATGAGTATAACATCAACCTATTCAGTGCATCTGAGCCTAAGATTTCAAAGGAGTTATTCTTACATTTCTTGAGTAAGAAACTCAATGCAAAGAAGTATGATTTAAAAGGTCTGAGAACAAGACGGGACAAGATTATTGTAAAAGATATTATCCTAGACTGTATTAAGTTTAAGACAGCAACATTTCAGAAGCTACTAAGTAAATTTAAAGAAGTAGAGATTGACACAAAAGAAACAAAAGGTGGCTTCAAATATTCTATACAATACAAAGGAGTAAAAACTGATTTTGGTCTTGGTGGTATTCACGGTGCACGGACAAGTAAAGTCTATGAGTCTAATCAGGATATGATAATTATGACTAGTGATGTTACTAGTTTCTATCCTAACCTGGCTATTAGAAATAACTGGTCACCGGCACATCTTCCAAAGAAAGAATTCTGTGAACAGTATGAGTGGTTCTTTGAGGAGAGAAAGAAGATACCAAAGAAGGACATTAGAAACTATGTCTATAAGATCATACTTAACTCAACTTATGGTTTGAGTAATGATGAGAATAGTTTTCTATATGATCCTGAGTTTACAATGAGAATTACAATTAATGGTCAGTTAACTCTGGCTATGTTGTATGAGATGATTGCAGAAGGTATCCCTGGCTCTATCCCTCTAATGCAGAATACTGATGGTCTTGAGACTATGATCCCAAGAGAATATCAGGATAAGTATTATGAGATATGCACAGAGTGGGAGAAGATTACAAACTTACAATTGGAGCATGACACATATAGTAAAATAATCTTAGGTGATGTAAATAACTATATTGCTGTTACTGAGTCTGGTTCTGCTAAGTGTAAGGGTAGATTTGAGTTTGAGAATCTGGCCCTACACAAGAACAAAAGCTTTGCTGTAATTGCTAAGGCTATCTTCAACTATTTTGTACACGGTATTAAGCCGGAGGATTACATTAAGACAAACAGAAACATATATGATTATTGCGGTGGCAAAAAGATAAAGGGTGATTGGAAGTTTATAGAAGAGTTTGTCAAAGATAGAAATCATACTACTAAAGATTTACAAAACACAATAAGATATTACGTTTCAAACAAGGGTAGTAAGATAGTTAAGTTAAACTATCTAGACAATAGGCAAACACAAGTAGAGGCCGGTAAATGGCTACAGAAACTTTTCATAGACTTTGAAGATAAACCTTTTGAAGAATATGATATTAACTATGATTATTATCTAACAAGGGTGTACAAGGAGATAAAGAACCTTGAGCCCAACAAAAATCAATTAACACTATTTTAATTATGCCAAGAAAAATTAAAGATGTAACCAGAAATTATCTGGAGAATGTTCCTCTGCCTGTACATGGGCAGAGTTACACTGTAATTTCTCACAAGTCTATTATTGATTATGCTAATCAAGAACTAGCTAATCAAGGGTTTGGTATTCTAAATGAAGAGTATAGGTCTTCAATTGATGGGCAGATTGCTCAAGGTATATACAGGTTGCAGTATGGTACTGATCCTGAGATGAATGTCATGTTTGCATGGACAAACAGTTATAACAAGCAAATAAGATTTAAGTGTGCAACAGGTGGTTATGTAAATTCTAATCAAACTGTAATGCTTGCCGGTGAACTTGGTAGCTATGCTAGAAAGCATACGGGTACAGCAGATGCAGATGTGATTGCAAGTATGCAAAGTCAGATTGTTAATGCTACTATGTATTATAATCAGTTGGTTGCTGATAAAGAAGTAATGAAGACTATTACTCTGAGTACAAGAAAACAAGCTGAGTTGCTTGGTGTTCTGTTTGCAGAGTATGAGATTCTTACTACTGAGCAGGCTAGTATTATCCGTCAACAAATGGATAAGCCTAGTTATTTCTACAATGGTGGTAAAGATACTCTCTGGGCATTCTATAACCACGTAACTGTAGCATTACAGCAGTCTCACCCAAGAACTTGGATGGAAGACCAAAGAATGCTACACTGGGTAATTAGTAATGAGTTTGATCTTACTGCAACAGCACCGGATCTTACACAAGATGAAGAGCTTAGTGCACCAGCTATTGATCCACTCTATGTGATTCCTAATCAGACTAACCTGTTAGATCAGATTGCTGAAGTAGAAGAAGAACCTTCAAGTGTTACTTTAAGTGAGACAGTTCAATATACTGATATTCAAGGTAATACATTTGAAGCTCAAGTGGTAGATGTAACATTTACAGAAGAGTTAACTGAGGCAATATCTGAGAAGTTTGAGGCTGAAGCTGAAGAACTAGTATGGAATGTTCCATCTCTAGAACCTACTCCTGAAGAATATGAAATCTTTGAGGAAGAGGAGAGAGTATCATTTGATACTATCAACCTCAATGAATCTACTAAAGTTGCAGTAGTTGTAGAGAATAAGAATGATGATTTTGATCTAAGCTTTGACTTAGATGAGAATCCAGATAATGATTTGTTTTTGTAAAGAAAAGGGGGAGTCTTAGGACTCTCCCTTTCTTTTTTTTAAATCCTACTATATTTCTCCATATTCTCAATGAGTGTTTCTGGATCACCAGTTTTTCCAGAGAATCCGAATGCATTGAGTGTATGAGTTATAATTTTTGCAGAACCTTCATCTTGCCATGAGTATGGTCCAACATCTCTCTTATAGTATGCACTATCATTCATGATTATCATGTTAACTATGTCTTCAAAGATTTTCATGTAAATCTTTATAGTTGAGTTAAATGCTGGACTTGTGACACTCATAAACTTAGAGTATTCATCAAGACCTAATCCTGGTATTGGCATATATGTTGAAGTTTCTTGTTGAACTCCAAGTAATAAAAAGAGCATATGATTAGTCATATAACCTCTCAGTTTGAAATCAGGAGTAAACAAAGGCCCTGATGCCTCTCTCATTTTTTCAAATCTGTCTTCATCATCATCATCATATGCAAAGATTAATAAAGCAGCAAGTGCAAGGAACAGTGTAGTAAAGCCTTCACTTACCATTCTTCTAACATCTGCTTTATCTTGTTCATCCATGTAATTATAATAGTTACCCCAAGACTTGATAAGCTTATAGCCTGCAATAAATGAAGTAATATAGTATCCTCTTGTTGGTTGCCCAAGTCCCCAGTCATATCTCTTACCACCCCAGTTACCTTTTTTAGTAGACATTCCGAATCTCTTTACAAAACCTGTAGTTGCCCACTTTCTCATAAAGAAGAACATTCTATATGCTAAGTACATATTACCTTCTGGTTGCCCAAACTGGTCATAGTTACCATACAATTGTCTAGAGACAGTCTGAAACTGATTTTTAAATCTCTTAAACTTAACACCCTTGGCAATAACCAATTCAGTACCTGTCTCAAGATCTTTTACATCTTTAATTTCATTCTTAGCTTTAAGATCTTCAACTGTAATGTAATATTTATTTGCAATCTGCTCAAGTGTTTCACCTTGGATATAAGTATGGTAAACCTGACGATTACCCCATTCTGGATCAATACCTTTTTTAAGTGTCATTACACCATCTTCATCAAGTTCCCATGCATCAATATATCTTATTGGAATTACAGTACCATCACTTAACGTCTGATCAATGTACTTATGGTGCATAAACCCTCCAAATAACTGAAGAGCAGCTTCAAATTCACCAAACTTTCTAAAGTCATACATCCAGGAGCCATCTACTAAGTCTTTAATCATACTTCTTCCAACTGACATACCGTACTGATCTTCAGTTTTAAAAGAAGGATCAAACTGTTGTATAAGTTGTACTGTAAGACTCTGTTGGCCGGTAGTATAGATACCTTTTGCTGACCACTCTGTGATAGCTTTAGTAGCCCAAACTTTACCAAGTGCAAGTGTTTTTAAGTTTACAAACTGACCACCACTTGCCTCTATAACATTTTGTACTATCTGACCATATCTGTTCTTTAAATCTGAAGGTATGTTTACAGCAAGTGTTGCCATCCCTGCTGTTCTTTGCATAAAGTTGGTAAGCTTAAATAGCCACGGGTTACTTTCCTCAATACCTACTACATTCCTTCCGTAGAGTTCTCTCATTACAAGAGATCTTACTTGCTCTCTTCTATTGTAGACTTCACCGCGTGACTTAGATACAGCCTCAAGAATACCTTCTACTTTGAATTTTTGTCTGCTTACCTTTCTTGGATCTTTAGGTGCATTAGAAGGGTCATCTAATGTTTCTAAGATACCTTCTATGAGAGCTGCAGATTCAATAAGCTTTGTTTGTAAGATACCAGACATTTGATACCTAAAGAAATTTCTAATAATATCAGGTGAAACCTTTTCAATCTCCATGTTATACGTACCACGGATTGGAACATAAGCAATTTCTTCACCTAACAAATCTGTGTTTACAAATATCTGATTAGGGTTAAAGTTATGGCTTCTTTCAAATTCAGCTTCATTACTTGAGCGGAAGTTGTCATCTATCCATGCTTTAAATGAACCTTTAATCTGAGAAATTTTCTCAGCCATATTTGTTCCTTGTAAGACTTCAAGACTATTATCAATAAAGAACCTAGGCATATCATAGCCTACTCTTGAAGAAAGAGGTAAGTTTTTTTGAATATCAAGTGAGAACTCTTTTAGTAGCTCAATTAATTCAAACTGTGGTGTATTCTTTAACTGTGCATATTCTTTATTGATGTACTTATCATCAGCAGCACTATTCTTTTTACCTGGCTCATACTTTCTTGGTAACCAGTTACCAGCAGGGTCTTTATAAATACCAATGTAATTTTCCCAATCTTCACCAATAGGAATAGTACGGTATTCATTTCTTACTACATACTTAGAATGCCTAGCATTTGGAATACCATTAAAGGTTACCTCTTTACCAGTTGTGTTATCAACTACTGTAGTTTTAATAATTTGATCTGGATCAGAAGGAATTGAAATGCTATAAGCCATTAGTCTTTCTCTAACTAATGTAGGTTTACCATTTATAAATTTTTCTACCTCTACGTGATTGTTTACAAACCACTTACCAAATTTATCATCACTATAAACTAATTCTGCAAACTCAGCTGAGTTAATAAACTCATCTACATTTTCAGGAGTAACTTCAGGTTGACCAAGTTTAGTTAAGTAGTAGTTTAGAGTATCAATATAGTATTCAGTAGGCACTTTACTACTTAACTCACCTAATCTTTTGTAGATATCATTCATCTCTTTTCTTTCAGTAAGAGATAAACCTTGACCTTGTTTTTCAAGTAGAGAAATGTATCTTTTCTTTTCTATACTAGAAAGCTCTTGGCCGGCATCAATTCTAGCTTGATAGTTATCAAACTCTGTTAACTGTTCATCAGTAAGACCAATGTTTCTGTTGTAGTTATCTTTGAACTCAATGATTTGTTCCTGAAGTTCTTTGATTCTTTTTAATCTATCTGGTCCTAATTCAGAAGGAATAGGTTGATTTTGCTCATCCCTGAATCCATTCAACAAGTCAAATATTTCTTCATAAGCACCACTCATATCAAAGTCAGATGCCATAGATAGATTTTCTTTAGCCTGTAGTTCTCTAAGTCTTGTTATATCTTCACGCTTAGAATCATAGTATTCCTGAGCATAAGCTACTCTAAGATTTTGTTTCTCCCACTGTTTTATTTTATCCTCAAATTCTTTATCACCCCTTACAATATTTTGAGATGTCAAGAGATCAATGAACTGATTATATGCATTCTGAAGTGAGCCTTCTTTAGGAATAAATGTTCTGTACTTTTTATTCTTTTCTCTGTACTCTCTAAGAAGTAATGCTTTAGATAAATCATATACTCCATTAGCCGGATCATCAACTTTAGGACTACCATCGGCATAAGTAAGTTCAAAGAGTTTCTCGTACTCTCTCCAAAGAGCCTGAGAAGTAGAATACTTTTCAAATCTCTCTAATTCATCAGCATACTTTCTTGTTTCTGTTCTAAACTTATCAAGTACAGTTTGTCTATCTAACCAGGCTAGTTTACCAATCTCAGATTCAAATAATTCATCAGCTTCATATACTTCAGGTAAATACTTATTCCACATGTAATCCATGTTGAACTTTCTAAGCTCTTTAGCTGCTTCAGCTATCTTTATTGTATCACCAGTTTCTCTAGCCTTTTGATAGTTATTATCTAGGTTCTTAAGATCAAATCTATATCCTTTAAATTCATTCTGAAGAGTATGTACAAGTCTTTCTACAAGCTCTCCTTGATCATTAAATATACCTACAGTATCTTCAAATGTTGTAAGCTTAAGAAGTTGACGTGTTGCTAGCTTGTTAAAACCTACTTTTTCTAATGCTTTTTCTAGTCTTGCTCTAAATCTTTCAGACTGTTGCAATGCTTCATTCATAGCATCAGTTCTTAGATCTTGAAGATATACAGCAAGACCACCTACTATAGGGTCATTACTTGATGTGTATGCTTCTAAGAATCTGTTAAACCAGTTTACGTCTTCTACCTTACCTTCAAGGAGATCTCGTATTTTACCTTCATCAACCTTAAAGTTGTTATAGTCAGTAATGAACTCTTGAACAAATTGTTTATTAGCTCCTCTAGCAACTAGAGCATTCATATCATCTTGTCTAAGATTATCATCAATGATTTTATTATAGAACTCTTCTATTTCTTCATCTGACAACGGATCTTTTATTTTTTTAAGGGATGTTAGTAGTTTTGACTTAAGTTGATTTTTAACAAAGTCATGCATGTATCCTGTATATTCTTTATAGAATTTTACAGAAGACTCTTTATAGATCTCTTTAAGTAAAGTATTTCCCCGGGAAATATTAGTATTAATCTGAGAAAGCATTTGTGAGAAAGGATTATTAGTTGCCATAGCAAAATCCTTTACCATAATTTGATCTGTGTTGTACATCAAATCTTGCCAACCGGCCAGTAGGTTGTTATATATACCTACTAATGTCATTACTGAACGTGACCCTAGATTTTTATTTGACTTTAACTCATATAAATCTTTTACAATATTATCTACTATATTGTTAATAGTATTGAAGCTATGTACAACATTTATAGATTGCCGGGTAAGATATTCTATTCTTTCCTGTTCAGATACTAATGCATCATCTATTACTTGTTCTCTTGTTCTTTTACCTGTTTTGGTTACTGTCTGATAACCTACTAAACTAGTACTGATACTAGGAAGTAATTCATTTGTCCCTTCCTTTAAGATAGCTTTTTCAAGCATCTTATACTCAGGTGAACTTCTTTTAAGTTTTCTTTTAGATTGCAGAGAAGCATTAACATTAGAATAGAAAAGATTGATTGTCTTCATCATTGCATCTGCAGAGATATTCTTAGCAATTTCTTTTGCAGTATTATCTAGTTTGTTAATCCTATCTTTTTCTGCCTTTAAGAACATAAGATAGTCTTTTTCTGTAGGTATAGCAGCTAAGTCAAAGACATCACTGTTTACCATCTTTTCAGCAAGCTCCTCTAATGTAGTATTAGCATTAATATCAGATACTTTAATCTTTTGTCCAAATAGTTTTCTTAAGATCTGCTTTATTGAATAGAGTAGATTTCTAATGAAGCCTTCAAAGCCTTTAGACTCAACTTGTTTATTGATATTATTATATGCACTTTTCTGTAAAGCATGTACAATTACTTCTTCCTTAAAGAGATTACTTCCCTCTTTTAGTTCAGGATAAAGTCTTTTAACTTTTTCAATTATCTCTTGCCCTTCAGGTGTAAACTTTACTTGATCATATAAGTTATTAAACAACTCAGAATTGTCTCTTCTGATAGCGGCTATAAGTGGGTGAGCAAATTCGTGTAAAACACTATTAAGATTAAAGTTCCCACGTACAAAATATGCTGTGTTACCATAATAGAATGCCGGTTCACCATTATACTTAATAGGTGCATCCTCAAGTATTTTAACTGCAGTATCTCTATCAACAATCTGGTAACTTATACCAAGACCTACTTTTAATCTTTCTGCCATAGCCTGGGCTATTTCTTCAGACTGATTTTCTTTAAGCTTAGTTATAGCATCTTCTACTGAAACTATTTTAAATTCAGGTTCTCTATAAAATGAGTAATCCACTTCTGGAGTTTTCATGAACATAGGAGTACCAGAAATAAACTGTTTAAATCCTTCTATATCTTGTTTAGAACCTAATATGTGAATTTGTTCTGGTTCAAATATTAAAATTTCTTTGACATTAAGTATGTTAGTAACAGAATCATATCCAAATTTTTCTTGCAAAATATCTGAAATAGATTTTACAGTGATTTGTTTATTATTAGCAATTTCCCAATATTTTCTTCTGGTATTTTTATCTAATGTGTTTGAATCAATGCCAGTCATTTTTGCAACAACATCAAAGTAATTAGACACTTGAAATTTTGGATCTTCTTCTTTAAGCTTATTTGCTACTGTATTGTAATCCTCACCGTATTTTTCAAAGATTTTTTTTGCATTGACTATAGTAGGTATAGTATAATTTCTTGACCTACTGTATGCACGTTCTTTTCTTTTATATTCTGCCCATTCCTTTTCCCATTGTTCTTCTGTATAGTCACGCTCTTCCCAATTTGAATAACTGTCATCTGTCAATATATCATTTTTATACTCAAGAAATTCAGCTCTTAGTTCTTCTAAATTAAGAGTTGGTCTGAAATAAAAATAAAAACCATCACCTAAAAATAAACCATCACCTTGATTTATTCTTTCTTTAAGAAACCCTTCTTGAGTTATATTTTTGTTATCAGTGTCATGATAAACAATATCTTTTACTTGACTATCAGGAAATATAGTATCAAGATATGCAGAGTATTGTTCAGGAGTACCAATAGATGCCAATTCGGGATTAGATTCAAACAAATCTTCTACTCCTTCTTTTACTTCTTTTACATTTTCATTTATAGCATCAGGTCTTTGATTTGCTTCTCTAGTTTCTTTAGCTTCAATTAGTTTATCTAGATTGTCAAAAAGAACAATATTAGCATCTGCTCTTTTAACTCTTTTTCTTAGAGTTCTTTCTTTTGTATATTCTGCAACAGTTTCAGATTCAGATATTGTAAAAAGAAGATTCCCCTGTGTATTGAGTCCATACTCATTAATAGCTCTTTCAGTAAATACAACATTGGCCATATTAAACTTATTCAAGTCTAATATTTC